>Ga0075331_1000089_pt1 | contig 17753 bp, 16 predicted proteins | sample MayberrySE_TuleA_FD_120090 | JGI IMG/M metagenome (GOLD analysis project Ga0075331, IMG submission 120090) | Natural and restored wetland microbial communities from the San Francisco Bay, California, USA, that impact long-term carbon... | ecosystem: Environmental > Terrestrial > Soil > Wetlands ... | reverse complement strand
CTGCTCGCCAAGATCGTGTCCACCCTCGACGTGATCTCCGGGGGTCGAGCCGCCCTCGGCATCGGAGCTGCGTGGTACGAACGCGAGCACCGTGGCCTCGGCGTACCGTTCCCGCCACTGGCCGAGCGGTTCGAGCGGCTCGAGGAGACCCTCGAGATCGTGCACCAGATGTGGAGCGACGAGGACGGACCCTTCGACGGCAGGCACTACCAGCTCGCCGAGACCATCAACTCACCGCAACCGCTGCGCAAGCCGCACCCACCGACCATGGTCGGGGGCGGCGGCGAGCGGAAGACGCTCCGCCTCGTCGCGAAGTACGCCGACGCCTGCAACGTCTTCGCCGGCCGCGGGGGAGGGCCGGAGGAGGTCGCCCACAAGCTCGGGGTCCTGCGCACATGGTGCGAGCGGGAGGGCCGGCCGTACGACGAGATCCGTCGGACCGTGCTCTACAACGGCCCTGTCGGGCAGGACCCGATCGGTGCCACCGGCTTCCTCGAGGAGATGCGGGGGCTTGCCGACGTCGGCGTCGACGAGGTGCACGTGATGCCGCTGCAGGGCGACCCGGTCGCCTTCGTCAGGTCGCTCGGCGAGCACGTCGTCCCACGGCTCGCCCACCTCTGACCGCACCCGGTCGCGGAACCTCCGCGTTTGAGCGGGCGAGACCTGGGCAGCATCCGCCATCATGCGACGCCTGCTGAATGCCACCGTGATCACGATCGCCCTCTCGACGACGCTGCTCACCGGATGCTCCGAGAGCGAGATCGAGGTTCCGCAGATCGACCTGTCGGAGGTGGACCTGCCGGACGTGGACTGGGAGCAGTACGAGCCCGAGGTCCGCGAGGAGGTCGAGGGCCTGGTCGAGAACGCCGACTGCGACGGCCTGCGCGGGGAGCTCGACGGCGCGGACCCCGAGCTCCGGCGCTACATCGAGGCAGCCCTGGACGAGGCCGGCTGCTGAGGCGGGGTCACCCCTCGACCCTCAGCTCGCCCAGCGCGGACCACTCGGTCCCGGGCACCTCGGAGTTCACGATGCGCGGGGTCTGCGCAGCGTCGCGTGTCCTCCGTCTGGTTGGGTAGGGGGGCGTCATGGACACCACCACGACGGGCACCGCGCCGACTCGCAGCGAGCGGCTGGACGGGCTCCCGTTCACCCGGCTGCACCGGCGGCTCGTGCTCGGGTCGGGCGCCGGCTGGGCGCTCGACGCGATGGACGTCGGCCTGATCAGCTTCGTGATGGCGGCCCTCGCGGCACAGTGGGACCTCGGCACGACGACGTTGTCGTGGGTCGCCTCCGTCGGGTTCATCGGGATGGCGGTCGGCGCGAGCGTCGGCGGTCTGCTCGCGGACCGGGTCGGGCGCCGCCAGGTGTTCGCCCTCACCCTGCTGGTGTACGGCCTGGCCACCGGGGCCGCCGCCCTGTCCTGGTCGGTCGGCGCCCTGCTGGTGTTCCGGTTCCTGATCGGCCTCGGGCTCGGCGCCGAGCTGCCGGTGGCGTCGACCCTGGTGAGCGAGTTCGCCCCGGCCCGGATCCGCGGGCGGGTCGTCGTGGCGCTCGAGTCGTTCTGGGCCGTCGGCTGGCTGCTCGCCGCGCTCATCGGCTACTTCGTGGTCCCGCTGTCCGACGACGGCTGGCGGTGGGCGTTCGCCCTGGGCGCCGTACCCGCGCTGTACTCCGCCGTGGTCCGCCTCGGGCTCCCCGAGTCCGTGCGGTTCCTGGAACGGCACGGCCGGCTCGAGGAGGCGGAACGCACCGTCCGGTCCTTCGAGGACGCCGCCGGTGTCGAGCCACCGGCGGCGACCGCGGCGCCGCAGGACTCCGGCAGCGCGCTGCCGGGACCCGCTGCCCTGTGGAGCCCCGGAGTCCGGAGGCGTACGGCGTCGCTGTGGCTCGTCTGGTTCGGCGTCAACTTCGCCTACTACGGCGCGTTCATCTGGATCCCGACGATCCTCGTCGCGTCCGGGATGGACCTCGTGCGGTCGTTCGGGTTCACCCTGGTCATCACGCTGGCCCAGCTGCCGGGCTACGCGGCCGCCGCCGTCCTGGTCGAGGTGTGGGGACGTCGCCCGACGCTCTCGACGTTCCTGGTCGGCTCCGCCGTCGCGGCCCTCATGTTCGGCAACGCCGGCACCGAGGCCGCGATCCTCGGCTGGGGGATGGCGCTGTCGTTCTTCAACCTGGGCGCCTGGGGGGCGCTCTACGCCCTGTCGCCGGAGGTCTACCCGACCGAGCTGCGCGGCACCGGCACCGGGTGGTCGGCCGGCTTCGGCCGCCTCGCCTCGATCCTGGCGCCACTCTCGGTCCCGTGGCTGCTCGAGGCCGGCGGCAACGCCCTGCTGTTCGCGGTCTTCGCGGGGTTCTTCGGGCTCGCGGCGGCAGCGACGTGGGGCCTCCCGGAGCGCCGGGGTGAACGGCTGACCGACGTGCTCGGCTCACCGTCGCCAGGCTCGTCCTGAGGGAAGTGCTGCGACGGGTTCCGGTCGGGTGAGGCGGCCGGCGAAGGGGTCCAACGACCCTGATCGCGCACCGCGGGCCGGGACACCATGGAAGTGGACGACGGGCCGCCGAGCCCGTCCACCCAGGAGGTCGCCATGACGACACGCGTCGCGCCGTCGGTCTCCCTCGACCGGCGCGCCGAACCCATCGCCGCTGCGCTCGAGCAGCAGGGCCTGCTCGACCCGCAGCGTCACACCGAGGCGCTCGCCGCCCTCGACCGCGCCCTGGCCGCGTCGCCCGGTCCCACCGCCGAGCCCGCCGCCCTGCGGCGGCGCCTGGTGGAGCTCGCCGCGTACGTGGGCGGCGCGTTCGTGGTGGCCGCGGGCGTCCTGTTCGCCACCCGCGAGTGGGCGGAGCTCTCCGTCACCCAGCGGGTCGGCCTGCTGGGCGCTGTCGCCGTGGTCCTCGCCGTCGCCGGCGTGGCCACGGTCGTCGTGACCGGTGGCCGGCTCGTCGTGCGCGAACCCGTCTTCGACGCCCGCCGGCGCCTCGCCGCGACGCTGCTCACCGGGGCCGGGTTCGCGGTCGCGGCGGCCGTGCTCGTCGCGATGATCGACTGGGTGGAGCGCACCTCCAGCGAGCAGGAGAACGGCGAGCTGGTCGGGCTGGCCGCCAGCGGCACGCTCCTGGTGCTCGCCGTGCTGGCCTACCTGTACACCCCGTCGCTGGTCGGGCAGCTCGCCGCAGCCTTCGCGACGATGTACCTCGTCGCATTCTCCCTGATGGCGGTGGAGCTCGAGGGCCCCGTGGTGTACGGCCTGGCCGTGATGGGCGTCGGCGCGGTGTGGCTGATGCTCGCCGAGCGCGGTCGCTGGCGGGAGGTCATGCCCGCCCGCGCGGTCGGTGTGGCGATGCTGGTCGTCGGGGCCCAGGTCCCGATCGGCTCCGAGAGCTACCCGTGGGTCGCGTACGTGAGTCTCGCGGTGGTCGCGGTGGTCGGCTTCTCCGCCTACGTCGTCCGGCGGGCCTGGCCGTACCTGGTGGCCGGGGTGGCCGGGGTGACGCTGGCGGTCCCCGAAGCCCTCCTCGACTGGACCGAGGGGTCGCTGGGGACGGCCGGGGTACTGCTGATCGCGGGCGTGACCCTCCTCGGGGCGTCCCTGCTCGGGCTGCGGCTCAGGAGCGAGACCCGGTAGCGCGGTGCGTGGCGACGACGGCGCGGGCGCGGCAGGTGCTGTGGACGACTGGCACCGCCGTGGCCAGGACGTTGCGATGATGGCGTCATGACGTCTCGGTCCGCCGCCCTCGCCCTGGTCTCGTGCCTGGTGCTCTCCGGCTGCTCGCTGCTGTCCGGCGATCCGGAGGACGAGGACCGTCCCGTCCGGATCGACCCGCTCACCTCGATGACCGAGTCCGGTGCGCGACTGGCGGGCGGGGCGCTCGAGGACGCGCCCCGGTACGACGTCCGTGCGGACGTGGCCCCGGCGACCGGCCGCGTGCGGGGGACCGTGCGTGCCGAGCTGCCGGTGGGCACCGGCGCGGAGAACGTGACCCTGCGGTACTTCGCCGGCGTGCCCGACTTCGAGATCGAGGCAGGGCTCGGGGAGGTCGCCGTCGACGGTGAGCCGGCCGAGGCACGTCGGGACGACTCGATCGTGCGGGTTCCGCTCCCTGACGGGCACGACGGTCGGGTCGAGGTGACGGTGCCGTTCTCCTACGTGCTGCCACCCGCCCCCGAGGGAGGGGGCCTGCTCGACCAGCTCGGTGGCATGGGAGGTCCCGCTGACGTCGGTCTGCTCGCCCGGCACCCAAAGGCGGTGAACCTGGGCCACTGGTTCCCGCTCTGGGTTCCGGAGGGCGGCAGCGCGGAGCCGGATCCCGAGGGCTTCGGCGACATCGGCAACTTCCCGGCGGCGGCGATCCGGGCCGAGCTGACGGTCCCGGAGCGGTGGACGGTGGTCGACGGGGGAGTGCGGGTCAGCGAGGACACCGCCGAGGGCCGTCGCACCGTCGTGTCCGAGGGCTACGGCATGAACGACCTGGTGGTCAGCCTCCTGCGCGGGTACGCCTCGGAGTCGGTGACCTTGTCCGGAGACCTCGACGGCGTCCGTGTGACGGCGTACGCGCCCCGCTCCGAGCGCGAGGTCCTGGGGCAGGTCCTGGACGAGACCACGGTGGCGGTCGAGACGCTGTCGGCGTCGCTGGCGCCCTACCCCTGGCGCGAGTTCGACGTGGTCTCGGCGCCGCTGGGGGCCGGGGTCGGCGGCATGGAGTGGCCGGGCGCCACCTGGATCGAGCCGGACCTGTTCGCCGGCGGCCTGCCCGGCCTCGGTGGGCTCACGGACAGCCTGGGCGACCTCGGCGGCCTGCTGGGCGGGGAGGCCGGGGAGCTGGGGGACCTCGGCTCGCTGCTGGGTGGTGGGGAGGGCGGCAAGGTCCTCGAGACCCTGCGGGCCTGGACGATCGCGCACGAGGTCGGCCACGAGTGGTGGCACGTCATCGTCGGCAACGACTCCGTGCTGGATCCGGTGGTGGACGAGCCGCTGGCCCAGCACTCCGCCTGCCTGGTGATGCGGCGCTCGCACCCGGCCGACGCGGACGCGCTCTGCGCCGGTCACGTGGACACCGCCTACGAGCAGATGCGGCTGCTGGGCGACGGCGACGCCTCGGCCGCGCGCCCCACCGATGCGTTCGCCACCTCGGGCCAGTACGCCGGCGTGGTCTACGGGAAGGCGGCCGCCTTCTACCGCGCGCTCGAGGACGAGTTCGGGCGTGAGCAGGTGGAGGACGCCTTGGCCGACGTCGTGCGGGAGCACGCGTTCGAGATGCTCGACGCCGACCGGCTGCGCGACGCCCTGGCCACGTCGCTCGACGGCGGTGACCGGTTCGACCGGTTGTGGACGCGCTGGATGGAGGGCCGGCACGGGGACGCCGACCTGGGCGTCGACCCGGGTGCAGGCCTCGGCGACCTCGAGGGCGTGCTCGGTGGCGGTGTCGAGGGCCAGGACCTGGATGAGCTGTCCGAGCTGATCACCGGGCTGCTGGGCGACCTGGCGACCCAGGGCGCCCGCTGACGCCCCCGAAAGGGTGGTCTTTCTAGCCCGTTCGTGCCATTCCCGCGTGTCCTGCGTCATGTCCCGGGTTCCTGGGCCGTTACTTGGGTGGACGAGCAACCTGGGAGATGAGTCTCGTGATCAGCACCGGCAAGACCAAGAACGACAGCCGCCCCTCGGCGACGGCGGGGCGCGGCCCCGGCTCACGCAGCTGCGGCTGCGGCCAGCAGCTCGACGTGTGCGCGCGTGCCCACTGCCCGCGCTGCGGTCGCACGCTCCGCCGCGGCTGAGCCCCGGCCACCCCGGCGCACGCCGGGACCTCCGCCACGCGAGGGCCGTGCGAACCGGAACACCACCGGCCACGGGCTAAGGTAACTGCGACGGGCGAAGTCAGGGAGGTGCCCCCGAGCGGGCGCGGTCAGCAAGGGGTGTCGGTGGAGAGCCAGGGCGCGGTGGTTCCCGAGAGCCGCCAGGTTCTCACCATCCCCAACGTCATCAGCATCGTCCGCCTCGCCGGCGTGCCGCTGTTCCTCTGGCTCATCCTGGTGCCGCAGGCGGACGGCTGGGCGCTCACGGTGCTCATGCTCTCGGGCGTCAGCGACTACCTCGACGGGTACCTCGCGCGACGCCTGAACCAGACCTCCAGGCTCGGCGCCATCCTCGACCCCGTCGCCGACCGGCTCTACATCCTCTCCACCGTGACCGGGCTCGCGGTGCGCGACATCATCCCGTGGTGGCTGGCGCTCCTGCTGCCGGCACGAGACCTGTTCCTGTGGGGTCTCGTGCCGTTCCTGCGCACCCGCGGGTACAGCGCGCTGCCGGTCCACTTCCTCGGCAAGGCCGCGACCGCCAACCTCCTCTACGCGTTCCCGCTGCTGCTCCTCGGCGACGGCACGGGCGTAGTGGCCACCCTGGCCAAGGTGTTCGGGTGGGCTTTCGCGATCTGGGGGACCGCGCTGTACTGGTGGGCGGGGCTCCTGTACGCCTGGCAGGTCCGCAAGCTGCTCGCCGACCACGACCGCAGGGCCCCGGTCCTCGATGACGACTGACACCCCGCCCCGCCCGACCTCGGGACGCCATGCCCCCGGGGAGCGCCGGACCCCGCCGCCACCGCCCCCGCAGGCGGTGATGGGGCTGCTCAACTACCTCACCGCCACGTCGCTGGACGAGGACTACGCGCACGCCTCCGAGCGCCGTGCCCGCGAGCAGGCGGGGGAGGCCGGGTCCGACCGCGGTTCCGGACGCAGACGCACCGGTCACGGCACGGCACTGGTGGTGCTGGCGCTGTTCGGCGTCCTGGTTGCCACCGCGTTCGTGCAGACCGCGCGTAGCGCCGACGACGCCGCCGAGCGGCACGACGAGCTCGTCAAGCAGGTGCTTGCCCGCCGGGACCAGCTGCAGCAGCAGCGTGGGCGCGCCGAGGAGCTGCGGGCCGAGACCGAGAGCCTCCAGAACACCTACCTCCAGGCGACCGCGGAGGGCCGGTCCCTGCAGGCACGCCTCGAACGCCTCGGGCTCGCCACCGGTGCGGATCCCGCCCAGGGACCCGGGGTGCGGGTGGTCGTCGACGACGGGCCGACCAGCGGGGGAGCGGACGCCGAGGTCCTCGACGTCGACCTGCAGAAGCTCGTGAACGGACTGTGGCTGTCCGGCGCCGAGGCCGTGGCGGTGAACGGGCAGCGCCTCACGGCGCTCTCCGCGATCCGGCTGGCCGGGCCCGTCATCACGGTCAACTACGAGCGGATCTCCGGGCCGTACACGGTCACGGCGATCGGCGACCCCGCGACCCTCGCGGCGCGGTTCGTCGACACCCCCGGTGGACAGTGGTGGCTGGATCTTCAGGCACTCTATGGTGTGCAGTTCCGGATCGACCGAGCGGAGTCCCTGACCTTGCCTGCCAGCAGACGTGTCGACCTGCGGCACGCCCGGACCACGGAGGTCATGCAGTGATCGCCGGACTGGGGCTCCTGCTCGGGGTGCTGCTGGGGCTCGTCCTGCAGCCGACCGTCCCGATCTGGCTGCAGCCGTACCTCCCGATCGCCGTCGTGGCGGCGCTGGACGCGGTGTTCGGTGCGCTCCGGGCCTTCCTCGACGGGATCTTCGACGACAAGGTCTTCGTGGTGTCGTTCGTCAGCAACGTGCTGATCGCCGCGTTGATCGTCTACCTCGGCGACCAGCTCGGTGTCGGTGGACAGCTGTCCACGGGCGTCATCGTGGTCCTCGGCATCCGGATCTTCTCCAACGTGGCCGCCATCCGGCGGCACCTCTTCCACGCATGAACACGCCCGACCGCACGCCCGACCAGCCGTCGCAGGAGCCCCGGCCGGAGAGCCGGCCCGTGGACGGCCGCGACCGGCTTCGCGAGGCGCTGTCCCGGCCGGGCAGCCGCGGCCAGGTGATCGCGGCCGGGCTGCTCGCGGTCCTCGGGTTCGCCGCTGTCGTCCAGGTGCAGTCCAACAGCAACGACGAGGCGTACGTCGGCGCCCGGCAGGACGAGCTCATCGCGCTCATCAACTCGCTGTCCCTGGCGTCCGAGCGGACCGAGACCGAGATCGCCGAGCTGCTCCAGACCCGCTCGTCGCTGCGCAACGACACGGAGGCGCGGCGGACGGTCCTGGAGCAGGCCCGTCAGCAGGCCGACGAGCTGGGGATCCTGGGCGGGACCCTGCCGGCGGTGGGACCCGGCATCCGGGTGACGGTGCGGGACCCCAGCGGCGGGGTCGGCTCCAACCACCTCATCAACGGGATCCAGGAGCTGCGGGACGCCGGCGCCGAGGTGATCGAGCTCAACGACACCGTCCGTGTCGTCGCCCAGACGGCGCTCCGGGACACGGCCAGCGGTGGCGTGCTCGTGGACGGCGAGCAGATCGAGGCGCCGTACGTCATCGAGGCGATCGGGGCACCGCACGACCTCGAGACCGCCCTCGGCTTCTCCCGCGGGTTCACCGACGAGGTCGAGGGCGTCGGTGGCCGCGTACGCATCGAGCAGCTCGACAGCGTCGAGGTCGCCACCGTGCGCGAGGTCTTCTCGCCCGAGTACGCCGAGCCGGTCCCCACCGAGTAGCCTCCGAGGCACCCACCAGCGACCCGTCACCGACCCTGCGAGGAGCGCCGTGTATCCCGAGGACCTGAAGTACACCAGCGAGCACGAGTGGGTCCGCAGCCCCGGTGGCACCGACGGCGCGGTGCGCGTCGGCATCACGCACTTCGCCCAGGACTCCCTCGGCGACATCGTGTTCGTGTCGCTGCCGGAGGTCGGGACCCAGGTCCAGGCCGGCTCGCCGGTCGGGGAGCTGGAGTCCACGAAGTCGGTCAGCGACATCTACGCCCCGGTCACGGGCACCGTCGTCGCCCGCAACGACGCGCTCGACTCCGCTCCCGAGGCCGTCAACAACGACCCCTACGGCGAGGGCTGGCTGTTCGAGGTGACCCCCGACGACAGCTCCGCGGTCGACGGGCTCCTGGACGCCGCGTCGTACCAGGCCCAGCTCTGAAAGACCTGTCCGTTCACGTTTGAAGCGGGCGACCACCCTGGTAGGTTCGGGGAAACCATCAACCTCGACGCCCGGTTGAGAGTTGCCCCGCACGACCGGCACGTTCCACGGGAGGCCTTGATGCCGTTCTGCACCGAGTGCGGACACCAGAACCCCGACGACGCGCGGTTCTGCTCGCAGTGTGGCCAGCGTCTGGCCCCGGCCGCCCCGGCCGGGGGAGAGGACGCGAGCGAGACCACCGCGACCATCACCTTCGGCGCGCCCTCGAAGGAGGCCGAGCACCAGGAGCGGATGCTCAACGACGCCGACGCCGCCGCGGTCGACGCGCTGCCTGCGGGGAGCGCGCTCCTGGTCGTCCAGCGTGGGCCGTCCGCGGGCAGCCGCTTCCTGCTCGACACCGACGTGGTGGCCGCCGGCCGGCACCCGGACAGCGAGATCTTCCTCGACGACGTCACCGTGTCCCGCCGGCACGCTGAGTTCCGCCGCGGCGCCGACGGCTACAAGGTCGCCGACGTGGGGTCGCTCAACGGCACCTACGTCAACCGCGACCGCATCGACGAGGTGCTGCTGCAGGGCGGGGACGAGGTCCAGATCGGCAAGTACCGGCTGGTCTACTTCGCCAGCCACTCAGGAGCAGGCAGCCCGCAGTGAGCAGTGCGGCCTCCGCCCCCGCCGGTCGCGGCAGGATCAGCATCGGCGAGGTCCTCGAGCTGCTACGGCCGGACTTCCCCGGTCTCAACATCTCGAAGATCCGCTACCTCGAGGCCGAGGGCCTCGTCGAGCCGGAGCGCACGCCGTCCGGGTACCGGAAGTTCTCCGCCGCCGACGTCGACCGGTTGCGCTATGTCCTCACCGCGCAGCGCGAGCACTACCTGCCGCTCAAGGTGATCCGCGAGCACCTCGACGCGATGGACCGCGGGCTCGAGCCGCCCAGCCTGCCGAGCACCGGCCCGCAGGTGCCGCGCGTGGTGCTGTCCGGGGACGGCCTGCCGTCGCCGGAGGCGTTCGCCTCGGGCGGGCAGCAGCTGCGGCTCTCGAAGCGGGAGCTCACCGAGGCCGCGGAGATCGACGGCGAGCTCGTCGACCAGCTCATCGCCTACGGGCTGGTGCGCATGCGGCCGGGCACCAAGCACTTCGACGGGGACGCGCTCGTGGTCGCCAGGGCCGCGGGGGAGCTGGCCGCGTACGGGCTGGAGCCGCGGCACCTGCGCGCGTTCAAGACCGCCGCCGACCGCGAGGTGGGGCTGGTCGAGCAGGCCGTCGCCCCCATCCGCGGACAGCGCGATCCCGGGTCGCAGGCCCGCAGCGAGGAGGCCGTGCGCCAGATCGCGGCGCTGACCGTCCGGCTCCACGCGGCCCTGGTGAAGTCGGCCCTCTACGCCGACCGATGAGGGCCGGTCCACGTCACGACCCGGGAGTAGGCTGACAGGGTGCGCGAGGTCGACGTCATCGGTGTCCGGGTGGAGATGCCCTCCAACCAGCCCATCGTCCTGCTCAGGGAGGTCGCGGGGGACCGCTACCTGCCCATCTGGATCGGAGCCGTGGAGGCGACCGCGATCGCCTTCGCCCAGCAGGGGGTGGTGCCGCCCCGGCCGCTGACGCACGACCTCATGAAGGACCTGCTCGACGCCACCGGCAACGACCTCACCGAGGTGCGGATCACCGAGATGCGCGACGGCATCTTCTACGCCGTCCTGGTCTTCGCCTCCGGCGTCGAGGTCAGCGCTCGGCCCTCGGACTCGATCGCGCTCGCCCTGCGCACGGGCAGCAAGATCGTGTGCGCCGACGAGGTGCTCGAGGAGGCCGGCCTGGAGGTGCCCGACGAGCAGGAGGACGAGGTGGAGAAGTTCCGCGAGTTCCTCGACCACGTGTCCCCCGAGGACTTCGAGTCCCACTGACCGGGCACGGGAGACCCTCACCCTCAAGTGGAGGTTGAGAGTTGCGACACGCCGGCGCGGAGGGTCCGATCTCGTGGACAACCCTCAACCTGAGGCCTAACGTGTAACTGTCTTCGCTGTAACTCCACCGTTGTTCTCCACCCCGAGACCGGCGGCTTCCCCCCAACGGAGCGACACGCAGAGCGAAGAGGACGACGGAGGTCAACCGTGACAGGCAACGGCGACAAGGCGACCGGCAAGGCGCACGGCCCGGCCGACACCGAGGCTGCCCGCGAGGCGGCCGAGGCCGCGGACCAGCAGGGTCTGCTGTTCGACGACGACGTGTCGCCGCTGCCGGCCGACCAGGGCTACCGCGGTCCCACCGCCTGCAACGCCGCCGGGATCACCTACCGCCAGCTCGACTACTGGGCGCGCACCGGTCTCGTGGAGCCCAGCGTGCGCGGGGCCACCGGGTCGGGCACCCAGCGCCTCTACAGCTTCCGCGACATCCTGCTGCTCAAGGTGATCAAGCGCCTGCTCGACGCGGGCATCTCGCTGCAGCAGATCCGCACCGCCGTCCAGCACCTGCGTCAGCGTGGCACCGACGACCTGACCCGCGTGACGCTGATGAGCGACGGCGCCAGCGTCTACGAGTGCACCAGCAACGACGAGGTCATCGACCTGCTGCAGGGCGGCCAGGGCGTCTTCGGGATCGCGATCGGCGGTGTCTGGCGCGAGATCGAGGGCTCGCTCGCCGACCTCCCCAGCGAGCGCGCCGCGGCCGAGACCCCCGAGACCGAGGGCGACGAGCTCGCCGCCCGCCGCCGCGCACGCGAGGCGGGCTGACCCTCCGCCTCCCCAGGAACCTCCGCCCGGGCCGCCGTCTTCTCGCAGACGGCGGCCCGTCGTCGTGCTGGTGTACCGTGGCCGTGCTGCACACACCGCGCGGGAGAGCTCTCCTGCGGACCCGGCCGGGTCTCGAGGTGAGCGCCGAAGGGGCAATCCCTCCCCGGAACCTCTCAGGCGCCAGGACCGCGCGGGACAGGCAACTCTGGAGCGGCGCCACCGCGGTGGCCCGGCGACAGAGGGGGAGGCCACCTGAACCGCGTCCGGTACGAGTCACAGGAGCCTGTCGTTGTCCGACCACCCCACCCTGGCCCAGCTCGACACCGCGCTGCCGTTCGCGCGGCGCCACATCGGACCTGACGCCGACGCACGGGCGGCCATGCTCGCCGCACTCGGCTTCGACTCCCTCGACGCTCTGATGGAGGCCGCCGTCCCCGGAGGGATCCGGTCGGCCGGGGACCTCGACCTGCCTCCTGCCGCCTCCGAGGAGCAGGCGGCGCGGGAGCTCCGGGCGATGGCGGCGAGGAACACCCCGCGCGAACCGATGATCGGCCTCGGCTACCACGGCACCGTCACGCCGGCGGTGGTCCGGCGCAACGTCCTGGAGGACCCGAGCTGGTACACCGCCTACACGCCGTACCAGCCGGAGATCTCCCAGGGCCGGCTCGAGGCGCTGCTGAACTTCCAGACGATGGTGGGAGACCTGACCGGGCTGCCCACCGCGAACGCCTCGCTGCTCGACGAGGGCACCGCGGCGGCCGAGGCGATGACGCTCGTCCGCCGTGCCAACCGGTCCGCGGCCGGCCCGTTCGTCGTGGACGCCGACGCGCTGCCGCAGACCGTGGCGGTGGTCCGCACCCGGGCCGAGGCCATGGGCATCGACGTCGTGGTGGCCGACCTCACCGACGGTCTTCCCGAGGGGGAGCTGTGCGGAGTCCTCGTGCAGTACCCCGGCGCCGGCGGGCGGATCCTCGACCCGCGTCCGCTCGTCGCGGCCGCGCACGAGCGGAACGCGCTGGCGGTGGTGGCAGCCGACCTGCTGGCCCTCACCCTCCTGGAGTCGCCCGGCGAGCTCGGCGCCGACCTCGTGGTCGGGTCCACCCAGCGCTTCGGCGTGCCGCTCTTCTACGGCGGACCGCACGCGGGCTTCATGGCGGTGCGGTCCGGCCTCGAGCGTCATCTGCCCGGCCGGCTCGTCGGGGTCTCGGTGGACGCCGAGGGGCGCCCGTCCTACCGGCTCGCGCTGCAGACCCGCGAGCAGCACATCCGGCGCGACAAGGCGACCTCCAACATCTGCACCGCCCAGGTGCTGCTCGCCGTGGCCGCCTCCATGTATGCCGTCTACCACGGTGCCGAAGGTCTGCGCATGATCGCCCGGCGAGCACATCGCTACGCAGCGGTGCTCGCCGAGGCGCTGCGCGAGGCCGGTGCCGAGGTCGTGCACGAGCAGGTCTTCGACACCGTGCTCGTCAAGGTCCCGGGCCGCGCCGCCGCCGTGGTCGCCGACGCCCGCGAGCGGGGGGTGCACCTACGGCTCGTGGACGACGACCACGTGGGGGTGTCCACCTCCGAGACCACCCGGCGCCCGCACCTCGAGGCCGTCCTCGCCGCGTTCGGGGCCTCGGGCTCGACCCGCCCCGGGGTGGACCTCGACGCCGTCGACGCCAGGGTCGGGGAGTCACTGCCGCCCGAGCTGGCCCGCCGCACCGGCTTCCTGACCCACCCGGTGTTCTCCGAGCACCGCAGCGAGACGGCCATGCTGCGCTACCTGCGCCGGCTGTCGGCGCGCGACTACGCCCTGGACCGCGGCATGATCCCGCTGGGCTCCTGCACCATGAAGCTCAACGCGACCACGGAGATGGAGCCGATCAGCCTCCCGGGCTTCGCCGACCTCCACCCCTTCGCCCCGGTCGAGGACTGCGCGGGCTATACCGAGCTCGTCGAGCAGCTCGAGGCCTGGCTGGCCGAGGTCACGGGCTACGACCGCGTCTCGATCCAGCCGAACGCCGGCTCCCAGGGCGAGCTGGCCGGCCTGCTGGCGATCCGGGCCTATCACCGCGAGCGCGGCGACGAGGCCCGCGACGTGTGCCTGATCCCGTCGTCGGCACACGGCACCAACGCGGCCTCGGCGGTGATGGCCGGGATGCGGGTCGTGGTGGTCAAGGCCGCCGACGACGGCTCGGTCGACCTCGACGACCTGCGCGCGCAGTGCGAGCAGCACACCGACGACCTCGCCGCGATCATGGTCACCTACCCCTCGACGCACGGCGCCTACGAGGACGGCATCACGGCGCTGTGCGAGGTCGTGCACGAGCACGGTGGCCAGGTCTACGTCGACGGCGCCAACCTCAACGCGCTCCTCGGCCACGCGAAGCCGGGTGAGTTCGGTGGCGACGTGTCGCACCTGAACCTGCACAAGACGTTCTGCATCCCGCACGGTGGCGGCGGCCCCGGGGTCGGCCCGGTGGCGGTGCGCGATCACCTGGCCCCCTACCTGCCGTCGCACCCGCTGCACCCCGACCCCGCGCGGCGCCACGGCATCGGCCCGATCAGCGCGGCGCCGTACGGCTCCGCAGGGATCCTGCCGATCTCGTGGGCCTACGTGCGGATGATGGGCGCCGAGGGGCTCACCGACGCCACCGGGGTCGCGGTGCTGTCGGCGAACTACGTCGCGGCCCGGCTCGGCGAGCACTTCCCGGTCCTCTACAAGGGTCACGGCGGGCTCGTGGCCCATGAGTGCATCCTGGACCTGCGGGCGCTGAGCAAGACATCGGGCGTCACCGTCGACGACGTGGCGAAGCGGCTCATCGACTACGGGTTCCACGCCCCCACGATGAGCTTCCCGGTGGCCGGGACGCTCATGGTCGAGCCGACCGAGTCCGAGGACCTCGTCGAGCTCGACCGGTTCGTGGACGCGATGATCGCGATCCGGGAAGAGATGGCGCGCGTGGAGGCGGGGGAGTGGAGCGCCGAGCGCTCGCCCCTGCGCGGTGCCCCGCACACCGCGCGGGCCCTCACCGGCGGCTGGGAGCGCGACTACCCCCGCGAGCTGGCGGTCTTCCCGACCGGCTACGACCCCGACAAGTACTGGCCGCCCGTCGCGCGCATCGACCAGGCGTACGGCGACCGCAACCTGGTGTGTGCCTGCCCGGCGCCGGAGGCCTTCGCCGAGGAGCCGCCGGCGTGAGCGAGCTGCTGCCCACCACCGCGCGCGCACTCGAGGTCGACCTCGCCGCCGTGCAGAGCCGGGGCCGGATCCCGTCGGTGGTGGCCGCGGTGGTGCGCGACGGCGAGCTGGTGTGGACCGGGACCCGCGGGCGGGCGGTGCGCCGCGGCGACACCGAGCGACCCGACGCCGACACCCAGTACAAGATCGGCTCGGTCACCAAGACCATGACCGCGGCCCTGGTGATGCTGGCGCTCGAGCGTGGCGAGGCCGACCTGGACGACCCGGTCGGCCGGTTCGTCCCCGAGGGCCCGTTCCCCGACGCGTCCTTGCGCTCGCTGCTCGCCCACACCGCCGGGCTCTCGGCGGAACCGGTCGGCTCCTGGTGGGAGCGGAGCCCGGGTCCGGACGCCGCCGGGCTCGCCGACGCACACGACGGCGCGCAGCGGGTCCTCGAGCCGGGCGCGATGTTCCACTACTCCAACCTCGGGTACGGCGTGCTCGGGCGCGTCGTCGAGGTGGTGACCGGCCAGGCCTGGCGGGAGGCGCTGCAGGAGCAGCTGCTCGACCCCCTGGGCATGACGCGGACCACCTACCAGGACAGCCCTCCCTGTGCCGAGGGCTTCTCGGTCCACCACCTCACCGGTGAGCTGACGCTCGAGCCGCTGCCCGACACGGGCGCCATGGCCCCGGCCGGCCAGCTGTGGAGCACCGTCGCCGACCAGGCCCGCTGGCTCACCGCCCTCGTGGAGCCGGACCGGTCCGTGCTCTCGGAGGGGACGCTGCGCGCTATGCGCACCCCCCAGGGCGGGGTGCCCGACAGCGACGGTGCCGGGTCGACGTACGGGCTCGGTCTGCAGGTCCTCGCCGGCCGGGGTCGCACCCTGATCGGCCACGGGGGCTCGATGCCGGGCTTCATCTGCGGCGCCTGGGTCGACCCGGCCAGCCGCGTGGGTGCCGTGGTGCTCACCAACGGCGGTTACGGCCTGGACGAGCTGACCACCCGGACCGTGCACGCCGTGCTCGACGCCGAACCACCGCTCGCGACCGAGTGGCGGCCGGCCGTCGACGTGCCCGCCGACCTGCGCGACCTGGTCGGCCTCTGGTACTGGGGCCAGGCGCCGAGCCTGCTGCGCGTGGAGGGCGACGGGTTCGTGCTCACCCCCGTCGACGCGCCGGGGCGGACCCTGCGCTTCGCGCGCGTCGAGGGCGACACCTTCGTCGGCACCCGGGGCTACCTCGAGGCGGAGACGTTGCGCGTGGTGCGCCGCCAGGACGCCGAGGTGTCGCACCTGGAGTGCGCGACGTTCGTCTACACGCGGACGCCGTACGACCCCGCGGCCCCGATCCCGGGCGGTGTCCCGGCCGGCTGACCTACTGGGCCTGGGACACCGTCGACATGTTGAAGTCCGGCACGCGGAGCGCCGGCGTCGCGGTGCGCGGGAAGTAGTCGCCCCACTCCCGCGAGAAGCTCGGGACCGTGGCGGAGGCGTGGGAGAACCGGTCCAGCAGCGACACCGGGCTCTCGTTGAACCGGAAGTTGGTCACCGCTCCGGTCACCTCGCCGTTCTGGACGCGGTAGACCCCGTCCCGGGTCAGCCCGGTGAGCAGCAGCGTCTGCGGGTCGACCTCGCGGATGTACCACAGGCAGGTCACCAGCAGCCCGTCCTCGACCCCGGCCACCACGTCGTCGGTGTCGCCGCTGCCGCCGTCCACCGCCACGACCAGGTTGTCGACGTACGGCGTCACCGGCTGGTCGGTCATCGTCGCCGACTGGCGGGTCTGCAGCAGCGCCGCGAGCGTCCCGTCCTCGATCCAGCGGGTGCGGGTGAGGGCGATGCCGTTGTCGAACACGCTCTCCAGGTTGTTGCTCTGCAGCGCCGTCACGAAGGGAGACGCCTCCAGCCCCGGGTAGGCGGGGTCGGAGTACATCTGCACCGGCCGGCGAGACAGCCGCTCACCGAGGCGGGTGCCGCCACCGCGCCGCGAGAACACCGACTGGCCCTCGTGCGCCACCCGGGCGCCGGCGTTCCAGTAGGCGTAGATCATCAGGTCCGCGACCGCGGTCGGGGGGAGGACCGTGTCGTACCGTCCCGCCTCCAGGTCCACGCGGCGCTCGGCCCAGCCGAGGCGGCGCGCCAGCTCGGACTCGATCGAGGGTACGTCGACGTCGGTGAAGTCCCGGGTCGCCCCACCCACCCACGCGCTGGTCGACAGGTCGGTCGGCTTGGCGGTGCAGCCCCAGTGGCCGGTCGGCTGCACGTGCCGCAGGCGCAGCCCCGTCGAGGATCCGAGGTAGGTGGTGGTGACGTCGTGGTCGACGAAGCCGTAGAGGAGCCGGTCCTCGCCGGTCGCCCGGCCGAACGCCTCGCCCAGCGCGGGGGCGAAGTCGGCGTAGACGTCGATCGAGGTCTTGGCGGAGGGGTCGAACCAGTCCGCGGCGGCGGCGTCCCCGGCCACCAGCTCGGCCGCGTCGCTCGCGGGCCCCGCCTCGCCGGCCGCGGCGTCCGCGGCGGACACGATCCGCTCCACCTGCTCCGGGGACGCGGCGCTCCCGGTGACCGAGCCCGTGGCCACGCCCTCGGCCCCGTCGCGGAAGGCGACCGCGGTGACCGTGACGTCGTGCATGACGCCGTTCGTGGTCAAGGTGTTGTTGGCCCAGCGAAGGTTGGCCCGGGTCGAGTCGCGCACGATGACGACGCAGTCGTCGGACCTGCTGGTGCGCAGCGCGAGCTCGACGAGCTCCTGCGGGGACGGTGCGTTCACGGCGATGGCTCCTTGGTGCGTCGGGTCGCTGAGGCTCAGGCGCCGGCTTCGGCGGTGGTGTTGAGGATCCGGACGTCGCGGAACAGGGCGCTGGGGCAGCCGTGGGAGACGGCGGCG
>Ga0075331_1000088_pt1 | contig 17812 bp, 12 predicted proteins | sample MayberrySE_TuleA_FD_120090 | JGI IMG/M metagenome (GOLD analysis project Ga0075331, IMG submission 120090) | Natural and restored wetland microbial communities from the San Francisco Bay, California, USA, that impact long-term carbon... | ecosystem: Environmental > Terrestrial > Soil > Wetlands ... | reverse complement strand
GACCGACGACGTCAACGGCTACCGCCAGGAGGGGTTCGCGAAGTTCGACCGCAACGTGCACCGGGGGCGTCGGCTCAGTGCCGCCCGTGCCTACCTGCACCCGGTGATGGACCGCAAGAACCTCCGGGTCGAGACGCTGGCCTTCACCACATCCATCGTCTTCGAGGGCACGCGGGCGACCGGCGTGGAGTGGAGCCGGGGACGGAGGAAGCACTTCGTGCGCGCGGGCGAGGTGATCCTCTGCGGCGGTGCGATCAACTCCCCGCAGCTGCTGCAGCTGTCCGGTGTCGGCAACGCCGCCGAGCTGTCGGCGCTCGGGATCGACGTGGTCGCCGACGTACCCGGTGTCGGTGAGCACCTGCAGGACCACCTCGAGGTCTACGTGCAGTACGCCTGCAAGCTGCCGGTCTCGATCGCGCCGGGGCTGAAGTGGCGGAACCGTCCCAAGGTGGCAGCGCAATGGCTGTTCGCGCACAAGGGCCTCGGCGCCACCAACCACTTCGAGGGCGGCGGCTTCGTCCGCAGCAACGACGACGTGGACTACCCGAACCTGATGTTCCACTTCCTGCCGATCGCCATCCGGTACGACGGGACGTCGCCGACCGAGGGCCACGGGTACCAGGTGCACGTCGGGCCGATGTACTCCGACGCCCGGGGCACGGTGAGGATCACGTCGACCGACCCGCGGGTACACCCCGCCCTGCGGTTCAACTACCTCTCGACCGAGCAGGACCGGCGGGAGTGGGTCGAGGCGATCCGGGTGGCCCGAAACATCCTGACCCAGCCCGCGTTCGACCCGTTCAACGCGGGGGAGCTCTCGCCCGGACCGACGGTCGAGACCGACGAGCAGATCCTCGACTGGGTGGCCCGCGACGCCGAGACCGCACTGCACCCGTCCTGCACCGCCCGCATGGGCACCGACGAGCTGTCGGTGCTGGACCCCCTCAGCATGCGGGTGCACGGTGTTGATCGTCTGCGCGTCGTCGACGCGTCGTCGATGCCTTTTGTCACCAACGGCAACATCTACGCGCCGGTGATGATGCTGGCGGAGAAGGCGGCCGACCTGGTCCTCGGCAACACCCCGCTCCCACCCTCCAAGGCGCCGTACTACCGCCACCGCGACGGTAGCCCGCTCTACCCGTCCGGAGGTCAGCCATGAGTGTCACGCCATCGGCACCGCCCGCCGCCACCAGCACGACCGACGGCGCCGAGCCGGCGGTCTCGGTCAAGGACCTGTGGAAGGTGTTCGGCCCGCGAGCCGACAAGATCATCGGGACGCCCGACGCCCAGCTGCCGCGGCGTGAGCTGATGGCCAAGACCGGGTGCGTGGCGGCGGTCAAGGAGGTCTCGTTCGACGTCGCACCTGGCGAGGTCTTCGTCGTGATGGGGCTGTCCGGATCGGGCAAGTCGACGCTCGTGCGCTGCCTCACGCGGCTGATCGAGCCCACCGCCGGCACCGTCCTGATCGACGGCGAGGACATCGCCCACGCGACCGACGCACGGCTGCGGGAGCTGCGCCGGACGCACGTCGCCATGGTGTTCCAGCACTTCGGCCTGCTCCCGCACCGCCGGGTGATCGACAACGTCGCCTACGGGCTCGAGATCAGGGGTGAGAAGAAGAGCACGCGTCGAGCGCGTGCGGAGGAGATGATCGATCTCGTCGGCCTGACGGGCAACGAGAACTCCTTCCCGGACCAGCTCTCCGGCGGCATGCAGCAGCGGGTGGGGCTGGCGCGTGCCCTGGCCGTCGACCCGTCGGTCCTGATGTTCGACGAGCCGTTCTCGGCGCTCGACCCACTGATTCGCCGGGACATGCAGAACGAGGTCATCCGACTGCACCACGAGGTCGGCAAGACGATGGTGTTCATCACGCACGACCTGCAGGAGGCGCTGAAGCTCGGTGACCGGATCCTCATCATGCGCGACGGCGAGATGGTCCAGATCGGCCGCCCGGACGAGGTCGTCGGCGCCCCCGCTGACGAGTACGTCCGCGACTTCGTGTCCGACGTACCCCGCTCACACGTGCTCACCCTTCGGTGGGTGATCCGCGACCCGCGTCCGGGAGAGTCGATGGAGGGCCCCGTGATGAGCCCGGACACGATCGTCCGTGACGCCGCGCGCGAGGCGCTGGCCGCCAAGCATCCGGTGCGGGTCATGGAGAGCGGCCGGCTGCTCGGGATGGCCGACGACGACGACATCCTGCGCGTCGTCGTCGCCGAGGAGAAGCAGCAATGACCGTCGCCGCGGCGGAGCGGTCCAGGGTCCGCAACATCCCACCGGCGCCCCGGTGGGCCCTGCTCGTCGCCGTCGTGGTCGTGTGGGTCGGTGGGTGGCTGCTGCTGCGTGGCCAGGCGACGCTGTACCTCCCGCGGTCCGAGCTCACCCCCTTCCACACCTGGATCAACGAGGTCCGCGACGCCTTCGACGCCGCCCGCGACACCAACCCGATCCTCAAGTACTTCTTCGGTGGCATCCGCGAGGTTCTCGATGCCGTCGTCGTCTTCTGGCAGCAGCTGATCTCCCAGCCGGCGTTCCCGCGGCCGGTGCCCGAGATCGGCTGGTTCGGCGTCGTCGCGATCGCCGGGTGGGTCACCTACGCGCTGGCCGGCTGGCGGATGGCGGTCTTCTCGGTCCTGGCTTTCCTGTCTTTCGGCTTCCTGGGTTACTGGGAGGACAGCCTCGACACGCTGATCATCACCTTCACCGCGGTGGCGATCGCGGTGGCGTTCGGGATCAGCATCGGTATCTGGATGGCTCGCAGCCGCACGGTGACGATGATCGTCACCCCGGTGCTCGACGTCATGCAGACGATGCCGACCTTCGTCTACCTGCTGCCGCTGACCCTGCTGTTCAGCATCGGCCCTGCGGCAGCGACCGTCGCGACCCTGATCTACGCGCTGCCGCCCGTCACGCGGATCACCGCGCACGGCATCCGCACGGTGCGCCAGACCGTGCTCGAGGCGAGCACCTCCCTGGGCGCCAGCAAGCGTCAGCAGCTGCGCAAGGTCCAGCTGCCGATGGCCAAACGCACGATCATCGTCGGCGTCAACCAGACCATGATGGCCGCCCTGTCGATGGCCACGATCGCCGCGCTCATCAACGGGCCAGGGCTCGGCGGGCCCGTGATCGAGGCACTGCAGACGCTCGACGTCGGCGACGCCTTCGTCAGCGGCCTGGCGATCGTCATCATGGCCATCCTCCTCGACCGCGTGACGACCGCGGCCAGTGAGCGGTCCGAGGCGGAGATGCGCGGGCGCGCGAGCGATCCGCGCAGGCGCCGGATCCTGCTGGCTGCGACCGGGGTGCTGACCCTGGTGGCGATCTACCTGTCCCGCCTGCGGCTCGAGCTCGCGGAGTTCCCCGACCGACCCGACATCGGGACTCCGATGGCCGAGGCGGTGCAGTCGGCGACGGACTGGGTGGTCAGCAACCTCGACGGCCTCACCTCCGCGATCACCAACCTCGTGAGCTACGGGCTGCTGAACCCGCTGCAGTCGCTGCTCGCGAACTCCCCGTGGTGGCTGGTCGCGGGCGTGCTGCTGGCGGTCTCCGCCGTACTCGGTGGCCGCTGGTCGGCGCTGACCACCCTCGTGTGCATCGTCCTGCTGCTCGGCACCGGTCTGTGGAACGACGCGATGGTCACGCTGACGATGACGCTGGTCGCGACGGTCCTCGTCATGGGGCTGGCGATGGTGTTCGGCGTCTGGATGGCGCGTGACCGACGGGCCGACCGCGCGATCCGCCCGCTGCTCGACGCGGGGCAGACGATCCCGCCGTTCGTCTACCTCGTCCCGGCCCTGGGGCTGTTCGGCACGACCCGCTTCACCGCGATCATCGCGGCGATCGTCTACGCCGCACCGCCTGCCATCAAGCTCGTGGCGGACGGGATCCGCGGGGTCTCGCCGACGGCGGTCGAGGCGGCGATCTCGGCCGGGTCGAGCCGTTGGCAGGTGATCACCAAGGTGCAGGTGCCGATGGCGAGGTCCTCGATCGTGCTGGCAGCCAACCAAGGGCTGCTGTTCGTGCTCGCGATGGTGGTCATCGGCGGCCTGGTCGGTGGGGGAGCGCTCGGCTACCTCGTCGTCGCCGGCTTCTCGCAGGCACAGCTGTTCGGCAAGGGCGTCGCTGCCGGTATCGCCATCGTGCTGCTCGGGATCATGCTCGACCGCATCACCCAGCGCGCCGCGGCACGGACCGCGGCCCCGGCGGCACGGGCGGCAGCGCCGACGACACGGCGGCCGGCGCCTGCCGCCGCCGGCGCGCACACCTGACATCGACGGGCACGGACACAAGGGAGACATGATGAGAATCGCAATCGGACGGGCGGCCCGCCTGGCCGCCGTGGCCGCATCCGCTGGACTCGTGCTCAGCGCCTGTGGTGGGACCAACATCGAGGAGGCCGACACCGGCGCAGCCAACGGTGAGGAGTGTGGCGAGTTCGACGTCGCCATCAACCCCTGGGTCGGCTACGAGGCGTCGGCGCACGTCGTCGGGTACGTTGCGAGCAGCCGGCTGGGCTGCAACGTGGAGTACAAGAACCTCAAGGAGGAGGTCGCCTGGCAGGGTTTCGGCAGCGGTGAGGTCGACGTGGTCGTCGAGAACTGGGGCCACGACGACCTGAAGCAGAAGTACATCGAGAACCAGGGCACCGCGCAGTCGGCCGGGTCGACCGGGAACAAGGGGATCATCGGCTGGTACGTGCCGCCGTGGATGGTCGAGGAGTACCCCGACATCACCGACTGGCAGAACCTCAACACGTACGCCGACATGTTCCGGACGTCCGAGTCCGGGGGACAGGGGCAGCTGCTCGACGGTGACCCGTCCTTCGTCACCAACGACGAGGCTCTGGTCAAGAACCTCGACCTCAACTACAAGGTCGTGTACGCCGGGAGCGAGCCCGCGCTGATCCAGGCGTTCCGGCGGGCCGAGGAGAACAAGGAACCGCTCATCGGCTACTTCTACGAGCCGCAGTGGTTCATGGCCGAGGTGCCGCTGGAGAAGGTCGACCTGCCCCCGTACGAGCCTGGATGCGACGCCGACCCGGAGGAGGTCGCCTGCGACTACCCGGAGTACGACCTCGACAAGATCGTGGCCACCGACTTCGCCGAGTCCGGGAGCCCCGCCTACGACCTCGTGAAGAACTTCAGCTGGACCAACGACGACCAGAACCTGGTCGCGAAGTACATCGCGCAGGACGGCATGGACGCCGAGGAGGCGGCGCAGAAGTGGGTCGAGGACAACCAGGACAAGGTCGACGCCTGGCTCAGCTGAGCACGTTTGCCGAACCTCTTGACAGCGCAGGAACCCCGCATGATGCTAACCGTGTTCCGTAATGCGCTTTGCGTTGCGTATGAAGCAACACTAAGGGGTGTGGGATGGCGACGGTTCCGAGCAGTGCCCGGGTGGTCGTGATCGGTGCCGGCATCGTCGGCAACAGCGTGGTGCACCACCTGGCCCGGCTGGGCTGGCGAGACATCGTGCAGATCGACAAGGGCCCGCTGCCCAACCCCGGCGGGTCGACCGGGCACGCGTCGAACTTCATCTTTCCCGTCGACCACTCCCGCGAGATCACCGACATCACGCTCGACAGCGTGCGCCAGTACAAGGAGATGGGGGTCTTCACGGAGTCGGGTGGCTTCGAGGTGGCACGCACCGAGGCCCGGATGCAGGAGCTGCGCCGCCGGCTGGCGTCGGCGAAGGCCTGGGGCATCGACTCCGAGCTGGTCGGTCCCGCGCAGGTCGCCGAGCGGGTGCCCTACCTCGACCCCTCGGTGATCATCGGCGCGTTCTGGACGCCGTCGGTGGGCGTGGTCGACTCGCTGCGGGCCGGCACCATCATGCGCGAGCGGGCGCAGCAGACCGGCGCCCTGCAGGTGGTGTCGACGGTCGAGGTGGTCGGCCTCGACGTGGAGCACGGTCGCATCCGCCGGGTGCGCACGACCGGCGGTGACATCGAGGCAGAGTCCGTCGTCATCGCCTGCGGTGTGTGGAGCCCGCGGATCGCCGCGATGGCCGGAGCCGCGATCCCGCTGACCCCTGCCGTGCACCAGATGATCAGCGTCGGGCCGGTGCCGCAGCTCGCGGAGACGACCGGGGAGATCTCCTTCCCGATCATCCGGGACATGGACACCTTCTGCTACGAGCGCCAGCACGGCGGAGACATGGAGATCGGCTCCTACGCCCACCGGCCGATCCTGCACGACCCCGACGACATCCCGTCGATCGAGCAGGCCAAGCTGTCGCCGACCGAGATGCCGTTCACGGCCGACGACTTCGACCCCCAGCTCGAGCAGGCCCTGGAGCTGATGCCGGACGTCCTGGGCAACCCCGAGGTCGAGATCCGCTACGCCATCAACGGGCTGCTCTCGCTCACGCCGGACGGCGCGCCGATCCTCGGTGAGACGCCCGAGGTCGCCGGCCTGTGGTCCGCGGCGGCGGTCTGGGTCAAGGAAGGGCCGGGGGTGGGCCGGCTGCTCGCGGAGTGGATGACCCACGGCCACTCCGAGATCGACGCCCACCACTCCGACGTCGCGAGGTTCTACCCCCACCAGCGCACCCGCGAGCACGTGCGGGCACGTACCTCCGAGGCGTTCAACAAGACCTACGGCATCGTGCACCCGTCCGAGCAGTGGGCCAGCAACCGCAACGTGCGGCTCGCGCCGATGCACGCCGGCCAGCGGGACCTCGGTGCGGTGTTCTTCGAGGCGGTCGGCTGGGAGCGGCCGATGTGGTACGCCTCCAACCAGGGTCTGCTCGCCGACTACGGCGCCGCCGTGATGCCGCGCGAGGCCGAGTGGGACGCGCGCTGGTGGTCACCGATCATCAACGCCGAGCACCTCGCCATGCGCGAGCGGGCCGGGATGATCGACCTGTCGGCATTCGCGATCTTCGACGTCATCGGCCCCGGGGCACTCGCCACCGTCCAGCGCACCGTCGTCGGCCAGGCCGACGTCACACCGGGTCGGGTGGTCTACACGCCGGTGCTCGACGAGCGCGGCGGCATCCGCGCCGACCTCACCGTGATGCGACTCGACGAGCAGCACTTCCGGGTGGTGACGGGCGGACTCACCGGCAACATCGACCGCAAGTGGTTCCGCGACCACCTCCCGCCGGACGGCAGCGCACAGGTCGTGGACCGCACCTCGGCGTACACGACCATCGGGCTGTGGGGTCCGCGGGCCCGCGACATCCTGGGGTCGCTCACCGACCACGACATCAGCCACGAAGCGTTCCGCTTCGGCACCTGCCGCGACATCGAGGTCGGGCCGCTGTCGGTGCTCGCGTCGCGCATCTCCTACGTCGGTGAGCTGGGCTGGGAGCTCTACGTGCCGATGGAGCAGGGCGCACGGCTGTGGGACCTCGTGCGAGAGGCGGGTACGCCGCACGGGATGGTACCCGTGGGCATCGGCGTCTACGGTACGACCGGCCGGATCGAGAAGGGGTACCGGGCCCACGGCGCCGAGCTCGACAGCGAGCGCACGCTGGTCGAGGCGGGCATGATGCGCCCGAAGGTCAAGGATGCGGAGTTCACCGGCCGCGACGCCTACCTGAAGCAGCGGGTCGAGGACCCCGCCGCGGTCCTGTGCTCGCTGACCGTCGACGACCACACGTCGTCCGACGGCACGGCACGCTACATGCTCGGCGGCGAGCCCGTCCTCTCCCGTGACGGCGAGCCGCTCATCGACGGCCACGGCCACCGCTCCTACGTCACGTCGGCCGGCTCGGCGCCGTCGCTGGGCAAGCACCTGCTGATGGCCTACCTGCCGCCCGACCTCGCCACCGTCGGCACCGGGCTCGCGGTCGAGTACATGGCCGAGCGCTACCCGGTGACGGTGGCGGCCGCCGATGCGACGCCGTTGTTCGACCCGACGAACGAGCGGATCCGGAGGTAGCGCGATGGTCGACGTGCTGGTCTGCGTCAAGCGCGTGCCGGACTCCTCCGGTCAGGTCCTGCTGTCGCCGGACGAGCAGTCCGTCGACGCACGCCACGTCGGGTTCACCACGAGCCCGCACGAGGAGTGCGCCGTCGAGCTGGCGATCCAGGTCGCCGCCGCCGCGGGTGGCGGGGCGACGGTGCTGACCGTGGCCAGTGTCGACGCGACGGCGCAGTTGCGCAACGCGATCGCTGTCGGCTGCACGAGCGCCGTGCTCGTCGAGGCCGACCCGAACCGGCTCGGGCCCGCCGACGTGGCCGCCGAGATCGCCGAGGTCATCCGGGCGCACGAGGCGGCCGGCAGGCGCTACGACCTGGTGCTGCTCGGCAACGACGCAGCCGACACCGGCGACTTCCAGGTGGGCGTTCGGCTGGGCTACGCACTGGACCGTCCGGTCGTCACCGGCATCGCCACCTGCGAGGTGCAGGGGGAGCGCGTGGTGGCACGCGGCGAGGGGCCGGACGGCACCGAGGTCTTCGAGCTCGACCTGCCCGCGGTCGTGACGGTGTCCGAGGGCGGTGTCGCCCCGCGCTACCCCTCCATCCCCGGCCGGATGAAGGCCAAGAAGACCCCGGTCGAGACGCGAGCAGCGGGTGTCGACCCGGTCGGGCCGGCCCGCGTCCGGCTCAAGCTGATGCCGGAGCAGCCCAGCTCCGTGCAGGTGCTCGGAGAGGGCCCGGCGGCGGCGCCGGCCGTGGTCGACCTGCTGGAGCAGCTGGGGGTGCTGGCACGATGATCGTCGTCCTGGTCGAGACCGCCGAGGGCGGCGTCACGCTGGTCAGCCGTGAGGCGCTGACCTTCGCCCGTGACGTCGCGCCGGGCGAGGGCGTGCAGGCCGTCGTGGTAGGAGACCTCGCCGAGGAGATCCGGCCGCAGGTGCTCGGCCAGCTGGGAGAGCTCGGGGTGGCGGCGATGCACCAGGCCGTCGACGACCGGTTGGGGCGTTACGCGGCTGCGACCTGGGCAGCCGCGCTGGTCGACGTCGCCAAGCGGCAGTCGGCGCAGGCCGTGGTCGCGGCCGGCACCCCTCGTGGCAACGAGATCCTCGCGCACGTCGCGACGCGGATGGGGGTGGCGATGGCGGCGAACGTCGTCGCGGTCGAGACCACGCAGCCGCTGGTCGTGACCCGGCAGGTGGTGGGCGGCGCCGCCCTGGAGGAGATGCGGCTCGACGACCACGTCGCGGTGCTCTCGGTGGCCGGCCACGCCTGCGACCCGGCCGCGGCCGAGACTCCCACCGACCCCGCCGTCACGACGTACTCACCAGGGCTGACCGAGGCCGACCTGAGGGCGCAGGTCGTGCGGACCGAGCCTGCGGAGGTGGTGGACACCGCGGCCCTGACCGACGCGCGCGTGGTGGTCGGCGCCGGCCGGGGGGCCGGCGGGCCGGACGGGTTCGACGGCCTGCTCGAGCTCACCGAGCTGCTCGGCGGTGTCCTCGGCGTCTCCCGGGTCGTCACCAGCCTCGGCTGGCGTCCGCACCACGAGCAGGTCGGGCAGACCGGTAGCCGGATCTCACCGGACCTCTACCTGGCCTGCGGGATCAGCGGAGCGATTCAGCACTGGGCGGGCTGCCAGAGCGCCAAGACGATCGTGGCGATCAACACCGACGCCGACGCACCGATGGTGACCAAGGCCGACTACGCGGTGATCGGTGACCTGCACGAGATCGTGCCGGCGATCAACGAGGAGATCCGTCGCCGTCGCTCGTGACGCCCTCGGCGTCCAGGCGGCCGGCGTCGCTGTGCAGCCGGTCGTAGAGCGCGTTGTCCTCGAAGCCGTCACCGACGCGTGCCGCGGCCCGCTCCGTCCCTACCTGCACGAACCCGGACCGCTCGGCGACCCGGCGTGAGCCGGTGTTGCTCACTGCCGTCAGCAGGAACAAGCGTCGCAGCCCGAGACCGGCGGGCGCCGCGGTGAAGCCGTGGTCGACGACGCGGCGTAGCGCTTCGGTCATCACCCCACGGCCCCGGGCGTCGGGGTGCAGCCAGTAGCCCACCTGGGCGGTGCCACGGGCGTCGGGCCCCTCGAGCTCGAAGAACGAGACGTTGCCCAGCGCCCGGTCGGTGTGACGGTCGGCGACGCACCAGGCGACCCGGGCTCCGTCGGCGGCCGCGAGCTGGATGCGGGTGAGGTAGCCCATCACCCCGGCAAGGTCCCGCGGGAGCGGCGACTCGGGGATGAAGTGCCGCAGCTCGGCGTCGCCGGCGGCCCCGACCAGCCGCGGCCCGTCGGCGGTCCGCCAGGGTCGCAGCCGCAGCCGTGGGGTCTCGAGCACGCATGGCTCCAGCCACCGCGTCGTGGGCTCGCGCGGGTCGTCGGCGCCGAGCCATCCGGTCCACGCGTCGTGACGCTCGTCGCGCTGCTGCAGCAGCCGGGGGACCGTCGGTCCGAAGCTGAACCCGACGGACCAGACCGTGCGCCGCGACGCCCAGTTGCCGGCGTTGGCGCGCCACTGCACGACTTCGAACCCGCACCGGGTGAAGCCCCAGTCGAGCAACAGCGTGAGCGCGCGCCGCATCAGTCCCTGGCCACGGGCGTCGGGGTGCAGGCCGAAGCCCACCTCGGCCTCGCCGCCGCCGCGCGGGCGCAGGCTCAGCGAGCCTGCGAACCGCCCGTCGTGCTCGAGCGCGAAGCAGAGATCGGACTCGTCGGCCCAGGCCTTGGGAATCGCCGTGCCGATCCAGTCGAGCGCCTCGTCCGGGCCGTAGGGGACGGGTACGGCGGTGCACGCGATGCTGACCGGATCGTTGCACTGCTCGAGGACGCCCGACACGTCGTCGAGCGTATGTGCCCGCAGGGTGGCCTCGCCGTCGGTCAGGACCGGCACGTCGTCGGGGAAGCGCATCCGGCGACTCTGCTACGGATCCGGGTGACCAGGCAACGGGTTATCGCCTGGCGCAGACACGTGGCGCGTTCTGCAGGTCCACCGTGTGGTCTCTCCTGCAGAACGCGCCACCTGACACTGCAACGGTCGATGTCAGCGACCGGTTGGTGGCTCCTTCCCGCCCCCGTCGACGTCGAGGTCCTCCAGGCTCTGGCCCTCCGCGTGCTTCGCGACGAGTGTGGTCTTGCCGGGGAAGCGGACCTCCTCCACCAGCTCCTGCATCAGCGGTGTCGGCTTCGTGGTGAACTGCGACACGACGATGGTCACGACGAAGTTGACCAGCATGCCGATCGTGCCGAAGCCCGTCTCCTCGATCCCGAAGATGCCGTCGGAGTTGCCGTAGATGTCGATCGTCCACAGCATGTAGGCCATCGTCACGATCAGGCCAGTCGCCATGCCCGCCGTCGCTCCGGCCGCCGTGCATCTCTTCCAGAAGATGCCGAGCACCAGCACCGGGAAGAAGCTGGCGGCTGCCAGTCCGAACGCGAGCGCCACGACTTGTGCGACGAAGCCGGGCGGGTTGATGCCGAGATAGCCTGCCACCACGATCGCGGCGGCCATCGCCATCCGGCCCACCAGGAGCTGCCGGGCCTCGGTCGCCCCCGGGTTGAGCTTCTTGTAGTAGATGTCGTTGGCCACCGAGGACGAGATCACCAGCAGCAGGCCGGACGCCGTCGACAGCGCTGCGGCGAGACCACCGGCGGCCACCAGGCCGACGATCGGGGCCGGCAGGCCGCCGATCTCCGGCGAGGCGAGCACGATGATGTCGTTGTTGATCGCGACGTCGGTGTACTGCAGCACCGTCTCGGGGGGCAGCGACGAGATCGAGCTGCCGTCCGCCGCCGTGATCAGCCCGACGTCGGCCCAGGTGTTGAACCAGCCCGGCACATCGGAGAGCGCGGTGCCGTCGAGGTCGTTGATGATCTGCAGCTTGCTGAACGCGGCCACGGACGGGGCAGTGGTGTAGAGCAGGCTGATGAAGAACAGCGCCCACAGCGCGGAGAACCGGGCCGCACGCACGCTCTTCGCAGTGTAGAACCGCACGATCACGTGCGGCAGGCCGGCGGTGCCGAACATCAGCGCCGCGGTGATCAGCACCATGTTGAGCATGTTGATGTCGCTGAACGCGGAGGTGTACTCGCCCAGACCGAGGTCCGCTTGCAGCCCGTTCAGCTCGGTGAGGATCTGGCCGAAGCCGATCTGCGGAACGGCCACGCCCGTGACCTGCGCGGAGACCGCGAACGCCGGGATCAGGTAGGCGATGATCAGCACGCTGTACTGCGACACCTGGGTCCAGGTGATGCCCTTCATGCCGCCGAGCACGGCGTAGAAGAACACGATCGCCATGCCGATGATGATGCCGACGGTGGTGTTCACGCCGAGGAAGCGCTGGAACACCACGCCGACCCCGGCCATCTGCCCGGCGACGTACACGAAGGAGACGACGATCGCGCAGAGCACCGCGATCAGGCGGGCGCTCTCGGAGTACCGGTCACCGACGAAGTCCGGGATCGTGTACTTGCCGAACTTGCGCAGGTACGGCGCGAGCAGCAGGGCCAGCAGCACGTAGCCGCCGGTCCACCCCATGAGGAAGACGCTGCCGCCGTAGCCGTTGTAGCTGAGACCGACGATGCCCGCCAGCGAGATGAACGACGCCGCGCTCATCCAGTCGGCGGCGATCGCAGCGCCGTTGGCCGGTGCGGGGATGCCGCCGCCCGCGACGTAGAACCCGGACGTGGAGCTCACCCGGCTCGCGTAGGCGATGTAGATGTACAGCCCGAAGGTGAGGACGACGAAGATCAGCGTCCACAGCTGGATGGAGGTCACGGGTGGTGCACCTCCTCCTCGTACTCGTCGATGCCGAACTCCGCGTCGAGCTTGTCCATCCGCCAGACGTACACGGCGATGAGGATGACGAACACGATGATCGAGCCCTGCTGGGCGAACCAGAACCCGAGCGGGAAGCCGGCGATCACGATGTTGTTGAGGGGCTCGACGAAGAGGATGCCGGCACCGAACGACACCAGCGCCCAGATCGTCAGCAGGATGGCCATCAGTCTCAGGTTTCGGCGCCAGTACGTACGGCGCTGGGTCTCATCCATCCAATCCTCCCGGTCGGTTGTGCGGACAGGCCGCCTACTTGCGTCGCAGCGCTACGAGAGCTGGCCCCCGAACGGCCGGTAGGACGGAGCGAATCAGCCGGGCGTGCGGCGGGTCAATACTGTGATGTGAGTTCGCTCACACGGATCGATGGGCGGCGCAAGACCTGCGCCGAGTGGTCGGCAGGCGTCCGCTGTGCCGTGTTTGCGCTGCTACGTGCCGGGCCGACGACCGCTCGTCGCTTCCGACCGACCGCTGGTCGCGCCGCTCATGCGGAACGGCCGGCCCGGGCCCGACGTACAGTCATGCCATGGCCGCGACCCGAACCCCGCCGATCGCCCGCCGCTGGCCACGTGCCGGACGTGGACAGAAGCCGCTGCTCGGCGCCACCGCGATGGTGATCGCCGGTGCGTTCATGCCATGGGTGAACACCGCCTTCGGCAACGTGATGGGAGTGCGCGGAGCGGGCCTGTGGACCTTCTACGCCGGCATGCTCGGCCTGGCGGGTGCGTTGATCAGCTTCCGGCGTCTGGCGGCCGGTCAGGCGATCGTCATGGCCGCTGCGGCCACACTGCTCCCGCTCTGGCAGGTCGTCCACCTGCTCAGCAAGGTCGGCCTGCAGGGATGGATGCCCGGACCCGGGCTGGTCCTGACCTTCGGTGGCGGGGTGCTGGCCTGGGTGGCGGCTCGCTCGCTGCTCCGTGGTGAGGACGCGCCTCCCGGTCAGCGGCGGTAGAGCGAGCGGTCGACGCGTGCCTCGAACGTCGCCCGCGACGCCGCCACCGCCTCGCCCAGCGTGGTGATCCCGCGTCCCTGCAGCAGCACGACCAGAGCGAGGAAGACCTCCGCCGTCAGCAGGGCGTCGCCGAGAGCCGTGTGCCTGCCCACGACGCTGACGCCGAGTCGCTCGGCGATCCCCTCCAGGCTGTGGTCGGTGTAGGCGGGGTGGGCGACGGCGTCGAGCAGCAAGGTGTCGAGGACCGGCTGCCCGAGGCTGACTCCGGCGGCCCGCTCCGCGGGCTCCAGGAACCGCAGGTCGAAGCTGACGTTGTGCCCGACCAGCACCGTGTCCTCCGCGAACCGGGCGAACGCCGGCAGCACCTCCTCGAGGGTCGGCTGCCCGGTGACCATGTCGGAGCTGATGCCATGGATCGCGGTAGAGGCGACGGGGACGCCACGTCTCGGATCCACGAGCCGCTCGAAGCGTTCCTGCCGGAGCAGCCGGCCGTTGACGATCCGGGTGCCCGCGATCGAGACGATCCGGTCGCCGCCTGACGGGTCGAGCCCGGTGGTCTCGGTGTCGAAGACGGTGAACGCGAGCTCGTCGAGCCGCCGGTCCTGCCAGTCCGGTGCGGGGAGCCGGATGTCGAACAGGTCGAAGTCGTAGAACTCGGGGCGGCTGGCGAGGTCGTCCGTGACGTGCGAGTCCACCCGAGTCGGTGCCTCGCTGGCCGGCAGCAGCACGCGCAGGTACGCCGTGGCGCCGTCGAGCGCACCGCACCAGATCTCCCCGCCCGCTCGCTCGGCGACCTCGCGCGCATTGGCCACGCCGGCGCCCTCGAGCGGCTCGGCCAACCACCTGCCGAAGGCCGCCGGGTGGGGCGGCGAGCCCCGCCACCGCAGGTCCAGCTGGCCGTGCGGGCCGGAGCGGTGCAGCTCGATGGACAGGTCGGTCGTCCCCGTCGACTCCCGGAGCCGCCCACCGAGGTGCGCCAGTGCCAGGACCACGGCGTTGCTGTCCACCCGCAGCCACAGCTCGTCCGGCGGCGGCGTCGTCGTCACAGTGAAGGACCGCCGTCCGAGCTCGAGCGCGAGCAGATCGAGCAGGTCGGGGCCGGCGACCTCACCGAGGACCTCGTCGTCAGCGACCTCTCGCGTCCAGTCGTCGACCCAGCTCTCCACGCGCTGTCCGAGCGCGGCGGTCTCCTCGTGCACGACCCGCAGGAACCGGGAACGTTCCTCCGCCGACAGGTCCGGGTAGTCCAGCACGCTCTCGGTCGCGGCCCGGATGCTGCCCAGCGAGGCGCGGGTCTTCTCGGTGAGGTCGCGGAGGACCGCGTCGCGGCGGGTCGTGGCGCGGTGCCGGCGGGTGAGGTCCTCGAGCACGAGGACGAAGCCGGCGGGGGTCTCGTCGTGGTGGGGGTCGTGCACGAGCGTGAGGTGCACCCGCAGCAGCCGTTGACCGTGCAGCGTCGACGCCACGAGCACCTGCTCGCGCGAGCCCACGAGCCGGTCGAGCGCATGCGTGACCAAGGCCCGATCGACGACCCCGAACACCGACCGGCCCAGCCCGATCATCGTCTCGTCGCCGGCCAGCGTGCGCGCCGCGGCGTTGTAGAGCAGGATCCGACCCTCGCGGTTGCACACGATCACCGCCGCCGTCAGCTGGGCCATCAACGCCGCGAGCCGGTTGCGTTCCTGCTCGACCTCGTGCCGGGCGGACGCGATCTGCTCGGCGATCTCTCGCTGGGCCGCCTGACGCTGCTCGGCGAGGTCGTTGACGGCGCGTGCGAGCGGTGCCAGGTTGCCCGCACCCTCGGCGTCCAGCCGGTGGTCCGGGTTGACCTCGCCGACCAGCCGGGTCTCGTCGGCGAGCCTTCGGGCGCGACGGACAGGACCACCGATGGTGCGGGCCAGCAGCACGACCAGCCCCGCCACGGCCAGCGCGGACACCACGGCCACCGCAAGGGCCTGCGCACGGAGGGCCGTGGTGATCGCGGCCCGATGCTCGGGCCCGGCCGTGGCGAGCAGGAGCACGACCAGCCCGGCCACCGCGAGGACCACGTAGGCGACGACCCCGCCGATCGCCATGCCCGCGTCCCACCGATCGCGGCTGCGCGTCGGGGTCATGCGCCTCACCCCTCCGCGTCCAGCAACCGGGTCACCTCGGCGACCAGGTCCCGGGTCGAGAACGGTTTGGTGATGTAGGCGTCCGCGCCCACGGCGAGTCCCTTCGCCACCTCCGTCTGCCGTCCCTTCGCGGTCAGCATGACGATCTTGAGGTCGTCCCACCCGGTCGCGCGCAGCGTCTGGCAGACCTCGTACCCGTCGCGCCGCGGCATCATGGTGTCGAGCAGGAGCAGGTCGGGCCGAAGACGCTCGACCTCGTCGAGCGCCTCCTGTCCATCGCGCGCGACTGCGGTCTCGAACCCGCTCCTGCGCAGGACGAACTCCAGCGACATCACGATGTTGGGCTCGTCGTCGGCGATCAGGATCCTGGCTGGCATCAGCGCTCCGTCTCCGCCGGTCGTGGCCCTGTGACGGTGGCCACTGGGAGTGTAAAGGAGAACGTCGCCCCAGGACCGCGGTCGTTGTCGACCCACAGCCGCCCGCCGAGGTGCTCGATGATGGCGTGGCTGATCGGCAGCCCCAGGCCGGTGCCCTGCGGGCGCTCGCGGTGGGTGTCACCGCCCTGCCGGAACTTGTCGAAGATCACGGCGCGGTCGGCCTCCGCGACCCCGGGCCCGTTGTCCTGCACATCGATCTGCAGCTGCCGGTCCTGCGACCGGACGGCGATGCGCACCCTTCGGTCCGCCGGGTCGGCGAACTTCACCGCGTTGGACAGCAGGTTGAGCAGGACCTGGAGCACACGGTCGCGGTCAGCGGCGGCCGGCGGCAGCTGCTGGTCGACGACCACGGCGATCTGCACGTTCTTCTCGCGCAGCAGTGGATCGGTGCTACGCACCGCGGCGTCGACGACCTTCGGGAGGTCCACCGGCTCGATCCGCCAGCTACTGGCGCCGGACTCCAGCTTGGAGAGGTCGAGCACCTGGTTGATGAGCCGGGTGAGCCGTTCGGTCTCCTCGACGATGGGTGCGAGGAACCGCTGCCGCTCCTCCACATCGAGGTCGGGGTTGTCGACGAGGATCTCCGAGAACGCGCGGATGGACGTGAGCGGGGTGCGCAGCTCATGGGTGACGCCGGAGACGAAGTCGTCCTTGAGCCGGTCCAGCTCCTGCAGGCGGGCGTTGGCGTCCCGCAGCCGGGTGGTCGCCGCCTCGAGCTCGGCCGACTTGCGCTCGAGGGCCCGGCTGTAGGCCCGCACCTGCGACGCCTCGTCCAGGATCTCCAGCACCTCCTGCATCCCGAGCGGCTCCTCCTCGACCACCGAGGCGAGGATGACCCGCGCGGATGCGGAACCGACAGCGCCGGCCAGCAACGTCTCCACGTGGTGGACGAGCTCGGGATCGGCCTCGGCGCCGGGTGCGACGTCGGCGGACGTCTGCTCGGCGTACGCCGCCAGGGCCTGTTCCGCACCCTGCCGACCGACGAATCGGGCGAGCAGGTCGCGCAGGTCGCCGACCGTGGCGGTGGCCCGCCAGAAGCGTGCCCCCGCGCCCCCGCCGGGCTCGGCCAGCGCATCCACGAAGACCGCGGCCTGGACGTGCTCGACCGGGCCGCCGCGGGACAGCAGCGAGACCCCCACGAACGCACCTACGTTGGCGACCATGCTCCAGACCATCGCGTGGCTGACCGGGTCGAGGCCGTCCAGCCCGAACAGCGCGTACGGCGCGAGGATCTCGACGCCCCACGGGCCCTGCTCGGGCAGCGCCGAGTCGATCCACCCCGTCTGCGCGAACGACGGCAGCAGCAGGGTGTAGGTCCACACGGCGATGCCGGCGACCAGCCCGCTGTAAGCACCGGCGCGGGTGGCACCTTTCCAGAACAGCCCACCGAGCACGGCGGGCGCGAACTGCGCGACGGCGGCGAACGAGAGCAGCCCGATCTGCACCAGGGCGAGTGCGTCGGTCGCCAGGCGGAAGTAGGCGAAGCCGAGCAGCAGGATCCCGACGATCGTCAGGCGGCGCACGGCGATGATCAGCCCGCCGAGGCTGCTGCGGCCGGTGAACCGCTGCCCGCCCCGCAGCAGCAGGGGCAGCACCAGCGAGTT
>Ga0075331_1000087_pt1 | contig 17876 bp, 15 predicted proteins | sample MayberrySE_TuleA_FD_120090 | JGI IMG/M metagenome (GOLD analysis project Ga0075331, IMG submission 120090) | Natural and restored wetland microbial communities from the San Francisco Bay, California, USA, that impact long-term carbon... | ecosystem: Environmental > Terrestrial > Soil > Wetlands ... | reverse complement strand
GCGCGCCCCGGCGCCCAGATCGTCGAGCGCCAGTTCGGCATGTTCGAGCGGCACTCGGACTCCCAGGCCGAGGTGCTTCAGGCCGGTGACGCCGTCCTGAGCGAGCTGGACCTGGACGTCCACGGCCGCAAGCGACCCCAGATCGCGTCGATGCAGGTGATCACCAACGTCAGCCCCTACCAGACACAGCTACTCAACAGGTTCACACGCGGCATGATGCTCGTCGCCGGTCAGACGATGCTCGTGCTCGAGTGCACACCGGCCGCCTACATCAACCTGGCGGCGAACGAGGCCGAGAAGGCCGCGGCCGTGAACCTCATGCACGTCACCTCGGTCGGCGTCTACGGTCGGCTCTGGATGGCCGGGACCGAGGCCGACATCCTCGCCGCACGCAACGCGGCGGTCGCAGCCCTGGAGGCGCTCGATGGCCGGGACTGATCAAGAGCGCCGCCGCTTCGTCACCCGGCACGACGTCGAGGACGCCGCGGCCGCGGGCCGGTCGATCCGGCTCCAGGGCAGGGACGTGCTCACCGACGAGGCTGCGCAGCGGGCGATGGACCTCGGCGTCACGGTCGAACGCTCCGGCCGGGCAGGCACCGCTTCCCCGGCTGTGGCCGGCCCTGCCAGGAGCGCGCCGGCCCAGGGCTCGGGCGAGGTGTCCCCCGAGGAGCTGCGGCGTGCCGTCCGTGCCGCCGTGGTCGCGGAGCTGGGTGCGGAGCCACCAGGGCTCGACGCCGCCATCGACCGGGTGCTGCGGCGACGGTCGCGCTAGCGGGGAGAACGACGCGGGCTCACTCGCCGGCGGGTCGGGGAGTCCAGACAAGGCGGCTGCGGGCCTGCGAGCCGGACCGCCACCGGCGTTGCAATGTTCATCAAGCCGGGCGGCCTGCCCGGAGTGTGTGGAGGAGAGCACGCCACCGGGGCAGTCGGACAGGCGGTCTCGGGACCGGCTCGTCCTCGACGACCTGTCCGCCGCCGACGCAGCCGCCTGGGCGCGCCGGAGGTCTTCCACGTGTTCGGCGTTGCGCCACTTCGCGCGGTTGATGAGCTCCGTCTGCCTCACGTCCGCAAGCTGCACCGCGTGAGAGGGTTCCGCGAGGTAGTTGGACTGGTCCATGTGGCTCTCCGTCGGGTCGTCCGGGGCCTTGTAGCCCGAGACCTGCTCCGTCCTGTGCCGGGGCGAGGCCGCCGAACGGCACAAGCCGAGACGTTAGGAGCCCGAGGGTCCCCGCATCAGGTAGTTGCCCGAGGGGTCCGCCTGGGCCATGGACGTCACGTGGCCGGGCGTGCTTAGCATCGGACCATGGCGGTGGGAACCACCACGCCGGCACGTGCTACCCGCCAGAACCCTCTCGACCACGCGGGCCGTGACCGGGAACTCGGTCTGGTGGGTGGTCACCTCCTGGCCGACGGGCCCGTGCGCCTGGTGACGTTCACGGGACCAGGGGGCGTGGGCAAGACCTGGGCTGCCCACGAGCTCCGCCGACGGCTCGTCGCGCGAACCGGCATGCGTGCCGCCACCGCGCAGGCCCACGGTGCCCGCACCTTCGACGACCTGCTGCGCGCCGTGGCCGGGGTGGTCGACGTGCGGCCGAGCTGGGCGCCCCTGGAGCAACGCCTCTCGGCGCTCGTCGCACAAGAACGGCAGCTCCTCGTCCTCGACGGCTGCGAGCGACTCGTCGGGACGCCACACCCCGTCGCGAGGCTGCTCGACCTCGGCCCCGCCCTCCTCGTCGTCGCGACGAGTCTCAGCCCGCTCAAGGTCCCGGGGGAGCACGTGGTCGGCCTGGACCCTCTGTTCGTCCCGTCGACGGCAGCAGGGCTGGACGACCTTCGAGACAGCCCCGCCGTCGCGCTCTTCCTGACGAGAGCCGCGGCGGTGGGCAGGGGTTTCCAGGCAGAGGAGGCCGATCTGCCCGCGATCGCGGAGCTGTGCCGTCGCGTCCACGGTCTTCCCCTGGGCATCGAGATCATGGCCTCCCGGGTGGCCGCCGACTCGCCGGCAGCGCTGGTCGAGCACCTGGACAGCGGTCGTGAGATCACCGCCTCGCACAGCCGCGTCCTCGACGACGCCCGTCACCTGAGCATCGACTCGGCCCTGAGCTGGTCCTACGCGATGCTGGACCCGGATGCCGCAAGGCTCCTGCGCCGGATGTCGGTCTTCGCCGCACCTGCGTCGGTCGAGATGCTCGGTGCGGTGGTGACCGCGGCTCCGGGAGCAGGGCAGGCCGCCGCGCCGTCGTACTCCCAGGTTCTCGACACCGTCTCCGAGCTGGTGGACCACCGGCTGGTGGAGCCGCACCCGGGTCCGGGTGAGCCGGGGTTCGTCCTGGTCGACCTGGTGCGGGACTTCGCCTTCGAGCGGTTGGTGGACGAGGGAGAGCAGGCAGACGCCGAGGAGGCGTATGCGCGGGCGGTCCTCGACTTCGCACTCCGGCGGAGCGAGGCTCTCGAGTCGGCCGACGACGACATGGCGCTGGCGGAGCTGGCACGGTCCGAGGCCGACCTCCGTGCCGTGCTCCGAGGGCTGGTGGGGCGCGCCGACGTGGACGACGGCCTGCGCCTGGCCACGGCACTGGCTCCCTTCGTCGCGCGGCGGGGGTATGACGGGTTCGTCCGCCCGGCGCTGACCAGCCTGCTGCGCCGTGCCCAGGAGAGCCGCGCCGACGAGGCGCGACTGGCCCGCGCGACGCTGTGGAAGGCGTGGCTGGCAGCCCAGTCCGCCGAGCCGGACGCCGGGTCCGAGCTGAAGGCCGACCTCGCCAAGGCGGTGCGTCTGGCCCGCCGGAGCCGTGACGAGTCGGCCCTGTTGCTCGCGCTGTCGGTCACGATGCAGGCCCTGCCGCTCACCGGCGACGACGTAGGTGCGTCGGCTGCCGCCGTCGAGGGGCTGCCCCTGGCAGAGGCCACCGGTGACCGGCGGTGGGTCGCTCGGTTCTGTGCCAGGGCGGGGATCGTGGCGACCCAGGCGGGCCGCGTGGACGACGCGCTCGACCTGGCTCGGCGAGGCCTCGACAGCGTCGCGGTCGGGGACGCGCGTGCGGAGATGCTTCTCGCCCTGTTGCTGTCCGGGCTGCCTGCGTCCCGTGCCCGCGGGCTGATGTCGCGACTTCCTCCGGTCGAGGACCTCATCCACACCGCGCGCCGGCTCGACGACCCTCGCTACGGACCGTTCCTCCTGCGCATGGCGGCGTGGCTGGCGCTGCGGGAGCGAGACCTTCGTACGGCGGCCGCGCGGTGCGCCGAAGCGCTCATCCTCGCGCAGCGGCGTGCTGTGTGGCGCGACCTGCCTTACACCATCCTGCCGTTGGCAGTGCTCGCGGTCGCGCGTCGCGACCTCGCCGAAGCAGCCAGGTTCCACGGCATGGTCCGGTCACAGATGGACCTGTTGCGACGGGCGGTCCCTCCGGCGAGGTTCGACGACTACGCGAACGCGATAGAGGCGGCGCGGCGGGTCCTGGGGGCCGCCGCCTTCGACGCGCTTGCCGATCAGGGGGAGTCGGTCATGCGGGTCGACGCGCTCTCGACGCCACTTGCCTACGCGGAGTCGGTGGCAGCGGCCAGGCGCATCCCTCGGCAGCGGGCCCCGGCCGAGTCGCGGCAGCGCGAGCCCGACGAGCTGACCCCCCGGGAGCGCGAGGTGCTCGGTGAGCTGATCACGGGGGTGACCAACAAGGAGATCAGCCTGCGTCTGGGCATGGCACCCAAGACGGTGATGCACCACTCGATGGCCATCTACCGAAAGCTCGGTGTGCGAGGACGCGCCGAGGCGACGGCATGGGCCTTCCGGCACGGTCTCGCCGACTGAGTCGACACTGCTGCTGGGATGAAGACCGCTGCCCCCGCACCCTTGCCCACAGCTCCTCGCAGGATGAGACTGGAGTACGCGGCGGCGTACATCGGGACGCGCCCGCGGCGCCTCCGCGGTGAGGTGAGACAGATGAGCACCAACCGCCTTCTCGTCACGATCGACGCGACCCATCGGTCCCTCCAGCAACGGCTGTCCCAGGCCACGCACGTCGACTCGGCGGGGGCGCACCCACGCACCAGGTACGCCCGCACGGACGCCCTCCTTGCCGCGACCTGCAGGCACCTGGCCGCCGTGGAGGACGCCCTCCTGGACGTCGCGAGGCAGCGGCTGCCGGACGGGCACGACAGGGTGAAGGCGTACCTGGCGGAGGCGCGGCTGCTCGAGCGTGCGATGGCCATGCTGAAGGCCCGGCTGTACGGCGAGGTGCACGCGGCATACCTGCCGTGGTCCGAGGTCTGGGCAGAGGTCCGGAGAGACCTGGCGACACACAACGAGTCGGAGCGCGCCCTCGTCGAGGACCTGGTCGCCGTGCTGGGCGAGCCGGACTCAGGGGCGCTGGCGGACGAGGTGTACCGCGCGGAGGTGAAGGCCCCCACCCGGGCGCACCCCTACCTTCCGCACACGGGACGGCTGGGCCATGCGGCCCGGCGGATGTGGTCGGTAGCCGACCACTTCTGGGACACCGCCGAGGGGCGCGTGGTGCCGCGACCGGCCGGGGCGCCCTCGAAGGAGCACCGTCATGACAGCCTGGTGGCGCAGTACCTCGTCGGCGAGCCTCTGCTCGACGCGGACGCCCCGCTGATCGCGCATCGTCGCGACGGGACCTCCGGGTCAAAGGTCGATCGAGCGAGGTAGCTCGCGAGCGGCGGGCTCGACGTCGTCAGGACGCAGCGCGAACCACCAGACCGCCACGAGCGCGGCTCCCGCGACCGCGACGAGGAGCGCAGCGCTCGCCCACACCAGTGGCGGCAGCGTGCTGAGGGCGAAGAACTCCCGTGCTGCTGGTACCGCCATGAGGGCCGCGAAGGTGGCGACGAGTGCGGCCAGGAGCAGGATCTCGAGCCGGCTCCACGGGTGGGCGAGCAGCGCGAGGATCGTCATCCCGACACCGAAGAGGACGACCGTCGCCGCGGTCCGCGACGCCTGGACGCCGAGGTCGGTCTCGAGACTCGTGACGGCGTAGGCCGCGAAGGTCGCGGACGCCGCGACCAGGCCCGCCGGCACCGCGAAACGCAGCACCCGTCGCAGGAAGTGCGGTCTGGCACGACGCCGGTTCGGGGCGAGCGCGAGGAAGAACGCGGGCACCCCGATCGTGAGGGTGCTGACGACGGTCAGGTGTCGTGGGTAGAACGGGAAGGGCAGCTGTGCCACCCCCACGGCGAGGGCCAGCACGGTGACGTAGACCGTCTTGGTGAGGAAGAGGTTCGCGACCCTCTCGATGTTGCCGATGATGCGGCGGCCCTCGGCCACCACGTCGGGGAGTACGTCGAAGCGGTTGCGGAGCAGGACGAGCTGGGCCACCCCCCGCGCGGACTGCGCCCCGCCACCCATCGCCACCCCGATGTCGGCGTCCTTGAGCGCGAGCACGTCGTTGACGCCGTCGCCGGTCATGGCGACGACGTGCCCGCGCTCCTGCATAGCTCGCACCATGGCCCGTTTCTGGTGGGGGCTGACCCGGCCGAGGACGGTGGCCCTCTCCAGGACGGCACCCAGCTTCGTCCGGTCCTCGGCGAGACCCCGAGCGTCGACCGGGCGGTCGGCCCCCGGGAGGCCGAGCGCGCTCGCCACGGCCGCGACCGTGCGGGGGCTGTCCCCGGAGATCACCTTGACCTCGACGTCCTCCTCGGCGAAGTAGCGCAGTGTGTCCGCGGCGTCGGGCCGTAACCGCTCGGCCAGGACAACGAGCGCACAGGGCTCCAGCGGGCGCGGAAGCTCCTCGGCCTCGGGTGTCCCGGTGCTGCGCGCGAGGAGGAGGACCCGATGCCCTGTGGACGCCAGCATGTCCGCCTCTTCCAGCCCCGGTGTGCCGGTCTCGAGGAGGATCTCGGGGGCGCCGAGGACCCAGGTCCCGTGGAGGTCGAACGTGACCGCGCTCCACTTCCTGGCAGAGGAGAACGACACCCGGTCGGTGGCCCGCCAGGCAGCGGGGGCCCTGAACTCCTCGGCCAGCGCGCGCATGCTCGCGTTCGGGCGCTCGTCGGAGTGCGCGATGGCGCCGAGGGCCTCGGCGGTCCCGGTCTCGGTGCAACCCGCCAGCGGGATGAGGGAAGCCACCGCCATCGAGCCCTCGGTGAGGGTGCCGGTCTTGTCGATCCCCACCACGTCCACCCGTGCCAGACCCTCGATCGCCGGCAGCTCCTCGACGAGCACGCCCCGAGCGCCCAGGCGGACCACCCCGACGGCGAAGGCGACGCTGGTGAGCAGCACCAGGCCTTCGGGCACCATCCCCACGACGCCGGCCACCGACCCGCGCACCGCCTCGCCGACCCCGGCCTGCTCGAGGAGGAGCTGCGTGGTGAACAGCAGGGCGGCGGTCGGCACGAGAGCCCACGTGATCACCTGGAGCACCCGGTTCAAGGCGTCCCGGATCTCCGAGTGAACCAGGGTGAACCGCCGGGCCTCTGCTGCCAGAGCCACCGCGTAGGCCTCCTCGCCCACGCGTACGGCGCGCGCTCGCCCAGTGCCGGCGACGACGAAGCTGCCCGAGAGAACCTCGTCCTGCCGGTGCTTGGGGACGGGATCGGCCTCCCCCGTCAGGAGGGACTCGTCGAGGTCGAGCCCCTCGGCGTGGAGGACCTCGGCGTCGACCACGAGCTGGTCGCCGGGGGCGAGGACCAGGACGTCGTCGCGGACCACCGCGTCGGCGGCGATCTGCTGAGTCTCCCCGTCACGGACCACGGTGGCCGTCGGGGCGTTGAGCAGCGAGAGCCGGTCGAGGGTGCGCTTGGCGCGGAGCTCCTGGACGATGCCGACCGTGCTGTTGGCCACGAGAACGATGCCGAAGAGCGCGTCCTGGATCGGGCCCACGACCAGGATCAGGACGAGAAGCGCCCCGAGCAGGGCGTTGAAGCGGGTGAGGAGGTTCGCCCGCAGGATGTTGCCGAGGGTGCGGCTCGGTCGTGTGGCGGCACGGTTGACCAACCCGGCCTGCACCCGCTCGCGGACCTCGGCCGAGGTCAGCCCGCGGACCGGCTCGACGGCCAGTTCGCTCGGCTGGGTCATGTGCTGGTCCTCACCTCGATGCGCCTTCGCCGACCCGTCGGAGCCGCGGGCCGCACATCCAGGGTCCGCAGTGCACGAAGCCGGCGCCAGAGCCGATCGGCCCCAGCGGAACGGCTGGCCCCGTCAGCGCGGGCGTCCCAGCGTCGCAGGGGCGCCCGCCCCGAACGTACGCGGCAAAGGCCTGTTCTGCGGCAGTATCGACCCATGCCGATCCTCGTGCCGCCCGACCCGACTTTCGTGAACACCAGCGAGCGCAAGGTCTGGGAGGCGTTGCGCGACCAGCTCGGCGGCGGTGACGTGCTCATCGCCGGCCAGCGGGTCACCGACCGGAGCAAGGACCACGAGATCGACATCGCCGTCGCGTTCGAGGGCGGCGGAGTCGTGGTGGCGGAGGTCAAGGGCAGCAAGGTCTGGTGCGACGAGGAAGGCTGGTGGATAGAGCGACACGGCAGGTCCTCGCGGATCCACCCCGTCACCCAGGCCCGCGAGGGCCTCTACGCGTTCCGGCACTGGGTCACGAACACGCCGCAGTGGGGGAGTCGCCCGCCCGTCCGCTGGGGTCACGCCGTGGTCCTGCCCTACACCCCGGTCGACGACGACTTCTCGCTCATCGACGCAGCGCGCTGGCAGGTCGCCGGCAGCAACGACCTGCACCGTCTCGCGGACTTCCTGCGCGCCATCGTCGTGGAGCAGCGCAACGACAAGCGGCTGCTCGACGCCGACGACATCGTGGCGCTCCTCGAGTCCCTCAACGGACGCGGTCTTCCGCAGCGAGACCTCATCGGTCAGGCGGAGGAGCGCGGCGACGAGGTGGAGCGCCTCAGCGCCGAGCAGGCGGTCATCCTCGACGCGGCCCGGCTCCTCAGCCGGATCGAGGTCCGCGGAGGCGCGGGCAGCGGCAAGACGTGGCTCGCGGTAGAGCAGGCGCGTCGGCTCAGCCGGTCGGGCCGGCGAGTAGCCCTCACCTGCTACTCCCGCGGTCTCGCGGCCTGGCTCCAACGACGGGTCGCGTCGTTCCCGCGCAAGGAGCAGCCGGCATACGTCGGGACGTTCCACAACCTCGGGGTCGAGTGGGGAGCGCCTACCGGCAGCGACGACGACAGCCACTTCTGGGAGGTCGAGCTTCCGCAGCAGATGGTGGACCTCGGGGCAGCTCAGCCGCTCGGCAAGCTGTTCGACGCCATCGTCATCGACGAGGCGCAGGACTTCGCCGACCTGTGGTGGCCGGCGGCTCTCGCGGCGCTCCGTGACGAGGATGCCGGCGGGCTGTACGTCTTCTCCGACGAGGGTCAGCGTGTCTTCTCCCGGTTCGGCGGGCCTCCGGCGGGGCTGGTGCCGCTCGTCCTGGACCACAACCTGCGCAACACCCGGCAGATCGCCAACAGCTTCTCCAGCCTCACCCCGATCCGGATGCGCCTCGGAGGAGTGGACGGCCCCGACGTCCGCCTCGTCGAGTGCAGCTGGAAGGAGGCACTCGACTGCGCGGACGACGCCGTCGACGTGCTTCTCGACAACGGCTGGCGGCCTCAGGACGTCGCCCTCCTCACCACCGGCAGCCGCCACCCGGAGCAGCGCCAGCGCCAGGCCGGCGGGCAGGACAGCTACTGGGACAGCTTCTGGGACGAGGAGCAGGTGTTCTACGGGCACGTCCTCGGCTTCAAGGGCCTCGAGCGGAGTGCGGTCGTCCTCGCCCTCAACGAGGAGACGCCGGTGGAGCGCTCGCGCGAACGGCTCTACGTCGGCCTCTCCCGGCCCCGTGACCAGCTCGTGGTCTGCGGGGACCCCGACTTCATCGCCGAGGTCGCCGGCGAGTCGGTGCTGCGGCGGCTGAGGCAGAGGTGACGACGCGGACCGGGTTCGGCCGGGGCCGGTTCTTACGAGGGTGTTAACTCCGATGGGCGAAGGCTGACCGGAGGGGGCCCGCGGTGCCAGACTGACGGCTATGGCACCAGAGGCCGCCGCCTCCGTGGCGGTGATCGGAGGGTCGGGGTTCTACACGTTCCTCGACGACGCGGAAGAGGTCCCGGTGAGCACGCCCTACGGCGCGCCGTCGGCGCCGGTCACCGTGGGCAGCGTGTCGGGTCGGCTCGTAGCCTTCCTCCCGCGGCACGGCCGCCACCACGAGCTCCCGCCGCACCGGATCAACTACCGGGCCAACATCTGGGCTCTTCGCTCGGTGGGTGTCCGCCGGATCCTCGCTCCCTGCGCCGTCGGCGGCCTGACGTCGGACGTCGCACCCGGTGACCTGGTGGTTCCCGACCAGCTCGTCGACCGGACGCTCTCCCGTCCACAGACCTACATCGAGCAGGGCGCGGCCCATGTCCCCTTCGCCGACCCCTACTGCCCGTCGCTGCGTCGGGTGCTGTGCGACAGCGACGAGTCGATCAAGGACGGCGGCACGCTGGTGGTCGTGGAGGGCCCGCGGTTCTCGACCCGGGCGGAGTCTCAGAGCTTCGCTGCCGCGGGCTGGTCGCTGGTCAACATGACAGGGCACCCGGAAGCGGTCCTCGCCCGTGAGCTCGGGGTCTGCTACGCCAGTCTCGCGCTGGTCACCGACATGGACGCCGGCGTCGACGGGCACGAGGTCGTGGACCAGGCGACGGTCTTCGCGCGGTTCGCGGAGAACCTCGACCTGATGCGCGCGCTGCTCGAGAAGGCAGTCGGAGCGGTCGAACAGGACCCGGCCGACCAGAGCTGTGACTGTGCGGGTTGGCTCGAGGACGTGACGCTGCCGCTCGTGCTGCCATGAGAGTCCTGCTGACCGGCGCTGCCGGGTTCATCGGCTGCGCGGTGGCCGAGGCGCTTGGCTCACGGGGCCACGACGTGGTGGCGGTCGACGTACTCCTCACCGAGGCGCACGGCGACGAGCCCACCGGACCCGAGGGGTTGCACCGGCTGGACGTGCGCCAGGCCGACAAGTGGGGAGAGCTCCTCCGCGGGGTCGACGTGGTGTGCCACCAGGCCGCTCTCGTGGGTGCCGGCGTGGACGTCGCGGACCTGCCCGCCTACGCCTCCCACAACGACCTCGGCACGGCAACCCTCCTCGCCACCATGGCGCGCGAGGGCCTCGACCGTCTGGTCCTCGCCTCGTCGATGGTCGTCTACGGCGAGGGGCGCTACGAGTGCCGAGACCACGGCGGCCAGCGGCCCGTGCACCGTTCGGCGGAGGCCCTCGCACGCGGCGATTTCGACAACCGGTGCCCGCGCTGCGGGCGCCCGCTGACCTGGGCGCTCGTCGACGAGGACGCGCCTCTCGACCCGCGCAGCAGCTACGCGGCGAGCAAGGTGGCTCAGGAGCACTACACCGCCGCCTGGGCCCGCCAGGCCGACGCGGCGGCGATCGCGCTTCGCTACCACAACGTCTACGGCCCGGGAATGCCCCGCAACAGCCCGTACTCCGGCGTGGCCGCACTCTTCCGGTCCGCCGTGGAGGACAAGCGTCCGCCGGAGGTGTTCGAGGACGGCGGGCAGATGAGGGACTTCGTGCACGTCTCGGACGTGGCGCGTGCGAACTCGCTGGCCGTGGAGGCGGTCGCGGCTCGCTCGCCGGGTGCCCAGCGGGCCTACAACGTGTGTTCCGGTGAGCCGGTCTCGATCCTCGACGTCGCGCGCTACGTCTGCGAGGGCGGCGAGGGCTTCGAGGGAGAGCCCCGCGTCTCCGGTCGTTTCCGCCCCGGCGACGTCCGCCACATAGTCGCCTCACCCGAGCGCGCCCGTCGCGAGCTCGGCCTCACCGCGGAGGTGCCTCCTGGCAAGGGACTGCGCGCCTTCGCACGTGCGCCGTTGCGCGCCTCGCTCACCAGTCCGACCAGAGCAGGTGCTGCACGAGCAGCGCGAAGCACACCTGGAGGACGAGACCGGGACGACGCCACCGAGTCGGGAGGAAGGCGCTGGACAGCATGAGCCAGGGCACGAAGGGAAGCCAGATCCGTTCCACCTCGGCCTTGCTCATCAACGAGAGGTCGGCCAGCACGACCATCAGCACACCGGCGAGGACGAGGGTCGCCGCCGGCTGACGGCCCGGTCGCCAGACCGCCTGGGCCATGGGGCGCGCAGACGATGCCAGGGCCGCACCCAGCAGCGGCCCGGCGCAGAAGACCAGCGCGGCGAGGTTCCCCCACAGCCAGTAGGCCGTCGGACGCCGTCCGGCCACCCCGTCCCAGTAGCGCTCGTGCAGCGCCGGGAGCGCCTCCCACCAGGCGAACCCGGCCGCTGCGAAGGCCAGCACGACGGCGAGAGCGGCCACGGTGGCGAAGGGCAGCGGGAACCAGGTGCGGGCGGCGAGAAGCACGGCCACGGCCAGGACGCCGAGGAGGGGCAGTCCGTAGGAGAGCATCACGCAGTACCCGAGCAGCAGGCCGGCAACAACCGCCCAGGTGACGCTGCGTGTCCTGGCGGCGACCGCGAGCGCCGCGACGCCCCAGGCAGCGACGGCGGCGAACATCGCGTCGGCCGAGACTGCCTGCCAGACGGCCGCGGGGGCGAGGACCAGGAAGGGCAGCGCCGTCCTCGCTGCACGCTCGGCGTCCAGTGCCCGCGCCGTGACGAGGACCGCGACCGGCGTGGTGGCGGCGACCGCGCTGACGACCAGGCCGGCCGCGAGACCGCTGCCCAGCCCGACCCGGACCAGCCCGACGAAGAACAGCAGCGCCCCGGGCGGGTGGCCGGCGATGTGCACCGGCCAGTTGTCGGGGTGGGCGTAGGGGATCCGGTCGACATACTCCTCCAGGGTCGCCGGGAAGTCGGTCGTCGTCCGCGCCGTTTCGAGGTACTCGTACTCGTGCTCCAGGATCCGCGCGATCCCTGCCTCACCGTCGACCAGCGCCAGGGACAGCATCCAGACGAGCCCGGACACCCACGTCACCGGGAGGAGCCACCTCCAGGGCAGTCGGCCGGCGAGTGCTGCTCCCTGCCAGACCCCGAGCACCGCCACGACCACGGCCAAGGCGGTCCCTTGGCCCACCCGTGGCTGCCACTGCGCGTGCAGCGGCGGGAACCACCGGACCCGGACGTCCCACCCGGTCACCGCGGGGACCGCCATGGCCAGCCCGAGCAGGGAGAGGGCAGCCAGCAGGCCCCAGAGAGGCGCGCGCGTTCCGGTGCGCGCCGAGGCGGAGACGCGGACCTGAGCCTGGGGCATGGCCCGACTCTAGGAGCGCAGGGTCACACCGGGTCCCCGCTCCGGGCGACCGTCAGGATTTCGTAAGAGCTGACCGCCCCGTGTGGGGTCTCGTGTCCCTAGCGTGGGCGATGTGACAGCCACCTGTGAGCTCATCCTCCCGTGCAGGGACGAGGCGGCGGCGCTACCGGCGCTCCTGGCGCTTGTCCCCGCGGAGCTCGACGTCATCGTCGTGGACAACGCCTCGTCCGACGGCACCGGAGAGGTTGCCAGGCGCGGTGGCGCACGTGTGGTCCGGGAGGAACAGCCCGGGTACGGCGCCGCCGTGCACGCAGGGGTCATGGCCGCACGGGCGGAGTGGGTCGCGGTGATGGACGGCGACGGCTCACTCGACCCACGCGAGGTACTGCCCCTGCTGCGGTGCGTGCAGCTGGGCGAGGCGACCATGGCCGTTGGCAGGCGCCGCCCGTCGGCTCCGGGCGTCTGGCCCTGGCACGCGCGGGCCGGCAACGCGGCGGTGCTGAGGTGGCTGCGCCGGCGAACCGGGCTGTCGCTGCACGACATCGCGCCGGTGCGCGTGTGCCGGCGCGAGATGCTGCTCGACATCGGCGTCCTTGACCGTCGCTTCGGATACCCGGTCGAGCTGCTGGTCAGAGCACATCGGGCCGGCTGGCGGCTCCGCGAGATGGACGTGGCCTACCGTCCGAGGGCGGCGGGCACCCGGTCCAAGGTGTCCGGCTCGGTGGTCGGTTCCCTGCAGGCGGCACGTGACTTCGCGCGGGTGCTGCCGTGAGACCGCCCGTGGTCCTGGTGATGGCGAAGGCCCCGGTCGAGGGCAGGGTCAAGACCCGACTTGCGGCGTCGGTGGGCCAGGCGCACGCAGCGCGTCTCGCGTGCGCGGCGCTCCTCGACACCCTGGACGTGTGCGAGGAGGCCTTCGGCGCCGGCCGATGCCACCTGGCGATGGCGGGGGGCCTCGAGGAGGTGCACCCGCGGCAGACCCGACAGCTCGACGGGAGGCTCGGCGGCTGGACGGTGCTTCCTCAGCGTGGGTCAGGCTTCGGCGAGCGGCTGGAGAACGCGCATCGGGACGTGCACGCGATGGCCGGAGCGGCCGTCGTACAGATCGGGATGGACACCCCACAGGTCGAGGCCGGTCTTCTGGGCGAGGTGGCGGCGCGAGTCGCTCCGGGCGAGCCTGTCCTCGGGTTGGCCCACGACGGCGGCTGGTGGGTGCTCGCGTCACCCGAGGCCAGTGACGTTGCCGGTCTGAGACGCGTGCCCATGTCCGCACCGGACACGGGAAGGGCGACCCTGGACCTGCTCACCTCAGCGGGAGCCGCCGTCGTGCTCGCCCCGACGATGCGCGACGTGGACGACGCGAGGGACGCCGCGCTCGTCGCCGCCGACGCCCCGCACACGCACTTCGCGCGGACGTGGCGTGCACTCGCCGGCGAGACGGGGGAGCAGAGCTCATGACGGCTCTGGCCGACGACTCGGCCCTCGAGGTGTTCGCCGATGCGCTCGAGGGTGCGCCGTGCAGGCTCAGCGGTCTCGACGCGATCCCCACGGCGGTGCCGGTCGACCGGTGGTGCGGTGAGGCCGACCGGAGCGACCGGGCGCTCCTGGCTCACTGCCTCTCGCCGACGATCGACCTCGGCTGCGGTCCAGGCCGAATGGCCGAGCGGCTCGCCCTTGACGGTGTCTCGGTGCTGGGCGTGGACCTGGCCCCCCGGTCTGTCGCGCTGGCTCGCACGCGAGGGGTGGACGTGCTCCGCACGGACGTCCTTGGACCGCTGCCTCAGGAGGGAGCCTGGTCGAGCGCCCTCCTGGCCGACGGCAACATCGGCATAGGCGGGGACCCGGTCCGCCTGCTCCGGCGTGCCCGCCGGCTGCTCGCTCCGGGAGGTGTGGTGGTGGTCGACCTCGCTCCCCCTGGCACCGGGCTGGCCGTCGGCCGGGTCCGGCTCCATGCCGGCGGCCGCACGTCGGGCTGGTTCCCGTGGGCCGTCCTCGGTGCGGACGCGGTCACGGAGCTGGCGTCGTCGGCGGGTCTGCCGGCCTGCGACGTGCATGTGTACGACGGCCGGTGGTTCGCGGTGCTTGCTCGCGCGGAGGTCCCACCGCCATGCCTGAGCTGAGGCTCTCTGTCCCCCGCGAGGAGGACTTCAGCTCGCGGTTGCGGGGGCCGGAGGTGGCGTCGCGGGTCGGACTCTGGCTCGGCATCTGCTTCGCGGTGGCCTTCCTGACCGGCCTGTACAGCCACCTCGCCCAGGCGGCCTACCCGGTGCTCCCGCTGCCCGTTAGGCCGGCGTGGCTCTACCGGGTCACCCAGGGCGTCCACGTCGCGGCCGGGACCGCAGCGGTCCCTCTGCTGCTGGTCAAGCTGTGGACCGTCTATCCCAAGCTGTTCGTGCGCCCACCGCGCCAGCGGAGGGCACTGCTCCTGCACGGCCTCGAGCGCGGGTCGCTCGGGGTTCTCGTGGCGGGGGCGGTCTTCCAGCTCGCGACCGGCCTGGCGAACGCCAGCCAGTGGTACCCGTGGACCTTCTCCTTCCGAGCCACCCATTACGCCGTCGCCTGGTTGACGATCGGAGCGCTCGTCGTGCACATCGGTGTGAAGCTGCCGGCCATCACCCGGGGGCTGCGCACGGACGTGGACGACATCTCGCGGGACGTCCCCGGCCCGGCCGCCTCGCCCGGGCTCTCCCGACGCGGCGTGCTCCGCACCACCTGGGTCGCAGCCGGGCTGGCCGTCCTGACCACGGCCGGGTCCTCCGTCCCGTTGCTTCGGCGCGTGTCGGTGTTCGGGGTCCGCTCCGGCGACGGGCCGATGGGTGTGCCGGTCAACAAGTCCGCTCGGGCAGCGGGGGTCACCGCTTCGGCGCTTGCTGTCGACTACGCCCTCACGCTGTCCACCGGCGACGAGGTACGGCGGCTGAGCCGTGCCGAGCTCGAGCAGCTCCCGCAGCGCACCGCCGTCCTGCCGATCGCCTGTGTGGAGGGCTGGAGCGCCACGGGCACGTGGACCGGTGTCCGGGTGCGCGACCTCGTGACCCTGGTCGGCGGCTCGCCGGACCACGCGGTGCTGGTCACCTCGCTCCAGGAGTCCGGCCCCTTCCGGCAGACGCGGTTGCCCGCAGGCTTCGTGGCGGACGAGGACACGCTGCTGGCGCTCCGTCTGGACGGGGAACCGCTGAGCGTCGACCACGGCTACCCCTGTCGGCTGATCGCGCCCAACCGGCCCGGGGTGATGCAGACCAAGTGGGTCGCCTCGCTGGCGGTGGAGACATGAGCGTCGTCCGCGTGGTCCTCATTGTGCTGGGAACGATCCTCGGCGCCGTGGGTGCGGTCGAGCTGCTCGCCGGAGGACCTCGAGACACGCTCGCCGCGGTCGTGTGGCTGGCCGGTGGGGTGGCGGTCCACGACTTCGTGCTCGCGCCGCTGGTCGTCGCACTCGGCGTGCTCGCGACGAGGCTGGTGCCGGCTTGGGGCAGATCCCCGGCGGTGGCCGCGGCCGTCGTACTGGGCGCCGTGACGTTGATGGCCGTGCCCGTGCTGGGCAGGTTCGGGGCGCGTCCGGACAACCCGACCTTGCTGGACCGGCCCTACATCGCGGGATGGCTGGTCTTCGCGGGTCTAGTGTTGGGCTGCGCCTTCGGGTGGGCGTTGGTGCGGCTCCGTGGCGGAGGTGGGGAGTAGTGCCGAGCGTGCTCGTCGTGGACGACGACCACACCGTGCGTGAGGTCGTGGTGTCCTACCTGCGCGCAGGCGGGCACCAGGTGGTCGAGGCCGCGGACGGCGAGTCGGCCCTGGCGGCGATGCGCGACGCCCGTGCCGACCTGGTGGTGCTCGACCTCATGCTGCCGGGCATCGACGGCCTCGAGGTCTGTCGTCGGCTGCGCGAGACCGGAGACGTCCCGATCATCATGCTCACCGCCCTGGGCGAGGAGACCGACCGCGTCGTGGGGCTCGAGCTCGGTGCCGACGACTACGTCACCAAACCGTTCAGCCCACGGGAGCTTGTGCTGCGGGTCGACTCGGTACTGCGTCGGGTGCGCCGTGGCATCGAGCCGGACGAGGCGGTGGTGACCGACGGCGACCTGGTCATCGACCCGGGCAAGCACGTGGCCACCCTTGCCGGGGAACGGCTCGTGCTCACCGTGCGGGAGTTCGAGCTGCTCAGGTTCCTGGTCTCCCACGCCGAGGTGGCCTGGTCCCGGGATCAGCTGTTGCGCGAGGTGTGGGGCTGGTCGTTCGGCGACCAGTCCACGGTCACGGTCCACGTCCGACGGCTGCGGGAGAAGGTCGAGGAGGACCCGACCCGACCACGTCGCCTGGTCACCGTGTGGGGCGTGGGCTACCGGTGGGAGCCGCTGTGAGCCGGGACACCTGGCTGGTGCTCGCGATCGCAGTCGGCTGGTCCGGTGCGGTCGGACTCATCGGGGTGCTGGTGGCGAGGACGCTGAGGCGTCGGTCGATCCGCTGGGCCGCCGTACTCCTCACCCTCGTCGCCGTGGGCGGCGTCGTGGCCGGGGTGGTGGGGACCGCCCGAGCCATGTTCCTGTCCGAGCACGACCTCCAGGTCGTCGTACTGGTCTGCGTGGCCTCGGGCGCGGTGACGGCGGGCTTCGCGCTGTGGCTGGGCCAACGGGTCGTCGCGGCCGCGCAGACCCTCCGCGCCGCGGCGCACCGGTTCGGCGAGCGAGGTGAGTTCGTGGGTACGACGGAGGGCCCGCTGGAGTTCGACGCGGTTGCCCGCGAGCTCGCCCGGAGCAGCGACCGGCTGCTCGAGGCCGCCGAGCGTGAGCAGCTGCTGGAGAGCTCGCGCCGGGAGCTGGTCGCCTGGGTCTCCCACGACCTGCGCACCCCGCTCGCACAGATCCGGGCGATGGCCGAGGCGCTCGAGGACGGCATCGCCGAGGACCCGTCGCGGTACCACGCACAGATGCGGAGCCAGGTGGACCGCATGGTGCGCATGGTCGACGACCTGTTCGAGCTGTCCCGGATCAACTCGGGCGCCCTGCAGCTGTCCCCGGAGACCGTGGACCTCGGCGACGTGGTGAGCGAGGCGATCGTGGGAGCCGCGCCCGTCGCCGAGGCGAAGGGAGTGCGCATCGACGGTGCCGTCGAGACCGGCGCGCTCGTGCGTGGTGACCCTTCGGCGCTTGCCCGGGTGGTGGCGAACCTGGTCATGAACGCCGTGCGGCACACCCCGCAGGACGGCGTGGTCGAGATCCGCGGTCGAAGCGACTCGGGGGCAGTCGAGCTGGTGGTCGCGGACGAGTGCGGCGGCATCCCGGAGCCTGAGCTCGACCGGGTCTTCGACGTGGGGTGGCGGGGCAGCCACTCCCGTACTCCGAACTCCAGCACGGGGGCAGGCCTCGGTCTGGCGATCGTCCGGGGCCTCGTCGAGGCACACCTCGGCACGGTGGCTGTCGCCAACGCAGGGGACGGCTGCCGGTTCGTCGTCCGGTTGCCCGGCTGAGCACATCCGCAGGTTCGGCCGAACCGCCCCCTCGTCCTCGGGGGACGCCGACGGAGTGGCTCGCGTCACCCGATCGGTGACGCAGCGGCAGTGAATGCCCGTCAGGCGGCGCGAGATGCCCTGTTGTCGCTATGGGCATCCGACCCCTGGTGTCCCTAGCCTGCCCGGAGACCGGCTTTTCGCCCACGGGGGTGGTCCCATGATCAGAAGCAGGCTGCTCGTGGCTACGGCAACGG
>Ga0075331_1000086_pt1 | contig 17927 bp, 14 predicted proteins | sample MayberrySE_TuleA_FD_120090 | JGI IMG/M metagenome (GOLD analysis project Ga0075331, IMG submission 120090) | Natural and restored wetland microbial communities from the San Francisco Bay, California, USA, that impact long-term carbon... | ecosystem: Environmental > Terrestrial > Soil > Wetlands ... | reverse complement strand
TTCTCGTCGCGGTGCTACTGGTCCTGGGCGACGCCGGCCAGACCAACCGCGCCGACCCACCCGGTGTCGGCTCGGCACACGCCGCGGACGCACGCAGCGACCAGCAGCCCACCCGCGCACGCCGCGCCTTTCCCGGAGCGCAGGGTTACGGCGCGTGGACTCCCGGTGGCCGACGGGGTCGCGTCATCATTGTCCGCAACCTCAAGGACGCGGGGCCGGGGAGCCTCCGAGCAGCGCTGCGGGCCCGAGGTCGGCGCCTCGTCGTCTTCCGGGTGTCGGGGACCATCATGCTGCGCTCCGACATCGACATCGTGCGCCCTTACGTCACGGTGGTCGGCCAGACCGCGCGCGGCGGCGGCATCACGCTGCGATCCCACCCTTGCAACGGCAAGGGCGTGCTGGGCGTGCTCACGCACGACGTCGTGATCCGGTACCTGCGGTTCCGCCCCGGCCCGCACCCGTGCTTCGGGGAGGGAGAGTCCTCCGACGGGATCGTGGTCTACGAGAAGGGCACCTACAACGTCGTCATCGACCACTCGTCGATCTCGTGGGCGGTGGACGAGAACGTGTCGCTGTGGGACGACGCGCACGGCGTGACCTTCTCCTGGAACATCATCTCCGAAGGCCTGTCCAGGGCCAGCCACGCCAAGGGCGAGCACTCCAAGGGCGCCCATCTCAGCGGCGCCCGCACCTACGACATCAGCTTCCACCACAACCTGCTGGCCCACAACAACGACCGCAACCCTCAGGCGAGCAATCCAGGCGTCGCCGACATCCGCAACAACGTCGTCTACAACTACGGCGAGCACGCCGCGCTCACCTCCGACAGCCACGGCCACCCGCGGTTCAACTTCGTCGCCAACTACTACCGACCAGGCCGGAACACCGACCGCTCGCAGTTCGAGCTCGACATCTTCGAGAGATCGTCGGCGGGGTGGACGTTCTACGTGCGGGGCAACATCGGCCCGCACCGCACCTCCGGCAGGCAACGGCAGGCGAGCACCGTGGACCCGGCGGCTCGACGGTTCATGCGCTGGCACCCGTTCCGCGCGCCGCGGGTCAGGACCACGACGGCCCGCCGTGCGTTCCACCAGGTGCTCGCCGACGCCGGCGCGAGGGTGCCGCACCGCGACGCGGTGGACCGGCGCATCGTCGGCTCCGTGCGTCATCGCACCGGCCGCATCATCAGCCACCCGTCCCAGGTCGGCGGCTGGCCGCGCCTGCCCGCGAGGGCGCCGCGGCCCGATCGCGACCGCGACGGCATGCCGAACCGGTGGGAGCGCGCGCACGGCCTGAACCCGAGGGTGAAGAGCGGCGCAGCAGACCGCGACCGCGACGGCTGGACCAACATCGAAGAGTTCGTGAACGGTCTCGTTCGGTAGTCGGCGCTCACCCAGCGCCGGACCACGGTGACCTTCGGTCGCCGGTACGTAGGTCACCCACGACGAATTGGCTATATCCCCTGGTCAGCGGGGTCATGGCGGGGCATCTCAACGGGTCAGTCTCGAAGAATGCCACAGACACGTCGACCTCTCTTGGCTAACGTGGCGTGCACGGAGGATGGACACCTGGGGAACCATCCGACGACTTGGGGCGGGGTCGTAGTGCTACCGGTCCGCCGGTGGCGCGGTGGTTTTCTACGTGGGGGGGCATTGCCCGTGTTCGAGGTGTCGAGGGTGCGTGGTCAATATCGCACCGAAGTGGGCCAAGAGGAAGCGTTGAGCGAGGCGGACCGCGTCCGCCTGCAACGCCTGAGACATGATCTGCGCCAGCCGCTGAGCACGGTGATGCTGCTCGTGGCCGCCAGCGAGCACGACTCGACGCTGTCGGCCGACGTCCGGCAGCGACTGCGCCAGGTCCGTGCTGAGGTCGAGTGGATGGGGGAGCTGCTCGCCAGCACCGAGGACGAGGACGAGCCGCTCCAGCGGGTCGATCTCGGCGACGCCGTCGAGTCCGCCTGTCGCGCCACTTCGGAGGCGACGTCGGCGGAGGTGCTGTTCAGCGCCGATGACGGGCTGGAGGTCCTGGTGGACCCGGTGCAGCTGCGCCGCTCCGTCCGTAACCTCGTCGCCAACGCCGTACGGGCGGTGGGCGACGGCGGCCGGGTCGAGGTCCGGGTACGCCGCTCCGGGTACGCCGGGGTCGTGGAGATCGCCGACAGCGGGCCCGGGTTCGGCCGGATCGCCCCTCAGCAGGGGCTCGGCCTGATGACGGTGCGCCGTTTCGTCGATCGCACGGGCGGCTCGATCGCCGTCGGCACCGCACCGCTGGGCGGAGCGCTCGTCAGCATGCGCATCCCCCTCGTGCTGCAGGACGTGTGGGCGACGCACGGGGACTCGGCATGAGAGTCGTGCTGTGCGAGGACCACTGGCTGCTGCTGGAGGCGATGGCGACGGCGCTGGCCGAGCACGGTTTCGTGATCGAGGCAGCCACCAGGACGCCGGCGGACGCGGTCCGTGCCGTCGCCCTCCACGACCCGGACGTCCTGTTGAGCGACGTCGGGTTCGCGGATGGCAGCGGTCTCGACGCGGCACGTCATGTGATGGCCCACCACCCGCGGACCAAGGTGGTCATGGTCACCGGCTCCGACGCGCTGGAGCCCTTGGTGGAAGCGCTCGAGATCGGTGTCGCCGGTTACATCCGCAAGGACCAGCGCATCGAGGGGATCGCGTCCCTGCTGACCCGTGCGGTGCGCGGCCAGCCGGCCATCGACGAGACGATGCTGCGTCGCCTCAGCCGCCGGCCGCTGCCGTCGCCGCGGTCGCCACTGGACAACCTGACAGCGCGGGAGCGGCACGTGCTCGGGCTGCTCGTCGAAGGGCTGACGACGACCGAGATCGTCGACGCCCTCAGCATCAGCCACAGCACGGCCCGCACCCACGTGCAGAGCATCCTCTCGAAGCTGGGCGTTCACTCCCGGCTGCAGGCGGTCGCTCTGGTCAACAACCTGGGCCCGACGCAGCGCGCCGCGGCCCACCGAGCACTCGTGGACTCCGATGTCGGCGCAGGCTGAGGACGCAGTCGCCGGCACCGCGACGATCCGGGTGGCGCTGATCCACCCGATGCATGCATGGGTCGACGCGCTCGAGATGCTGCTGGCACCCCAGCAGGACATCGAGGTGGTGGCCGCACACACCTCGGTGGACTGGGTGCGGCACACGGTGGTGCGAGGTGGGGCCGACCTGCTGCTCATCCACGTCGACCGTCGTGCCTCCGACGCCGCGGAGATCGTCACGTCGTTGCGCGCCGAGAGCCCGGGCCTGGGGGTCGTCGTCATCAGCGACGCCGACGACCCCGCGGTGCTCTCCGCAATGGTGCGGGCCGGCGCACGGGGCTGGCTGCACGAAGCAGCCTCGTTCGAACAGCTGCTGAAGGTCATGCACGGCGTGGTCCGCGGTGAGACGTGGTTCCCCCCACCCCTGATGACAGTCGTGCTCGAGGCGCTGCTCGCGGCGGAGGAGACCCGCTCGCAAGGCGACACCGTGCTCTCCGCGCTCTCCGTGCGCGAGACCGAGGTGCTCCGCTGCCTCACCCTCGGGATGACGCGACAGCAGATCGCCGACCGGTTCGTGCTCTCGCCGCACACCGTTCGCACCCACATCAACAACGTGCTGCGCAAGCTCGACGTGCACAGCACCCTGGCCGCGGTGTCGATGGCGCGCCAGGTGGGCCTGGTCGACCAGATCCCCGACCAGCGTCGAGGCTGAGCACCAGCCGGGACGCAGAACCGCTGACTCCTGCACGGGCAGATGCTCACCGACGGTGACCCCTAGCCCAAGTGTCGTAGGAGAGTTCGTCACCTCGCGTGATCCCCGGCCCCCCGCCGCATCCATACATTCGACTCAGCCGGCATCGATGACGGCTGACATCGCAATCCAAGTGGGGGGACATACATGGGAAGCGAAGCGGTCGCGTTCTCGCGGCCACTCATCGCCGTGGAGGCACAGGCCGAGATCGAGCGTGTGCTGGCATCCGGATGGGTGACCACCGGGCCCGAGTGCACAGCGTTCGAGGAGGAGTTCGCGGCCTGGGTGGGGGCCGAGCACGCGGTCACGGTGGCATCGTGCACGGCCGCGATCGAGCTCTCGCTGCGGGCGCTGCACCTGCCTGAGGGCGCAAAGGTCCTCGTACCGACGATCACGTTCTGTGGCGCGGTCGGGGCGATCGTGCACGCGGGGCTGACACCCGTGCTCGTCGACGTCGAGGCCGACACCGGCATGGTCTCGCCGGCCACCTGCACGGCTGCGGCCCGGGCGTGCGGCGGAGCCGACGCGATGGTGGTGCTGCACTTCATGGGCTACCCGGCTCCCGTCGAGGAGCTCGCCGAGGCGGCAGGTCTGCCGATCTGGCGAGTGGTCGAGGACGCCGCGCACGCGCTCGGCACCTACGTCGACGACCGTCAGGTCGGCAGCATCTCCAAGTCCACCTGCTTCAGCTTCTACGCCACCAAGAACCTCCCTATCGGCGAGGGCGGCATGATCACGACGGACGACGACGAGCTCGCGGCCTGGGTGCGCAAGGCCCGGCTGCACGGGATGTCCAGTGACGCCTGGCGCCGCTACCTGCCGGGCGGGTCCTGGCGCTACTCCGTCACCGAGGCCGGCGTGAAGGCGAACCTCTCCGACGTGCAGGCCGCCATCGGGCGGGCCCAGCTGCGTCACCTCGACCAGTGGCAGCGCCGACGGGCCGACATCGCCGCGCGCTACAGCGCGGCGCTGGCCGATGTCCGAGGGCTGGAGCTGCCGCAGCTGCCGGTGCGCGGTCGACACGCGTGGCACCTGTACGTCGTACGTGTGAAGCCCGGGTTCGCTCGCGACCGGGACAGCCTGACCGAGCACCTGGGCGCGGCCGGGATCGGCACCTCGGTGCACTTCATCCCGCTGCATCACATGCCGTACTTCCGCGTCGTCGCCGAGACGCCCCCGGGGGGTTTCCCCGGTGCGGACGCGGTGTTCCCGGAGCTGCTGTCCCTGCCGATGCACCAGGGGCTCACCGACGACGAGGTCGACACCGTCTGTGCGGCCCTCATCGAGGCCAACACGCACATCACTGCTCAGGAGGTCGTCCAGTGACAGTCATCAACGGAAACGCCGCTGCGGACCTGGCACCGGTGACCCGGACACTCATGCGCACGCTCGTCGTGGGTGCGGGTGTCGCCGGGCGTGCGCTCGCTCGCGACCTGACCGAGGCGCCGGAGTTCGGGCTCAGTCCGGTCGGCTTTCTCGATGACGACCCCAAGAAGCGCGGTCTGCCCGACGTACCCGTGCTCGGGAAGCTGGACGTGCTGACGCAGGTCGCCCTGGCCGAGCAGATCGACGTCGTGGTGCTCGCCATCCCGGGCCTGTCGCCCGCGGTGTTCCGCGAGGTGGCTGCCTCGGCCGCCGCGGCGGGAGCCAGTGTGCGCTACCTGCCCTCCTTCGTCGCCGCTCTCGAGCGCACCGTCGTCGGAAGCGACATGCGCTGGCTCGACGTCGGCCGGCTCATCGGGCGCGACGAGATCCATGTCGTCAGCCCGGAGGCGCGCACCGTGATCGCGAACAAGTGCGTGCTGGTCACCGGCGCCGGCGGCTCGATCGGGAGTGAGCTGTGCCGTCAGGTCTTCGGCTTCGGGCCACGCCGCCTGATCATGCTCGACCACGACGAGTCCAACCTGCACCGGCTGCAGCTCGAGCTGTGGGGTGAGGGCCTGCTCGACGACGAGGACTGCATCGTGGCCGACATCCGCGACCGTGAGCGGATCAACCAGATCTTCGCCGATGCCAAGCCCGACGTGGTCTTCCACGCCGCGGCGCACAAGCATCTGCCCCTGCTCGAGCGACACCCCTGCGAGGCGATCAAGTCGAACATCAGGGGCACGGAGAACGTGCTGTGGGCGGCCCTCCAGCATCGGGCCGAGCGCTTCATCCTGATCTCGACCGACAAGGCAGCCGATCCGAGCTCGATCCTCGGTGCTTCCAAGCGGCTCGCCGAGATCCTCGTGCAGCAGGACGCCGGTGGACCTACCAAGGTCGCGTCGGTGCGCTTCGGCAACGTCCTGGGAAGCCGTGGCTCGCTCCTGACGGTGCTGGCCGAGCAGATCCGCTCCGGTCTCCCGATGACCGTCACGCACCCCGAGATGACCCGGTTCTTCATGACGATCGAGGAAGCGGCCGGTCTCGTGGTCGAGGCTTCTCGACTCGCCCGAGACGGAGAGATCTTCGTTCTGGACATGGGCGAGCCGGTCCGCATCCTCGATGTCGTCCAGTCCTTCGCGGCGCTGATGAACCGATCGGACGTCGAGATCAGGTTCACCGGCATGCGCGAGGGCGAGAAGCTCAGCGAGACGCTGTTCAGCGAGCACGAGAAGCCCATCCTCACCGAGCACCCGCGAATCTTCCGCACCGACGGTGACCCCGAGATCCGCGGGTTCCGCCGGCTCCTGCGCAACCTCTACGACGCGGCGGGCCGCAACAACACAGCCGCCGTGCGCGAGTACCTGCGGGAGCTGCTTCCGGAGTACCAGCCGCGCGTGCCTGACATCCCGGCGCAGGTGGCTCCCTACGCGGACGACTACTGATGACGACGCGGATGACCGACGTGAGCGAACCGTCGCCCGGGGCGGCGCCGGCGACGGCCGATGGTCAGCACCTCCAGGCGTTCCTCGCCACCGCACAGGTGAACGTGCTCGACGTGCGGCGCGGGGTGGCCTCCGGCACCCGCCGGCTCATCGTGGGCCGGCGGGCGGACGAGTATCCGACCTATGCCGTCGCGGTGGCCGACGCGCACTCGGCCTGCGCGATCCTGGCGGAGTCACGGCTGCTCAGCGAGCTGACCGCGAGCCTTCCACCCGAGCTGCTCGCCACCGTGCCAGGAGTCGTGGGGCCCGTGGACATGGCGGGACGGGCCGCCCTGGTCGTCACGTCCTGCGCGACCTCGCCTGCGCGGAGCAGGCTGCAGCTGGCGGGCAAGCCACCGCGCACGACGTTCGACGCCGTCCTCACCTGGCTGCACAAGGTGTGGCGAGAGACAGCAGGCGTACGCGGCCACGTCGACCTCGGTCGCGACGCCTCCGACGTGCTGCTCGCGCGGTACGCCGGGTCCGCACAGCTCGCGACGACCCTGAGCGCGGCCCACTGGGCGCGCCACCGGATGGGGGCCGTCACGACGCCGCGGACCGTCAGCCACGGCTGTCTGTGCCTCGACCACGTGGTGATCTCCGACGGCACGGTGATCGAGGTCGCGGACTGGTCGGGAGGCTCCACGCGCGCCGAGCCGCTGCGTGACCTCGGCTGTTTCGCGGTCAGCTGTGCCGGCGACCACCTCCCCGAGGTGGTGTCGGGCCGGACCGCCTACGCGCACGCCGTTCGCGACTTCGTCGGGGCGGGTCTGGAGGCACTTGACCTACCGCCCGTGCGCTGGCGTGACGTCCTCGTGCTGACCCAGGTGGAGCGTGCGGTCGCCGCACTCGAGCTGGGCCACGTGGCTGACATCGACCTGCTGATCGCGACGGTGCGTGCGCTGCCGCGGAAGCACAGAAGCGAAAGAACGGAGACGACATGAAGGCGATCGTGACCGGGGCGGCGGGGTTCGTCGGCTCCCACCTCTGCGCGCACCTGCTAGGGCATGGTGACGAGGTCGTGGGCATCGACAGCCTCACCGACTACTACGATCCGCGCCGCAAGGAGGCGAACCTTGCGACGCTGCGGGGTCACGACAACTTCTCGCTGCAGCGCCTCGACCTCACCAGCGCCCCGCTCAGCACGCTGTTCGAGGACGCTGACGTCGTCTACCACCTCGCCGGCCAACCTGGCGTACGTGGATCGTGGGGCGACGAGTTCGTGCCCTACGTCGAGCGCAACGTCGTGGCGACCCAGCGGGTCCTCGAGGCGGCGCGCGACGTCTCCCTGTGGAAGGTCGTCTACGCGTCGAGCTCGTCGGTCTACGGCAACGCCGAGACCTACCCGACCACGGAGGACCTGCGGCCCCAGCCGGTGTCCCCCTACGGTGTCACCAAGCTGGCCGCCGAGCACCTGTGCGAGCTGTACCGGGTGACGGCAGGCGTGCCGACGGTGTCGCTGCGCCTGTTCACCGTGTACGGCCCGCGGCAGCGGCCCGACATGGCCTTCTCCCGCCTGGTGGACGCGGCGCTCAACGGCAAGCCGTTCCTGCTGTACGGCGATGGCGAGCAGAGCCGCGACTTCACCTACGTGCTCGACGTCGTGACCGCGATGCGCCAGGCGGCGCTCTCGCCGTGGACCGGGGTCGCCAACATCGGCGGTGGTTCGCGCACGACGATGAACCAGGTCATCGACATCGTCTCCAGGCTGGCCCGACCGGTCGACCTGGTGCGGCTGCCCGCGCAGCGCGGGGACGTCCGGCACACGGCTGCCGACACCTCGGTGGCACAGGCCGGCTTCGGCTACGCACCGAGCGTCGTGCTCGAGGACGGCCTCGCGCTCATGGTGGAGGCGGCGCGCGACGTCTTCGCGATCGACGCCGTCTGAGCAGGACCGAGGAGGTAGTCGTCATGCGCGCAGTCTGGCCCGCCGTCCCGCCCAGCGTCGTACCGCGCCGCAGGCTCCCGGAACAGCCCGAGCTACCCAAGGTGAAGGTGCTGCACGTGATCACCCGCTTCATCGGTGGGTCGGGCGGCAACACCCTGATCTCGGCCGTCGACATGGACTCCGACCGCTACGAGACCTGGGTGGCGGCCATGCCCGGCGGACCGCTGTGGGACCAGGCCAGGGCGGGCGGTGTGCGCACGGTGGACGTCGTCCACATGCGCGAGCGGATCTCGCCGCTGCACGACCTGCTCGCCTGCTTCGAGCTGGTCCGGCTGATGCGGCGGGAGAGGTTCAGCGTCGTGCACACGCACTGCTCCAAAGCCGGCCTCATCGCGCGGGTGGCGGCCCGGTTGAGCGGTGTGCCCGCGGTCGTGCACACGTTCCACCTCTTCGCGGCGCATGACGGCCTGTCGTGGTCACGCCGGATGGCCTACCTGTGGCTCGACCGCAGCGTGCGCTCGCTGGCGCACCGCTACGTCGCGGTGGCCCCGCGGGTGGCGCGCGAGGCCGTGGAGCAGCGCCTTGCACGGCCCGGCAGTGTCGTCGTCGTGCCGTCGGCGGTCGAGCTCTCCGACATCCCCACAGCCCCGGACGACGGAGTGCGCGCCGACCTCGGGCTCCCGCCCGAGGGCCCCATCGTCGGCACGGTCGGTCGCATCGTCGCGCAGAAGTCGCCGATCGACTTCGTGCGTATGTGCGCCGTGATCCACGCCGAGCGACCCGACGTGCACTTCGTGATGGTCGGCGACGCCACCCTCGAGAGTGCGGGGTTGGAGGCGGAGACCCGGCAGGAGGCCGAGCGGCTGCAGGTCCCGATCGTGTTCACCGGCTTCCGGCCCGACGCACCGCGCATTGCCGCGGCGTTCGACGTCTACGTCGTCCCGTCGCTGTACGAGGGCCTCGGACGTGCGGTCACCGAGGCGATGGCCTCCGGGCGTCCGGTGGTGGCGACGGCCGTCAACGGCGTACCCGACCTGGTGGAGCCCGGATCCACCGGCCTGCTGGCACGGCCGGCTGACCCGGCCTCGCTCGCTGCTGCCGTCGTGTGGATGCTCGACCATCCCGCCGAGGCGCGCCGGATGGGGCTGCAGGGACGCGAACGGGTGCGCTCCCACTTCGGGCCACAGGTGATGTGCGGTGCGCTCGACGAGCTGTACAGCGAGCTCCTCGGCCTGCCGGCGCCCGAGCGCGTGGAGGCACAGCAGGCGACCGTCTCGGATGCCGACGTCCTGCGTTCTGCGTAGCCCAGATACGCCACGACGCCCGTGTCCGCAATGACCCCCGCCCATACATTCGAGATAGCTGTCGGCCAGGGGGGCGTGGATGGGAAGAAGCGACTCGGCCGACCTCACTGAAGAGGTCGGGCGGCCCGGCGGGCGCAGCCTGACCGGAAGGGCATCGCTCAACGCGGTGGCGTCGGGGCTCGACTACGGCGTGCGTGCCGTCGTCGAGCTCATCGTCAGCCCGCTGCTCGTCGCCGGGCTGGGTGCCCCGATGTTCGGGGCCTGGCGCGCGTTGTGGCAGTGGTCGGGGTACGTGTGGGGGGCGAGCGGGCGGTCGGCACAAGCCCTCCAGTACGCGATCGCGAACCGGCAGTGGACCGCGACCCAGCAGGAGAAGCGACAGCTCGTCGGCTGCGGAATCGTCGTCTGGCTGTGCTTCCTACCCCTGCTGCTCGGTGCCGGCGTGCTCGGTGTGTGGCTCGGGCCGCACCTGCTCAACGTGGCGGACGACCAGGTCACCGAGCTGCGGCTCGCGGCCGCGGTGCTGGTGCTCGACGCGATGGCCGTCACGTTGGTGACCCTGCCCCGCTCCACGCTGCAGGGGGAGAACCTCGGCTACACGCGGATGGGCGCCTCCACGGCCCTGGTCGCCGTCGGCGGCGGGCTGATGGTCCTGGCGGTCAAGCTCGACCTCGGACTGCCGGGCGTCGCCGGCGCGACGCTGCTCACCACGCTCCTGACCGGCTGGGTGTTCTGGTACATCACTCGGCGGCGGCTGCCCTGGTTCGGGGCGAGCCGCCCGGACCGTGCCCTGGTCAAGTGGTTCCTCGGCCTGTCCGGCTGGTTTCTCGGCTGGAAGCTCATCCTCGAGCTGATGATCGCCAGCGACCTGTTGATCCTCGCCGTCTTCACGTCGCTGAGCCTGGTCGCTGCCTTCGCCCTCACCAAGTTCGTGGCGGAGTCGTTGACCCAGGCGCTCGCCCTGCTCGTCCAAGCCACGATCCCCGGCATCGGAGGTCACCTCGGTGCCGGCAACCTCCCGCGGGCCGCACGGCTGCGGGGCGAGGTGCTGGCGCTGGTGTGGCTGGTGGGCACCGCCGCCGGTGCGACCGTGATCGTCTGGAACGGCACCTTCGTCGGCCTCTGGGTGGGCGACGACCTGTTCGCCGGGACCACCGTGACTCTGCTCGTCGTCATCCTCGCGCTGCAGATCGCCATGATCAAGGCGGACACCTTCGTCATCGACGTGGCCCTCATCCCCCGGGTGAAGGTCGTGGCCGGTCTGTTCGCGGCGGCCGCCTCGATCGGGCTCGCGATCCTCGGTGTCACCGTCTTCGACGGCGGCGTCGTCGGCTTGTGCATCGGCCTGGTCGCAGGCCGCGCCGTGCTCGGCGGGGCGGCCCCGTGGGCGGTCGGCCGCGTGCTCGGCCTGGGTCTGGGCACCCAGCTGGTCGCCGCGGCCCGCCCGGCTCTCGTGACCGCGACGGTGTTCGCCGCCGCCTATCTGGTTGCCGACCACAACACCGCGGACTCCTGGCTGACACTCGTGCCAGGCACGGCAGGCACCGTCCTCACCCTCGGCGTGCTGTGCGCACTGGTGGGTCTGAGCCGCGAGCAACGCCGCCGCCTCATGGTCCGGGTCCGGATGCTCTACCGGCGCGGGAAGGGGCTCGCCGCATGAGTGGCATCCTCCTCAGCCCGCCCACGATCGTGCCGCCCCCGGCACGCACCCGCCCGAGCCTGGTCGAGGTCCTAGTCATCGGCGGCTGCGCCGTCGCACCGCTCAACCTGCTGCTCGTGCGCAGCTTCACGGTCTACGACGGCATGATCGGTGTCGCGCTGCTCATCCTGCTGTACCGGCGCGAGCTGCGCATGCCGCCGATGCGGTACCTCGTCGCCGGGTACGTCTTCCTGCTCGCCGGTCTGATCAGCGCCTTCCGGGCGACGTACCCGGTCGAGGCGCTCACCCAGCTCGTCACCTACGGCTTCATCTTCTTCGTGCAGATCCCCGTCGTGATCTCCGTCGTGCGCACCCGGATGGCCGTGGTGGTGAGCCTCGCACTCATCTGTATGGGCACCCTGGCGGCCGTCCTGCACGCCTACCTCAACCAGAACACGCAGGGCGCCGGCCGGGTCCTGATCTTCTACAGCGACAACCCCAACCGGCTGGGCTACCCCGCCGCCTACCTGCTGCCCCTGCTGATCGTGCTGGGCCTGCTGGTGTGGAGGAAGCGCCCGTCCGCGCGACTGGTGACGCTGGCCGCCGCCATCGGCGGCGGCTACCTCGCCGTGTGGGCCCTGACCGCGTCGGCCTCGCGCAGCGCGCTGGTCGGCTCCCTCGTGGCGTTGGTCGTGCTCGTGGTGCTGCGTCCTGGCCTCGGCGTCGCCCGCATCGTGCTGCGCGCGGCGCTGCTCGCCGCCGCCGTCTACGCACTGGCGATGGTGCTCATCTCGACCGGCCAGATGCCGACCACTCTCGAGGACCGCATCGAGCGCAGCCTCAGCGGCGAGGGGGACGACCAGCACGGGCTGGTCGGCGACCGTGAGCAGCTCAACAAGGCAGGCGTGCGCGCGTTCGTCGACTCACCGTACGTCGGCACGGGGCTGGACAACTTCCGCTACGTCACTGTCGACTACAACCTCGACGCCACGTCGCAGATCCCGCACAACCTCGAGCTGCAGCTGCTCGTGCAGGTCGGCGTCTTCGGGGCACTCGCGTTCCTGGGGCTGCTCGTGATGTGGCTGTGCGACATGGTCAGGGCCTACAAGTCCGCCGCGCCGGAGGACCGGCAGCTGCTGTGGGGGCTCGTCTCCGCACTGGCCGGCGTGCTGGCCATCTCCCAGTTCATGCCCGAGATGCTCGACCGCAACTACTGGCTGATGCTCGCGCTCGGTCTCGCGGTCGCCGACGGCGTCAACCGCCACCACCGGGAGGTCGTCCCGACATGACCGATTTCTCACGCCCCTCCGTGCTGCACGTGATCGTCCGCGCCGGGGCCACCAACAGCCAGTACAACGAGCACTGCCTGCCGATGCTCGAGCAGCGCCGGATCACCGTCTGCTCGCTCTTCCCGGCTGACGTCGTGCCACCGCCGAACCTGCGGCTCGTCGAGGGCGACGGCACGACGCGTGGCTGCATGCGAGCCCTGCGCAGAGCGCTCGAGCTCGACGACTACGACATCGTGCACGTGCACGCCCCCGCGAGTGGCGTTCTGACCCTGGCGGCCTACGTGCTCGGCCGTCGACGTCGCCGCAACCTGGTGTTCACGGTGCACAACTCGTGGGAGAACTTCCGGTTCCGCAACCGGATCTTCCTGCGCCTGATCCTCGCGCTCTACCCCACGGTCATCGTGTGCGGCAACGCCGCCCGCAGCTCCATGCCGTGGCTGCTGCGCACGCTGTTCCGGCGCAAGCTGCACGCCGTGCCGAACGGCGTGGACGTCAACCGCATCGACCGGGTGATCTCGGAGATGGGACCGACCGACCCGGCACCGGACGGCTTCGTCGTGCTGTCGGTCAACCGGCTGATCCCGCTGAAGGACCCCGGCACGGTGCTGCAGGCCTTCATGCGGGCGAACCGCCACTCGGCCGAGCTGGTGCTGGTCGGCGAGGGTCCGCTGCGGGAGCGCATCAAGGACGCCGTCCTGCAGTCCCACCTGCACCGCAAGGTCACGCTCACCGGAATCGTCGAACGTGACCAGGTCTACCGGATGCTCGCACTCGGCGACGCCTTCATGTCGGCGTCCCGGGGCGAGGGGCTACCTGTCGCCGTCCTCGAGGCGATGGCCTGTCGCTGCCCGGTGATCCTGTCCGACATCCCGCCGCATCGCGAGATCGCCGCGGTCGCGCCAGGCATCCACCTGGTCCCGGTCGGGGACGTCAACGGATTCGCCCGGGCTCTTCAGCGGTTGATCGCGCTCGAGCCGAAGGAGCGCCGTGCGCTCGGTGAGGACCAGCGGCAGTGCGTCATCGACCGCTTCAGCGTCGCGACCATGAACGAGTCCTACGGAGAGATCTACATGAGAGTCATCGACCGCCACCAGCCACGCCTGGGTCCGCCGCACGTCGTCCGGACCGGAGCTTCGCGGCCCGACGACTCCGACAGCGGGCTGCTGACCCGGATGCGCAACCGGATGCGGCTGGTGATCACGCTGACCGTGCTGGGCGCGGCCCTCGGGCTCGCGTACTCGCAGCTGGCACCGCCGTCCTACAGCGCCTCCGCCAGCCTGATCGTCGGGGACGTGATCGGTGGTCCCGCCGACGAGGACGCGTTGAAGGCCTCGGCGTCCCTCGCCGCGTCGTACGCCGACCTGGCGCGCCGCGAGCCGGTGCTGAAGCCGGTGGCCGAGGAGGGCTACGCCTCCCAGTGGCGGCTGTTGCTCAAACAGGTGCACGCGCAGACCGGCGAGAAGAACCCGCAGCTGGTGCAGATCACCGCTTCCGCGTCGAGCAGGGACGAGGCCGAGGGACTCGCCGGTGCGGTCGCGGACCAGATCGTGCTGCTGACCCAGGCACGTGACATCGACGAGCAGGCGGAGTACGCCCAGGGTCAGCTGGAGCGGCTCGAGCAGCAGATCGTCGAGACGCAGGAAAGGATCGAGACCATCCAGCAGCGCATGGATCTCACGGCAGGCCCGCAGAACCTCGCAGCCCTGCAGGAGCGAGAAGCCGCGGCAGTGGAGAACCTGGAGACGCTGCAGGAGACCTACGACGACATCGAGGGACAGGTGAAGTCGACGGCCACCGAGAACGCGCAGGTGTCGATCCTCGAGAACGCGTACGCCGCACCGTCACCGTTACGGCCGGACCTGGTCGGGCTGGCCGGTGCCGGTGCCGGAGTCGGCCTGGCTCTCGCCGCCGGCCTCATCTACCTGCAGGGGCAGCGCCGCCGGCCCGATGACGACCGCGCTCCGAGCGGAGGTTCCGCTCCCCGAGTGGTCACCCCCCACGGACCACAGCCGCTGCGCACCCAACCGTGGGCAGAGCACGAACCCACTTCCACCATCGAGCCGACGCGGCGCGAGAACAAGGGACGATGACCGATGTCGAGAGTGACCACCACCGATCTTCCGCACAGTCCGATGCGCGTCGCGCCGGAGGGCACGCTGCACAGGGTCTTGGACCTCTGCGACGCGCTCGAGCAGTCCGGCGTGCGGTACTGCCACTGGAAGAGCAACGACATGCTCGACCGCTCGGCCCGCGGGGAGAACGACCTCGACCTGCTCATCCACCGTGCCGACGGCCAGAAGTTTGCAGAGATCCTCGCCCGGCTCGGGTTCCGCCACGCCAAGGCCCCCGGCGCGCGCGAGCACCCCGGCGTCACGCACCACTACGCGCTCGACCCGTCGACGGGCCGGTTCGTGCACATCCACGCGCACTTCCTCCTCGTGGTCGGTGACGACACCACCAAGAACTTCCGGCTCCCGATCGAGGTGCCCTACCTCGCGTCCTCGCGGTCGGCCGGGATCTTCCCGGTGCCGGCGCCGGAGTTCGAGCTCGCCGTCTTCGTCATCCGGATGATGCTCAAGCACGCGACGTGGGACGCGGTCGCCATCGGCAAGGGTGGCCTGGGCAGCAACGAACGACGGGAGCTGGACTGGCTGCTGGAACGGGCCGACCCCGAGGGCACGCACGCGGTCGTGCGGGAGCACCTCGGCGGCGTCGGTGTCGACCTGTGGGAGCGCTGCCTGAGCGCCATTCGCCGCCCCAAGGGGCTGCCGCACCGGCTCGCGCTCGGGCGTGAGCTGATCAAGGCGCTGGGTCCGCACGCGCGCCGGCCACGGCTGGTCGACACCAGCCTGCGCGCGGTGCGACGCGGGACCTGGGGCTCGCGCAGGTACCTGCTGCGCGTGCCGGTGCGGAAGCGGCTGACGCGCGCGGGTGCGGCGATCGCGATCGTCGGCGGTGACGGCGCGGGCAAGTCGACCGCGGTCGAGGGCACGACCAAGTGGCTGAGCGGCACGTTCGTCGTGCACCAGACCCACCTGGGCAAGCCTCGTCCGTCGGCCCTGACACTGGCGGTCAAGGGGCCGATGTACGTCGCTCGGCGGGCCGGACTGCTGCCGAGCGCCTACGCCAGCGTCGATCCCCGCACCGCCACGGCGGACGACTTCCCCGGTAGTGCCTGGGCCGTGTGGCACGTGCTCACCGCACGCGACCGGTTGCGCGAGTACCGGAAGGCGCGCCGAGTCGCCGACACCGGCGGGATCGTGGTGTCGGACCGCTGGCCCCTGCCGGAGATCCGGCTCATGGACGGCCCCCGCACGACGTGGATCCTCGATGACGGCCGGCAGCACGACCTCGTCAGCCGGCTCGTCGCGCACGCCGAGCGCCGGATCTACGGCCAGATCGCGCCACCCGACGTGCTGGTCGTCTTGCGCATCGACCCCGAGATCGCCGTGTCGCGCCGGTCGGACGAGGAGTCCACCTACGTGCGTGCGCGCAACACCGAGGTGTTCGGTGTCGACTGGTCGCACACCGACGCCGTCGTGGTCGACGCCTCCCTGCCTCCGGAGCAGGTGCCCGCGACGATCCAGCAGGCCGTGTGGGACCGGTTGTGAGGTTGTGAGGCGTTGATGCCCCTGCCGAAGGTCATCGAGCTGCTCGGTCCCCCGGCCGCGGGGAAGTCCAGCGTGGTCGCGGCGCTCACCGATCGGCCCGACGTGGCCGTGCTCAAGGACCATGAGGCCGCGGACCTGCCCTGGCTCGCCTGGGCCGTGGTCAGGCACGCCCGCCAGGCGTTGTCGACTCCGCTCCCCGACGGGGTACGCCGTACCCGCTGGCTCGCCTGGACCGGCCGCCTCGCTGCAGCACCTCAGGTGGTCCGACGACGCAGGGTCCCCGGTCTGGCAGCCGTGCTCGTCGACCAGGGGCCGGCGTACTCGCTGGGCCGCATGCTCTCGATGCGCGAGCGCGCGGTCTCGTCGCGATGGTGGACGGCGCGCCTCGCGGACTGCGCGCACACGCTCGACGTGATCGCGGTGCTCGACGCCGACCCGGCCACCCTGCTGCACCGCCTGCGCGAGCGGCCGAAGTCGCACGCTGCGCGCTCGCTCTCCGACCAGCAGGCCCTGACCCTGCTGGCACAGGAACGGTACGTCTGCCAGGTGCTGGCCGACGCGCTGGAGGAGCACGGAGTCACCGTGCTGCGGCTCGACACCGGTCAGGCCCCGGTCGGCGCGCAGGTGGCGGCGGTGGCGGAGCTGCTGGGCCTACCGGCTGCCGAGCGAGGGCAGGGATGACCGTCGGGCTCGTCGTCGAGATGTGCGGACTGCCCGGGTCGGGCAAGTCCGTGCTCGCAGGCCTGTCCGCCACGCTGCTGGCCGAACGTGGTGTGTCGTGCCGGATCGTGGACGACGAGATCTCGGCCGCGGCATCGCGTGGAGCCCGGGCGTTCCGTCGCCTGGGCCGGGCGGGGACGGAGATCGGCGTCCGACCACGGCCTGCCCTGAGTGCGGGCAGGCTGATACTGGGGTCGCGGCAGTACAGTCGGCGCGACGCTGCTGCCGGCTTCGTCCAGTGGCTCGCGATCCAGCGCCTGATCTCGGCGGGACGGCGCCGGGCCGCGGTCGGCATCATCGAGGAAGGCCCCGTCCAGACCATGTGGACGCTGGGGCTCCGCGCGGGGGTGGACATCGGCCCGCAGCTGTGGCGCGCGCTCTCCCCGTCGGCCCACGCCGACCTGCTGTGCGTGGTGGAGGCGCCCCTCGACGTCGTCCTTGACCGGCTGGAGCGTCGGGAGTCGCAACACAGCCGGACCCAGCAGCTGTCGGCGTCTCGTCGCCGCGCCGAGCTGATCCGAGGCGAGCTGCTGCTGGAAGGGCTGGTGGAAGAAGCCACCCTCCCCCTGCTCCGGGTCTGCAACGACGGGGCCGACCCGCACACCGTCGCCGCCGGCATCGCCGACGCCGTCGTCACCTTGCTCGGTGTCGAGAACGGCGCCGGCGACGCCGGCCGAGCCTGACCCGCTCCGTCACCGGCACGACCTCACTGCCACTCCAGGTGCAGGACGGGTGCACCGGCGCTGTTCTCCCTCGAACGTGCGGTGCGGTCGCCGGTGCCGGTGATCAGCAGCACCATGGCGTTGCCCTGGGCCCAGCCCGGCCGGTCCACGACCTCCTGCACCACCGACGCCAGGTCCGAGGTGCGCTGGTCGGCACCG
>Ga0075331_1000085_pt1 | contig 18024 bp, 14 predicted proteins | sample MayberrySE_TuleA_FD_120090 | JGI IMG/M metagenome (GOLD analysis project Ga0075331, IMG submission 120090) | Natural and restored wetland microbial communities from the San Francisco Bay, California, USA, that impact long-term carbon... | ecosystem: Environmental > Terrestrial > Soil > Wetlands ... | reverse complement strand
CGATCGCGGAGCCAGGCCAGCGCCACCTCGACCGGCGACAGCCCGAGCCCGTCGGCCGCCTTGCTCACGGCTTCGACGATCTGGGCGCACTCCGCGTCGAGGTAGGGCTGCACGAACGCCTCGAGGTGGGGGGAGGCGGCCCGGGAGTCCGCCGGCGTACCCGTGCGGTACTTGCCGCTGAGCACGCCGCGACCTAGCGGTGACCACGCGAGCACACCCAGGCCGAGCGCGGACGCGGCGGGCAGCACCTCCCGCTCGACCCCTCGATTGAGCAGGGAGTACTCCACCTGGGTCGAGGCCAGCGGGGTCCGTCCGGGCCAGGCCTGCTGCCAGGTGACCGCGCGGGCGGTCTGCCAGCCGGAGAAGTTCGAGATCCCGCCGTAGCGTGCCCGGCCACTGGCGACGGCGGTGTCGAGCGCGGCCAGGGTCTCCTCGAGGGGCACGTCGTCGACCCACAGGTGCACCTGCCACAGGTCGACGTCGTCGATGCCCATCCGGGCCAGCGAGGTGTCGAGCGAACGCAGCATCGCGCCGCGTGACGTGTCGCGCACGCGGCGCTTCTCGCTGCCTCCGATGCCGGCCTTGGTGGCGATCACGACGTCGTCACGGGCGACGGTGTCCTTGAGCAGCTCACCGATCATCCCCTCGGAGGCCCCGTCTCCGTAGTTGACCGCGGTGTCGAGCAGCGTGCCACCGGCGTCGACGAAGGCGGTCAGCTGGTCGCGAGCCTCGTACTCGTCGGTGTCGCGCCCCCACGACCACGTGCCCAGAGCGAACCGTGAGACCTTCAGGCCGGTACCACCCAGCGATCGCTGCTCCATGTCTGCGCAGCCTATCGGCGCGCGGCGCCGTGTCCGCCGTTAGGCTCGCCGACATGCGACTTGGCGTCAATCTCGGTTACGTCGTGGGTGGCGACGTCCGCGACCACCTGGCCCTGGCCCAGGAGGCCGACCGGCTCGGCTACTCGGTGGCGTGGGCGGCGGAGGCCTACGGCTCCGACAGCCCCACGGTGCTGAGCTGGGTCGCCGCGCAGACCGAGCGGATCGACATCGGCAGCGCGGTGATGCAGATTCCCGCGCGCACGCCGGCAATGACGGCGATGACCGCGGCGACGCTGGACATGCTGAGCGGGGGGCGGTTCCGGCTCGGCGTGGGCGTCAGCGGCCCGCAGGTCTCCGAGGGCTGGCACGGGGTGCGCTTCGACAAGCCGCTCGCCCGTACCCGGGAGTACGTCGACATCGTCAAGCTGGCGCTGCAGCGGCGCACCGTGTCCTACGACGGGGAACACTTCACCCTCCCGCTGCCCGACGGCCCGGGCAAGGCACTGCGGCTCAGCCTGCACCCGGTACGTGACCGGCTGCCCATCTATCTCGCGGCCGTGGGGCCGAGGAACCTCGCACTGGCCGGCGAGATCGCCGACGGTTGGCTGGCGATCTTCTTCTCGCCCGCGCACGGTGGCGAGCTTCTCGCCGACATCGACCGCGGGCTGGCGACGTCGGGGCGCGGCCGTCAGGACTTCGACGTCGCGGCGACGGTGCCCGTGGTGGTGGGTGACGACGTCGAGGCCTGCGCCGAGCCCGTACGCGGCTATGCCGCGCTGTACATCGGCGGCATGGGCAGCCGGGAGAAGAACTTCTACAACCAGCTCGCGCGGCGGATGGGCTTCGACAAGGCCGCCGACGAGGTGCAGGACCTCTTCCTGGACAAGAAGCACCGCGAGGCCATGGCCGCCGTACCCCTGGAGCTGCTCGACCAGACGTCCCTGCTCGGACCGCGTGAGCGGATCGTCGAGCGGCTGCACGCGTACGCCGAGGCCGGTGTGACGACCCTGAACGTGTCATGCTTCGATGCCACGCCGGAGGCCCGCCTCGCCACCCTGCGGGCCATGGCCGACGCGCTGGACGCATCCGGACTGGGAGACTGAGTGCTCGACTTCTTCAAGGCCGTGGTGCTCGGCCTGCTCCAAGGGCTCACGGAGTTCCTGCCGATCTCCTCCAGCGCCCACCTGCGGATCTTTCCCGAGCTGTTCGGCTGGGAGGACCCGGGGGCGGCGTTCACCGCGGTCGTCCAGATCGGCACAGAGCTCGCCGTGCTGCTGTACTTCTGGCGCGACATCTGGCGGATCGGGTCGACGTGGGTCCGGTCGCTGTTCCGGCCCGAGCTGCGAGCAGCGACCGACGCCCGGCTCGGTTGGTTCATCATCGTCGGCTCGGTGCCGATCGTGCTGCTCGGTGTCAGCCTCAAGGAGACGATCGAGAGCGACTTCCGCAACCTCTGGATCATCGCCACCACCCTCATCGTGCTCGGCGTGGTGCTGGGCATCGCCGAGCACGTCGGCCGCCGTACCCGCCCGATCGAGCAGCTCACCCTTCGGGACGCGATCCTGCTCGGCCTGGCCCAGGCCTGCGCGCTGGTGCCAGGCGTCTCCCGATCGGGGGCGACGATCAGCATGGGTCTCTTCCTCGGCTACGACCGCGCCGCCGCGACCCGCTACGCGTTCCTGCTGGCGATCCCCGCCGTGGTCGGGGCCGGGCTCTTCGAGCTGCCGGAGATCCCCGGCGGGCACAACGAGTACGGCGTGGGCCCCACGCTGGTCGCGACCGTGGTGTCGTTCGTGGTCGGCTACGCCGCGATCGCCTGGCTGCTGCGCTACGTGAGCACGCACTCCTACCTGCCGTTCGTGATCTACCGGATCGCGCTGGGGGCCTTCGTCATGGTGATGCTCGGGCTCGGCGTCATGTCCGCCTGAGCCGGCGGTATCACGGTCGACCGCCGACGCTCCTGGTCACAGCCAGCCGACTCGCCGGAAGAACCGGTACAGCGCGACGCACGCCGCCGCCATGGCGCCGACCACGAGGGGGTAGCCGTATGCCCAGTCCAGCTCGGGCATGTGGTCGAAGTTCATCCCGTAGATACCGGCGACCATCGTCGGCAGGGCCGCGATCGCGATCCACGCGGAGATCTTGCGCATGTCTTCGTTCTGCTGCAGGGACAGCCGCGCGAGATGCGCGGTCAGCGCGTTGCCGAGGAGGTCGTCCAGAGCGCTGACCTGGTCGTAGACCCGGATCACGTGGTCGAGGACGTCCCGGAAGAACGGCGCCGAGTCGACCGGCACCCCCGGGACCGCGCCGTTGGCGAAGCGTGACATCGGCTCGCGCAGCGGGCCGACCGCCCGGCGGAACTCCTGGACCTCGCGCTTGAGCAGGTAGATCCGCTCGGCGTCGCTGGTGCGCTCGGTGCTGAAGACCGACCGTTCGATCTCGTCGACGTCGATCTCGAGCGCGTCGGCGACCTCCTGGTACTCGTCGACCACGCGATCGCTGACCGCGTAGACGACCGAGGGCGGTCCGTGTCCCAGCACGGCGGCACGCTGCTCCAGGTCACGGCGGGCCCCAGTCAGTCCCGCTCCGGCTCCGTGCCGCACCGTCACGACGTACGACCTACCGACGAAGAGCGCGATCTCGCCGGTCTCGACCTCGTCCGTCTCGTCGACGTACCACAGCGTCTTCAGCACGAGGAACAAGGCGTCGTCGTAGCGCTCCAGCTTCGGGCGCTGGTGGGCGTTGACCGCGTCCTCGACCGCGAGGGGGTGCAGGTCGAAGACCTTGGCGACCCGCTCGAGCTCCTCGGCGGTCGGGTCGTGCAGACCCACCCAGATGAAGTCACTCGGTTGCTCCGCGGCCGCGAGGGCCATCTGCAGGTCATCCCGGCAGTCCAGGTCGAGCCGGGTGCCCTGGCGGTAGACGGCGCAGTCGACGATCACTCCGCCATTGTGCCCTGGTTAGGGTTGAGTCCGTGGCGACCCTGATCCTCGTCCGACACGGACGCACCACCGCGAACTCCGACGGTGTGCTGGCCGGCCGTTCACCCGGGATCGCGCTCGACGAGACCGGCGCGAGCCAGGCGGCCGCGACCGCCGAGCGGCTCGCGGCCCTTCCGCTGACACGCATCGTCTCCAGCCCCTTGGAGCGATGCCGGCAGACCGCCACGGTGCTGGCCCGCTCCCAGCAGGGGAGCCTGCGGGTCCGCGTGGATCGCCGCTGGACCGAGTGCGGGTACGGCGCCTGGACCGGGCAGCCGCTCAAGCAGCTCGCCAAGGACCCGTTGTGGAAGACCGTGCAGGCACACCCGTCGGCCGTGACCTTCCCGGACGGTGAGGCGATGCGCGACATGCAGAACCGTGCGGTTGCCGCAGCGCGCGGCATCGACGCGGAGGTCGAGACCGAGGCCGGCCCCGACGCGCTGTGGGTGGCGGTCAGCCACGGCGACGTGATCAAGGCGGTGCTCGCCGACGCGCTCGGACTGCACCTGGACCAGTTCCAACGGCTCGTCGTCGACCCGGCGTCGGTCTCGGTGATCAGGTACACGCCGGGCCGGCCGTTCGTGCTCCACCTCAACGACCACGGCAACGATCTCGCGGCGCTGCGACCGCCGAAGCGACGGCGCAAGCGTGCGAGCAGCGACGCCCCGGTAGGAGGGGGTGCCGGGTCCGGTGGGTCGAGGCGACGCCCGGTTGCTCGCAACCAATAGGCTCGTGCCCATGCCCGTGGTCCATCTCTTCGACTCCCCAGAGCGTTTCGTCGCCGGCACCGTGGGGGAGCCCGGTCAGCGCACCTTCTTCCTGCAGGCCCGAGCCGGCCAGCGGCTGACCACCGTCGCTCTCGAGAAGGAGCAGGTCGCGGTCCTCGCCGAGCGGGTGGACGACCTCCTCGACGAGCTCGTCCGGGTGTCCGGGGGCGACTCGCGGGTCCCCGCCGTCGCACCGCCGGAGCTGGTCGACAGCGAGCCGCTGGAGCAGCCCATCGAGGAGGAGTTCCGCGTCGGCACCATGACGCTGGCGTGGGACGGTGAGTCCGAGCACGTCGTGCTGGAGATCTTCTCACTCGAGGAGGGCGCGGAGGAGGCCGACGACGAGGACGACTCCGAGCCCGACGAGGTGCTCGAGGTGCACCTCAGCGCGACTGCCGCACGCGTGTTCGCCAAGCGGGCGCTGACGGTGGTGTCGGCAGGTCGCCCGCCGTGCCCGTTCTGCGGCAACCCCCTGGACCAGGGCGGACACATCTGTCCACGAGCCAACGGCTTCCGACGGCTGAGCTGACCCGACCGAGATGGCCCGGCCCTGGCCCCCCGGTGCGCACCGGCTGCTGAGCGAGGGGGAGCTCAGCCTCGAAGGACGGCTGCTCACCGCGTCCAATGCCACGTTCGTGGGCCGGGTGAGCCTCGGCGAGGAGCACGCCGCGTGCGTCTACAAGCCGGTGCGCGGCGAGAGACCGCTGTGGGACTTCCCCGACGGCACGCTCGCCAACCGCGAGCGCGCCGCCTACCTGGTGTCGGAGGCCAGTGGCTGGCACCTGGTGCCGCCAACCGTCCTGCGGGGCGGACCCTTCGGCGACGGCATGGTGCAGCTGTGGATCGACGAGGCCGAGGCGGACACCGTCGACACCGAGCCTGACCTGGACCTCATCGAGGTCGTCGCCGTCGGTGAGGTGCCTGCGGGCTACCTGCACGTGCTCGACGCCGAGGACCAGCACCGGCATCCGGTCAGCCTGGTCCACGCCGACCGGCCTGCGTTGCAGCAGATGGCTGCGCTGGACGTCGTGATCAACAACGCCGACCGCAAGGGCGGGCACGTTCTCGTCGACATGTCCGGCGCAGTGCTGGGCGTGGACCACGGTGTCTGCTTCCACGAGGACGCCAAGCTGCGGACGGTCCTGTGGGGCTGGGCGGGCGAGCCACTTCCCGAGGAGGTCTGCGCCGGTCTGGCGCGGCTCAGCGATGCGCTGACCGCCGACCTGGGCACCGCGCTCGCCGCGCTGCTGTCACCGGCTGAGCTGTCGGCGGTCGGCCGGCGGCTCGCGGCGCTGCGCTCTACGGGACGGTTCCCGGTCCCGTCGCACGCATGGCCCGCGATCCCGTGGCCGGCCTTCTAGCTAGGCTGATCCGCATGCATGCTTGGCAGTCCCCTGAGATCCCGTCCCTCACCGGACGGGTCGGTCCCGGGCCGGCGGTGGAGGTCTTCGACACCGCGACCGGCGGGTACCGGGTCACCCACCCGGCGCGGACGGCACGGCTGTACGTGTGCGGCATCACGCCCTACGACGCGACGCACCTGGGACACGCCGCCACCTATCTCGCCTTCGACCTGCTGGTGCGGGCCTGGCGGGATGCCGGGCACGACGTCCTGTACGTGCAGAACGTCACCGACGTCGACGACCCGCTGATCGAGCGCGCGCGGGAGACGGGGGAGGATTGGGCCGCCCTCGCCGAGCGGGAGACCCAGCTCTTCCGCGAGGACATGGTGGCGCTGCGGATCATCGCGCCCGACCAGTACATCGGCGCGGTGGAGTCCATCGGCCAGATCGTCACACTGGTCGAGGCGTTGCGCGAGCGCGGCGCCCTCTACGAGGTCGAGGGCGATCTCTACTTCCCGGTGGCGGCAGACCCGGCGTTCGGCTCGGTGTCCCGGCTGGGCCGCGACACGATGATCGAGCTGTTCCGCGAGCGCGGCGGCGATCCCGACCGTCCGGGCAAGAAGGACCCGCTCGACTGCCTGGTGTGGCAGCGCGAGCGGGCGGGGGAGCCCACGTGGGACACCGCACTCGGCCACGGACGCCCGGGCTGGCACATCGAGTGCACCGCGATTGCGCTCGAGCATCTCGGGATCGGCTTCGACGTACAGGGGGGCGGCAGCGACCTCGCCTTCCCGCACCACGAGATGTGCGCGTCGGAGGCGCAGGCGGCGAGGGGGGAGAGGCCCTTCGCCCAGAGCTACGTGCACGCCGGGATGGTCGGCCTCGACGGCGAGAAGATGAGCAAGTCGAGAGGCAACCTGGTGTTCGTGTCCGATCTGCGCAGGGAGGGCGTCGACCCGATGGCGATCAGGCTCGCCCTGCTGGGCCACCACTACCGCGACGACTGGCAGTGGACCGACGGGCCCGACGGCGACCTCGAGCGCGCCCAGCGGCGGCTGGCCCGCTGGCGGGAGGCTCTGGCGCGGGACGCCGGTCCGTCGGCCGACGGTCTGCTGAGCGAGGTACGCAGCGCCCTTGCCCACGACCTCGACGCGCCGGCCGCGCTCGCGGCCGTTGACGCGTGGGCCGAGGCCGCGCCGGGCACCCGCGGGCACGACGCCGACCCGGAAGCACCCGGGCAGGTGCGCCGGCTGCTCGACGCCCGGCTGGGCATCGTGCTCTGAACGTCCCTCTCTGGCGGAGCCTCAGCCGTCGCCCTGGCCACCCTGGCCGTGCTGACGGCGCTTGAGATAACGCTCGAACTCCCGCGCGATCGCATCCCCGCTCGCCTCTGGCAGCTCGGCCGCGTCGCGCGACTGCTCGAGGCTGTGCACGTAGTCGGCCACCTCGGAGTCCTCCCGTGCCAGCTCGTCGACCCCGCGCTCCCAGGCGCGCGCCTCCTCGGGCAGGTCCCCGAGCGGCACCGGCAGCTCCAGCAGGTCCTCGACCTGGCCGAGCAACGCCACGGTGGCCTTGGGACAGGGCGGTTGCGCGACGTAGTGAGGGACCGCCGCCCAGAACGACACGGCCGGCACGTCCAACCGCTGGCAGGCGTCCTGGAAGACCCCGACGATCCCGGTCGGCCCCTCGTAGCGCGACTCCTCCAGGTCGAGCCGCCGGGTGAGCTCCGGGTCGACGGACGTGCCGGTCACCGGAACGGGGCGGGTGTGGGGTGTGTCCGCGAGCAATGCCCCCAGCGTGATGATGGTCTGCACGCCGAGGTCGTCGGCCATGGCCAGCAGCTGCGCGCAGAACTCGCGCCACCGCATGTTCGGCTCGATCCCGCGCAGCAGCACGATGTCCCTGCTCGCGCCCGGAGGCCTACAGACCGCGATCTGCGAAGTCGGCCAGGTGATGGTGCGGTTGCCGTCCGTGTCGAAGGAGACCGTCGGCCGGTTGACCTGGAAGTCGTAGAAGTCCTCGGGGTCCAGGGCAGCGACCGTCGTGGCCTCCCAGACCTGGGTCAGGTGGTCGACGGCACCGGACGCGGCCTCACCGGCGTCGTTCCATCCCTCGAAGGCGGCGATCATCACCGGGTCGACGAGCTCAGGCACAGTCTCGAGTTCGATCACCGTTCGAGCCTACGTGCCGGTCGTCCCGTGCGCGGCGCAACCCCACGCGCGGTCGCGCCCACATCCTGGACACACTGTTCACCTGACGGCCACCCGGGCAGGGTGGGGTCAGGTCGCCACCCATAGGCTGGTGGGGCCGACCCGGTCCCGAGCAGTCGTCAAGGAGATGCCCGTGTCCAGCTCCCCGCACAGCCTCCGCAGCGCTCTGACCGAGCGCGTTGTCGTAGCGGACGGCGCGATGGGGACGATGCTGCAGGCGCACGACCTCACCCTCGACGACTTCGACCAGCTCGAGGGCTGCAACGAGATCCTCAACGTCACGCGTCCCGACGTCGTCGCCGCCATCCACGACGCCTACTTCGAGGCCGGCGCCGACTGCGTAGGCACCAACACGTTCGGCTGCAACCTCGCCAACCTCGGCGAGTACGCCATCGCCGACCGGATCTACGAGCTCAGCGTCGAGGGCGCCCGCATCGCCCGCGAGGCCGCCGACCGGTGGGCGACCCCCGACCGCCCGCGGTGGGTCCTCGGCTCGGTCGGCCCCGGCACGAAGCTGCCCACGCTCGGCCACGTCGCGTTCGCCGACCTGCGCGACGCCTACGCCGAGGAGGTGCGCGGCCTCATCGACGGGGGTGTCGACGCGGTCCTCGTCGAGACGGCCCAGGACATCTTGCAGGCCAAGGCGGCCGTGATCGGCGCCCGGCGCGCCCTGCGGGCGGCCGGTGCCGACCTCACGCTGGTGGTCAACGTCACGGTCGAGACCACGGGCACGATGCTGCTCGGAACCGAGATCGGTGCCGCCCTCGCCGCGCTCGAGCCCTTGGGTATCGACCTGATCGGGCTCAACTGCGCCACCGGCCCCACGGAGATGAGCGAGCACCTGCGCCATCTGGCGCGGCACGCCCGGGTCGGACTCGCCTGTATGCCCAACGCGGGGCTGCCACAGCTCGGTCCGGACGGCGCGGTCTACCCGTTGACGCCGGAGGAGCTGGCCACCGCGCACGACACCTTCACGCGCGAGTACGGCCTGGCGCTGGTCGGGGGCTGCTGCGGCACGACCCCGGAGCACATCCGGCAGCTGGTCGAGCGGGTTCGCGGGCGGGCACTCGCAGCCCGCCAGGCACAGCCAGAGCCCGGCGCGTCCTCGCTCTACCAGCATGTGCCGTTCCGCCAGGACATCTCCTACCTGTCCATCGGCGAGCGCACCAACGCCAACGGCAGCAAGGCGTTCCGGGAGGCGATGCTCGACGAGCACTGGGACGACTGCGTGGAGATCGCCCGTGCGCAGACGCGGGACGGTGCCCACCTGCTCGACCTGTGCGTCGACTACGTCGGGCGCGACGGAGTCGCCGACATGCAACAGCTCGCGGCACGCCTCGCGACGTCGTCGACCCTGCCGATCATGCTCGACTCGACCGAGCCACCGGTGCTCGAGGCGGGCCTGCAGATGCTCGGCGGTCGCTGCACCCTGAACTCGGTGAACTTCGAGGACGGCGACGGGGAGGAGTCCCGCTTCGGGCGGGTGGCGGCGTTGGCCGCGGAGTACGGCGCCGCCGTGGTCGCGCTGACCATCGACGAGACCGGGCAGGCACGCACGGCCGAGCACAAGGTCGCGATCGCGGAGCGGCTGCTGGACACGTTGCAGGAGCGCTACGGCATCCCCGCACACGACGTACTCATCGACTGTCTCACGTTCACCCTCGCGACCGGCCAGGAGGAGTCGCGCCGCGACGGTATCGCGACCATCGAGGCGATCCGCGAGCTCAAGCGCCGGCGCCCGGAGGTGCAGACCGTCCTCGGGCTGTCCAACATCTCGTTCGGGCTCAGCCCGGCCGCCAGGCATGTGCTCAACTCGGTCTTCCTGCACGAGTGCGTCGAGGCCGGACTGGACTCGGCGATCGTGCATGCCAGCCGCATCCTGCCGATGTCTCGGATTCCCGACGAGCAGCGCGAGGCCGCGCTCGACCTCGTCTACGACCGCAGGAGCGAGGGCTACGACCCGCTGCAGCGGGTGCTGGAGGTCTTCGCCGACGTGACGGCGTCCGCCACGAAGGCCGACCGGGCGGCCGAGCTGGCGGCCCTGCCGCTGGGGGAGCGGCTGGAGCGACGCATCATCGACGGAGAGCGCAAGGGCCTGGAGGCGGACCTCGACGAGGCACTGCAGGCGAAGCCGGCGCTGTCGATCGTGAACGAGGAGCTGCTCGGCGGGATGAAGGTCGTGGGCGAGCTGTTCGGGGCGGGGGAGATGCAGCTGCCGTTCGTGCTGCAGTCCGCCGAGGTGATGAAGGCGGCCGTGGCGTACCTCGAGCCCCACATGGAGAAGGTGTCCGACGACGAGGAGGGCAAGGGCACCATCGTCCTGGCGACGGTCAAGGGCGACGTCCACGACATCGGCAAGAACCTCGTGGACATCATCTTGTCCAACAACGGCTACAACGTCGTCAACCTCGGCATCAAGCAGCCGGTCAGCGCCATCATCGAGGCCGCTCAGGAACATCGCGCCGACGTGGTCGGCATGTCCGGCCTGCTGGTGAAGAGCACCGTCGTGATGAAGGAGAACCTCGAGGAGATCGAGCAGCGCGACCTCGCCGCGCGCTGGCCGATCCTCCTCGGCGGAGCGGCGCTCACGCGCGCCTACGTGGAGCAGGATCTCGCCGAGCAGTACGCCGGCGAGGTGCGTTACGCCCGCGACGCGTTCGAGGGACTGCGTCTGCTGGACGCTGCGATGGCGGTCAAGCGGGGTGCGCCCGGCGCAGCCCTGCCCGAACTGCGCAAGTGCCGGGTTAAGCCGGTCAAGCCCGCCGAGACCCCTGCGAGCGAGATGCCGGCACGCTCCGACGTCAGCACGACGAACCCGGTCCCTGAGCCGCCCTTCTGGGGTGACCGCATCGTCAAGGGTCTGGCGCTCGCCGACTTCAGCTCCTACCTCGATGAGCGGGCCACGTTCATGGGCCAGTGGGGGCTGAAGACCTCCCGCGCCGAGGGCGGGCCGTCGTACGAGGAACTGGTGGAGTCCGAGGGCCGGCCCCGGTTGCGTGCGTGGCTGGACCGGATCCAGACCGAGGGGATCATGGAGCCTGCCGTGGTCTACGGCTACTGGCCCTGCTACTCCGAGGGCAACGACGTCGTGGTCCTCGACCCCGAGCGCCAGACCGAGGAGATCGCCCGCTTCAGCTTCCCGCGCCAGCGCCGCGACCGGTTCCTCTGCCTCGCCGACTTCTTCCGCGCGAAGGACTCCGGCGAGCTCGACGTGGTCGCCTTCCACCTGGTCACGATGGGCTCCCGGGTCGCCGAGATCACCAGCGAGCTGTTCGCGAGGAACGCCTACCGCGACTACCTCGAGCTGCACGGGCTCTCGGTGCAGCTGACCGAGGCGCTCGCGGAGTACTGGCACGCGCGGGTGCGCGAGGAGCTCGGCTTCGGCGGCGAGGACTCCGCCGACATGGGGGAGGTGTTCCGCCAGGGTTACCGGGGGTCGCGCTACTCCTTCGGCTACCCCGCCTGCCCCGAGCTCGAGGACCGTGCCACGCTGGTACGCCTGTTGCGGCCCGAGCGCATCGGCGTACAGCTGTCGGAGGAGCTGCAGCTGCATCCCGAGCAGTCGACCGACGCCCTGGTCGTGCACCACCCCGAGGCGAAGTACTTCAACGCCACGTGAGGTGAGAGGCTAGGCGGGATGACCAGACCACACCGCCAGGACGCGCCGCACGCCGTGCTGTGGGACATGGACGGCACCCTCGTCGACACCGAGCCTGCGTGGATCGCGGCCGAGTTCGCTCTCGCGGAGGTGCACGGCGGCAGCTGGAGCGAGGAGCACGCGTTGAGCCTCGTGGGCAACGACCTCATGACCTCGGCGCGCTACATCCGAGAGCACATGGGCATCGACCTGCCGCACGAGCAGATCGTCGACGAGCTGCTCGCGCAGGTGGTCGACGCCGTCCGCCGCGAGGTGCCGTGGCGTCCGGGCGCCCGGGAGCTCCTGCTCGGCCACGTCGAGAGGGGCATACCGGCGGCCCTGGTGACGATGTCCTACCGGCGGTTCGCCCAGGCCGTCATCGACGCGCTGCCCGAGGACACCTTCGCCGCCATCGTCGTCGGCGACGAGGTCGACAACGGCAAACCACACCCCGAGCCCTACCTGGCCGCCGCGGCGCTCCTCGGCACCGATCCGGCCCACTGTCTCGCGATCGAGGACTCCGCCACGGGCGCCGCCTCGGCGGAGGCGGCCGGATGCACCGTCCTGGTGGTCCCGAACCACGTCGAGGTGCCCACCTCGCCCCGTCGCGTCTTCCGGCCGGACCTGGCCGGTCTCGAGGTCGCGGAGCTGACGGCGATGATGCGGCCGTAGGTGCCCTGCAGCGAAATCGTTGTGAATCTGCGATATTCCTGAGGCCGGAGTTGGCTAGTCCCGCCGTATCAGCGGGGGTAGTGTCCCGTGCGTTCCAGCCCATCCCGGTCCTCTCGGGGACCGCGCAATCGTGAGGTGCAAACGTGGTGAGGAGACGACTCCTGGCACTGGCCAGCGCCGGTGTCATGGCCGTGTCGTTGGCGGCCTGCGGAAGTGACGACGGCGGTGGTGGCGACGAGAACGGCGGCGGGTCCGACCTGGGCGCGTCCTGGATTCTCGGCACCACCGACTCGGTGACGTCGCTCGACCCGGCGGGAGCCTACGACCTGGGCTCCTGGACGCTGATGTACAACATGTACCAGACCCTGCTGACGATCCCCGCCGGTGAGAACACGCCGCAGGGAGACGCCGCGGAGTCCTGCGACTACGACGACCCGCAGACCTTCACCTGCACGCTGAGGGACGGGCTCACCTTCGCCAACGGCAACGAGCTCACCTCGTCGGACGTCAAGTTCTCGATCGAGCGCAACGTCAACATCGAGGACCCCAACGGCGCCTCGGGGCTGCTCGCCAGCGTCGACTCGATCGACACGCCCGACGACACGACGGTGACGTTCAACCTGAACAAGCCCGACACGACCTTCCAGTTCGTGCTCACGACGAACGCCGCGGCCATCGTCGACGAGGACACGTTCCCGGCCGACGCGCTCGTCGACAACGCCGAGGCCGTGGGCTCCGGCCCGTTCAGCATGGACCAGTACAAGGCCGGCGAGCAGGCCGTGCTCACCGCGAACACCGAGTACGACGGCCCCAAGGAGGCCCAGTCGGAGCGGGTGTTCGTGCAGTACTACCAGCAGCCCGCACAGCTGAAGCAGGCGGTCGAGAACGGTGAGGTCCAGGTCGCCTGGCGCTCGCTGAGCCCGACCGACATCAACGACCTCAAGAACAGCGACTCGGTCGAGGTCGTCGAGGGCGAGGGCTCGGAGATCCGCTACTGGGTGTGGCAGCTGGCCAACCAGACCGCCAAGGAGAAGGCGACCCGGCAGGCGGTCGCCCAGCTGATCGACCGAGAGGCGATCGCGGAGAACGCCTACGACGGCACGGTCGACCCGCTGCTGTCCATCGTGCCGCCCGGCTTCCCGGGTCAGGTGGACGCCTTCGCCGACAAGTACGGCGAGCCGAACGTCGAGGCGGCCGAGAAGCTGCTCGCCGACGCCGGCGTCCAGACACCGGTCAACCTGACGCTGGGCTACACCCCGTCGCACTACGGGCCCAACGCGGTCGACGAGGCCAGCGAGCTGCAGCGCCAGCTCGAGGACAGCGGCCTGTTCAAGGTCTCGCTGAAGAGCGCGGAGTGGGAGCAGTACCAGAACCTCTACAAGGAGGGCGCCTACGACCTGTTCCAGCTGGGCTGGTTCCCCGACTTCCTGGACGCCGACAACTACCTGTCGCCGTTCGTGGTCGACGGTGGGTTCTACCAGAACAACTACTCCAGCCAGCAGGCCAACCAGCTGGTCGAGGAGGAGCAGGCGACGGCCGAGGCCGGTGCCCGCGAGGAGGTTCTCGGCGAGCTGCAGCAGCTCGTGGCCGAGGACGTGCCGCTGATCCCGAGCTGGGTGGGCAAGAACGTCGCGGTCGCCGGACCCGGTGTGAACGGTGTCGAGGAGACGCTCGACCCCGCGTTCATCTTCCGGCTCTGGACCGTAAGCTACGACGGCTGATTGACGCTGAGGGAGGGGGCGATGACGTCGCCCCCTCCCTCGGCATGTCGGCTCCTCGAGAGGTGGAGAACGAAAGCACATGGCCTCTGCTGGTGGCTCGCTGCCACGCTACATAGTCCAACGGGTGCTCCTCATCGTCCCGATGGTGCTCATCCTGGTGACGATCGTCTTCCTGCTGCTGCGGGTCGCTCCCGGTGACCCGGTCTCGGCATCGGTGGGTGGCCGACTGTCGGAGGCGGCGCAGGCGGAGCGCCGCGCCGCGCTGGGACTGGACCGGCCGCTGTACGTGCAGTACTTCGAGTACCTCGGTGACGTGGCCACGCTGCAGTTCGGCGAGACCATCAGCGACAACCGCCCGATCCTCGACATCGTCAAGGAAAACGGCGGCGCCACCCTGACCCTCGCCGTGGCCGCGTTCCTCATCGCGCTGGCCATCGGACTCCCGCTCGGCGCGATCGCCGGCCGGTTCCGCGACAGCGCCGGCGACGTCGTGATCAGGATCTTCGGCGTCATCACCTACGCCGCGCCCGTCTTCTACTGGGGGCTGCTGTTCCAGCTGCTCTTCGCCGGCACGCTGGGCTGGTTGCCCTCGTCCGGCGCGGCCACCCCGGTCACGATCTTCGAGGTGGAGACCAAGACCCACATCCTGCTGATCGACGCCATCATCGCCGGTGACTCCGATGCCGTGGTCGACGTACTCGAGCACCTGATCCTGCCGGCGTTCACCCTGGGCCTGCTTCTGTCGGGCATCTTCATCCGGCTGGTCCGCGTCAACATGCTGCAGACGCTGCAGGGCGACTACATCGAGGCGGCGCGTGCGCGCGGGATCGGTGAGCTGCGGGTGCTGCGTGCACACGCCTACCGCAACGCGCTGGTGCCACTGGTCACCGTGATCGGCCTGCAGGTCGCACTGCTGATGTCCGGCGCCGTGCTCACCGAGGCCACCTTCAACTGGCCCGGACTGGGCAACGAGCTGATCGAGTACATCAACCAGCGGGACTACGCCGCCGTGCAGGGGATCATCACGCTGTTCGCCGTCGTCGTCGTCCTGGTCAGCATCGCCATCGACATCATCACGGCACTGATCGATCCGAGGGTTCGCTACTGATGGGCATCACTCAGCGCGTCATCGCGCCGTTCAAGCAGACGACCGGACTCGCTCGCTGGATCCTGCTCAGCGGCCTGGTCCTGGTGGCCTTGTTCATCCTCCTGGCCATCTTCGCCCCCTGGATCGCGCCGTACGGGCACGCCCAGGTGCGCGTCGACGGGGAGATGTTCCCCAAGAACGGCCCGCCGAGCGCCGAGCACTGGCTCGGCACGACCGAGGGCTTCTACGACGTGTACTCCCGCGTCATCTGGGGCTCGCGCACGGCCCTGCAGGTGGTCATCATCTCCGTCGTGCTGTCGGTGCTGCTCGGTGCACCGCTGGGCCTGATCTCCGGCTACATCGGTGGGTGGCTCGACCGCGTGCTGGTGCTCGTCATGGACGCCCTCTACTCGTTCCCCTCGCTCCTGCTCGCGATCGTGTTCGCCTTCCTGCTCTCGGACCTGCTCGGCGGCGGCGTGCTCTCCGCCGGAGTGGCGCTGACCGTGATCTATGTACCGCAGTACTTCCGGGTCGTGCGCAACACCACCATCAGCGCCCGCGAGGCGACCTACGTCGAGGCGGCACGCGCGATGGGAGCTCCTCGTCGCACGGTCATCACCAAGTACCTGTTCGGCAACGTCGTGCAGAACGTCCCCGTCATCGGCACCTTGAACGCCGCCGACGCGATCGGCACCCTGGCGGCGCTGGGCTTCCTCGGGCTGGGCATCCAGCCGGGCGAGGCGGCCGAGTGGGGCTATGACCTGCAGCGTGCGTTGCCCGGCGCGAGCGCCGGCATCTGGTGGACGGGCGTGTTCCCCGGCCTGGCCATCGTGCTGCTGGTCACCGGCCTGACCCTGGTCGGGGAGGGACTCAACGAGACCGTCAACCCGACCCTGCGCAAGCGCCGGCTGCTGCCGTTCTCGCTGCCGCCCCGCGAGACCGCCGCCGTGATCGCCGACGAGCCGAAGGACGACCGATGACCGCCACCTCACCCGCCACCAGCACCGACACGGTCCTGTCCGTGCGCGACCTGCGGGTCTGGTACGGCACCGACCGCGGGCCCGTGCGTGCGGTCGACGGGGTCAGCTTCGACCTGCGCAAGGGCGAGACGCTCGGCCTCGTCGGTGAGTCCGGCAGCGGCAAGTCGACCCTCGGGCGTGGCCTCATCGGCCTGCTGCCGGAGGGCGCCCAGACCGACGGAGCGGTGCACTTCGAGGGTCGTGACCTGCTGCGGGTGGCCGGCAAGGAACTACGTGCGCTGCGCGGACCCGAGCTCGGGATGATCTTCCAGGAGCCGATGACCCGGCTCAACCCCCTGATGCGGATCTCGGAGCACTTCGAGGAGGCCCTCAAGGTGCACGCACCGGGGCTCGGCAAGGACGAGGTCCGTCACCGGGCCCTGGAGGTGCTGCGGCTGATGGGCATCCCGCCCACGCGGTACCGCTCCTACCCGCACGAGTTCTCCGGCGGTATGCGGCAACGGCTGATGATCGCGCTCGCGCTCGTCCTGCGGCCACGGTTCGTCGTCGCCGACGAGCCCACCACCGCCCTCGACGTGCTGGTCGAGGCCCAGATCATCCGCATCCTGCACGACCTCCGCCGCGATTTCGACACCTCGCTGCTGCTGATCACGCACAACCTCGGGATCGTCGCCGAGGCATGCGACCGGGTAGCCGTCATGTACGCCGGCCGGATCGTCGAGATCGGGGACGCGACCGAGGTCTTCCGCAACCCGCAGCACCCCTACACCCAGGCACTGCTGCGGTCGACGATCTCGCTGTCCACGACCGGGCTCAACTTCATCCCCGGAGCGCCGCCGGATCTGGTGCAGCCGCCTTCGGGGTGCCGCTTCCATCCGCGCTGCGAGCACGCCATGCAGGTGTGCGCCGACCGGATGCCGATCGAGATCGGCGTCGGCGGCACGCACGCGGTCGAGTGCTGGCTGCACGGCCCGGAGGAGTACAAGTCTGCGGAGAACACCCGTCCGCTGCAGCGGGAGGAGATCAGCGTTGCCGACGAAGCCTGACACCACACGTGCCGGGTCGGACGTGCCGCGTGGCGCCCCGATCATGACCTTGCAGGACGTCGAGGTCCACTACCAGCTGCGCGGTGGCAGCATGGCCCGGCTCTTCGGGTTCGACACCGGGACGGTGAAGGCGGTCGACGGCGTGAGCCTGGAGCTCGCCAAGGGCGAGGTGCTCGGCCTCGTCGGTGAGTCGGGCAGCGGCAAGACCACGCTGGGGCGTGCGCTGCTCGGGCTCGTGGGCGCCACCGAGGGCTCGATCCGGTACGGCGGGCAGGACCTGGCCCGGCTCGGTGAGCGGCAGCTGCGTTCGCTGCGACGCGACCTGCAGATGGTCTTCCAGGACCCGCACGCCGCGCTCAACCCCTCGATGGACCTCGAGACCGCGATCGGGCACCCCCTGAAGATCCACGGCCTGGCGTCCGGGGACGAGCTGCGTCAGCACGTGGTCGAGTCCCTGGAGCGGGTGGGGCTCACCCCGCCCGAGCGCTTCCTGTCGAAGTACCCCTCCGACCTGTCCGGCGGGCAGAAGCAGCGGGCCGTGCTCGCCCGCGCGATCATCCTCGACCCGGTACTGCTGGTCGCCGACGAGCCGGTGTCGGCACTGGACATGAGCGTGCGCGCCAAGATCCTGCAGCTGATGCTCGACCTCAAGAACGACCTCGACCTGACCTACGTCTACATCACCCACGACCTGGCCAGCGCGAAGTTCTTCTGCGACCGGGTGGCGATCATGTACCTCGGCCGGATCGTCGAGATCGG
>Ga0075331_1000084_pt1 | contig 18082 bp, 14 predicted proteins | sample MayberrySE_TuleA_FD_120090 | JGI IMG/M metagenome (GOLD analysis project Ga0075331, IMG submission 120090) | Natural and restored wetland microbial communities from the San Francisco Bay, California, USA, that impact long-term carbon... | ecosystem: Environmental > Terrestrial > Soil > Wetlands ... | reverse complement strand
CTCGACGACATGGTTGTTGGTCAGGATGGTGCCGTCCGACGAGAGGATGATGCCGGATCCGGAGCCCTGACCGGCCTGCCCGGCGACGTCGATCTTCACCACCGAGGGCAGCACCGCCTGGGCCACGGCCTCGACCGAGCCCTTGGGGGCCTCGGTGTCCGCCAGGTCGGAGGACGACGGGGTCGACGACTGCGAGGTGGTGGTCTCGCTCGAGGGCTCGGTCAGCGCCAGATACCCGGCGGAGCCGCCGACGCCGGCCAGCGCTCCTGCGAGCACGGCGGCCGCGACGACCCCGGCCCCGCGCCGGCTCCTCGGAGGCTTGGACGGCGGCGGTCCGGGGCGGTGTGGTGGGCCGAACCCACCCGGACCCCCCGTGTAGGGAGGGGGAGGCCCGGGGTTCGGCCCGTACGGGGGGTACGACGCGCCATAGGGCCGCTGCTGCTGCGGGTACTGGGGGAACACCGCGGTCTGCTCGTCGCCGGGGGCCTGCTGCTGAGGGTCGCGGCGAGGGTCCTGCTGCGGACCGTCGGGTGGAGTCGTACCGTTCATGCCCTCAAGTCTTGCGGGTCCACCTGAGAGGGTGCTGAATCCTGGCTTTGACCTGGCCAAGACTTCGGCGCCGGTGGAAGCAGCAGCCGGAACGCGGCGCCACCCCCCGGCGCCGTGCCGGCCAGCGCCGTGCCGCCGTGCCGCTCCGCCGCCTGCCGCACGATCGCCAGCCCCAGCCCCGACCCCGGCATCCGGCGGGCGTCGTCGGCGCGGTAGAACCGGTCGAAGACGTGCGGAAGGTCCTCCTCGGGTATGCCCGGACCCTGGTCGTAGACGTCGAGCATCCCGTCGACCAGGCGCACGGTGACGACGCCGTCGTCAGGACTCCACTTCACCGCGTTGTCGAGCAGGTTGAGGACCGCCCGCTCGAGTGCCTGCGGCTCGCCGACGACCGGCCACGGCTCGGTGCGTACGTCGAAGCGGACCGCTCCGGCTCTCCGGCGGACCCGCTCCACGGCCCGGTCGACCACCTCGGCGAGATCGAGTGTCTCGGGGTCGCGGGTTGTCGGCTCGTCGCGGGCGAGCTCGACGACATCCTGCACCAGGGCGCTGAGCTCGGCCGCCTGTGCGCGTACGTCGGCGAGCAGCTCCGCGCGCTGGGCCGCACGCAGGCCGCCGCGTGCATCGGCCTGGGCGAGCAGGTCGAGGTTGGTGCGCATCGAGGTGAGCGGCGTGCGCAGCTCGTGGCCGGCGTCCGCGATCAGCCGGCGCTGCCGCTCGCGGGATGCGAACAGCGCGGCGAGCATCTCGTTGAAGGCGGCGCCGAGCCGTGCCACCTCGTCGTCGCCGGTGATCTCGATCGGCCGCAGCTGGTCGGTGCGGGCGATCTCCTCGGCCCGGGCCGTCAGCCTCCGCACGGGCCGCAGGCCGGAGCGGGCGACCGCCATCCCGGCCAGGCCCGCGGCCAGGACGCCCACACCGCCCACGACCAGGGTGATCCAGCTGAGCTTGGCCAGCACCGACTCGGTCGGCTCCAGCGACTGTGCCAGCGAGAACGAACCGCCCCCCGGCAGCGGCACCGTCGCCATGCGGTAGTTGCCCCGGTTGGACCCCACCGTGCGCACCAGCTCGCCGCGCTCGCCGCGCGCGACCTGCGCCTCGGGCGTGCCGCTGCTCAGCCCGCACTGCGCCGGCGCCCTCTCGACGAGCAGACCGGTGGGCCCGCGCACCTCCGCGCAGATGTTCGCCGCGCCGAGCAGGCCGCTCGACTCCTCGTTGCGCCAGCTGTAGCCGCCGTCGGCGACAGCGGTCTGCGCCCGGCTGAGCACCGACTGGTCCACCGATGCCAGCAGCTGGTGACGCATCGTGACGAACGCCGCCAGGCTGGTGGCGGCGACCGCCAGTCCCACCGCGACCGAGGTGAGCAGCGTGACCCGGCGGGCCAGGGTCATCCGGCCCGTACGGCTGCCGGAACCGATCACGGTGCGCTCTCCCGCAGCACGTAGCCGACCCCCCGCACGGTGTGCAGCAGCCGAGGCTCACCCTCGGCCTCGGTCTTGCGCCGCAGGTAGCCCATGTAGACCTCGAGCGAGTTCGCGGTGGTCGGGAAGTCGAACCCCCACACCTCCTCGAGGATGAAGCCCCGATCGAGGACGTGCCGGGGCCGGGACATGAACAGCTCGAGCAGGGAGAACTCGGTACGGGTGAGGGAGATCTCCCGGTCGCCGCGCCGCACGTCACGGGTGGCGGGGTTGAGCGAGAGGTCGGCGAAGCGCAGTGGCTCGGGTTCGGGAGCGTCGGCGGACGGCGGCACGTGCCGGCGCAGCAGCGCCCGCAGCCGGGCCAGCAGCTCCTCGAGCGCGAACGGCTTGGTGAGGTAGTCGTCGGCACCGGCGTCCAGCCCGTCCACCCGGTCACTGACCGCGTCGCGCGCCGTGAGCACCAGGACGGGTACGTCGTTGCCGCCGGCGCGCAGCGCGCGGGTCGTCTCGAGCCCGTCGAGGCGGGGCATCATCACGTCGACGACGAGGGCGTCGGGCTGCTCGGCAGCGATGCGCGCGAGGGCCTCCGCGCCGTCGCCCGCGACCGCCACCTCGTAGCCGTTGAACTGCAGCGAACGCCGCAGTGACTCTCGCACCGCGGGGTCGTCGTCCACCACCAGGATCCGCATGTAGCCCAGCCTGCCACCAGGACCTGAGACCGCGCTGAGGGTCAGCCGCCCGTATCGCCGGCCGTGCCGTCGAGCACGGCACGCGCCGCATCCCCCGCGCGAGCGCCGTACCCGCCCCCGAACAGCACGGCGTGCACGAGCAGCGGGTGCAGCTGGTGCAGCGGGACCCGCTCCCGCCAGCCGTCGGCGAGGGGCGCCTCCTCGTCGTAGGCGTCGATGATGCGGGAGAGGTGCGGTGTGCCGAACAGCCCCATCATGGCCAGGTCGGTCTCGCGGTGGCCGCCGTGCGCAGCGGGGTCGACCAGCCAGACGGCGTCGTCCGAGCCCCACAGCACGTTGCCGGACCAGAGGTCGCCATGGATCCGCGCGGGCGGCTCCGGCGGGCCGGACAGCTCGTCGATGCGGCGCAGCACCTTCTCGATCGCGGCGCTGTCCTCGTCGGTGACCGAGCCGCGGTCGCGAGCGGCTTTCAGATAGGGCAGCACCCGACGGGTCGTGTAGAACTCCGCCCACGTGTCCGCGGGCTCGTTGGGGAGCGGCAACGTCCCGATGTAGCCGTCGGCGTCCGACCCGAAGAGCTCGGCGCCGGCCCGGTGGGTGCCCGCCAGCCGGCGACCGAAGTCCTCGGCCGCGTCGGGCGTGGACTTGCCGGGCTCGACCCAGCCGATGATCAGGCAGTCCTCGGCGCTCGCCAGCACCTCCGGCACCCGGGCGCCGTCCGCGTCCCGCAGCCAGTCCAGTCCGCGGCCCTCGGCGGGGAAGAAGTCGGCCGGGGCGTGCGGCCGTGTCTTGACCAGAGCCGAGCGGCCGTCCGAGAGCCGCAGCCTGGTCGCGGTGCAGATGTCACCGCCGGCGACCGGCGTGGTGGCCACCACAGCCGTGCCGAGCAACGACTCGGCGCGGCTCGCGATCGTTCCCATCCGTGCCATGCCCCCGACCGTACCGTCCCTGTCGGCAGGTCGCGGGTCGACGGGTGGGCCGTGGTCAGATGTCGCGCAGGTGCTCGCGCAGCCGCTCGACCAGCTCGTCGGAGGTGCGCTCGATGATCGCCATCACCAGGCCGAAACCGTCCTCCCCGCCGTAGTAGGGGTCGGGAACCTCGCGGTCGGCGTCGGTCGCGCGGGGGTCGAACTCGCGGAACAGCCGGACCCGCGAGATCGCCTCGGCCTCGACGGCGAACTCCTGCACCTCGCGCAGGTTGGCGTCGTCCATCACCAGCAGCAGGTCGTGCTGGTCGAACCAGCGTGGGGTGATCTGCTGCGCCCGGTGGTCGGAGCTGTCGTGCCCCGCCGCGGCGAGCACCGCGGCGGCGCGTCGGTCGATCGGGTGGCCGACGTGCCAGTCCCCGGTGCCCGAGGAGTCGACGTCCACCCGGTCGTCGAGCCCGGACCGCTCGATCCGGTCCCGGAGCACGATCGCGGCGATGGGGGACCGGCAGATGTTGCCCAGGCAGACCAGACCGATGCGGTAGGGCCTGCCGCTGCGCGCGGGCGGGAGCTGGTCGGTGGTCATCGTCAGTCCCTGAGTACGGCGCTGAGGAGGATGTCGATGATCGAGATGACGATCGCCCCGCCGAGGGCGGTCCAGAAGCCCTCGACGACGAAGCCCACCGCGAGCTGCTCGCTGATCCAGGAGGTCAGCATGAGCATCAGCGCGTTGATCACGAAGGCGATCAGGCCGAGCGTCAGCAGGTAGAGCGGCAGGGACAGGATCTTCACCAGCGGCCGGACGATCGCGTTGACGAGTCCGAAGATCGCGGCGACGAGGACCAGTGTGAGCGCACGGTCGGTGTCGGTGTCACCGCCGAGCCGGATCCCGTCGAAGAGCCACACCGCGACGCCGAGCGCGACGGCGTTGACGACGACGGTGATGAGCGCTGACATCAGTCGGGCACCTTCCGGTGGGTGATGGCCTGGGTCATGGAGGACTCCGCGTGCCCGAGGTGGTCCTCCAGCTCTCGCACAGCGGCGTCGACGTCGCCGCGCTCGAGCAGATCGAGCAGACCGCGGTGGCTCGCGACCTGCTCGCGGGAGTTGCGTCGCACCCTATCGACATGGGCGAGGGCGAGGCGAACCTCGGCGGAGAGCGCGTCGGCCATCGCCAGCAGACGCTCGCTGCCCGTCAGGCCGACCAGGGCACGATGCACGCCGAGGTGTGCTGCGGTCAGGTCTGCCGCGTTGATGCCGGCCTCCGCGGCGCGGCCGTAGTCGGCCAGCGCCTCCCGCAGCGCCTCCCTGTCCTGCTCGCGGGCCGATCCCCAGCGGCGGACTCCGGCGATCTCGAGCGCGGCCCGTGCCTGGCACACGTCGCGGACATCGGCGGGGCTGAGCGAGCTGACCGCCACGCCGCGGTGCGGCTCGCGGGTCGCCAACCCCTCGGCGACGAGTGTGCCGAGCGCCTCGCGGATCGTCCCGCGGCTGACGTGCATCGCCTCGGCGAGCGCCATCTCGCGCAGCGGCGTACCCGGTGCCAGCTCGCCGTCGAACAGGGCTCGACGCAGCTCGTCGACCACCCGCTCCACCGTGGAGGACTGTTCGATCTGCAGCGAGTCGTACATGTTCGTCCTTCCGACTTGCCCCAGTCTCCCGCAATCTTCATACTGTCTGATTGTCCGACAATCCGACAGTCGAGAGGAGGTCTGTGGTGGGACAGACGTCGACCGGTGGCGCGAGCCGCACACCCGGCTCCGCCCTGCGCTGGGGCCGCCGCTACCTGATGGTGCAGCCCGACCACTTCCGGGTGGAGTACCGGATCAACCCCTACATGGACCTCGCCGAGCAGCCCGACCTCGCCCGCACCCGCATGCAGTGGGACGGACTGATCGCGGCGCTCGCCTCGGCCGGAGCGACCGTCGAGCCGATCGCGCAGCGAGCCGACGCCCCCGACATGGTCTATGCGATGAATCTGGGCCTGGCGATGACCGACCGCACCGGCGCCCGGCGCGCCGTGATGTCGCACATGCGCTACGCCGAGCGGCGGATGGAGACCGACACGGCCGCGACGTGGTTCGCAGGTGCGGGGTTCGAGACGTCGACCGTCGGCCGTGGCGGCATCGGCGCCCACCTCGAGGCCGGTGACGCGTTCCCGTTCGGCGACGCTCTGGTGGTCGGCTTCGGCCCGCGCACCGATGAGCTCGGCCTCAAGGCCGTCGCCACCGAGCTGGACGTCCGGGTGCGTGGGCTGCGCATCACCCACCCGGGTATGTACCACCTCGACCTGGCGTTCTGCCCGCTGGACGCCGACCGGGCGATGGTCTGCCCCTCGGCGTTCGACGATGCCTCGGCCGACGCCGTGCTCCGGCTGGTCCCCGACCCGCTGGTGCTGACCGAGGAGGAGGCGCTGACCTTCTGTGCCAACTCGGTCGTCGTGGGTCGCACGATCCTGATGCCGCGCTGCCCCGACCGCGTCCGCGCGATCCTGGAGCGCTGGGGGTTCGAGATCGTCCTGGTGGACGTCGATGAGTTCCACAAGGGCGGTGGCTCGATCCGCTGCCTGACCAACCCGCTCGACATCGAGGTCGGCCGCGACCTGCCCGCCGTACCCGGCGGAGAGGTGCACCTGCCGGGCTGCTGACCAGCGTGGCGCTGGACATCACTGCTAGAACGCCGCGGTCGGCTGCCAGGAGCCGTGCACCTCGCGCAGCACGCCGACGATCTCGCCGACGGTCGCGTAGGCCTTGACCGCCTCGACGGTCGCCGGGAGCACGTTGTCGCCGGCGGCCGCGGAATCGCGCAGCGCGGCCAGTGCACGGTTCAGCGCGGCGTCCTCGCGGTCGGCCCGTACCCGTGCCAGCCTCTTGACCTGATCGGCCTCGGCGTCGGGATCGATGGCGAACACCTCGAGCGGCTCGGTCTCGGCGGGGAACCGGTTGACACCGACCACGACTCGCTCGCCCGACTCGACCTGCTGCGTGTGCCGGTAGGCCGCGTCGGCGAGCTCCTGGGCGAACCAGCCGGACTCGATGCAGGCCAGCGCACCCCCACGCTGCTCGATGTCGTCGAGCAGCGCCCAGATCTGCTCCTCGAGCTCGTCGGTGAGGCTCTCGACCGCGTAGGAGCCGGCGAACGGGTCGAGGGTCTCGGTCAGCCCCGACTCGAAGGCCACTACCTGCTGCGTGCGCAGCGCCAGCGTGGCTGCCGCTTCCGTCGGCACCCCGAGCGCCTCGTCGTAGGCCGACACATGGAGCGTCTGCACACCGGCGAGCGCGGCCATGGTGGCCTCGAGGGAGGCGCGTACGACGTTGTTGAGCGGCTGCTGGGCGGTGAGGGTCGAGCCTGCGGTGAAGGCGAAGATCCGCAGCTGCTGCGAGCGGGGGTCCTGCGCGCCGTAGAGGTCGCGGGTCAGCCGCGCCCAGACCCGGCGCGCGGCGCGGAACTTCGCCACCTCGGGCAGGAAGTCCATCGTGATGGCCAGGAAGGTGAACAGCGTCGGGGCCACCTCGTCGACCGGCACCCCCCGGCGCACGCACTCGTCGAGGTAGGCGCGGGCGTTGGCGAAGGTGAACGCGATCTCCTGCACGGCGGACGCGCCCGACTCGCGGATGTGGTACCCGCTCATCGCCAGCGGGGTCCAGTTGGGCACCCGGCGGGCGCAGTACTCGATGGTGTCGACCGAGAGCCGCAGGGAGGGCTCTGCGGGGAAGATCTGTGTGCCGCGGGAGATGAACTCCTTGAGCACGTCGTTCTGGATGAACATGCCGAACTCGTCGGGATCGACGCCGCGCTTCTCGGCGAGCGCGATGAACAGGGCCGCCCAGATGTAGCCGATCGAGTTGGCCGTCGTGCGGACCTGGGTGATCTGCTCCAGGTCGATGCCGTCCATCAGGACCTCGATGTCGGCGAGCGAGTCGATCGCGACGCCGACCCTGCCCACCTCGCCCACGGCCCGGGGGTCGTCGGAGTCGATGCCCATCTGGGTCGGCAGGTCGAGCGCGACGCTGAATCCGGTGAGCCCGGCGTCGAGCAGCGTGCGGAAGCGCCGATTGGACTCGCGCGGCGTGCCGAACCCGGCGTACTGGCCCATGATCCAGGGCTTGGGCTCGCCGCTGACACCACGCGTGAACGGGTACTCGCCGGGGTGCTCGGCCTCGCGTGGCGCGTAGTCGGTGCGGAGTCGGTCAGGGCGCCGGGGCTCGGTCATGACGGCTCGCTCTCCAACTGCTGGCGCAGCACCTTCTTCGCGATCTTGCCGGTGGAGTTGAGCGGGAACGACTCGACCACGCGCACCTGTTTGGGCTTCTTGTACGACGCGAGCCGGTCGCGGCAGTGCTGCATGACCTTCGCCTCGTCCACCACCGCGCCCTCGCGGGCCGTGACCAGTGCCACCACCCGCTGGCCCCAGTCGGGGTCGTCGATGCCGACGACCGCGACGTCGGCGACGCCCGGGACCTCGGCCACCACCTCCTCGACCTCGCGCGGGTAGATGTTGTAGCCACCGGAGATGATCATGTCGCCGACCCGGTCCACCAGCCACAGGTGGCCGTCGTCGGACATGCGGCCGAGGTCTCCGGTGTGCAGCCAGCCGTCGACGACCGACTTGGAGAGATCGTCGCGGTGCTCGGCGTTCCAGTAGCCGCGCATCACGTGATCGCCGCGGGTCACGACCTCGCCGACCTCGCCGGGCGGCAACGTCCGGCCGCCCGGGTCGACGACCGCGATCTCGACGCCGAGCGCGGACCGCCCGGCTGAGGTGAGCAGCTCGGGATCGTGGGCGAGGCCGCGCGCGTGGTCGGCAGCGTCCAGCACCGTCACCGGCGGGATCGCCTCCACCAGTCCGTAGTACTGGACCAGGTGCGGGGTGATCTGCTCATGGGCACGGCGCATCTGCTCGGGCGGCATCGGGGCGCCGGCATAGCCGAGCATCCGCAGCCCAGCGAAGGTCTCCCGGTCGACACCTGGCAGGTTGAGCAGCCGCGAGACCATCGTCGGCACGACGGCGGTGTGGGTCGCCCCGCGCTCGGCCACCGCCTCGACGAAGGTGTCGGGATCCCAGGTCGGCAGCACGATCTGCCGTGACCCCGCGACCAGGAACGGCAGCACGAACAGCCCGCTGGTGTGCGTGATCGGACCGGCATGCACGTAGACGTCGTCGGGGCACGGCACGCCGCCCAGCACGTCGTGGGTCATGTTGACGACCGAGGCGAACCAGTTGCGGTGGGTGCGCTGGGCGCCCTTGGGGTGGCCGGTGGTGCCACTGGAGTAGTGCAACCCGCAGAGCGCGTCGGGCTCGATCGGCTGCAGCGGTGCGGTCGTCCCGCTCGCGACCAGCCGCTCGTACGGCGTACCCGGGGCGTCGCCGATGACGACCACGTGCGGGATCGCGTCGCGCAGCGACTCCGTGCTGTCGGCGAATCGGGCGTCGTAGATGAGGCCGCGCGCGCCGGAGTCGGCCGCGATGCGTTCCCAGTCGGTCGGATGCAGCCGATAGTTGAGCGCGGCGCGGACCAGGCCCGCGGCCCGGATCGCGAGGTCGGTCTCCAAATAGTTGACGCTGTTGGACTGCAGGTCGAGCACGCGGTCGCCCGGCTGCAGGCCGAGGGCGCGCAACGCGTTGGCCAGCCGGACCACCCGGTCGCCGAGCTCGGCGAAGGTCAGGGAGCCGTGCGGACCGTCGACCGCCACCCGGTCCGGGAACCGCCGGGCGGCGCGGGTCAGGAGGGTTCCGACATCCATTCAGCGGGTCTCCGGTGTGACGTAGGCGGCATCGAGGATTCGCACCCCGCGGCCTTGCGGGAGCACGGTCACGGGGTTCAGATCGAGCTCGAAGCCGGGTGGCCAGCGCCCCGCGAGGTGGGCGACCGCGAGCACGGTGTCGACGAGCGCGGTCCGGTCGGCCGGTGGGGCGCCACGCACGCCGCCCAGCAGGACGGACAGGCGGGTCCGGTCGATCATCTCCTGCACGTCGGCCTCGTCGACCGGCAGCAGCCGCAGCGCCACGTCGTCGAGCAGCTCGGTGAGGACACCGCCGGGGCCGAGGGTGAGGACCGGGCCCAGCGGGCTGTCGGCCACACCGACCAGCACCTCCACCCCGCCGCTGACCTGCTCCTCGACCAGCACGTCGCCGCCGAGCGCGGAGAGCCTGCCGAAGACCTCCGGCGCCGACTCCGGACCGACGTCGAGCTGGACGCCGCCCGCCTCGGTCTTGTGCGTCATGCCGGCCACGAGGGCCTTGAGCACCGCGCGTCCGCCGACCTCGGTGACGGCCGCGGCGGCGTCGTCGCGGTCGGCCGCCCGGCGGCCGGCCGGGATGGGCAGGCCCGCCTCGGCCAGCAGCGCCTTCAGCGCGTCCTCGCCGATGCCTCGCGACGGGGGGTGGCCGAAGCCGGCCGGCGCCGCGAAGGTCCGTCGCCGCCGTGCGGTCACCTGGTGCAGGGCCGCCGCTGCGCGCACTGCACGTGCGGGCGTGGGGTAGGTGGGGATCCCGGCCTGTCGCAGCTGCGCCGCAGCCTTGGGGGCGAGGTGGTCCGCTCCGGTGCGGGCCGCGAGCACCGGCTTGCCGGCCTGCTCGGCCGCGCGGGACAGGCTCGCCACCACCGAGGCCACGTCGTCGCCGGTGAGGACGCAGAAGCACGCCACGACGATGTCTACTCCCGGGTCGTCGACCAGGGCGCCGAGCGCCTGGTCGAACAGCTCGGGCCGGCTCATCACGGTGGCTGTGACGTCGACGGGGTTGGCCGTCGAGCCGAAGGCCGGGACGATCTCCTCCAGCGCGGCCCGGGTGGTGTCGGTGAGCTCCGCCAGCGTCAGCTCGTGCCGGTCCACGGCATCGGCCGCGAGGATGCCCGACCCGCCGGATGTCGTGACGACGGCCACCCGGGGGCCGCCGGGCCGGCGGGGCTGGCTGAACGCGTCTCCCACGTCCAGCATCTCGTCGACGTCGTCGACGCGCACGATCCCGAGCTGCCGTAGGGCCGCGTCGACGACTCGGTCACCGGCCGCGAGGGCACCGGTGTGCGACGCGGCGGCCGCCGCACCGGCTGCGGACCGGCCTGCCTTGAGCATCGCTACGGGTCGCCCGCTGTCGGCCAGGGCGCGCAGCTGCTCGACGTCGCCGAGGGTCTCGACGTACCCGAGGACGCCGGTGCAGCCCGGCTCCGCGGCCAGCGCCGTCATCACCTCGAGGGCGGTGACATCGGCCTCGTTGCCGGTGTTGACCACCCAGCCGAGCCCGAGCCCCCGCTCGAACGCCAGGCTCACCGCGCCGTAGCCGAGTGCGCCGCTCTGGCTGACGAAGCCGAGGCTGCCGTCGACCAGCGTGGTGTGCTCGCCGGAGAACAGCGGGGAGAACGACGTGACCTGCCGGTTGCTCACTCCGACCGTGCCGATGCAGTTCGGGCCGACCAGCCGCATCCCGCCGGCGCGGGCACGGGCGACGACCTCGCGTTGCCGCCGCTCGCCCTCGGGCCCGGTCTCGGCGAAACCGCTGGAGCAGACGATCGCCACCGGGACGCGAGCTGCGACGCAGTCCTCGACAGCGGCCGGCACCCTCTCCGCGCCGACGAGGATCATCGCCAGGTCGACCGGCGACGGGCACTCCGCCACCGACGGGTACGACGGCAGGCCGACGACGTCGGAGGCGTCGGGGCGGACCGGATAGACCTCGCCGGCGTAGCCGTGCCGCACGAGGAACTCCACTGGCAGCCGCCCGAGTGATCCCGGGCGGTCGCTCGCGCCGACGACGGCCACGGATCGGGCCGCCCACAGTGCCGACAGAGGCGCCGACAGAGGGGCCGCGAGAGCGCTGGACACGTCGCGACGTTATCTCACGTTGATTGCGACCGTCAACGAGACGACATACCTCCTCGCCGCGGGAGGTGGCCCGCCGCACATTTCCTCGTTCTCACCCCGCAGCGGCCGCATCGCTGAGAGCATGGACCGACTTTTGCTCGTACGGCTTCACGGGGGACAGACCGATGCTGCACCTTCATCGGGCACCGCTCTGCCTTGCTCTGCTCGTCAGTGTCCTGCTCGTCGGCTCGGGGGGAGCCGTCCCCGCGAGTGCTGGTGGCACTGAGCCGGCCGACGATGCTGTCGGCGCGTCGTCGGACCCCGACTCGCCCGATCCCGTCTCGCCGGTCGAGTCGTTGCCGGGAGTCGGGAGCGTGGCTCACCGCGGCGCGAGCACGACGGCACCCGAGAACACCCTTCCGGCGATCCGTCAGGCGATCGTGCGCCAGGCCGACTTCGTCGGCATCGACGTCCACCTCACCAAGGACGGGGTACCGGTCGTCCTGCACGACCAGGACCTGAAGCGCACGACGGACGTCGAGAAGCACCACCCGAGGCGCAGCTCCTGGCCGGTCAACGACTTCACCCTCGAGCAGGTCAAGGCTCTCGATGCCGGGCGCTGGCGGTCCAAGATCTACGCCGGCGCGCAGGTCGCCACGCTCGCCGAGATGCTGGCCGAGCTGAACGTGAGCGACACCGGGGCGTTCCTCGAGGTGAAGCGACCACGCGAGTACGGCGGCGCGGAGGGCATCGGGGCCGCCGTCGTCTCCGACCTGCGGGAGCACACCGACTGGCTGGACGAGGGGGGACGCAACACCCGTCTGGTGATGCAGAGCTTCGACGCAGGGTTCCTCGAGGCGTTCAGCCGCGACTACCCCGATGTCGCGGTCGGCCTGCTCGGCGTCAGCTCGGCGGAGCAGATGCAGGACTTCCCGTTCGCGACCCAGATCAACGTCAACCACAACCAGCTGACACCCGAGCTCGTGCAGGAGGCGAGGCAGAGCAGCCTGGCGGTCAGCACGTGGGTGGTCAACGACGAGGCGAGGATGGCGGAGGTCCTGGCGCTCGGCGTCGACGCGATCAGCACTGACCGACCGGCGGTGCTGCGCAGGACCCTCGTCGCCCACGACCGCGTGCTCGACAACGACCGGGAGTCACCGCCTGCGACGCCGGAGGAGGCCGAGCTCACGATCGAGCTTCCGGCCAGCGCCTACGCGGGCGACAGGGTGCCGGTCGCGGTCCGCCTTCGTTCCGCCGACGGTGATCCCGCCCGCTGGCAATGGGTCAGGATCGAGGCCTACCGCGACGGTCGCTGGACCAAGCTGCAGAGCCGTGTCACCGACGTGAACGGGTCGATCCCGGCGGCGGTCACGGGCAGGGTCGGCCTGCGGGTGCGCGCGGTCTCGAGCGGCAGCGCCTGGTTCACGCGCAGCTCCTCGGCCGTGCACCGTGTCGACGTCATGCGACAGCCGACGAGCCTGCGGCTGGGCGGTCCCGCCACGCTGGTGGACGAGCAGGCCGCCCGGCTGAGAATCCGTTGGCACACCACGAACGGCCGGCCGGTCAGTGGCCGGGCGAACCTGTGGTCGCGCACCGGTGACCGGAAGTGGACCCTCCGCCGGAAGGTGCGGGTGAGCGACGGCACCGCGTCGCTGCTCGTGCGTCCCCGGCGGGACACCCGCTACGAGCTGCGCGGCTACGGCGGCTGGTGGTGGCAGGCGGACCGTGACCGACACCGCGTGGACAACGTACCGCCGGGCCAGGTGGTCGGGGTGCCCGTCGGGGCCCCCGCCCCGAGAGTGCGGGTGGCTCCCCAGCGACGCGCGGTCGGCGCCGGTGCGAACGTGACGATCCGCCGCATCCCGCGACCGGTGTGGGACCGGATGACCGGCATCTCGTGGCGGCGGGGGTGCCCGGTCGGACGGGCCGGCCTGCGCCTGGTCGAGGTCAACTACTGGGGCTACGACGGCTACCGGCACCGGGGGAAGATCGTCGTCGCGTCCGCGGTCGCGCGCCGTACGGCCCGTGTGCTCACGCGCCTGTACGAGCGGTCGGTCGCCGTTCGCTCGATGCACCTGGTCGACCGCTTCGGCAGGTCGGACCGGCTGCGCGGTGGCAACGCCACCCGCTCGGAGGCGGCGGGCAACTCCTTCGGCTTCAACTGCCAGACCGTCGCCGGCGCCCCCGGCCGCCTCAGTCCCCGCGCGTGGGGCAGGGTGCTCACGCTGAACCCCTGGGAGAATCCACGCGCCACCTCTGGAGGGGGTTCACCGAACAGCTGGTGGTTGCCGCGCTGGCGCCGTTCGACGGTCGTGCACGACGACCGGACCCACCCCGCCGTACGCGCCTTCCGGTCCGAGGGCGCCCGATGGGCCCGGGGGAGCAAGCGCTTCGCGTGGTTCCGTTTCTGATGTGACGCACGGCGTACGCCAGCAGACCGACCGTGACATCGGTCGTTCCCGCCCGAGACCGCGAGAACGGCTGGAAGCATGGAGGGCACGTTTGTCCGGCTCGGTCCGTGGGGGGCTCGCCGATGACGCACATCCGATGGCTCGTGCGGCTGCAGATCGCATCGATCGCCAGCCTCGTACTCGTCTGTTCCTTGCTCGTCCCTGCAGGGGCGAGCGAGGGGTCCGCTGCCCCGGACCACCCCGTGTCGGCGGGGCGGTCGTCGTCACCGGTGCAGGATCAGCCCGGCGTGGGCAACGTCGGCCACAAGGGGGCGAGCCGGGCCGCACCCGAGAACACCCTGGCGGCGGTCCACCAGGCGATCGCGCACCAGGCCGACTTCGTCGGCATCGACGTCCGACTCACCAAGGACGGTGTGCCGGTCGTCCTCCACGACCACGACCTGCGGCGCACCACCGACGTCGAGCGTCGCTTCCCTCATCGGCAGGCGTGGCCGGTGAACGCCTTCACGCTGCAGCAGGTCAGACGCCTCGACGCCGGGAGCTGGTTCTCCAAGGCGTACTCCCGGCTGCGGATACCGACGCTCGCCGCCACCCTGCGCGCGCTGGCCGCCAGCGACACGGGGGCCTTCCTGGAGGTGAAGTCCCCCGCGAAGTACGGCGGCTCGGAACGTATCGGCGCGGTGGTCGTCGCCGCCCTGCGCAAGCACACCGACTGGCTGGACGAGGACGGGCGCAACGTCCGCTTGGTGGTGCAGAGCTTCAGCACGAGGTTCCTCGAGGCGTTCAGCCGTGACCATCCCCATGTCGCCCTGGGGCTGCTGGGCGTCTCCTCTGCCGAGGAGATGAGGCGGTTCCCGTTCGCCACGCAGATCAACGTGCATCACGCCAGGCTCACGCCGGCACTCGTACGGGCGGCGCACAGTGACGAGGTCGCCGTCAGCACCTGGGTGGTCAACAGCCAGGCACGCATGGCGGAGGTGCTCGCACTCGGTGTCGACGCGGTCAGCACCGACCGGCCTACGCTGCTCCGTCGCGTGCTCGTCGCCCGCGACCAGGTGCTGGACAACGGGCGAGAACCTCCACCGGACACACCGGTTGGGAGCGAGCTGACCATCGATCCCGCCGCGAGGGCGTATGCCCGGCAGCGAGTCCCGGTCGCGGTCGACCTCACCGCGGACGACGGCGAGCCGGCTCGCTGGCAATGGGTGCAGATCGAGGTCTACCGGCACCGTCGGTGGGTCCGGTTGCAGCGGAGGGTCACCGACGTGAACGGCTCGATCGCCACGACCGTGACAGGGCGGGTGGGCCTGCGTCTGCGCGCGAGATCGGCGTCCAGCGCGTGGTTCGAGCCCGATGCCTCGCAGGTGCATGGCGTGGACGTCGTGCGCCGTCCGACCGAGATCCGCCTGCGCGGTCCGGCGAGCATCGTCGACGGGCGGCGCGCCCGGCTCGAGATCCGCTGGCGCGCCACGAACGGTTCGCCGGTCAGCGGGTGGGCGAGCCTGTGGGCACGAGCTCCCGACGGGACGTGGGCCTACCGCCGGAGGTTCCGCGTCAGCGGCGGGACGGCGGCCGTGCTCGTGCGGCCGAGGCGCGACACCCGCTACGAGGTGCGGGGCAAGCGTGGCTGGTGGTGGCTGCCGGACCAGGAGCGCCACCGGGTGCGGGTGCTGCGCTGAGCCGGCGCGGCTGACGACCGTGCCGACGCGTCAGTGGCCGCGGAACGCCTCCTCCAACCACCACGACGGCTCGTCGCCGGTGACCTTCGCGTCGATCAGCAGAGGTGTCGCGCGGTCGCCGGCCAGCCAGGTGGAGACCGGCGCCAGGTCGGCCTCGGAGCGAACCGTCAACGCCTCGAAGCCGAACCCCCGTGCGATCGCGGCGATGTCCGTGGGTGGAAAGCGCACCGTGTCGAGCGGGTGGCCGTCCGGGCCGAAGTGGTGCACCTCCGCGCCGTACGCGGCGTCGTTGTAGACCACGACCAGCATCGGCAGCCCGAGTCGAGCGACGGTCTCGAGCTCGGCCACGCTCATCAACGCGCCCCCGTCCCCGAGTGCGGCGACCGGTAGCCGACCCGGCTGCGCCAGCGCCGCGCCCACCGCGGTGGCCAGACCGAGCCCGATCGACTGGAACGCCTGGGTGAAACAGAACCCCCACTCGTCGGGCACCGACAAGAACATGCTCGGGTAGCCCATGAAGTTGCCGGAGTCGACCGCGATCACGCGCTCGGTCGGTAGGACGTCGTCGAGAGCGATGCTGAGGGTCCGCGAGTCGATACGCTCGGCCGTGCCGTTGTCGGCATACGGCACGTCCCGCCACCGCACCGAGGCGGCGATCTCCTCCAGCACCGGTTCGGACCGGTAGCCGGGCGAGGGTGGCACCCGGGCCCCCACGGCCTCGGCGGTCGCGCGCACGTCGCCCACCACACCGAGGTCGACGTCGCGGTGTGCGCCGATCGCGTCGGGCTCGACGTCGACCTGCGCCACGGTCGCCTCCGGGCCGATGAGGCGGCCGTGCCGCATCGTCCACATGTTCAGCGCGCAGCCCCACCCCACGATCAGGTCAGCACCGCGAATGAGCTCGGCGGCCGCAGGGGAGGCGAAACCCCCGGAGACGTCGAGGGACCAGGGATTGTCGTGGAAGAGGCCCTTCGCGACGGCCGAGGTGGCCAGCAGCGCCCCGCAGCTCCCGGCCAAGGTCTCGAGAGCCGCCCGGCAGCCCGGCCCGCGTGCGCCCCGACCCGCCACGAAGACCGGACGTCGCGACCGCGCGAGGGCGTCCACCATGGCCTCGACATCAGCCTCGTCGGGCTCCGCCGTCACGGGTGGAGGCATGGCTGCAGGCGCGGGGGCTTCCGTCTCGAGCCCCTGCAGGTCGAGGGGGAGGTTGAGCAGCACGGTACGACGCTCGCGCACGGCGGTCGTCACCGCGCGGACCGCGTCGGCGACCGCGGTGTCGGCCGAACCGATCCGGGCGGGCACCGCGCCCACGGATCGGGCCAGTGCGTCTTGGTCGACGTAGAAGTTCGACCTCGGCTGCGTCACCTCGGCGGCCAGCACGACGAGCGGCGTACGGCTCTTCGCTGCCTCCGCCAGCCCGGTCATCGCATTGGTGAGGCCGCAGCCCTGGTGCACGCTGACCGCGGCGACGGTTCCGCTCATCCGGGCATAGGCGTCGGCCATCGTCGCGGCGCCCCCCTCGTGGCGCGCGGCGACGAAACGCGCCCCGGCCGCCACCATCGCGTTGGTGACGTGGAAGTTGCCGGACCCGACAACGCCGAAGACGTGGTCGACCCCGACCTCGGCGAGCGCGCGGCCGACGGCCTCCGCGACGCGCATCAGCGCTCGACCAAGGCCAGCACCCTCGCCGGTGCGCCCGATCCGGTCACGATCGGGAGCGGCCCGGCGACGACGACGGCGCCGCTGGGCGGGAGCTGGGCGAGGTTCTGCAGCTGGGTGAGGCCGTACTTGTCGCTGCCCATCAGGAAGGAGTGGCACGGGAAGGCCGGGTCGAAGGAGTGCGCCGCGCCTGCGTCGGTGCCCACGGTCTCCACCCCGATCCCGATCACCGGGGACTCCTGTGCGACCCACCGGGCGCACTCGACCGACATCCCCGGGGTGTGCGGGCCGGTCTCGTCGGCGTTGAGCATCCGCTCCTGCGTGGTGCGGGAGTCCCACCCCGTGCGGTAGAGCAGCCAGCCGCCGTCGGGCAGCGGACCGTGCTCGGACTCCCACTGCCTGATGTCGTCGATCTCCAGCAGGAAGTCGGGGTCCTGTGCCGCCTGCGCGGAGAAGTCGAGCACGGCGGCCGGCGCGACCAGCCGTCCTGCCGGGACGGAGGCGACGTCGTCCTTGTCCTTGCCGGTCACCCAGTGGTTCGGCGCGTCGAAGTGCGTCCCGGTGTGCTCGCCGGAGCGGAAGTTGTTCCAGTACCAGGCCGGACCGCGGTCGTCGTACCGGCTGATCTCCTCGAGCTGAAACGTCGCTGTCTGCCCGAACTCCGGCGGCAGCTGCAGGATCGGGGTGTCCGCTGACAGCGGCGTCGTGAGGTCGACGACCTCGATGTCACCGGCCGACAGCGCGGACGCGAGAGCAGAGAGAACGGACATGGGGGCCTCCTTCGTCGGTCACACCGAGACGTTGCCAGATGTGCGGTACTCGCGGATGGCTTCGCAGACCTCCTGGACGTCGCCGTGGTCGTTGTAGCCGTGGAACGACAGGCGCAGGACGTGGCCCCGCGGACTGGTGCTGATGCGGCGTCGCGCCAGGTAGCCGGCCAGCCGCTGG
>Ga0075331_1000083_pt1 | contig 18282 bp, 16 predicted proteins | sample MayberrySE_TuleA_FD_120090 | JGI IMG/M metagenome (GOLD analysis project Ga0075331, IMG submission 120090) | Natural and restored wetland microbial communities from the San Francisco Bay, California, USA, that impact long-term carbon... | ecosystem: Environmental > Terrestrial > Soil > Wetlands ... | reverse complement strand
GAGCTCCACGAGGAGACCGGCGAGGGCGGCCCGGTCGAGTGGCACAAGATGGGTGCGGGCTGGTCCTGGAGCCGGAAGCAGGGTGGCGCGGAGGACCACGCGGCCGCCGCGGTCGAGGGGTGGGCGGAGATCAAGCGCCGCCTCGCCGGGCAGACCCATGACCTGCTGATCCTCGACGAGTTTACCTACCCCATGACGTGGGGCTGGGTCGACGTCGACGACGTGGTCGAGACGCTCACCAACCGCCCCGGTTACCAGCACGTGGTCATCACCGGCCGTAACGCCGACCCGCGACTCGTCGAGGTCGCCGACCTGGTCACCGAGATGGCCAAGGTCAAGCACCCGATGGACGCGGGCCAGAAGGGCCAGAAGGGCATCGAATGGTGAGTCTGCCCCGGCTCGTGATCGCGGCCCCGTCCACCGGCCAGGGCAAGACCACGATCGCCACCGGGCTGATGGCCGCGCTGCGGACCGCCGGCCACGAGGTCAGCGGCCACAAGGTCGGGCCGGACTACATCGACCCCGGCTACCACGCCCTCGCCACCGGCCGTCCAGGCCGCAACCTCGACCCGCACCTGGTCGGTGAGGAACGGATCGTGCCGCTGCTGCTGCACGGGGCTGCGGAGGCTGACGTCGCGGTGATCGAGGGCGTGATGGGCCTGTACGACGGGCGCCTCGGCACCGACGGCTTCGCCTCCACCGCCCACGTCGCCACGCTCACCCGTACGCCGGTCGTGCTCGTCCTCGACGTCGCCACGCTGTCGCGCTCGGCGGGTGCGATCGCGGCCGGCGTCGCGGCGTACGACGCGGAGGTCGATGTGGCCGGCGTGGTCCTGAACCAGGCGGGCTCGGCCCGCAACACCGCCGAGATCAGCCGCTCGCTGGAACCCACCGGGCTGCCCGTCCTCGGCGTCCTGCCCCGTGACGACCGGCTCTCCGCGCCGTCCCGGCACCTCGGGCTCGTCCCCGTCAGCGAGCGCGATGCGTCGGTCCGGATGATCGAGCACCTCGGCGATCAGGTCGCCCAGCATCTCGACCTCGACACCATCCTCGATGTCGCCCGGACCGCGCCCGACCTCGACGCCGCCTCCTGGGCCCCAGCCCGCGAGGTCAGCGCTACCGGCACCGCGTCCAGCACCGGCCGGCCCGTGGTCGCGATGGCCGGCGGGCGGGCGTTCACGTTCCGCTACGCCGAGACCGAGGAGCTCCTCTCCGCGGCCGGTTGTGAGGTCGTCACCTTCGACCCGCTCAGCGACCCAGCTCTGCCCGCGGGCACGCGGGGGATCTACCTCGGCGGTGGCTTCCCCGAGGTGTACGCCGGCGAGCTGGCCCGCAACACCAGCCTGCTGCACGATCTGCGGACCGCCGTCGCGGACGGCATCCCGACCGTGGCGGAGTGCGCGGGGCTGCTCTACCTGGCCGAGTCGCTCGACGGTGTCCCCATGGCCGGGGTCCTCCCGACCGCCGCCGCCATGTCTCAGCGGCTCGCGCTGCGTTACCCGGCCGCAATCGCCGCTTCCGACAACCTGCTGACGCGGGCCGGTGAGCAGGTCGCCGGGCACGAGTTCCATCGCACGCAGACGACCCCGACGCATGGCGCTCGGCCCGCCTGGGAGATCGACGCAGACACGGCCGGCTTCACGAACGAGACCCTCCACGCGTCGTACCTGCACCTGCACTGGGCCGGCCACCCCCAGCTCGCCCAGCGCTTCGCTGACGCTGTCCACGCGGCGACGCCACACGCACGCTCGTGCCTCGATCCGCGAACCGAGCACGTCGAGCTGACGGCGGGGCCGATCCGCGACCCGCTGCGCCATCATGGCGACGCCGAGGCCACCCGCGGGATGCTCGACTTCGCTGTCAACGTGTACGACGGCCCGCGGCCGCCCTGGCTCGACCGGGCGCTCCACGGGGCTATCGACGAAGCGACGGCGTACCCGGACGCCGAACCTGCCCGCTCCGCGATCGCCCAGCGCCACGGCCGTCGACGTGATGAGGTGCTCCCCACCGCAGGTGCCGCCGAGGCGTTCTCGCTCATCGCGCGGCTGCGCCGCTGGCGCAAGCCGGTCGTCGTGCATCCGCAGTTCACCGAGCCGCACGCCGCGCTGGAGCAGGCCGGCCACACGGTCACCACGGTTCTTTGCCGTCGCGAAAACGGCTTCGTCGTGGACCCGTCCGCGGTTCCTGACGACGCCGACCTCGTCGTGGTCGGCAACCCGACCAACCCCACCGGCGTCCTCCACCCGGCCGCGCTCCTCCGGCAGCTCCGCCGCCGCGGTCGCCTTGTCGTCGTGGACGAGGCCTTCATCGACGGCGTCCCTGGCGAGATGGAGACGCTTGTCCGCGAGCGGCTCACCGGCGTGGTCGTCATCCGCAGCCTGACCAAGCACTGGTCGATCCCCGGCATCCGGGCCGGGTACGTCGTCGGCGATGCCGCCGTCATGCAGAGACTCGCGGCGCTACAGGCGCCGTGGTCGGTCTCGGCTCCTGCGATCGCGGCGATGGTGGCGTGCGCCGCCCGCACTGCCACGTCCGAGGCCCGCGAGCGCGCCGTCACGCTCGGCCGCTGGCGCGACTTTCTGGAAGGCTGTCTGCGCGGCCGCGGCATCGAGCACGTCCGCTCCGCGGCTCCCTACGTCTTGGCCCACGTGGGTGAGGGCGCGCATGCGGCGCTGCGCGAGCGGGGCGTCGCCGTACGCCGTGCCGACACGTTTCCTGGCCTCGACGGCTCCTGGGTGCGGATTGCGGTGCGCCGGCCCGCTCTGACCAACCAGCTCGTCACCGCCCTCGACGCGGTCCGACTGCTCCAGCCCATCCACTGAGGAGGAAGGCCGTGCCCTACGTCTCCGCACCCTCCGACATCGCCCGCGACCACGCCAGGAAGCGCCTAGCGGCGCTCGCGACCCCGCCCGGCGCGTTGGGGCGGCTCGGCGAGCTCGGCGTCTGGGTCGCCTCCTGCCAGGGTCAGGTGCCGCCGAGGCCGGTCGACGACGTCCGGCTGGTCATCTTTGCCGGTGACCACGGTGTCGCGGCCCACGGGGTCTCGGCGTTCCCGCCGGCGATCACCGGCGCGATGGTCCGGACGTTCCTGGCCGGCAAGGCCGGTGTCTCCGCGTTGTCGGCGGCTCACGGCGTCGCCGTCCGCGTCCTCGACCTCGGGGTGGACGAGGAGTTCGCCGACCTGCCGGATCACGTCCGGCGGCCGCTGACGGCGTACAAGATCCGGCGGGGTTGCGGTGCCATCCACCTCGAGGACGCGTTGACCGCCGCCGAGGCGACGGCCGCGATGGCGGCAGGCGCGAAGGTCGCCCGTGGGGAGATCGCCGCCGGTGCCCAGCTGCTGATCAGCGGGGACATGGGCATCGGCAACACGACGCCGGCCGCCACGATGGTCGCCGGCGCCCTCGGGCTGCCCGCGGCCGAGGTGGTCGGGCGCGGCACCGGCATCGACGACGAGGCGATGGCCCACAAGTGCGCCGTCATCGACGCCGCGCTCGCCCGTGCCGGCAGTCGCACGAGCGACCCGATCGAGACGCTCACCGCGCTCGGAAGCGCGGACCTCGCGGCAACCACCGGCTACCTGCTCGCAGCCGCACAGGACGGCTGCCCGGTCCTCCTCGACGGACTGATCAGCGTCGCCTGCGCACTCACGGCCGACAGGATCGAGCCCGGCGCCGCAGCCTGGTACGCCGCCGGCCACCGCTCGACCGAGCCGGCACAGTCGCTCGCCCTGGCCAAGATGGGGATCGAGCCACTGCTTGACCTCGACCTTCGGCTGGGCGAAGGCTCCGGCGCGGTCGCCGCGGTCCCGATCGTCCGGAGCGCCACCGCGCTGCTGCGCGACGTCGCGCTCCTCGCCGACCTGTGACGGCCAGGCTCGCGTGAGGACCCGCGCCGTCGGCCTCCTTCTGGGGTACGTCGCAGATCGGTTGTTCGGCGACCCGCAGCGTTGCCACCCGGTGGCAGTTTTCGGAAGACTCGCGAGCAGCCTCGAGCGCCGTTCTTACGCCGACTCGCGGGCCCGCGGGGTCGTCCACATGGCGGTGCTGGTCGGCGGCGCCGTCGCCGTGGGTGTCGTCGTCGAACGGCTCATCTCACGGCCCGTTCCCAGGACGGTGGTCACCGGGGCCGCGACGTGGGCGGTCCTCGGCGGTCGCTCGCTGGAGCGCGAGGCCACCGCCGTACACGCTCATCTCGTAGGTGGCGACCTGCCTGCCGCCCGACAGCAGCTGACGCATCTGGTCGGCCGCGACACCAGCTCGCTAGCCCCCTCCGAGATCTCCCGGGCGGTCGTCGAGTCGGTGGCCGAGAACACCTCCGACGCCGTCGTCGCCCCGCTCGTCTGGGGCGCGATCGCCGGCGTACCCGGCCTGCTCGGCTACCGCGCGGCCAACACGCTCGACGCCATGGTCGGCCACCGCAGCACCCGCTACGAGCGCTACGGCTGGGCGAGCGCCCGCTTCGACGACCTGCTCAATCTGCCCGGCGCACGCCTCGCCGGACTCCTGACGATGGCCGCAGACCCGGCCCGCGCAGGTGAGGCATGGCGCACCTGGCATCGCGACGCAGCCCGCCACCCCAGCCCCAACGCCGGCGTCGCCGAGGCCGCCTTCGCCGGCTCGCTCGGCATCCACCTCGGTGGCACCAACACCTACTACGGCAACCGCATCGAGCAACGCGCCGTCATGGGCAACGGTCGGGCACCCCAGCCAGAAGACGTCGTCCGAGCAGGCGTCCTCGCTCGCCGGATCGGCCTCGGTGCCGTGACCGTCGCAGCCCTTGCCGCCGCGTTGACCAGGAGGCACCGATGACCATCGTGATCGTCGGCATGTCCATCGCCGACGTCGACCGGCGGGACCAGCTGTGCGCAGCCGCGACCCAGCGGGGCGCAACGGTCGCGTTCCTCCAGCAGGCCGACCCGTCCCTTTCGACCGAGCTCACCCGGCTCGCCGACGCCGGCGCGGACACGATCGTGCTCCTCGGCGTCAGCGTCGGCCCGCTGGCGCCCGCGCACTCCTGGCTGCGCCGGATCGCGGCGTACTGGTGGCGTGACCGCGGCGGGCACCGCCGCCCGGACATCCTCGTCGCCACGCGGCTCGCCGACGACCTCGGTCAGCTCGACGAGATCGCGATGGAGACCAAGCCGATCACCGGCGACGAACCGGGCCTCACGTCCGCAGCCTGGGAGACCGTCACGGGTCACCGGCACCAGGTGATGGTCTGCCGCGGCCCGCGGTGTGCCGCGAAGGGCTCCGTCGACAACCTCCGCGCGATGATCCTCGCCATGCTCGAGCACAAGCTCGGCGACAACGACGTACTCCTCGTCCACACCGGCTGCCAGTTCCCCTGCAACCGGGCGCCGGTCATCAGCGTGCAGCCCGACGACGTCTGGTACGGCCACGTCGACCCGCCCACGGCGACCGCGATCGTGACCGAGCACTTCGTCGGCGGCCGCCCGGTGGAGAGCCATCGACTGTCGCGGTGAGTCGATGAGACGGGTGGTCACGCGCGGACCGGAATCGGCTAGAGTGCGGGCAACGGTCACGAGGAAGCCGGTGAGAGTCCGGCACAGTCGCGCTACTGTGACATCGCCTCCGAGCAGTCGGACGCGGTGAAGTCAGACCCGGGTGTCCGCTTTCATTCCGTCGAACAGGGACGCTGATATCCCTGAGGAGGACACATGTCGCAGTCTGCTGCGGCGCCGGTCGCCGGCGCCCCTTCCGTTCCCGCCATCCCGCTGCGCGAGCTCGCCCCGTGGGCGCTGTTCTTCGGTCTGCTCGCTGTGCTGGTGCTCTTCTTCGTCAGCGCCGACCAGGGCGCGGTCTCGATCGCGTCGGGCAACGTGATCCACGAGTGGGTCCACGACGGGCGGCACCTGCTGGGCTACCCCTGCCACTGAGCCGTCCGCACCCGCGCCGCGTCTGCTGATCTGACGCGGGGCGCTCTGCGCTCGCATCGCGAGCCTCCCACTCGCATCACTCTCGGCCATCGGTTCCATGGCCAGTGGCCGCCGTACGCGAACGGACCCATCGATGACTGCACGCGCCTTCTTGATCCGTGGCCTGTTGGCCGGCTTGCTCGCCGGACTGGCCACGTTCTTCGTCGCCCACCAGGTCGGCGAACCCCATGTCCAGACCGCTATCGCGCTGGAGGAGGCGAACTCCGCGGCCGAGGTTGTCGACGAGCACCGCCACGAGGAGGCGGAGGCCGGCCACGCCCACCAGGAGGACGGAACCGTGGTCTCCCGACACAACCAGCGGACGTGGGGACTCCTGACCGGCACCATCACCGTCGGTCTCGCCCTCGGCGGCGTGGTTGCCCTCATCGCCGCCGGCGTCGCCGGCCGATTCGGACGGCTGACGGTCCGCCAGTCCACCGCTACGGTCAGCCTGATCGGCTTCGTCTCCTTCGCCCTCGTCCCGTTCCTGAAATACCCCGCCACGCCGCCTGCCGTCGGAGACGCCGACACCATCGGAGCGCGGACCGGTGAGTACTTCGGCTTCCTGCTGGTCTCTCTCGTGGCCGCCGTGGTCGTGACGATGCTGGCGGCCATACTGCGTCCGAAGTTCGGCGCGTACGTCGCCGTCGTCAGCGCCGCCGCTGCCTACCTCGTGGTCGTGGTCGTCGCCGGCCAGCTCTTCCCGACCGTCAACGAGATCGGCGACTTCCCGGCCGACACACTCTGGTACTTCCGCCTGTCCTCACTCATCACGCTGGCGACGATGTGGGCCGTCATCGGAGTCGTGCTCACCGGCCTCATCGGTCGGCTGCAGGACCAGGCGGCGCTGAGGCAGGCTCACAAGGAGCTTGCCGGCTCGCTCTAGTCAGAGCACCAGGACCGCGGCCTGCGACGACCAGCCGGACTCCGTCGCGGGCCGCGGCCATGGACATTCAGGCCAGGTCTCTCAACCAGGTGACGGCGGTGTCCACGTCGTGCACCGTCGGCACCCCCGCAGGACCGGGCAGGCGGCGTACGACGACGACAGGCACGCCCATGTGCGCGGCGGCCTGCATCTTCGGCCAGGTGAAGATGCCGCCGGAGTCCTTCGTCACCAGCACATCGGTGGCGTGGCGTTTCATCAGGTCGAGCTCGCCGTCGAGCGTGTACGGACCACGACTGGTCAACAGCTCCCAGGACGCCGGGAGCGCGAGGTCCGGGACGTCGACCACCCGCGCGAGCACCGTATGTTCGGCGAGCACCGGTACGAAGCGGGCGAGCTCCTGACGGCCAACAGTGAGGAACGGGCGGTCTCCGAGCGTGGCTGCCAAGGAGGCCGCGGCCTCGTGGGTGTCCACGTAGTGCCACGCCGGGTCCGGCTGCCACCCGGGCCGCTCCAATCGCAGCAGCGGCACCGCCTGGTCCATCCGGCACGCCGCCGCGGCGTTGGCCGTCATGCCCAGGGCGAAGGGGTGAGTGGCGTCGACGACGGCGTCGTAGTCCACCAAGGCAGACCGCAGACCCTCGACGCCACCGAAGCCGCCTTGGCGGACCTTCCCGACCGGCAGGCGTGGTCTCGCGACCCGGCCGGCCAGCGACGTCGTCACGTCGATGCCGTCTTCGACCATGCGCGCCGCGAGCTCGCGGGCCTCACTGGTGCCGCCGAGCAGGAGCAGCCTCATGCCGCACCCCCGGGTGCGAGGACCCCTCGGGAGCGGAGCAGCCCGCTCATGGCGCCCGCAGCAAGTAGACGTCCATCACCCAGCCGGCGGCGGCCTTCGCGCGGTCCCGGGCCGCGACGAGGTCCGGCATCACGTCACCGACTCGGCCGCTGACGAGCTCCTCGGAGTGAGTGCCGAGGTTGGCGCCCCACCAGATCCACCAGTCGTCCAGTCCGGCCAGGTCCAGCGAGCCAGCCAGCATGACGATGACGTTGGTCTGACCAGCATCGATCGCGTCACGGAGTCGTCGTGCGGGAGTGACATGCACGGGCTGGCCTACGGGGTGGAGCACGATCCTGTGCCGCGCAGCAAGCAGCTGCGGTGCGCTGATCCCGGGCAGGACGTCGTACTCGATCGGAAGTCGAGCCGCGAGCTGTTCGACGATCCGGATCGTGGAGTCATACAGGGACGGGTCACCCCACACGAGGAGACCCGCGGTCCCGCCGCGCTGCCGCAGCACCTGCGCGTACGCGGTGACACGGGCCTCGTGCCAGGCCCTCACCGCGCCCGGATAGTCCTCCGGGTCGTTCCGGTCGCGTTCCGGGTCCGGGACCGCGACCACCTCCACGCCGAAGTCGGCGGCGATCGCCCTGCGTGCCGCGAGGAGCGCATCGTGGCCGCGCTTCTCTGCTGCGAGCACGTAGTCACAGCCCCGGAGGGCCTCCGCGACCTCCGGGGTGACGTGTTGATGGCCCATGCCCACGCCGAGGATGCGGATCCTCATGCGCGGCGATCCGCCGCGTCTTCGAGATCCCCTTCGACCTCCAGGTAGACCTGCTGCATCGCAGCGAGCACGTCGGCGTCAGGCTCTGCCCACAGGCCACGCTCGGCGGCTTCGTGGAGTCGCTCGACGATGCCGCGCAGCGCCCACGGGTTCGACGTCCGCAGGAACTGCTGACTCGTCTCGTCGAGGACGTACTCCCTGGCGAGCTTGTCGTACATCCAGTCATGCACGACCCCGGAGGTGGCGTCGAAGCCGAAGAGGTAGTCCACAGTGGCCGCAAGCTCGAACGCGCCCTTGTAGCCGTGCTTCTGCATGGCAGCGATCCACCTGGGGTTGACCACCCGGGCCCGGAACACGCGGGCTGTCTCCTCCGAGAGCGTCCGGGTACGGACCGCGTCGGGGGAGGTGGAGTCGCCGACGTATGCCTTCGGATCAGAACCCGTCAGCGCACGGACCGTGGCAACCATGCCTCCGTGGTACTGGAAGTAGTCGTCGGAGTCAGCGATGTCGTGCTCTGCCGAGTCGACGTTCTTCGCGGCCACCGTGATCCGGCGGTAGTTGGCTCGCATGTCGGCCGCGGCCGGAGCGCCGTCGAGGTCACGTCCGTAGGCGAAGCCGCCCCAGGCGGTGTAGACCTCGGCCAGGTCGGCGTCGTCGCGCCACGAGCCGGACTCGATGGCCTGGAGGATGCCGGCACCGTACGACCCCGGCTTGGACCCGAAGATGCGGGTCGCCGCCCGTCGCTGGTCCCCGTGCTCCGCCAGGTCGGCCTGTGCATTGGCCCGTACGAAGTTCTGGTCGAGCGGCTCGTCGAGGTCGGCAACCAACCGGACGGCGTCATCCAGCAACGCGACGACGTGCGGGAAGGCGTCCCGGAAGAACCCGGAGATACGAACCGTGACGTCGATCCGTGGGCGGCCAAGCTCGTCAAGCGGTACGGCGGTCAGATCGCTGACCCGCCGCGAGGCCTCGTCCCACTCAGGACGTACGCCGAGCAGTGCCAGCACCTCGGCGACGTCGTCGCCGCTGGTGCGCATCGCGGAGGTGCCCCAGACACTGAGGCCGACTGAGGTCGGGTAGGTGCCGGTCTCGTCGAGGTACTTCTCCACCAGGGAGTCGGCCATCGCCTGACCTGTCTGCCACGCCAGTCGTGAGGGCACCGCACGGGGGTCGACGGTGTAGAAGTTCCGTCCCGTGGGGAGCACGTTGACCAGCCCGCGCAGGGGAGAGCCGGACGGAGCTGCGGGGACGAACCCACCGCCAAGGGCGTGCAGAACTGCATCGAGCTCGTCGGACGTCCTCGCGAGCCGGGGCACGACCTGCTCGGCCGCAAAGGCGAGCACGCGTTGCACCTCAGCGTCGTCGTGCAGCGTCGATGCGACTGCGGCGTCCCAGTTGGCCGCCTCCATCCCCTCGACCAGGTCCTGCGCCCGGGCCTCGGCCTCGTCGACGGCCTTGAGATCCGTGGCGTCCTTGAGCCCGAGTGCGGCGCGCAGGCCGGGGACTGCGTTGCCGACGCCGCCCCAGATCTGCGCGGCGCGGAGAATGGAGAGCACCAGGTTCACCCGGGCCTCGCCGGTCGGTGCCGCACCGAGCACGTGCAGGCCGTCGCGGATCTGGGCGTCCTTGATCTCACACAGCCACCCGTCGACATGGAGCAAGAAGTCGTCGAACTCCTCGTCCTCCGGTCGCTCCTCGAGGCCGAGGTCGCGGTGCATCTCGGCGGATCGCATGAGCTGCCAGATCTCGCCGCGTATCGCCGGCAGCTTCGCCGGGTCCATCGACGCGATGTTGGCGTGCTCGTCGAGGAGCTGCTCGAGTCGCGCGATGTCGCCGTAAGTCTCAGCGCGCGCCATGGGCGGCACGAGGTGGTCGACGATCATGGCGTGGGCACGGCGCTTCGCCTGAGCGCCCTCGCCGGGGTCGTTGACCAGGAACGGATAGATCAGGGGCAGGTTGCCGATGGCCGCGTCCGGTGCGCAGGAGGCCGACAGAGCGGCGTTCTTGCCCGGTAGCCACTCCATCGAGCCGTGCTTGCCGAGGTGCACCACCGCGTCGGCCTTGAAGCCGTGCTCGATCCAGCGGTAGGCACCAAGGTAGTGGTGGCTGGGTGGCAGGTCGGGGTCGTGGTAGATGGCGACCGGGTTCTCCCCGAAACCCCGTGGTGGCTGGATGAGGATGACGACGTTGCCGGCTTGCATCGTGGCGAGCACGAGCTCGCCTGCGTCGTTGACGAAGAGGCTGCCCGGGGACTCGCCCCACGTCTGCGTCATGGTGTCACGCAACTCGTTCGACAGGTCCGCGGTCCAGGCGTCGTACTCGCGCTTGCTGATCCGGACGTGCGCGTCGGTCAGCTGGGCCGAGGTCAGCCACTCCTCGTCCTGCCCGCCGGCGGCGATCAGCGCGTGGATCAGTGCGTCGCCGGCCTCGGTGTCGTCGTCCATGTCGAGCAAGCGGTGGATCGAGAACTCGCCGACAGGTTGGTCGTTCGCACCGAGGTCGTAGCCCGCACCACGCAGACGGCGCAACATCCTGATCGCGGAGACCGGTGTGTCGAGTCCGACGGCATTGCCGACCCGGGCGTGCTTGGTCGGGTAGGCCGACAGCACCAGCGCGAGCTTCTTCTCGGAGTTGGGGGTGCGGCGCAGGCGGGCGTGGTTGACAGCGATCCGCGCCACCCGAGAGGCGCGCTCGGGGTCGGCAACGTAGTGCGGCAGCCCCTGGTCGTCGATCTCCTTGAACGAGAAGGGGGCGGTGATGATGCGGCCGTCGAACTCAGGGATGGCGATCTGGCTGGCCGAGTCCAGGGGTGTCACTCCGTCGTCGGAGGCCTCCCAGTCGGCACGGCTGCTGGTGAGGCACAGCCCCTGCAGGACAGGGATGTCCAAGGCGGCCATCCGTTCAACATCCCAAGCTTCATCGTCGCCTCCTGCGGTCGCCGTTGCGGGCACGCTGCCACCCGCCGCGAGGACAGTCACGACTAGCGCGTCCAGGGTGCCCAGGGCCTGGTACAGGTCATCGGGAGCGGAGCGAAGCGACCCAGCGAAGATCGGCACGCCGACTGCCTTGCCGGTCGCGTCGATCGCGTCGGCCAGTGCCTGGGCGAAGGCGCCGTTGCCGCTGACTTCGTGGGCTCGGTAGTAGAGGACGCCGACCCGGGGCAGTGAGGAGTCCAGGTCCGGACGGGGCGCGTAGCCCCAGGACGGGATCGCTGCCGGCGGCTCGAAGCCCTCGCCGGTCAGGAGGACCGTGTCGGACAGGAACGCGTGGAGCTGCGCGAGGTTGGCGGGTCCGCCCTCGGCGAGATAGCGGTGTGCCTGGGCGGCGATGCCCATGGGCACCGTGGACAGTTCCATCAGCTCCGCGCTCGGCTGCTGCTCACCCCCGAGGATCACCAGCGGTGTTGCGTGCTCGCGCACCGCCGCGAGACCGGGCCACAGGTCGTGCGGCGACCCGAGCAGGCGCACGACGACCAGGTCGGCACCGGAGACGAGATCGGTCAGCTCGGCGTCGGTCGACCGGCTCGGGTTTGCCCAGGCGTACGGCGCGCGGCTGGCACGGGCGGAGAGCAGGTCGGTGTCGGATGTGGAGAGCAGCGCGATCCGCATGGCGCGGGTTCCTCCTCCGGGGTTCTCGCCCCGTGTAGCGGTCGGACATACCCGTGGCCAGTATCTGGCTGCACCCGTCCCCAAGGGCCGAGTGTCACAGTGGCGGAACCGCCCCGGAGTCTCACCGGGTTCCTGCACCACGAGCGTGCTCGAAGCCTACGGGAGAATCGCAGGCGTGGCGCACCCGGTGTATCTCGTCCGACATGGGCAGTCGGAGTGGAACGTCCTCCGACTGGCCCAAGGACAGACCTCGCATCCACGCCTGACCGAGCTCGGGCGTCAACAGGCCGCGACGGCGGCCGATCTGATCGCCACGGACCTTGCTCTCGCCGGCATCGAGGCAGGGAAGCTGGTGACGAGTGATCTGGTTCGGGCCGTGGAGACGGCGACTGTCATCGGGAACCGCTTGGGGCTCATACCCGAGCGCGATGCCCGTCTGCGCGAGCAGCATCTGGGACGTCTGGAGGGCAGGTCATACGAAGAGTCGTGGGCTGCCGATGAGATGGTGGATTGGTCAGCCCCCGACACGCCCATCGGAGGCGGGGAGTCGATGCGGGCTGTAGGACGGCGGATGGCTGAAGTCGTCGACGGCCTCCCGTCTGGCTGCGGCAACGTCGTCGTGTCGCACGGCGACTCGATCCGGGCGGTGATCGCGCACCTGGGGGGACTGTCGTCCGACGTGGCCACCTGGCCCGAGGTCCCCAACGGAGCCGTAGCCGGCTACGACGGCCAGCTCACGTGGCTCTGATCGCTGTCGGGACGATGCGGTCAGCGTGATCTGTGACCGGCAGCATGAGCGTCAGGCTCGGCATGCAGCTCACTGCGCAAGACTCACCGTCGGACGATCGAGGCTACGCCCCTGTGACGCTCGGTGCGACCACCCGGCACCTCGCGAGCTGATCGCGGGTCTCGATCGACGTGCTGCGCTCGGCACGATCCGGCGGGAGGAGTACGGGCGGTGGTTCCCCGAGCCATTGCTCACCGACTCCTACATCAGCGCAACCTCGACCGGGCGACCAGTTCGCGCAGACCGGAGAAGGGGTGATGCTGCATCGGCTCGGTGCGTGGGTCCAAAGTGGTGGCGAGAACCGTGGATTCGGCTGTGAAAGGTGTTGATCCCTAGGGGGCTGAGTATCAACAAATCGCTGACCCGGGGCTCGGACCTCGGGCGGTGGTGCGTCAGGAGCCTTGTGCTGCTCACGGACTGGGGCGGACGCTGTCAACGTGGAGCAAGGCGAGTTGGGGCACCGGTGGGCAGCAGCGTGGTCAGAACACGACGCGGATGCCGTTGCAGGCATCTTCCACGACGAGGGCGAATACGACGATGTGGCATTCGGCGTCGTGAGTCCCGGTCGGCAGGGTGCCCGCGAGTGGGCAGCAGGCTTTCTTGCGTCTTTCCCGGATCTCCATGTGGCGATCGTTGGGGCATACGCCACGGACGGCCTCGAGGTGGTCGAGTGGCGAATGTCAGGCACGCAGCTCGGGGAGTTCGACGGGATAAGGCCGGCTCGCCGACGGTTCGTCGTGCGGGGCGTGACTCTGCTGCATGTACGTGACGGCCGCGTCGTCCGGTGTTCCGACTACTGGGACCGGGCCAGCGTCCACCGCCAACTTCAGGTCGAGAACCTCGACGGCACGAGAGATGCCCCGCCCCACTGACAACCCGCCGCACTTGGCCAGCGGTCGGGAGTCAAGAGTGGGCGAAGCGAATCACGTGTGACGGCGTCGCACCGCGAGGGTGGCCCGCCCACCTGGGCTCCCGACACAGAGGGGATACGCGGGACGCTTGGCAGTCAGAACCGGCACGAATGGTCAACTCGGATAGCACGTCCGGTCTGTCTTGACTCCTCTGCGGCGTAGGCGATCAGGTGGCTCTCGATGGACTCGTCGAGCGCGGTGGCGGGGTCCTCCGTGATCTGTCCGGTGCGGCGCTGTTGGCAGCGTCGGACGAAGGTCCGCATGATGCCCTCGTCGCCGCCGGCGTGGCCTGAGCCTCCCTGGCACGCGCACGACCTCGTGACGTCGACCTGGGGGTGGTGCCATCGCCGGGTGTTTCTCGAGGTCGCAGCGAATGCCGGTGCGGTCGGGATCGGGGGTGAACTCGCGCACCTCGATCTCACCTTGTTCGAGGTGGCCGCGCAGTTCTCCGTGGCTGCCCATGAGGGTGAGGATCCGTGTGTTTTCCGATGTGAGTCCGCTGACGAGTAGGTTCGCGGTGACTCCGTTTCTCGAACGAGAGCAGGAGTCCTTGATGGTCGGCGACGTCGTTGTCGCAGCGGTAGACGCAGCGTCCGTACTGACCGCCCAGCGCCTTCCTCCTTCCGTCGTCTGATGGGTCATCGGTGATGACCGAGACGGGGGATCCGGCGTGTCCGGCGAGGTCGTGGCGGTAGTAGCGCTCTGTGACCCGCCCCGGGTCAGATCGACGGTGGCGTCTGGGACTACAGCCGAAACGGCATCCGGCGGCCGGCCGAGAAGAGCTGAAGTCCACGTCCCACCCCCAACGCTGCCCTGACCCCGAAGCGCCGCCTCGTCGTCACGCCTCTCGTCGTAGAGGCTGGGTGGCCGATCAGCGAGGTCACCGCCCGTCCCCGTCATCAATGACCACACTCGCGTCGCCTCGGAGGTCGGCCGGCTGCTCCAGCTGTCCACCGCCTGGGCGTAAACCGTGGCGTCGGAGGGCATCGACCACCGGGCCTGCCATGACGTCGGGCGGGGCCACGTCTCGACATCACTCTGTGCGACCGAGGGCCGGTTCAGCGACGGCGCCGCGACTCGGATTCGGCAACCGACTTACCCGCCACGGAGTAGCGAGGATTGCGACGTTGGCCGTTGTGGCCGCGTCTGTGTCAACCACCCGGTCAAAAGCTGACCCTTTCCGCCGACGCTCCGGGGCCAGTTCTCAACCGTCGCCGACAGTCTGATGCTTGGGGGCACCTGACTATCTCTACTACGCCATCGACCACTACCGGGAACACGTTGATGCACGGTGGGAGTTCGAGACCAACCGGGCATCTCTTCGGCTTCATGCGTGCCATGCCGGGGACCTTGGCGGCGACGGCTCACGCCATTTCGAGCGGCGACTCCGCAGTGACTGACCAGCCACTCCAAACGCGCTCGCAACATCCGGAACAAGCATGTGCGGACGTGCGCGGCCCCGGTCAAGGCCCGAGTCACGGGTCTGCCAGGGCCTCAGTCGCCCAGCCGCCGGCTACAACAGGTTCTCGGGGAACGGCACGCCCGTGTTGGCGTGGCAGCGGTAGCCGCGCGGGGTTCTTGTAGAGGTACTGCTGGTGGTAGTGCAGCGAACACGTACTACCGACATGGGCCAGGTATTGGCCTCGCCTGGCTCAGCGCTCCGTTGACGAGTCGCGACCTCATCATTGGACTTCGGGCAGCGGCTTGAATCGGCGAACCTCCTGGGGCCAGCCGCACGCTTCCGCGATCTTGCCGGCCCACATCCTGGCGGCCTCCTCGTCGGCCACGTCCACCACGGTGAGCCCGCCCAGGAACTCCTTGGTCTCGACGAACGGCCCGTCGGTGAACGTCAACGTGCCGCTGGTCGCGTCAGCGCTGAAGGCCGTGTCGACTTCCTCCTCCAGCCCCCCGGCGAACACGTACACGCCAGCCGCCTTCATCTCGTTCACGACCGCCATGGCGAGCGGCCCGCGCCCGCGGAACCACTCCTCGGTGTGGTCGCCCACCCACTGCTGGTTGAAGTAGATGAGGTACTCGGTCATGTCTGCTCCTTGTGCCAGCCGCGAACCCGGTGTCCGCCTCAACCTATTCCACGAACGGCGTCCGGCGGATACGACATCGTCAGGCGAGGGATTTCACGCCCGTGTTGGCGTGGCAGCGGTAGCCGTAGGGGTTCTTCTCGGGGTACTGGCCGAAAGGTTCACATAACTCACGCCCCGGAGAGGTGAGTTCCGGACTTCACTCCAGTGGCATGTCCGTGAAACCTTCCCCGGGGTTAGACGCGACGGAACCCGAGTGCTGATCTGTGACTGCGCGTTGTGGCGAGTCGCATTCCTCAGCAAGGCTAACGAAAATCAGGCCGCTGACCTAGGGTTTGGTGCGCCATCAGGGACTCGAACCCCGAACCCGCTGAAACTGGCCGCGCGTTTGCTGGCTGCTCTGTCGTTCGCGCTGATATGGCCTCTGACCTGCGCGTTTGCCGCTCGATGGACTCTGGCGTTCACGGGTCCTTTCGGGCGTTTTCGGGCTGATGGAGGTGGCGTAAAGCATGGCCTTCAGCATCTGCATTCACGAATCGGCCCGGGCTCTACTGGCGCGCTCATCGCGGCAGACATCCGGTTGCCGCAACGCACGCTATCTGCGGCAGGTCAGTGCGGGTGGTTCAGAAGAGGCTCAGCGGCCGGGGTTGACTTCAAGTGGACTTGAACTAACAGGCTCTGTTCGTGACCATCAACGAGACCACCAGTCAGTACGTTCCCAACGACCAGGAGACCGAGCTCAAGGCGATCCAGGACCTCGTCACCACGGTCGAGCGCGTCCAGCAACAGGAGCTCGTCGACGAGTTCGTCTCCCTCTTCCGAGCAGACGCGATCTGGACTACGGGACACGGCAAGCGCCTGTTCGGCCGGGACGCGATCGCCGAGTTCACCGGCAAGGTGCTGCCAGGCTCAAGCGCCCACGGCAGGGCAACGTACGACGTCGAACAGGTCCTGTTCATCCGACCGGACGTGGCGGCGGTGAAGGTGCGCCAGCGCTACTTCGACGTCAAGGGCGATCTCGACAGCGAGGGAACGCCGATGTACGTAGTCGCGAAGGAGAACGGCAACTGGCTCCTAACTGCCAACCAGAACACGCCGGTGGTCACAGGCTGAAGCGGCGGTGAGCTGCCTGGCTACTCCGGGCTCGCGAACTCCCGTGCCTGCCAGTTTGGGGAGGGGCAGGGCCGCCGGCGATCGCTCGCTCATGCTTGATATGACCGCGCAGCGGCAATTGAGGATGCTGGGCCAGGCCTTCCGAGCCGATCTCGGCGCAGCAAACTAGCCGGGCACCCGGATTGCGTGCCATCCGGTGACGTTGCACTGACCGTGGTCGCTGCCTCCGGCGGCCACGACCGAACCGTCCGCCCGTAGTCCGAGCGAGCTTGTAGTTCACGTCTGGCCACTCTCTGCTGGCACTACTGGTTGTCGTGGTTCTCATGCTGGGAGCCTGCCCTGGGATCGGTGACGGCGTCGAGGAGTCGGACAGCAACGCGGCAGCAGCGTTCCCGGACGTCACGCGCGTGGAGATCAGGCAGGACCGCGGAACCTACACCCTGGATGTGACGATCAGCTCGCCCTACGACTCGCCCGAGCGCTACGCCGACGGCTGGCGGGTATGGGACGAGGACGGAGCCGTGCTCGGCGACATGCAGCTGGCCCACGATCATGCCGCAGAGCAGCCGTCCACCCGCACCCAGACGGCACTCGAGATCCCCGAAGAAGTCGACACGGTCACGGTCCAGGGCCGCGGCTCCCAGACCGGGTACGGCGGCGCGACCACCGAGGTTGACGTGCCCGACCGGTGACCCTGACGACGAATGATTGGGCTCCCCGCGTCCGGTTACGGCCACGGACGAGGACCCAGCACGGGTCAGGGCTGAGCGAGCGAGGCGTGTCGCATCAGCACGGCAGTGAACTGCTGGTTAGTCCCCCACGGTGTGAGGTGGTCCTCACCGGCGGTGTCGACCAGCTCGAAGCCGGGAAACTCGGCTGCCAGCTCCTCGTGGGTGTAGCGGATGATCGGGAGACCGCTGCAGGTGGTCGGCCCGTCCGGTCCAAAGGTCGCCACGACGAGCCAGCCCTCTGGCTGCAACGAGCGCCGCAGCGAGGTGAGGTAGTCGCTGCGCTCCTCGGGCTCGGTGAGGAAGTGGTAGACGGCACGGTCGTGCCACAGGGCGTAGCGGCGACCCATATCGAGGTCGAGCACGTCGGCCACCTCGAGCACGACGTCGGCTGCGTCCGGTCCGAGGCGGTCGCGGACGGTCTGCAGCGCCGTCGTGGACAGATCGATGGCCGTCACGTCCCGGTGGCCACGTGCGAGGAGGTGGTCGACGAGGGTGGACCAGCCGGCCCCGACGTCGATGAACGCCTCGTCCTCGGCGAGACCGGCGCGGTCCACCAGTCCCAGGGACAGGCCGGGAACCGACTGCCACCACGAGACACTGTCGACGCTCTTGCCGTCGTGGACGTTCTCCCAGTAGGCCTTGCGTGCTGCGGCGTCCTCGGGTCTCACGATCTCGTTCATGTGCCGACACTAGACTGAAAGGTTTGCGTG
>Ga0075331_1000082_pt1 | contig 18340 bp, 18 predicted proteins | sample MayberrySE_TuleA_FD_120090 | JGI IMG/M metagenome (GOLD analysis project Ga0075331, IMG submission 120090) | Natural and restored wetland microbial communities from the San Francisco Bay, California, USA, that impact long-term carbon... | ecosystem: Environmental > Terrestrial > Soil > Wetlands ... | reverse complement strand
TTCTCCTTCAAGGGGGGCGGCGAGGTCACGGTCGCGACGCCCGAGCACCCAGGCGTGACCAGCCCGCTGTTCTGGCTGGTGGACCTCCAGGTGGGGGAGTGGACCAGTCTGGTCGACCCCGACGGGCGGACGATTCCGGTGGAGCTGCGGTTCCAGGACGGGCTGGCCAGCGCGCGCTGGATCTGACCTGTTGCCGTCAGTCCGGCGGTGGATGGCCGGGGTCGGCCACGACGCAGAGCTCGTTGCCCTCCGGGTCCGCCATCACCTGCCACCAGATGCCGTGGGCGGCCAACAGGTCGGTGACGGGAGCGCCCAGCCGACGCCCGCCCAGTGATTCGAGTCGCGAGACGTGCTCGGGTACGCCGGTCCCGCGGGGCGGGTGCACGTCGAGGTGCATGCGGTTCTTGCCCACGCGCGGCTCGGGCACCCGCTGCAGCAGGAAGACGGTCGACTCGGTGGCGTCGCGGGAGACCAGGACCCGGTAGCCCGGCGGGGACTCGACGGGCTCGTAACCGAGCGCGGCGGCCCAGAACTCCATGATCGCGTCGGGGTCGTGGCAGTCGAGCACAGCGGTGAGGCGCATCAGTCCATCAACCCCGCAGCCAGGGTCGCCCCCAGCTCCCAGCAGCACTCCAGGTCGTCCTTGCTCGGCTCGCCGCGCACGGTGAGCACGTCCGTCGCGCGAGTCCACTGCAGACCGGCCGCGATGGCCTCGACCGCACGCACGGCCCCCTCGACTCCCTCGTTGCCATGGACGTAGAGACCGAACGGACGCTTCTTCGTCGCCTCCAGGCAGGGGTAGTAGACGAGGTCGAAGAAGTGCTTGAGGGCGCCCGACATGTAGCCGAAGTTGGCCGGCGTCCCCAGCAGGTAGCCGTCCGCCGCGAGCACGTCCACCACGGTCGTCGCGAGCGCCGGACGGACGACCACCTCGACATCGTCGATCTCGTCGGTGCGCGCGCCGGCCAGCACCGACTCCAGCATCGCCTGTGTCCACGGCGAGGGCGTGTGATGCACGACGAGCAGCGTGGCCATGCCGCAGACCCTAGAGCAGTCGGGAGGTAACCGGTCCCCGAGGCTGACCCGCGGCCGAGCCGGGTGCCGATCCGGGGGCAAATCGGGTGCACGCCTCGGCGGCTTCGGCCATCCTCAGGGGGTGACCTACGACCTGACCCCCCGCCTTCTGCCGCTGCCGGCACCGCTCGGCAGCAGGCCGCTGACCGAGGACGACGCCGTCGAGACCACCGCGGTGATCGCGGCCTGTGAGCTCCAGGACATCGGTGAGGTGTACGTCGAGCTCGAGGACGTGCAGTCGGACTGGCAACGGCCCAGCTTCGACCTGGCGAGCGAGAGCGTCGGCGTGTTCGACGGTGACCGGCTCGTCGCGGTCGCAGAGGTCTACCAGGCCAGGCGGGCCGAGGTGTACGTCCTGCCGTCCTGGCGCGGACGGGGGATCGGCACGGCGCTGATGCGCTGGACGTGGGACGTCGCCCGCGCGAAGGGCGGCGTACTCGTCGGTCAGACCGTCCCCGCGACCCACCGGGGCGCGGTCGAGCTGCTCGAGGCGCACGGCTACCGGCACCGGTGGACGTCGTGGGTCCTGGAGCTGCCGCCGGGTGCGGAGGTCAGACCGGTGCCGCTTCCGCCGCAAACGGGCATCCGCGACTTCGTGCCCGGGCAGGACGACCGTGCGGCGTACCAGGTCATCGAGGACGCCTTCAACGAGTGGCCCGACCGCGAGCGATCGAGCTTCGCCGACTGGGCGGCGGGCGTACTCGGACGCGGTGGTTTCGAGCCGTGGAACCTGCTGCTCGCGGTGGAGAGCGACGCCGCCGGGTCAGAGTCCGTCGTGGGTGCGTGCCACGTCGTGCTCTCCGAGGACACCGGCTGGGTCAACCAGATCGCCGTGCGCGAGGACCGGAGAGGCCTGGGGCTGGCACGCGCGCTGCTGGTGCACGCGTTCGCGGCTGCCCGGGCTCACGGTGCCGACCGGTTCGAGCTCTCGACCGACTCACGGACCGGGGCTCTCGGACTCTACGAGCGGGTCGGCATGCGCGTGCGCGAGAGCTTCGTGCACCTCGCACGTGCGCTGGACGACGCCGCCGCGGCCCGTGGCTGACCCGGAGCCAGGCACCGCGCACACCGGGGGCTCCCTGCGGGTCGCGACCTACAACGTCTATCTCGGTGCCGACCTCGAGCCACTGTTCGGCGCAGCCTCGCCCCAAGCGTTGATCGACGCGGCTGCCGCGGCATACCGGCAGGTGGAGCGCACGGACTTCCGGCGCCGTGCTCCAGCGATCGCCGAGGTGCTCTGCCGAGAACGCCCGGACGTGGTGGGTCTGCAGGAGGTGGCGCACTGGGCATCCGGTCCGCGCGACACCGCGCCGGGCGGGCTGCGGACCTCCTCCGACTTCCTCCCGCTGCTGCTTGCCGAGCTGGCGAGGCGCCGGGTCCAGTACGACGTCGCCGTGCGCAACCCCGCGTTCCACGGCACCGCTCCGATCAGCGCCGCGCAGGTCGCGCAGGTGGAGGGACACGACGTCATCCTGGTGCGGTCGGGTCGCACCGACGTCACAGGTGCGCGATCCGGCACCTTCGGCGCCAGGCTGACGCTGCATACGGGGGTCCCAGGGGTCGCCTTCGAGATCCCGCGGGGTTGGTGCAGCGTGGACCTCCGTGTCGGGGACGTCACGGTCCGCGTGGTCAACACCCACCTCGAGGCCTGGGACCGCGAGGTCCGCATGCGGCAGGCAGCCGAGCTCGTCGCTGTGCTCGCGCCCTGGCCGGGCCCGGTGGTCGTGCTCGGAGACCTCAACGCCGAGCCCGGCTCCGACGACGCGTACGGCGTGCTCACCACTACGCCCGGCGGGTACGTCGATGCCTGGCGCGAGTGTCACGGCGCCGGGGGCGGTGCCACCAGCGGCCGTGAGGCGAGTCTGGAGCAGCCGGGCGCCCTGAGCCGCCGGATCGACTACGTCCTCCATCGCGCCGACGGGCGGCTCCGTGCCGAGGCGGTGCGTGTGGTCGGGGCCGCGGATGCCGACCGCGCCGGACACGAGGGCGACGAGCCGATACTGTGGCCGTCCGACCACGCTGCGGTGGTGGCGGATCTGACGCTGGGCCCAGCGCCCGGTGAGACGACCCGTACGCTGTGACGGGGCCGGACGCGCCGCCGGATGGACTGGCATCGTCGAGGGCGCAGCTGCATGCTTACCATCCGTGACCGCGAGTGGGGTGATCGCAACCGTGCGCTATCGCGAGCTTTTCCGCGATGCGGAGTTCAGCGGTATGTACGTTGCCGATCTGCTCACGATGACCGGTACCTACCTGTCCCGGCTCGCGGTCGCTGTGCTCGTCTACGGGCGTACGCAGTCGGTCGGGCTGACCGCACTCACCTTCTCGGTCAGTTTCGCGCCGTACCTCTTCGCACCCTGGATGTCGACGCTCGCCGACCGGTTGCCGCGCAAGCACCTGCTGGTCACGAGCGACCTGCTGCGGTCCCTGCTCGTGCTGGTGCTCATCATCCCGGGCGTGCCGCTGGCGCTGCTGCTCGCGGTGGTCTTCACCCTGGAGCTGATCCAGATCCCCTTCGGGGCGGCGCGGCTGGCGACCCTGTCCGACATCCTGCCCGACGAGCGCTTCCCCGTCGGCAACGCCCTCGTCGCCTCCACCCGGCAGGCGGTCCAGGTGGGCGGCTTCATCGTCGGCGGTGCGGTGGTCGCCGCGACCAGCCCGCAGACCGCCCTGGTCATCGACTCCGTCACCTACGCGGTCTCCGCGCTGCTGATCGTGATCTTCGTGCGGCACCGACCGCTGCCCTGGGGGCCGGACAACCCGGCGCCACGGATCTGGAACGGTGCGTTGGAGGGCCTCCGGTTCGTCACCCGGACCCGCGGCATGGTGCACCTGTTCGCGCTCCTCGCCCTCGGTCCCGGCCTCATCGTGATCGCGGAAGGTCTCGCCGTGCCGTTCGCCGACCAGCTCGGCGGCGGCACGCGGCTGGCCGGGATCATCATGGCCACCGCCCCGATCGGCAATGTGATCGGCTTCGCCGTCGCGGGCAAGCTGAGCTTCGCCACCCAGAAGCGCCTCGTCTACCCGCTCGCGGGCGCGGCCGGCACGACGGTGGCGTTGGCGGGGCTCTCCGGGTTGCTGACCGGCTCCGCGCTCGTGGTCGTGGTGGTGCTGACCGTCAGCGGCGCCACCTTGGCCTACCTGAACGCCATCCAGTCCGAGATCGCCGCCGTCGTACCACGGGAGACCCGGGGCCGGGTGTTCGGCCTGGGCAACGCGGTGATGCAGCTCGCCCAGGGTGTCGCTGTGGGCGCGGCCGGTCTGCTGGCCGAGGCGAGCAGCATCGGCGTCGTGCTCACGATGCTTGGGATCGCTGGTCTGGGGCTCGTCGGCGCGATCGCCGCGTCCCAGCGACTCCCCGTCCGGCGGCGCCGACCGGCCCGCTGACCTCCAGCCGGCGCCGTCGGTGGTCGAGCACCGGCTCCGGGTGAACGTATCGGTCGTCACCGGTGATTGTCTGCCCTGTTCGGGTACCCGTCGCAGCAGCGGCCCACGAAGGGAGAGCACAGTGCGAGCAGTCACATGGCACGGCAAGCGCGACGTCCGCGTGGAGGATGTCAAGGACCCGGTCATCGAGCAGCCCACCGACGCGATCGTCAGGATCACCTCGAGCGGCATCTGCGGGTCCGACCTGCATCTGTACGAGGTCCTCGGCCCGTTCATGTCGCCCGGGGACGTGCTCGGTCACGAGCCGATGGGGATCGTGGAGGAGGTCGGCAGCGAGACCGGAGACCTTGCCGTGGGTGACCGCGTCGTGATGCCGTTCCAGATCGCCTGTGGCGGCTGCTTCATGTGCGGGCAAGGCCTCCACACCCAGTGCGAGACGACCCAGGTCCGCGAGTACGGCATGGGTGCCGCGCTGTTCGGCTACACCAGGCTCTACGGACAGGTGCCCGGCGCCCAGGCGGAGTACCTCCGGGTGCCACAGGCGCAGTTCGGTCCGATCAAGGTGCCCGAGGGGCCGTCGGACGACCGGTTCGTCTACCTCTCCGACGTGCTCCCCACTGCATGGCAGGCGGTCGAGTACGCCGAGGTACCGGACGGCGGGAGCCTCACCGTGCTCGGCCTGGGCCCGATCGGGGACATGGCGACACGTATCGCGCTGCACCGCGGCCTGCGAGTGATCGCGGTGGACCTGGTGCCTGAGCGGCTCGAGCGCGCCCGTCGACGCGGCGCCGAGGTGCTGGACCTGCGTCAGGTCGACGACCTCGGTGACACCGTGCGCGGGCTGACCGAGGGGCGCGGAACCGACTCGGTCATCGATGCCGTGGGCATGGAGGCCCACGGGTCGCCGGTCGCCGCTGTCGCGCACCGGGTGACCGCCCTGCTCCCTGATGCTCTCGGCGCACAGATGCTGCGACGCGCCGGCGTCGACAAGCTGGCCGCCCTGCATGCCGCGATCGACGTCGTACGCCGCGGAGGCACCATCTCGGTGATCGGCGTCTACGGTGGCGCGGCCGACCCGATGCCGATGCTGAAGATGTTCGACAAGCAGGTGCAGATGCGGATGGGGCAGGCCAACGTGAAGCGGTGGGTCGACGCCATCATGCCGCTGCTCAGCGACGACGCCGACCCGCTCGGTGTGGACGACTTCGCCACCCACCGGGTGCCCCTGTCGCAGGCACCGCAGGCGTACGAGATGTTCCAGGCCAAGACCGACGGCGCGGTCAAGGTGCTGCTGCAGCCCTGACGCCGGGAAGAGGAGCGGCGCCTACTGGGCGAGGTCCTCGGGGTCGCGGAGGTAGGTGCGCTTGCCGTGGACCGCCCGGTTGATGAACCACGTGACGGCCCACAGCACGACACCGAGCGCCAGCAGCGCACCGCCCACGTAGTACTCGGCCGTGCTGCGGCCCGTCCATGGGCCCACGAGGTAGGCGCAGCTCGCCGCCCCGAGGTAGGGCAGGACGGTCGGCGCCCGGAAGTGCGGCCTGTCGATGGGCGACCGGCGGCGCAGGACCAGCACGGCCACGTTGACGATCGCGAACACCCCGAGCAGCAGCAGCGCGGTGGTGCCGCCGAGGGTGCTGATCGCCTCCTCGCCCATGAACCGGGTCACCGCGACGATCAGCCCGAACGAGATGAGCGTCGTGAAGATGATGCTCACCCATGGCGTACGCCGTCGGGGGTGCACGCGGCCCAGTCCCCGGGGCAGCACCTCCTCACGCGCCATCCCGTAGAGGAGCCGGCTCGCCATCAGCATGTTGATCAGCGCCGAGTTGGCGACCGCGAACATCGTGATGAACGGGTAGATCGTGTCGACCGGAAGGCCGGGCGCGCCGGCCTGCACGACCCGCAGCAGCGGTGGGACGCTGGAGTCGGCGAGCTCGCCCACCGGGACGATGGCTACTGCCGCGATCGAGACGAGTACGTAGATCCCGCCGGTGATCCCGAGACCGGTCAGCATGATCTTGGGGAAGATCTGCGTCGGGTGCTTGGTCTCCTCGGCCATGTTCACCGAGTCCTCGAAGCCGACCATGGCGAAGAAGGCCAGCGACGTGGCCGCGGTGATGGCGATGAAGACGCTCTTGTCCTCGCTGGTCTCGAACGTCGTCACGGCGCCGAGGTCGGCCTCACCCTGGGCGAAGACGTACAGCCCGATGAGGATGATGATCAGCAGCCCCGACAGCTCGATGAGCGTCAGCACGACGTTGGTCTTGACGCTCTCGCTGATGCCCCGGAAGTTGACCAGTGCCACCAGGGCCATGAACCCGAGGGCGACAGCGGTGACGACGTCGGCGCTGACGTCCAGGCCGAAGCCGACGACGAGGTTGCTGGCGAATGCGCGCGATGCCGTGGAAGCGGACGTGATGCCGGAGCACATCACCGTGAAGGCCACGATGAACGTCAGGAAGTGCACGCCGAAGGCCCGGTGCGTGTAGAGCGCCGCGCCCGCCGCGCGGGGGTACTTCGTGACCAGCTCGAGGTAGGAGAAGGCGGTCAGCGTCGCGACCGCGAACGCCACCAGGAACGGTGCCCAGGCCGCGCCGCCGACCTCGCCGGCCACCTCGCCGGTGAGCGCGTAGACGCCGGTGCCCAGGATGTCGCCCACGATGAAGAGCAGCAGCAGCTTGGGGCCCATGACCCGGCGGAGCTCGGTGCTCTCCTCACCAGGTGATCCGCCGACCTGCTCCGCGCGAGCGTCAGCCATCTGCTTCCCTTCCTCGGCGACGTGCAGGGCGGCTCGGACTGCACGCGCACCACTCTGGCCGCGTGCGCACGGTGGGCACAACTACCGAGGCGCCGTGGCGAGCGGGTTCGTGGCGGAATACAGGAGCGAGGAAGGTGCGTCGGGCCGGGAAGCGCCTCACGGCGCGTGGCCGCTCGTAGCGGCTTATATTGGGACCCGGGGCTACCGCGGCCCGACGCACACACCAGGGTAACGGCCGGTACAAGCCCGGCAACTCGCTCTTTCTGCCCTGACGTCAGATCAGCTGACCCGAGCGTTCCGCACGAGCGGCGGACTCCAGCTGCTCCGCCAGCCTGACCAGGCGGGCCGCGTGGTCGACGGAGCTGTCGGCGAGCTCGGCCCGGCCGGCCGAGACGACGCGGCAGAAGGCGGCCGCCCGGTCGAGCGTCATCGCCAGGTCGCCGGTCGCCACACCGCGCAGCACGGTGTCGACCAGGTGGCGGACCTCGGTCGGGCCGGGAGGGTCGACGACGCCCGCGACGACCTCCGAGACGGGGGTGTGCCGACGGCCGGTGGCGAACTCGCGGGACGCCTGCTCGGCATCACCGTGCACCCACGAACGCACCAGGTACAGCCGCCACAGCGCACCGGGAAGGGAGTCCGGCGGTGCGTCAGCCCACAGGTCGGCGATCATGTCGAGGCCGTGCTCGTCGGCCAGCCGTACGACCCGATCGGCGATCAGCGCGTCCTCGCTCGACCGGGCGCCCCGCACCAGCAGGGCGGCGGTGCGATGGGCGGCCTCGGACCGCTGCTCGGGGTTGTCGGACCCCGCCATCGCCTCGAACGCGGCGTCACCTGGCATCACGGGTCGACGAGGCTTGTCGTTCACCCGTCCATCGTGCAACACCGCGGACCGGCACCGCAGCCTGCCCACATGAGAGCACTCTCATCATTTCCTCACGTCGTCCTCAGGTGGGGCGGCCAACCTCGATGTCATCAGCACCAGACCGACAGCACCCGTCGTGGCGGGTGATGACCTCGAGGAGTGAGTGATGAGTATCAGCAACACCGGACGGAAGGCCGTGGTGGCCGGTGTCGCCGGCGTCTTCGGGCTCGGCCTCGTGGGTATCACGGGCGTCGGCACCGACGCGTATGGCAAGCGCGACGAGGACGTCCGCGAGGTCGACGTCGTCCTCGCCGCCGACGATGACGACGACTCCAACAGCAACTCGTCGTTCAAGAGCGGCACGGGCAAGAGCAATGACACGACCAACAGCGTCGTGTCACGCGTCAGCCGCAACCGGGACCTCAGCCGGGACGACCGCACGCGGGACATGACGCGTGACGGCAACGGCAAGCTCAAGCGGGACTGGAGCGACAACCGCACCAACGACGGCAGCCGCAACGACAGCCGGGCGAGTCGGAAGACCAATGACAACACCCGCAGCAACTACAGCCGGGTGAGCAGGGACCGCGACCACAGCCGCGGCGACCTCACCCGCGATCTCACCAGGGACGGCAACGGCAAGCTCAAGCGGGACTGGAGCAAGAACCGCACCAACGACCGCACCCGGAACGACACGCGGTGACGGCGATGACCGAGCAGAGCTGGCGGCTGGCCGGGGGCGACGAGGTCGCCCCCGGCTGTACCGTCATCGAGCGTCTCGGTGGGGGCAGGGCCTACGAGGCGTACCGCGCCTTGGACGACGACCTGTTCGCTCCCGTGGTGGTGAAGGTCGTGCGACCCCACCTCGTCGACGACGCCCCGACGCTACGCGGCTTGCGCCGTGAGGTGGAGCTGGTCGGGCGGCTCAACCACCCTGTCATCGTGCGCGGCTTCCACGCCGACACCGGCGGTGAGCGGCCCTACCTGGCGCTCGAGAGCCTCGACGGCCCGCGGCTGTCGACCCTCCTGCGCAGGTACGGACCGCTGCCACTGGAGCAGCTGCTGCCGCTGGGTCTGGAGATGACCTCGGCGCTGCACTACCTGCGCAACCGCGGAGTGGTGCACCTCGACATCAAGCCCAGCAACATCATCATGGGCGCGCCGCCCCGGCTGATCGACCTGAGCATCGCTCGCGACATCGAGGACGCACGGAGCCTCGACCATGTGGTCGGCACCGATGCGTACCTGGCGCCCGAGCAGGCCGACCCGCCCCGTAGCGGCCGGCCGGGCTTCGCGGCTGACATGTGGGGTCTGGGCGCGACGCTGTTCGAGGCCCTGGCCGGGTACCGGCCGTTCGCCGACGGCGTCCGGGACGACGAGTCCACCCCGGACCAGCGGTGGCCCCAGCTGGTCGAGTCGCCTGCGACGCTGCCGAAGCGTGTGCCCGCCGCGGTCAGCAAGCCTGTCCTCGCCTGTCTCGCATCGCGCCCTGTGGACCGCCCCACCCCCGGTGAGCTGGCCGGCCTGCTGGAGCCACTGGTCGACGCGCTGCCGCGTCCGAAGCTGGCGGGATTCCGCCCCAGGTGGTGAGCCGCGCGGTCCGTCACTCGGTCGTGGCCAGCCGGTAGCCCATGCCGCGCACGGTCTCGATGCGGTCGTGTCCGAGCTTCTTGCGCAGGTAGCGGACGTAGACGTCGACGACGTTGCTCTCCGGGTCGAAGTCGTAGCCCCACACGTGGGACAGCAGCTGCTCCCGCGACAGCACCTGGCCGGGGTTGCGCAGGAACACCTCAGCCAGCGCGAACTCACGCGCCGACAGGTCGACCGTGCGGCCGTTGACCGAGGCGCGCCGGGTGCGCAGGTCGAGCGAGAGCCTGCCTTGCTGCAGCACCGTGACCTCCGGGGCGCGTTCGGACCTGAGCCGGAGCCGGATCCGGGCGAGCAGCTCGTCGAACCGGAACGGCTTGGGCATGTAGTCGTCGGCACCTCCCTCGAGGCCGGCCACCGTGTCGGTGACCGAGTCGCGGGCGGTCAGTATGACCACGGGGATGGTTCCTCGTGCCTCGCGGAGCCGGCGCAGCACGGTGAAGCCGTCCATCCCCGGCAGGCCGATGTCCAGGACGAGCAGGTCGAAGTGGCCCGACAGCGCGTGGCCCAGCGCGCTGGGCCCGTCGGCCACCACCGTCGGCACGAAGCCGTTGGCCTTGAGGCCCTTCTCCACGAACGAGGCGATGCGCTGCTCGTCCTCGGCGATCAGGATGCGGTTCACGGTGCCTCCCGCGGGTGCAGGGTGGGGGCCGGCGAGCCGGCCAGGGGGACGACGAGCGTGAAGGTCGCGCCGAGGCCAGGCTCGGAGTGCAGCAGTACGTCGCCGCCGTGGGCGACGGCGATCGCACGCACGATCGACAGGCCCAGGCCCGAACCGTCGTGCCCGCGTGCCTGGTGGCCTCGCTGGAAGCGGTCGAAGATGCGGTTCGCGTCGGCCCGCTGCACCCCTGGCCCGGTGTCACGGACCCACCAGCCGATCCTGCCGTCATGCACTGCGGATCCGACTCCTATCTCGTCGCCGGTGTGGGTGTGCTGGACGGCGTTGGTCGCGAGCTGGACGAGCGCCTGGGTGAGGCGTTGGGGGTCCGCCTCGACGACGGCCTCGGCCCGGGCGTCCAGGACCCAGCGGCGGTCGCCGAGCGCCCGGACCTTGTCGAGGACGTGGTCGGTGAGGGCCGCAGCGTCCACGTCGGTGTGGCGCACGAAGTCGGGCTGGCCCGACTTGGCGAGCACGATGAGGTCGTCCACGAGGCGTCCCATCCGGTCGAGCTCGTCCAGCACGAGTGCGCGGGTTGCTGCCATGTCCTCGGCGTTGCCGGTGTCGGCCACCTCCAGGTGGCCCCGGACGATCGTGAGCGGGGTGCGCAGCTCGTGGCCGGCGTCGTCGAGGAAGCTGCGCTGGAGCGCGAAGGAGTTCTCCAGCCGGTCGAGCATCGCGTTGAACGTGTGCGCCAGGTCTGACAGGTCGTCGTTGCCGGTCACCTCGATGCGCCGGGTGAGGTCGGTGTCGCTGATGTCCCGCGCGGTGTCGCGCAGTCGTCGGACCGGTCGCAACAGCCGTCCCGCGGTCAGCCAGGCGCCCAGCGCGACCAGCAGCAGCACGGCTGCGGCGACGAGGGCGTAGGTGCGCACGATCTCGGCCACCTCGGCCTGCTCCAGGTCGCGGAAGTAGCCGACGACATACGCGGCGTTCTCGCCGTCACTCCGGACCGGCTTGACCCCGAAGATCAGCTCGCCGGCATCCGTGTCGAGGCGGGCGAAGCCGCCTCCGGGCAGCTGGGCGTCGATCGCCGTCAGCAGCGACTCACGGTCGACCGCGTCGAGTGCTCTGGACTCGCGACTGGTGAGCGGCGGGCCGTCGGTGACGATCCCGATCAGGGTCTCGTTGCGTTCGGGTGCGTTGCGCTGGAGGGCGGCGAGGACCAGGCGGTCGGCGGAGGTGAAGGGCCGGCGGGTGTCGGGGTCGATCCCTTGCTGCTGCAGCTGCTCGAACTCGCGCATCTCCTGGCTGATCGACTCGGTGATGCGGGCGTCGACGCGTGCCGTGGCGAGCAGGTAGACGGTCGTTCCGACGATCACCAGCGCGCCGGCCGTCAGCAGCACGACGGCGGCCGTGATGCGGGTGCGCACCGACCGCAGCTGCTCGCGCAACCGGTGCGACCACGCGGCCGTGGCCTCAGTCATCGTTGCTGTAGTCGTCGGTGTCGTCCCGGGTGTCGTCCCGGGTGTCGTCCCGGCCGTTGTCGCTGTCGTCGTCCTCCTCGTCCTCCTCGTCGTCGTCGCCGAGCCAGGGCCGCGGTGTCCGCTCGACCTCGCGAATGCCGTCGTCGTCCCGGGCGGGGCCGTCGTCGGGCTTCGGCGTGCTCGGCCGCGGTGCACTCGGCGGTGGCGTCGAGGGCCGGCCGGACGGCGTCGGCGGCGGAACCGTGACCGAGTCCGAGGGGCGTTCGGACGGTGTCAGCACGACTGGATCGCCGATCGTCGGGTCGTCGACGCCGGCGCCCACGGCCAGACCTCCGAGCAGCCCACCGAGGGCCGTGACCACGATCACGGCGATGGCGGTCTTCCACGAGGTTGGCACGATCTCGACCCTTTCAGGGGTGTGCGAGATCAGCATGACACGCAGATGAGAGCCCTCTCATGTGCGACCCGTGTGGAGCCGGGCCTTATTGTCTTGGTCGTGAGTGAGGAATCCCGGCGCCGCGCGGCGCGCGCCCGAGCGGCGAGCAGCCTGGTGCGCCTGCCGGCGAGCACGGTCTCACCGTGGTGGGCGCTCGGACGCCGGATGGTGATCGCCCTCGGGCTGCTCGGCGCGATGGTGCTCCTGGTGGTCCTGGACGCGGACGGCTACGACGACTCCGTCGACGGCACGGTCTCGGTCACCGACGCCCTCTACTACGCGACCGTCACGCTCACGACGACCGGGTACGGCGACATCTCACCGGTCACGGACCAGGCCCGCCTGGTCAACGCGTTCGTCGTCACGCCACTGCGTATCGCGTTCCTGGTCGTGCTGGTCGGCACCACGCTCGAGGTGCTGGCCAGCCAAGGCCGCGAGATGTTCCGCGTCGCCCGCTGGAGGAAGCACATGAAGGACCACATCGTCGTCGTCGGCTACGGCACCAAGGGTCGGGCCGCGGTCACCACGCTGCTCGGCAACGGCGTGGCGAAGGAGAAGATCGTCGTCGTCGACCCGAACCCCGCGGCCATCGACGACGCGCACGAGGACGGCCTGACCGCGATCGCCGGCGACGGCACCCGGCGTGACATCCTGCGGCGCGCCGAGGTCGCCCAGGCGGACCAGGCGATCATCACCATCGACCGCGACGACGCCGCGGTGCTGACGACGCTGACCGTGCGCCAGCAGAACGCCGACGCCTACGTCGTGGTCGCCGTGCGCGAGCAGCAGAACGTCCCGTTGCTGCGCCAGAGCGGCGCCGACTCGGTCCTCACCTCCTCCGAGGCGGTCGGTCGGCTGCTGGGACTGTCCGCGGTCAGCCCCAGCCTCGGTGAGGTGATGGAGGACCTGCTGGCCTACGGCAACGGACTGGAGGTGGCGGAGCGGCCGCTGCTGCCGCGGGAGGCGGGCAAGCAGCCGCAGCGGCTGCTCGACCAGGTGGTGGCCGTCGTGCGGGACAACGAGGTCTACCGCTACTACGACCCCACCGTGACCCAGCTCGAGCCCGGCGACCGGCTCGTCGTCATCCGGCCAGCGTCCGAGGCGCCATGGGCACCGCGGCCGGGCACCGAGGAGGGCGACGAGGGCGAGACGCTGGGTGAGCGCGGCGAGCCGCACGAGGCTCAGCGGTAGTCGATCCGCCGCGGCACCCGGTCCAGCGCCTGGTCCACGTCGAGCCCGGTGAGCTGGAGCAGGTCCACGACCAGCGCGCGCACCTGGGCGAGGATCACCGCCGCCGACAGGCTCGGCGGGGACGCCAGCTCCGCCGTACGCTCCCCGACCTTGGCCAGCTGGTCCTGCGCCTCGAACGCCAGCCGGCCCTCGGCGAGCTCCTTCGCGATCAGCTCGACCGAGTCCGCCAGGTGGTCGAGGAGGTTCACGTACGCCACGGGCACCGGTTCCTCGTAGCGAGCAGCCGCGACGATCCGGCGTACCAGCACCCGGGTGTTGCGCACGGCCCGATCGAGTGGCTCCACGAGGTTCGCCATCCGGCGCACGGAGTGCCGGTGGCCACGGCGCAACGGCGACGAGGCGACCACCGACAGCCCTTCGCGCGCTGCCTGCCGGAGGTCCTCGAGGGCCGACTCCGTGCCCCGGGCCCGGCGCAGGGCGTCCTCGGAGGCCTCGACGTCGCCGTCCTCCGCGCGGTCGGCGGCCTCGTGCAGCAGCGCGGCCAGGCCGCCGATGAGCGCAGCCGCCTCCTCGCTGGGCCGCCGCAGCGGCGCCCGGGGTACGACGGTGGCGGCGAGCAGCGCCACCCCGCCGCCGACGAGGGCGTCGAGCCAGCGTTCGAGGCCGGCGTCGGGATCGGGGAGGAGGGTGGCCACGATGACCGACTGCACGGCCGCCTGGGTCACCAGCAGCTGCCCGGCGTCGAGCAGCAGCGCGATGCTCATCGAGGCGGCGACGATCACCGCGATCTGCCACACGCCGGTGCCGACCCAGAGGACGAACAGGTCCGCGACACCGACCCCGAGGGCCACCCCGACCGTTACCTCTGCCACGCGCCGCAGTCGCTGGCCGTAGGACATGCCGAGGCAGACGATGGCCGCGACCGGCGCGAGGAAGGGGCGCGGGTGGTCGAGAAGTTCTCGGGCGATGAGGTAGGCGAGGGCAGCGGCCACCGCAGCCTGCCCGATGTGCCACGACCGGGCACGCAGGCGGTGGATACGAGGGGCGAGAAGGGCTCTCACGTGGCGACCGCCACGGTGAGCCACGTGCCGGCCGCGAGCAGTGCCCCCGCGAGCTCGATGAGGATCGCCAGACCGACGACCCGGAGGGCCGTCGCGGTCGAGGCTCCGGCCGCCCTGCGGTCGCGTAGCCGACGGTGCTCAGCCGCGAAGATGCCGGCCACGAAGCCGATCGCGAGTCCGACGACCGGGATGACGAAGAAGCCCACCACGCCCAAGGCGGCGCCGGTGAAGATCGACGACTGAGGTACCCCGGCCTCTCGGAGGCGTCGGTGCGGTACCAGGTACTTCACGACCTGGGCGACGCCGACCGCGAGGGTGGCGATGGCGAGCGTGACCCAACCGGCCGTGGTCCGTTCGGTGAGCGCCCACACGCCGATCGCGCCCCAGACGAGGACTGCGCCGGGAAGGATCGGCACGACCACGCCGACGACGCCGACCAGGACGGCCAGACCGACCAGCAGCTCGACGGCGGTCTCGTTGTCCACGGTGGACACTCTGCCCTACCGGGTGCGGCGTACCCGGCCAGGCGGGGCGGGAGACGCCCCGAGAACACGAACGGGCGGCCACCCGTGGAGGGTGGCCGCCCGTCGAAGTCGGGAGGGAGCGCTCAGCGCTCCTCTTCGGGTGCGATGGCAGGGGTGTCGGTGAGCTTGTGGGACTCGTCCTGGATGGACGCGGCGACATCACGGAGCTTGTCGCTGTGCTCCCGCCCGTGGTGGGCGCAGAACAGCAGCTCGCTGCCGCCGTTGAGCTCGACGCGGACATATGCCTGAGCGCCGCACCGATCGCAACGGTCCAGGGCGGTCAGGGCGGGACCTGAAGCTAGTGCTGTGGTCACGTGTGGCCTCTCTCGAAGGTTGCTACCAGGCTCTGCCATTTCTCAACATCCAACCAGTTCGGATGATTCCTGCTGCCAGCGCCTGCCTGACACGACGAATGCTGCACCACGGATTGTTCCCGGTGGTGGATATTTCATGATCTGGTCCATGGCGTGTCCCTCACCACACGTTCGTCGTCACAGGCTGGCCCGGATGGGTCATACCGGTCGTCTTCCTGGCCAGGCGCCGGTCCTGCGCGACTCGTATACCCGCCTTCGGCGTGGGTGACCCCTCCGATCTGCGTCCGTGGATAATCTTTTGCCGTACGCGCCCGCCGTGGCCCGTCCGCGGCGCATCACAAACGCACGAACACCGAGGAGCTCAGTGGCAGCCCAGTCAGCGGCACAGTCAGCGGCACAGGGAGCCAAGATCGACAACACCTACAACGCGCGTCACCTGCTGGTCCTGGAGGGTCTCGAGGCGGTCCGGAAGCGTCCGGGCATGTACGTCGGGTCCACCGACACCCGCGGGTTGATGCACTGCGTGTGGGAGATCATCGACAACGCCGTCGACGAGGCCCTTGGGGGTCACTGCACGGTCATCCACGTGGTGCTGCACAGCGACGGTTCGGTCGAGGTGCATGACAACGGCCGGGGCATCCCGGTGGACAAGGAGCCCAAGACCGGCCTGACGGGTGTCGAGGTCGTGTTCACCAAGCTGCACGCCGGGGGCAAGTTCGGTGGCGGCTCCTACGTCGCCACGGGCGGCCTGCACGGCGTCGGATCCTCGGTCGTCAACGCGCTCTCGGCCCGACTCGACGTCGAGGTCGACCGGTCGCCGGCGACCCAGGGCATGTCCTTCCAGCGAGGCGTGCCCGGGGTCTTCGCCGGCGACACGCCCGACAGCGGGTTCACGCCGCAGTCCGGGCTGCACAAGGGCAAGCGGGTCAAGAAGGGTGTCACCGGCACCCGGATCCGGTTCTGGCCGGACCGGCAGATCTTCACCCGCGACGCGAGCTTCAACTACGACGAGCTCGTGACGCGGGCCCGCCAGACCTCCTTCCTCGTGCCCGGCCTGGAGCTGGTCATCCGCGACGAGCGCGGTGAAGGGCCGGCGGAGGAGCGGTTCCGCCACGACGGCGGGATCGCGGAGTTCTGTGACTACCTGGCCGCGGACGAGCCGGTGACCGACGTGCTACGGCTGCAGGGTAGTGACCACTTCGTCGAGACCGTCCCGTTGCTGGACGACAACGGTCACATGACCCCGCAGGACGTCGACCGCGAGCTCGGTGTCGACATCGCACTGCGGTGGGGCACGGGCTACGAGACCGAGACCCGCTCCTTCGTCAACATCATCGCCACGCCCAAGGGCGGCACCCACATCGCCGGCTTCGAGGGAGGGCTGACGAAGACGCTCAACGAGGTGCTCAAGTCGACCCGGACCCTCAAGTCCGGCGACGCCGACATCATCAAGGACGACGCGCTCGAAGGGCTGACCGCGGTCGTGACCGTGCGCCTCGCCGAACCGCAGTTCGAGGGTCAGACCAAGGAGGTGCTGGGCACCCCGCCGGTGCGCCGCATCGTCGCCAGGATCGTCTCCCGCGAGCTCAAGGCGTTCCTGACCAGCACCAAGCGCGGTCAGAAGCCACAGGCCAGGGCGGTGCTGGAGAAGGTCGCCGGGGCGTCGCGGGCCCGCATCGCGGCGCGCCAGCACCGGGAGACCCAGCGTCGCAAGAACGCACTGGAGTCCAGCGCGCTGCCGGCCAAGCTCGCCGACTGCCGCTCGACCGACCCCGACCGCAGCGAGCTGTTCATCGTCGAGGGCGACTCCGCGCTCGGCACGGCGAAGCTCGCCCGCAACTCCGAGTACCAGGCGCTGCTGCCCATCCGCGGCAAGATCCTCAACACCCAGAAGGCCTCGGTGGCCGACATGCTCAAGAACGCCGAGTGCGGGTCGATCATCCAGGTCGTGGGCGCCGGGAGCGGGCGGACCTTCGACATCGACCAGTCCCGCTACGGCCGGGTGATCTTCATGGCCGACGCCGACTCCGACGGTGCCCACATCCGCTGCCTGCTGGCGACGCTGTTCTTCCGTTACATGCGTCCGCTGATCGAGGCCGGTCGCGTCTACACCGCCGTACCCCCGCTGCACCGCATCGAGGTGATCAACCCCAAGCGGGGGATGGAGAAGTACATCTACACCTACTCGGACAACGAGCTGCAGAGGAAGCTGGCGGAGCTGTCCAAGAAGGGCGTGCGTTGGAAGGACCCGGTGCAGCGGTACAAGGGGCTCGGGGAGATGGACGCCGACCAGCTGGCCGAGACGACGATGGATCCGCGGCACCGGACGCTGCGACGGATCACCGCCGAGGACGCCGACGCCGCGGCAGCTGTGTTCGAGCTGTTGATGGGGAACGAGGTCGCACCACGCAAGGAGTTCATCGTGCAGGGTGCCTACGAGGTCGACGCCGACCTGATCGACACCTGACCCGCGGCTCAGACCAGGTGGCGGAGCCGCCCGGTGTCGACGTCGTAGAGGAAGCCGCCGACCGCCACCGAGTCGGGGATGAGCGGGTGGGATCGCACCTTGGCGACGTCCTCGCGCAGCGCGGTCGCCTGGTCGGCCACGACGCCGAAGGTGGCCCAGGAGGCGTCGACACCACACGCCGCACCCACCCGGCTCCGTAGCTCGGCCTCGTCTGCGGAGGCCATCGCGCAGCGGGTGTGCGGAACGACGAGGATCCTCTCGACACCGAGCAGGTTGACCCCGAGGACCATCGCGATGAGTGCCCGCTCGGTCACCCGGCCGCCGGGGTTGCGCACGATCTTGGCGTCGCCCGGCTTGAGGCCGACCATCCCGAGCGGGTCGATCCGGGAGTCCATGCAGGTCACCATCGCGACGCCGGCGTGCGCCACGCCGTCGAAGCCGGCGAGGTCGAAGCGCTCCGCATAGGCGTCGTTGGCCGTCAAGAGGTCATCGAATCCAGTGCTCACCCGGCAGACGGTATCGGCCCTG
>Ga0075331_1000081_pt1 | contig 18498 bp, 20 predicted proteins | sample MayberrySE_TuleA_FD_120090 | JGI IMG/M metagenome (GOLD analysis project Ga0075331, IMG submission 120090) | Natural and restored wetland microbial communities from the San Francisco Bay, California, USA, that impact long-term carbon... | ecosystem: Environmental > Terrestrial > Soil > Wetlands ... | reverse complement strand
GCCGCGGCACCACCGCCGAGTTCGCCCCGGCGTTCGCCATCGCCGAGCGTGCGGGCCTCATGCTCGCCCCCCACGGCGGCGAGCTCCTCGGACCCCGCAGCGTGCAGACGTGCCTCGACGAGCTGCACGCGGACCGGCTGGGCCACGGCGTGCGCGTCGTGGAGGACCCGGTGCTGCTCGAACGGGTGGTCGAGCACGGGGTCGCCCTCGAGGTGTGCCCGGTCTCCAACGTCGCGCTGGGGGTCTACACCGACCTGACCTCCGTCCCGGTGCCGCAGCTGCTCGAGGCGGGCGCCACGGTCGCGCTCGGCGCCGACGACCCGCTGCTGTTCGGCTCCCGGCTGGCCGGGCAGTACGCCACGATGCGGGCCGCCCACGATCTCTCCGACGCCCAGCTCGCCGAGCTGGCCCGGATGTCCCTGCGTGCGTCCCGGGCCCCCGAGGAGCTGAGACGGACCGCGCTGAAGGACGTCGACGCCTGGTTGGCAGACTGACGGTCATGACGCACCCGCCGGGCACCCCGCAACCGGACGAGCCGCAGGGCAGCTCCCCGTCCTCGCCGCCACCCGGCTGGCAGCCCCAGTGGCAACCGGGCTGGCAGCCCGGCCCCGGCCACCCCGGTCCCGGCGGCCAGCCGGGCTACGGTCCGCCCGCCGGACCACCGCCGGGCTGGTACGGCGGCCCGCCGCCCTACCGGCTGCCCGACCACCCCGAGGCCACCAAGGCACTGGTGATCGGCATCATCGCGCTGCTCGGCGGCTTCACCTGCTACCTGCCGCTGCTGCTCGGCCCGTGGGCCTGGCTCGTGGGCCGGCGGGTGGTGCGCCAGGTCGACGCCGAGCCCGGGCGCTGGGACGGGCGGGGGCAGGGCATGGGCGGTTACGTGCTGGGCGTGGTCGCCACGGTCCTGCTGGCGCTCGGCATCGTGGCGGTCGTCGGCTTCATCCTGTTCGCCACCGGGATGATGGTGTGGGGCTCGCCCGACCCGATCCAGGGCCAGTCCCTCTAGTCGGGGATCGCGCAGCCGACCAGGACCGGCTCGTTCTCCAGCCGGACCCCGAACCGCGCCAGCACCCCGCGGCGCACCTCGCCCGCCAGCGCGAGGAGGTCCGCCGTGGCGGCGCCGCCGCGGTTGGTGAGCGCCAGCGTGTGCTTGGTCGACAACGAGACCCGCTCGTTGCCGTGGCCCTTGCGGAAACCGGCGTGCTCGATGAGCCACGCGGCGCTCGTCTTCACCGACCCGTCGGGCTGCTCCCAGCGCGGCGCCTCGTCCGGAAGCGCAGCGGCGAGATCGGGGGGCAGGACGGGGTTGGTGAAGAACGACCCCGCGCTCCAGGTGTCGTGGTCGTCGGCGTCCAGGACCATCCCCTTGCCCCGGCGCAGCCCGAGGACCGCCTCCCGCACCGCCGCGGCCGGCGCGCGCTCACCCACCCCGACCTCCAGGGTGCGGGCGAGCTCGGCGTAGCGCACCGGGGCGCCGAGCTCGCCCAGCCGCAGCTGGAAGGTGACCTCCAGGACGACGAGGCGACCGGGGTCGCGCTTGAGGCGGCTGGTGCGGTAGCCGAAGCCGCAGTCGGCGGCGGCCAGCGTCCGGTACGCACGGTCCACGCGGTCCCAGCAGCGGACCGACGCGATCGTGTCCGCGACCTCCTGCCCGTAGGCCCCGACGTTCTGGACCGGGGTCGCGCCGACGCTGCCCGGGATGCCCGCGAGCGCCTCGACCCCGAGCCAGCCCCGCTCCACGGCGGTGGCCACCAGGTCGTCCCAGACCTCACCGGCGGCGACGGTCACCATCGCCCCGCCGCAGGTGTCGGTCTCCTCCCGGACGCCCCGGGTGGCGACCCGCACCACGGTGCCGTCGAAGCCGTCGTCGCCCACGACGAGGTTGCTGCCGCCCGCGAGGAGGAGCAGCGGCTCCCCCGCGTCGTCGGCCGCGGACACGGCCGCGACCAGCTCGTCGGGGGTCGTCGCGGTGACCAGGTGGCGCGGCGGACCGCCGAGGCGGAGCGTGGTGAGCTCCGCCAGCGGGAGCGGGTCAGCCACCCAGCACCGCCCGCGGCTGCGCCAGCACCTTGACGCCGTCGCAGGTGACCTCCAGCGCCACGTGGGCGGCGTCCCCGGTCACCTGGGTGACCGTGCCGGCGACCCGGACCTCGACACCGGTGTCGTCGTCGGGGACGACGACCGGCTTGGTGAACTTGCAGCCGAGCTCGCGCACCTTCCCCGGCCCCCCGGCCCAGGTGTCGAGCGCCCGGGCGGCCAGCGCCATCGTGAACATCCCGTGCGCGATCACGCCGGGCAGGCCGACCGAGGTCGCGACCCGGTCCGACCAGTGGATCGGGTTCTGGTCGCCGCTGGCGCCCGCGTAGCGGACCAGGTCGGCGCGTGTCACGGAGTAGACCTGCTCGGGCAGCACGTCACCGGTCTGCATCGGCGGCCCCCTCGGTGGCGTCGCTGTCGGTGTCCTCGGGGGTGGGCGCGCGGTGCACGAGCGTGGCGTACGCGCTGCACACCGGTCGGCCGTCGGCGTCGGCGACCTCGCTGCGAGTGCCGATGATGTCGGCGCCGCCGATGTGCCGCAGGGAGTCCACGGTGAGGGTCGCCGTGAGCCGGTCGCCCACCACCACCGGCCGGGTGTAGGTGAAGCGCTGCTCCCCGTGCACGACGTGCTGGAGGGAGATGCCGACCTCGGGGTCGGTCATGAGCCCGGTCATCGCCCGGAACGCGACCACGATCGGGAACGTGGCGGGGGCGGTGCGACCGTCGTACTGCGAGCCGGTCGCGGCGGCGAACTCGCGGACACGCTCCTCGGAGACGTCGTAGGCCTCGGTGGGCGGGAAGGTCCGCCCGAGCAGGGACTCCTCGACTGGCATGAGCGCGACGCTAGCAGGGGGAAATGCGAGGAGCGGCCCCCGACCGGGGACCGCTCCTGGTGCGATGCGTGGGGGTGCCGACCAGCGACCTCAGCGGGTCTCGCGGTGGTCGGTGTGCTTGCGGCAGCGCGGGCAGAACTTCTTGAGCTCCATGCGGTCAGGGTCGTTCCGCCGGTTCTTCTTGGTGATGTAGTTGCGCTCCTTGCACTCCACACACGCCAAGGTGATCTTCGGACGGACGTCAGAGCTCTTGCTGGCCACGGTGTGCCTCTTCTTGGTCGGGTACTGCCTTGGTCCTTGCTACGCCTGTTGAGTAGCGGGGGCGGGACTCGAACCCGCGACACCACGATTATGAGCCGTGTGCTCTAACCACCTGAGCTACCCCGCCACCGGGACGAGGCCCCGCGGACCGATGTGGCCCGACGGGCTCCGCTTCCCAGAGCCCCTTTACGGAATCGAACCGTAGACCTTCTCCTTACCATGGAGACGCTCTGCCGACTGAGCTAAAGGGGCAACGACCGAGAAGAATACACACGGCCCTGGCGGAACATGAAATCGCACCTGCACCCATGATGTGCGGGTGCCTTCCTTCTACGTCACCGACGGTACGGACCGCTTTCTCGCCCGGCCCACGACGGCCGGTCCGTGGGGTCCCGAGAGCCAGCACGGCGGTCCGCCGGCGGCGCTGCTGACCCGGGCCGTGGAGCGCCTCGTGGAGGGCCGTGGCCTGGTCCTGGGCCGGCTCACGGTCGACCTGCTCGGGCCGGTTCCGGTGGGCCCGCTGCGGGTCTCCGCCGCGGTGGTGCGACCCGGGCGGACCGTGTCGATGGCCGAGGCGACGCTGCTCGACGAGGAGCGCGACCGGCCGTGCGCGCGGGCCACGGCGTGGCTGTTCCCGCTCACCGGCGACGGCCCCGGGGAGGTCGGCCCGCCCCTGCCGCACCGGCCGGAGGACGGCACCCACCACGACCGCCCGCAGAGCTGGTCCGGCGGCTACCTCGACGCCGTCGAGTGGCGGTGGGTCCGGGGCTCGGTCGAGGAGGCCGGGCCCGGGGTCGTGTGGATGCGACCGGAGCTCGACCTCGTCGACGGGGAGGCCATGACCCCGGTGCAGCGGCTGATGGCCTGCGTCGACTCGGCCTCGGGCGTCTCCGCCGCCCTGGACCCCGGGACATGGGGCTTTCTCAACACCGAGCTCACCGTGCACGTGCTGCGCCCCCCGGAGGGGTCGTGGCTGTGCCTGGACGCCGAGACGACGCTCGGCCCGGGCAGCGTCGGGATGGCGGTGGGCGCCGTGCACGACGAGCGCGGGCTGGTCGCGCGGAGCGGCCAGGCGCTGCTGGTCGCGCGTCGCTAACCCAGGTCCCAGCGGGCGACGAGGTACGAGACGCCGAAGGGATCCTCGCGGTGGGTCAGCGCCGCCCGGGTGGGGTGGAGCCGTTCGCCGAGGAGGCCGAGCAGCCGCAGCACGCTCCGGCCGCCCACCATGAGCTCCGCCGCGAGCCCGGTGTCGAGGTCGCGCAGCGGCCCGGGGTTCCCCGAGGCGAGGGCGTCGGCCACTGCGTCGTCGAACCCGAACGACCGCTCGTCGAGGAACCCCGGGGCCTTCTCGCCGCGACGGGCGCTGCCGTCCCCGAGCAGGAGCAGCGCGGCGCCGGGCCGGCCCAGCACGTCGTCGGCGAGCGCCGTCAGCTCGTCGGGGCCGGCGTCCCAGGAAACCGCGCGGAGCGACGTGCGGCCGCGCCAGCCGGCCTCGTCGAGCAGCCGCCGACCGATGCCGAGCGACTGCGGGAGCGTCGGCCCCGGTTCGGTCCGCGGTCCGGTGGTGCCGAACCGGCGCACCTCGATCGGCAGGCCATCGTCGATGGCCCCGGGATGGTCCGCTGCCCCGACCACGACCACCGCGGCGGGGTGGCGGGCGACGAGATCGGCCACCGCGTCCCGGCAGGCGGTGCGCAGCGCGGGCACGGCGTCGACCGCCCCGGACAGCTCGCGCAGCAGCAGCGGGGGGTGCGGGCAGAGCGCGACCCGGACGGCGTCGCTCATGCCAGGCCCCGCACGGCCCGGGCGGGGTCGCGCGTACCGCGGATCGAGGCGACCATGTCGAGCACCTGCCGGGTCTCCGCGACCTCGTGCACCCGGAACACCCGGGCACCGTGCCAGGCACTGACCGCGGTCGCCGCGAGCGTGCCGGCGAGGCGTTCCCCGAGCGGCAGGTCGAGGGTCTCGCCGACGAAGTCCTTGTTCGACAGGGAGACCAGCACCGGCCACCCGGTGGCGACCAGCTCGTCGAGCCGGCGGGTGAGCTCCAGCGAGTGCCAGGTGTTCTTGTCGAAGTCGTGGGCGGGGTCGATGAGCACGCTCTCCCGGCGCACGCCGAGGCCCACCGCACGGTCGGCGAGCGCCACGGTGTCCCGCACCGCCGAGGCCACCACGTCGGCGTAGGAGGGTCGGTGCGGAGGAGTGCGCGGCGCGGCCCCGTTCGTGTGGGTGCACACCAGCGCGGCCCCGTGCTCCGCCGCGACCTCGGCCAGCTCCGGGTCGTGGCCTCCCCAGGCGTCGTTGAGCAGGTCGGCGCCCGCCGCGCACACCTCGCGAGCCACCTCGGAGCGCCAGGTGTCGACGCTGACCACGAGGTCGGGGAGCTCCTCGCGGACCCGGGCCACGAAGGGCGCGGTGCGGCGGAGCTCCTCGGCGGCGTCCACGACCTCGCCGGGACCGGCCTTCACGCCGCCGATGTCGACCAGGTCGGCCCCGTCGGCGACCACCTGGCGGACCCGGTCCAGGGCACGCTCCTCGTCGAAGGTGGCGCCCCGGTCGTAGAAGGAGTCCCGCGTGCGGTTCACGATCGCCATCACGAGCAGGTCGGTGTCCGCGAACTCCCCGCGTCCGAGCTTCAGCACGCACGCGACAGTACCGGCCGGGCCCAGGCGCATCCCCCGAACGGGCGGGCCCGATCGGGCCATGGCGGGTGCCGCGACACGACGCGACCCTTGTCGAAATAGACAGGACAAACGGCCCTTGTGGAGTCCATCCTGTGGGCGGGGGTCATCGGGGGCCACCGTCATCTATGACGTCGGCCCGACTCCTCGCCGGGCCTCGGCTCTTCGGAGGCACAGCACGATGAAGACTGTTCACAAGGTTCTCGCGTATCTCATTGCGCTCGAGGTCGTGATCCAGGCGGCGCTCATCGCGTTCGCGGTCGCCGGCATCGGCGTGTTCATCTCCGACGGCGGCACGCTCGATGAGGCCGCCTTCGAGTCCATCTTCGAGGGCGACCTCACGTTCACCGGGGTCGCCGGGATGATGTTCCACGGCATGAACGGGATGATGGTGATCCCGCTCCTGGCGCTCCTGCTCCTGATCACCTCGTTCTTCGCCAAGACCCCGGGGGCGATCAAGTTCTCGCTGCTCACCCTCGGCCTCGTGGTGCTGCAGGTGTTCCTCGGGTTCATGGGGCACGAGACGCCGTACGGCGGCCTGCTGCACGGCGCCAACGCCATGCTGCTGTTCACCGCCGCCCTCTGGACCGCCCGCCTGGACCGCAAGGCGAGTACCCGTGAGGCGGCCTACCAGACCGAGACCGAGGCGACCCGGATCTGACCAGCACCACGACCACCCCGCCCGGTACCGGTGGGGTCGACCGTCACGGCAGGGCGAGGCAGCACCTGCGCAGCCGGCTACGGCTCGGGCTGTGCTGCCTCGCCACTGCCGCCATCGTCATTCCGCTGGCGTGGATGTGGCAGGCCAGCCGGATGCCGGACTCCTACTCCGTGATGGACATGGGCGTCCACGACTTCGGCGGCGGACCCGAGGCCACCGACCTGCACGCCGGCCACGGCAGCCCCGACGCGGTGGGCGCCGCCGCGGGCGGCGGCACGAGCGTCGCCGACCTGACTGCGCAGGTCGACGGGCCGGCCGACGTGGAGGTGGACCTCGTCGCCGCGGAGGGCCGCGTCACGCTGCCCTCCGGCCGCGAGGTGGAGGGCTACACGCTGAACGGCAGCTCGCCCGGTCCCATGATCGAGGCCGACCAGGGTGACCTCGTCGAGGTGCGGGTGCGCAACGAGTCCGTCGCCGACGGGATGACGCTGCACTGGCACGGCGTGGACGTGCCCAACGCCGAGGACGGCGTCGCCGGGGTCACCCAGGACGCGATCGGTGTCGGCGAGGAGCGCACCTACCGCTTCGTCGCCGAGGACGCCGGGACGTACTGGTACCACTCGCACCAGGTCTCCCACGAGCAGGTGATCGGTGGTCTGTTCGGCACGCTGGTGGTGCAGCCGGCGGAACCGGACGGGACGGACCGGGACGTCGTGGTGGCGACGCACAGCTATGACGGGTTCCGCACGCTCAACGGTCTCGAGGACGACCTCCGGTTCGAGGCGGAGCCGGGCGAGACCGTCCGGGTCCGGGTGGTGAACACCGACAACGGCAGCACGAACGTGTGGGCCGGGGCGCCGTACCGGCTGCTCGCGGTGGACGGCTTCGACGTGCACGAGCCCACCGAGGTCGTCGGGCAGAAGGTGCTGCTCGCCGCCGGCGGCCGGGTCGACCTCGCCCTGGAGGTCCCCGACGACGGTTCTGCGGTTCGGGTGATGATGGGCGCGGGGTCACTGGTCGTCGGGCCGCGTGCGGCCGACGCGACCGAGGTGGAGCAGCCAGGCGACGTGCTCGACCTGCTGACCTACGGCAGCCAGGCCGACATCGGGTTCGACCCCGCCGACGCCGATCGCACGTTCGACTACGACATCGGGCGTCGCCCGGGCTTCCTCGACGGGAGGCCGGGTGTGTGGTGGACGGTGAACGGCCGGATGTGGCCGGACGTGCCGATGTACGTCGTCACCGAGGGAGACGTGGTGCGCATGCGCATCCACAACGGCTCGGGCGAGTCCCACCCGATGCACCTGCACGGCCACCACGCGGTCGTGCTCAGCCGCGACGGCGAGCCCGCCACGGGCAGTCCGCTGTGGGTCGACTCACTCGAGGTGGAGAAGGACGAGACCTACGAGATCGCCTTCCTCGCCGACAACCCGGGCGTGTGGATGGACCACTGCCACAACCTGCCGCACGCCGCCGAGGGACTGGTGGCGCACCTGATGTACGACGGCGTCACCACCCCCTACCTCGTCGGCGGGGACGCGGGGAACGAGCCGGAGTAGGCCGACCGGTCCGGACCACCGGGTTCTCCGGACAGCGTCCCGGGTAGCAGGTACAAAGGAGTCCCTGCCCGACCACTCGGAACCGGCTCGACTGTATGACGACCTCCCCCACGACGGCGCTGCCCACGCGCGCCGCCCGCGTCCTCGCCACCGTCCTCCTCGGCCTGGTCGGCGGCTGGCTCGGCCTCACCGTCGCCGGCACCGTCCACCACGAGGTCGGTCCCCTGAACACCTCGATGCGGCTGCAGCCCACGTGGGGAGGGGGCACGACCGTCGTGGTGCCGCCGCTCGGCGAGCTGCAGCTCGACACCCACGTCGGCGTCCTCGGTGTCCGGGCCGTCCTCGAAGGTCTCGACGTCGACGAGGCGCGCACGCTCGTGGCGGCGCCGGAGCGGCTGGCCGACCTCAAGCCCCAGGCCGTCGAGGACATCCGCTGGGCCCTCACCATGGCCGTGCTGCGGGCCGGTCTCGCCGCCACCGTCGGCGCCCTGCTGCTCGGCGCCCTGGCGTTCCGCCGGGTCGGCGCCGCCCTCGTCGCCGGCGGCACCGCCGTGGCCGCCGTCGCCGGCTCGGCCGGGGTCGCGCTGGCGACCGCCAACCCGGCGTCGATCGCCGAGCCCCGCTACACCGGGCTGCTCGCCGACGCGCCGACCGTGGTGGGCACCGCCGAGTCGATCGTCACCGACTTCTCCCGCTACGGCGACCAGCTCGCCCAGGTGGTCCGCAACGTCAGCGGCCTGTACGCCGCCACCTCGACACTCCCGCTCATGCCCGCCAGCGACGACACCGTGCGGGTGCTGCACATCTCGGACCTGCACCTCGCCCCCCAGGCCTGGGACACGGTGCGCACGGTCGCCGACCAGTACGACGTGGACGTCGTGGTGGACTCCGGGGACATCACCGACCACGGCAGCCGGCCGGAGAACCGCTACGTCGAGGAGATCCGGCACCTCGACGTGCCCTACGTGTGGGTGCGCGGCAACCACGACTCGCCCGTGACCCAGCGCGCCATGGCCCGGCAGCGCAACGTGGTCGTCCTCGACGGCCGCCCGCGCCGGGTCGCCGGGCTGACGTTCCTCGGCCTCGGCGACCCGACCTTCACCCCCGACAAGACCGGGACCGCCACCCCGGACCTCGTCGCCGCCGCCGCGGGCCGACTGGCCGCGAAGATCGAGAAGCACGGCGACGTCGACGTGGCGGTCTTCCACGACCCCACGCCGGCCGCGGTGCTCGACGGCCTGGTCCCGGTGTCCCTGCACGGCCACCTGCACTACCGCAAGGTCACGCGCGGCGTGGACGGCACCTGGTTCATGACCCAGGGCTCCACCGGCGGGTCGGGGCTGCGCGCCCTGGAGCCCGAGCAGCCGGCGCCGATCCTGCTCTCGGTGCTCTACCTCGACCGCGCCACCGGGACCCTGCGGGGCTACGACGACATCCGGCTCGGCGGCCTGGGCAGCACGTCGGCGCAGATCCAGCGCCACGTGGTCGACCCGCTCGAGGAGACCGGCCCGGAGACGGCGCTGGTCGCACCCGGTCCCGACGTTCGCGCCGAGGACCGGGAGCCGCTCGGCCTGGTCGACGGGGTCGACGGCGTCGACGGGAACGGGGTCGAGGGCTCCGGCGAGGGCGACGCCCCCGAGGACGCCGTACCGGGGGAATAGCGTCCGCACCGCTCGCGTTCGCGTAGTTGAACTTGCAACTATCGAAGGAGCGTGCGATGCAGATCGGCATCTTCACCGTCGGCGACGTCACGACCGACCCGACCACCGGCCGGACCCCGACCGAGCACGAGCGGATCCGGGCGACGGTGGCGATCGCGAAGAAGGCCGAGGAGGTCGGGCTCGACGTGTTCGCCACCGGCGAGCACCACAACCCGCCGTTCGTCGCCTCGGCTCCCACGACCACGCTGGCCTACATCGGTGCGCAGACCGAGCGGATCATCCTCTCCACCGCGACCACGCTGATCACCACCACCGACCCGGTGCTGATCGCGGAGGACTACGCCAAGCTGCAGCACCTGACCGGCGGCCGTGTCGACCTGATGATGGGCCGCGGCAACACCGGCCCGGTCTACCCCTGGTTCGGCAAGGACATCCGCGACGGCATCCCGCTCGCGGTCGAGAACTACCACCTGCTGCACCGGCTCTGGCGCGAGGACGTCGTGGACTGGGAGGGCAAGTTCCGGACCCCGCTGCAGGGGTTCACCTCCACGCCGCGACCCCTCGACGGCGCCCCGCCGTTCGTGTGGCACGGATCCATCCGCTCCCCCGAGATCGCCGAGCAGGCCGCCTACTACGGCGACGGGTTCTTCCACAACCACATCTTCTGGCCCCAGGAGCACACCCGGAGGATGGTCGAGCTCTACCGGCGCCGCTTCGAGCACCACGGCCACGGACCCGCCGACACCGCGATCGTGGGACTGGGCGGCCAGTTCTTCATGCGCCGCAACAGCCAGGACGCGTGGAACGAGTTCCGCCCCTACTTCGACAACGCCCCGGTGTACGGGCACGGCCCTTCGCTGGAGGAGTTCACCTCCCAGACGCCCCTGACCGTCGGCTCGCCGCAGCAGGTGCTGGAGCGCACGCTGTCCTTCCGCGACCACGTCGGCGACTACCAGCGGCAGCTGTTCCTCGTCGACCACGCCGGCCTGCCGCTCGCGACGGTGCTCGAGCAGCTCGAGCTGCTCGGCGAGATCCTCCCGGACCTGCGCGCGGGCTTCGCCGAGGGCCGGCCGGCGCACGTCCCGGACGCCCCCACCCACGCCTCTCTCGTCGCTGCGGCGGGCAGGCCGCCGGTCTCCACCGTCCACGCCGCCGGCGACGACGTGACCGGGCGCTCGCCCGAGGCGGTGCGGTCGTGACGCGGCGGGTCGCGGTGCTCACCGCCGGGCTCGGCCGGCCGTCGACGAGCCGGCTCCTCGCCGACCGGCTCGCCACGGCCACGGTGGACTCCCTGCGCACGCGGGGTGAGCAGGCCGAGGTCACGGTCGTCGAGCTGCGCGAGCTCGCGCACGACCTCACCGACCACCTGCTCACCGGGTTCGCCCCGCCGGCGCTGGCCGAGGCGCTGGCGACGGTGGCCGACGCCGACGCCGTCGTGGCGGTGACGCCGATCTTCAGCGCCTCCTACAGCGGACCGTTCAAGACGTTCTTCGACCTCCTGGAGGACGGTGCGCTCGAGGGGAAGCCGGTCCTGCTCGGCGCGACCGCCGGCACCGCCCGGCACTCGCTGGCGCTGGAGTTCGCGGTACGCCCGCTGCTCGCCTACCTGAGGGCGACCGTCGCGCCGACCGCGGTGTTCGCCGCCGGCGAGGACTTCGGGGGTACGGCGGACGGCGCGCTGTCCGAGCGGGTGGCCCGGGCCGGCGAGGAGCTGGCCGCGCTGGTGGCCGGCCGACCGGCTCCGGCGCGGGCGGACGCGCTCGCCGTACCCGTGGACTTCGAGTCCCTGCTGAACCGCACCTGAGGCGGACTGGCGGACACGCCTGCGGGGCACACTCCCCGTGACGCCTCAGCGCACCCACGCACCCGAGGAGAGACGCACCATGAGCAACCGCAGACCCGGCTCCACCGGCTACGTGATGTCCGGCGACTTCGACCGCGACATGGACTACATCCCCACGCGGATCACCCGCGACGGCGAGACCGGCTACAAGGTCGAGCCCGGCCGGTACCGCCTCGTGGCCGCGCGGGCGTGCCCCTGGGCGAACCGGGCGATCATCGTCCGCCGGCTGCTCGGCCTCGAGCACGTGCTGGGCATGGGCCTGACCGGCCCGACCCACGACGAGCGGAGCTGGACCTTCGACCTCGACCCCGGCGGCCGCGACCCGGTGCTCGGCATCGAGCGGCTGCGGGACGCCTACCTGGCCCGGTTCCCCGACTACGCCAAGGGCATCACCGTGCCCGCGGTCGTCGAGGTCGCCACCGGCGAGGTGGTCACCAACGACTTCCCGCAGATCACGCTCGACCTCACCACCGAGTGGGTCGACCACCACCGCGACGGAGCCCCGGACCTCTACCCCGAGCACCTGCGCGACGAGATGGACGCGGTGATGGAGCGGATCTTCACCGAGGTCAACAACGGTGTCTACCGCTGCGGCTTCGCGGGTTCCCAGGAGTCCTACGAGCGGGCCTACGACCGGCTCTTCGGCGCCCTCGACTGGCTCGAGGAGCGCCTCACCACGCGGCGCTACCTGATGGGGGCCACGATCACCGAGGCGGACGTACGCCTGTTCACGACGCTGGTGCGCTTCGACGCGGTCTACCACGGCCACTTCAAGTGCAACCGCAACAAGCTGACCGAGATGCCGGCGCTGTGGGCCTACGCGCGCGACCTGTTCCAGACGCCGGGCTTCGGCGACACCGTCGACTTCGCCCAGGTCAAGGAGCACTACTACGTGGTGCACACCGACATCAACCCGACCCAGGTCGTCCCGAAGGGGCCCGACCTGGGCGGCTGGACCACGGCGCACGGCCGCGACGAGCTCGGCGGTCGCCCGTTCGGCGACGGGACTCCCCCGGACGCCCCGCTCGCGGAGGAGGTCGTCCCCGCCGCGCACACGGTGGCCTGAGCCGGCCGCCCCCTCAGCGGCGCTCGCGCAACCAGTTCCCGAGGTCCGCGTCCGTGAGGAGCTCGCGGGCCCGCTCCTCGTCGTCGTCCCGGACGAGCACTCGCATCTGGATGGCGCCGATCGACCCCTCGAGCGCGCTCATGGTGCGGTCGGCGACCTGGTAGGGGATGTCCTCCCCCGACAGCAGCGCCTCGATCGCCGCGATCACGCCCACGTTGTTGGTCCGCACCAGCTCGGCCACGCCCCGCACCTCCTCATCGCCGCCGGGCCACGACCTCGGCCATGTCGACGGTGTCGCCCTCGACCAGGTTGGTCGCACAGGTCTCGTGGACGAGCGTACGGCCGTCGTCGCTGATCGCGACCGCGGTCATCTGCGGAGGCGACCTGGGCCGACCCGTTGGCGTACGACTTCGTCGGGGCCCGCTGCCCCGTCGTCGCGTGCAGGGCCACCCGCCCGATCGTGCCGGCGGAGGGGGCGGCGGGAACGGTGCCGGCCGCGAGGGCCGGGGTCACGGTCGCGGCCAGCGCGAGGGCGGTGGTCCCGGCGGTAGCGTCGCCCTCATGACCGACTCCGTCCGTCTGCACCACACCCTCACCGGCGACACCGGGCCCGCCGTCTTGCTCGGGCCGTCCCTGGGCACCACCGGGGAGCTGTGGCGCGACCTGGCCGCCGACCTCTCCCGCGACCACCGGGTGGTCAGCCTCGACCTGCGGGGGCACGGCCGGTCCCCCGTTCCCGCCGGTCCCTACACCATGGAGGAGCTCGCCGCGGACGTCGTGGCCACCGCCGACGGGATCGGCCTGGAGCAGTTCGCCTACGTGGGACTGTCGATCGGCGGTGCCATCGGTCAGGTCCTCGGCCTCGACCACGCGGACCGGCTCTCCTCGCTCGTGCTGTGCTGCACCGCGCCGGTCTTCGGGGACGCCGCCACCTGGACCGAGCGAGCCGCCCAGGTGCGCCGCGAGGGCCTCGAGCCGCTCGTCGAGGCCACCACCGAGCGCTGGTTCACCCCCGCCTACCGCTCCGCGCAGCCCGACCGGGTGGCCTGGGTGATGGACATGTTCCGGGCCACCCCGCCGGAGGGCTACGCGGGCTGCTGCGAGGCGCTCGCGCAGTACGACGTCACCGAGCGCCTCGGGCGCCTGTCCGTCCCCACCCGCGTGGTGGCCGGCGCCGAGGACCCGGGCACGCCGCCGGAGGTCGGCCGGCGCATCGCCGATGCCGTGCCGGGGAGCGACCTGGTCGTGCTGGACGGCGCCGCCCACATCGCCAACGTGGCGGTGCCGGAGCCGTTCGCCGCCGCGGTGCGCGGGCACCTGGCCCGCACCGCGGGCTGACCCGCGAGGGGACCTAGCAGCCGTCCGGCAACCGGCGCACGCGCGTCCCGTCGATCCGGATCGGGATCGTCGTGGCGTTGTCGGTCTCGTCGCCCTCGAGGAGCAGGTCGGCCGGGTCCGCCGCCAGGGTCAGGCAGGCCAGGCGCCCGTCGATGCCCGGTGGCAGACGCAGCCACTGCCCGTCCAGGTCGGCGCGGTAGACGTCCACCCAGCCCGGGGAGATGCCCTGCGGACTCTCCGCGGTGCACTCCCCGAAGTACGCCCGGCGCACGGAGCGTGGCCCGTCCGGGGCCCGGGTGTTGTCGCGCAGGCAGAAGCTGACCTTGTCGCGACTCACCCGCGTCGACGTTCCGGGGACGGTCAGGGTGTAGGCCGCCATCGCGTCGAAGTGCCAGTGGTCGTGCCCCGGGTGGTCGAGCATGCAGCCCCCCGGTCGCCGACGCTGCTCGACATCCCGGCGCCGCCGGAACGTGCCGTCCCCGTCGGCGTCGAGCCGCACTACCTGGCGCACCCTGATCTGCCGGCGCGGGCAGCCGGACCGCTCGCCCGGGACCACGGCCAACGGTCCGTCGCCGACGTTGGCCAGGGACGCCGCGAACCGGAGGCGGCGTCGACCTCCGGCGCGCTCGACCTGGAGGTCGGTGGCCGCCAGGCTGCGCAGGTTCGGCAGCAACCAGCCCGCGTAGGGATCGGCGCGAGGCGACGCCGTCTCCGCCGGGGTGGAGGACGAGGCGGGCGACGGCGGGTCCGCGCCCTCGGGGCCGGTGGTGCCACCGTCGCAGGCCGTCAGCACGGCCACGAGCACGATGACCGCACCCGCGCGACCCGGGGGAAGCACGCCCATGCCACGACGATACGTGCGCGCGGCACGCGGGGGACGGTCCGCGGCTCGTCAGAGGTCGAGGGCGACCCCGGTCAGCTCCTCGCTCATCGCCCACAGCTTGCCGGCCAGAGCCTCGTCCCGGGCGTGCCTGCTGAGCTTCGCCCTCCCGGCGGGCCCACGGCTCTCCCGGAGCCGCTGCGGCCCCGAGTAGGTCCCGGGTCCGGCCACGGCACAGGCGTGCAGCACCGGTGCGGCGCCGGCCTCGGCGGACTGGAACAGCAGGCGCATGAACAGCGGCGAGAGCCGGCGGACGCCCGGGATCTAACCGAGGCCCTGCTCGCTGGCGACGAGGTTGGTCGCGGCGACCCCGGGATGCGCCGCGTTCGACACCAGCGAGGCGCCGGCCCGCTCGACGCGGCGGGCCAGCTCCAGGGCGAACAGCACGTTCGCGAGCTTGGAGTTCGCATAGGCCCGCTCCGGCTGGTACCGGTGTCGCGGGTTGCCCTCGAGCACGTCGGGGCGGCCGCGGTGGTGGGCGATCGAGGAGACGGTGACCACGCGCGGCTCCGGTGCGGCGAGCAGCGCCGGCAGCAGCCGTCCGGTCAGCGCGTAGTGCCCCAGGTGGTTGGTCCCGAGCTGCAGCTCGAAGCCGTCGGCGGTCTCCCGGTAGCGGGGCGGCGTCATCACTCCGGCGTTGTTGACCAGCAGGTCCAGCGGTCCGCCCCACCGAGCCGCGAGGTCGGCGACCGAGGACAGCGACGCCAGGTCGAGCCTCTCCACGTGCACGGCGCCCCCGGCGGCGCGCATGCCCACAGCGGCCACCTCCCCCGCCTCGACGCTGCGGCACGCGAGCGTGACCTCCGCGCCGCGTGCGGCCAGGGCGGCCGCGACGTGCCGGCCGATGCCCGAGTTGCCGCCGGTCACGAGGACCCGGCGACCGTCGTACCGCGGCAGGTCCTGCGGGGTCCAGGTCATCAGCGGGCCCCCTGCCGCGGCCGGCGCAGGACCATCACCGAGCGGCCCGCGACCGCGACGTCCACGCCGGGGACGAGCGTGGTCGCGTCGTCGAAGACCGAGACGCTGCCGGCCTCGTCGTCGGAGGTGTCGAGGGCGACCAGCCACCCCTCGCCGTAGACCTCGTCGGGGATCGTGAAGGTCAGCGTCTCGTGGTGGGCGTTGAAGACGATCAGGAACGAGTCGTCCACGACGCGCTCGCCGCGCTGGTCCGGCTCCGGGATCGCGTCGCCGTTGAGGAAGACCATCATCGAGCGGGCGTACTCGTGGTCCCAGTCCGCGTCGCGCATGTTCGTGCCGTCGGGCCGGAAGAACGCGATGTCGACCGACTTCTGCCCGTCGGGAAGCGTCGCCTCGCCCGCGAAGAACCGGCGCCGCCGGAACACCGGGTGGTCCCGGCGCAGCGCCACGACCCTGCGCGTGAACGCCAGCAGCGCACGCTGGGTCTCGTCGAGCTCCCAGTCCATCCAGGAGAGCTCGTTGTCCTGGCAGTAGACGTTGTTGTTGCCCTGCTGGGTCCGGCCCAGCTCGTCGCCGTGCAGGATCATCGGCACGCCCTGCGAGGTGAGCAGGGTCGTCAGGAAGTTGCGGTGCTGGCGGGCCCGCAGCGCAAGGACCTCGGGGTCGTCGGTCTCGCCCTCCACGCCGCAGTTCCACGACCGGTTGTGGCTCTCGCCGTCGGCGCCGCCCTCGCCGTTCGCCTCGTTGTGCTTCTCGTTGTAGGAGACCAGGTCCCGCATCGTGAAGCCGTCGTGCGCGGTGACGAAGTTGATCGACGCGATCGGCTTGCGCCCGGAGTGCTCGTAGAGGTCGGAGGAGCCGGTGAGCCGGGACGCGAACTCGCCGAGGGTGGCGGGCTCCCCGCGCCAGTAGTCGCGCACGGTGTCGCGGTACTGACCGTTCCACTCGGTCCACAGCGGCGGGAAGTTGCCGACCTGGTAGCCACCCTCCCCGACGTCCCAGGGCTCGGCGATCAGCTTGACCTGGCTGACCACCGGGTCCTGCTGCACCAGGTCGAAGAAGGCGGAGAGCCGGTCGACCTCGTGGAACTGCCGGGCCAGCGTCGAGGCCAGGTCGAAGCGGAAGCCGTCGACGTGCATCTCGGTGACCCAGTAGCGCAGCGAGTCCATGATCAGCTGGAGCACGTGCGGGTGCCGCATCAGCAGGGTGTTCCCGGTGCCGGTGGTGTCGTAGTAGTGCTGCTTGTCGTCGTCGACGAGGCGGTAGTAGGCGGCGTTGTCGATCCCCCGGAAGCAGAGAGTCGGCCCGAGGTGGTTGCCCTCCGCGGTGTGGTTGTAGACGACGTCGAGGATCACCTCGATGTCGGCCTCGTGCAGCGCCTTCACCATCGCCTTGAACTCCTGCACCTGCTGGCCGCGCTGGCCGGTGGCGGAGTAGGCGTTGTGGGGCGCGAAGAAGCCGATCGTGTTGTAGCCCCAGTAGTTCGCGAGGCCCTTGTCCTGCAAGGTGGTGTCCTGCACGAACTGGTGCACCGGCATCAGCTCGATCGCGCTCACGCCGAGCTCCTTGAGGTGCTCGATCATGGCCGGGTGCGCGATGCCGGCGTAGGTGCCGCGGATCGCCTCGGGGATGCTCGGGTGCTGCTGGGTGAGCCCCTTCACGTGGGCCTCGTAGATCACCGACTCGTGGTACTCGTGCTCCGGGTGCCGGTCGTTGCCCCAGTCGAAGTAGGGGTTGACCACGACCGAGAGCATCGTGTGGCCGAGGCTGTCGGCCTCGTTGAACTTCTCCCGCTTGCCGAAGCGGTAGGAGAACAGCGACTCGTCGCCGTCGATCTGCCCCTCGACCGCCTTCGCGTAGGGGTCGAGCAGGAGCTTCGCCGGGTTGCAGCGGTGCCCGTTCTCGGCGTCGTGGGGGCCGTGGACCCGGTAGCCGTAACGCTGGCCGGGCTGGACGCCCGGCAGGTACGCGTGGTGCACGAACGCGTCGTCCTCGGACAGCTCCACCCGGGTCTCGGACCCGTCCTCGTCGATGAGGCACAGCTCCACGGTCTCGGCGACCTCCGAGAAGAGGGCGAAGTTCACCCCCGAGCCGTCGTACGTCGCACCCAGCGGGTAGGGGCGACCTGGCCAGTTCTGCATGCCGAACCTTTCGAATTCCTCTCTTTTCCCTCGCTCGCGGACGTGAAAAGGTGAGTCCATGGCTATCGCAACCACGGATCCGCGCACGGGGGAGGTCCTGCGGACCTTCGACGAGCTGACCGACCAGCAGGTCGAGGACCGTCTCGCCCGGGCAGCCGCCGCTGCCTCAACCTACCGACTCACCGAGCACGGCAAACGTGCCGGCTGGCTCCGGGCGGCCGCGGACCTGCTCGAGAAGCGCACCGACGAGGTCGCCGAGCTGATGACGCTCGAGATGGGCAAGACCAAGAAGGCCTCGGCCGCCGAGATCGGCAAGTGCGTGAAGGTGCTGCGCTACTACGCCGACGAGGCAGCCGGGCTGCTCGCCGACGAGCCGGCCGACGCCGCGGCGGTCAACGCCTCGAAGGCCTACACCCGCTGGCTGCCGCTCGGCGTGGTGCTGGCGATCATGCCGTGGAACTTCCCGCTCTGGCAGGCGATGCGGTTCGCCGCCCCGGCGCTGGCGGCGGGCAACGTCGGTCTGCTCAAGCACGCCAGCAACGTGCCCCAGACCGCGCTCTTCATGGAGGAGCTGTTCCGCGAGGCCGGCTTCCCCGACGACGTCTTCCAGACGCTG
>Ga0075331_1000080_pt1 | contig 18515 bp, 17 predicted proteins | sample MayberrySE_TuleA_FD_120090 | JGI IMG/M metagenome (GOLD analysis project Ga0075331, IMG submission 120090) | Natural and restored wetland microbial communities from the San Francisco Bay, California, USA, that impact long-term carbon... | ecosystem: Environmental > Terrestrial > Soil > Wetlands ... | reverse complement strand
CTTGAGCGCGTCGATGTCGAGGCCGGAGTCGGTCTCGTCGAGGATCGCGAACTTCGGGTTGAGCAGCTCGAGCTGCACGATCTCGTGGCGCTTCTTCTCGCCGCCGGAGAAGCCCTCGTTGACGTTGCGCTGCGCGAACGCGGCGTCCATGGACATCTTCTCCATCGCGGTGTTGACGTCCTTGACCCAGGTGCGCAGCTTCGGGGCCTCACCGTCGACCGCGGTCTTGGCGGTGCGCAGGAAGTTGGCCACGGAGACGCCCGGCACCTCCACGGGGTACTGCATCGCGAGGAACATCCCTGCGCGGGCACGCTCGTCGATGCTCATCGCGAGCACGTCCTGGCCGTCCAGGGTGACGCTGCCTCCGGTCACGGTGTACTTGGGGTGGCCGGCGATCGAGTAGGCGAGCGTCGACTTGCCCGAGCCGTTGGGGCCCATGATCGCGTGGGTCTCCCCCGACCGTACGGTCAGGTCGACGCCCTTGAGGATCTCCGTCGCGCCGCCCTCGGTCTCGACGGACACGTGCAGGTCGCGGATCTCGAGAGTTGCCATGGGTGTTCAGGACTCCGTATCGGTGTTGAGTGGGTGGTGCACGTCGACGTAGATGTCGTCGCCGTCGACATTGCAGGGATAGACGGGCACCGGCTCGGTCGCCGGCAGGTTGGTCGGCTTGCCGGTGCGGAGGTCGAACATCGAGCCGTGCAACCAGCACTCGATCTCGCAGCCCTCGACCTCGCCCTCGGACAGCGCGACGGACGCGTGCGAGCACTCGTAACGGATCGCGAAGACCTCGTCGCCGGTGCGCACCAGCGCGATCTCGACGCCGTCGACCTCGACCGCGAGCGATCCGTCCTCGGGTACGTCGGCCAGCGCGGCGGCCCTGCTCAGGTCGGTCATACCTCGACCCCCGCGAGCTCGGCCTCCACCGCGGCCAGCAGCCGCTCCTCGATCTGCGGTACGCCGGTCTTGCGGATGATGTCGGCGAAGAAGCCGTGCACGACCAGCCGCCGTGCTTCGCCCTCGGGCACGCCACGCGACTGCAGGTAGAACAGCTGCTCGTCGTCGAAGCGGCCCGTGGTGGAGGCGTGACCGGCGCCCTCGATCTCGCCGGTCTCGATCTCCAGGTTGGGCACCGAGTCGGCCTGGCAGCCGTCGGTCAGCACGAGGTTGCGGTTGGACTCGTAGGTGTCGATGCCCTCTGCCACCTTGCGGATGAGCACGTCGCCGATCCAGACCGCGTGCGCGCCGCGGCCCTGCAGGGCGCCCTTGTAGTCGACGTTGCTCTTGGTGCGGGGCGCGTTGTGGTCGACGAAGAGCCGGTGCTCGAGGTGCTGGCCGGCGTCGGCGAAGTACAGCCCGAGCAGCTCGGCCTCGCCGCCCGGCCCGTCGTAGGCCACCGACGTGTTCATGCGCACCAGGTCGCCCCCGAACGAGACCGCGACGTGCCGCAGCGAGGCGTCCCGGCCGACCCGCGCGTGCTGGGCGGTGTGGTGGACCGCGTCGTCGGCCCAGTCCTGCACCGACACCACCGTCAGCTGGGCACCGTCGCCGACGACGATCTCGATGTTGTCGGCGACCACCGCCGAGCCCTCGAACTGCAGCACGACCGTCGCCGAGCTGTGCGGCTCGGCCACGATCACGGCGTGGCCCGCCGTGGCCTGGTCGACCGTCAGCCCCTTGTGCGTGACGACGACCGGCTCGGCCACCTTCGTCTCACTGGCGATCCGCACCTCGGTGGTCGACCGCGCGGCCTGCCACGCCCGGGCACTGACCCGATCGTTGGGCACGTAGCCGCTGCTGCCCTTGAGCGAGCTCTCGTCGAGCGTGCGCACCGTGACACCCTCGCCCGCCGACACCTCGACGTCGCACGTCGAACCGTCGAGCGGGGTCTCCTGGTGCAGGCCACGCAGCCGCTTCAACGGCGTGAAGCGCCAGACCTCCTCGCGGCCGGTCGGCACCGGGTGGTCGGCCGGGTCGAACGAGCCGGGCGGGTGGAGGTGGCTCGCAACCTCGTCGCTCGTCTCGATCGCACCCGAGACGTTGGGTGCGGTCTGCTCAGTCACAGTCAACGATGTTCGCTCTCTGCTCGGGGCCGGTGCCTCGGCGTGGACACCGGCTCTGGGTCGTCCTCTGGGTCGTCGGGGACGGACGGGGCGGGGTCAGCCGACCGCGCCCTCCATCTGCAGCTCGATGAGGCGGTTGAGCTCGAGCGCGTACTCCATCGGGAGCTCCTTCGCGATCGGCTCGATGAACCCACGCACGATCATCGCCATCGCCTCGTCCTCCTCGACGCCCCGGCTCATCAGGTAGAAGAGCTGGTCGTCGGAGACCTTGGAGACGGTGGCCTCGTGCGCCATCGAGACGTCGTCCTCGCGCACGTCCACGTAGGGGTAGGTGTCGGACCGGCTGATCTGGTCGACCAGCAACGCGTCGCACTTGACCACCGAGGCCGAGTGGTGGGCACCGTCGTCGACCTGGACCAGCCCGCGGTAGGACGTACGGCCGCCACCGCGCGCCACCGACTTGGAGATGATCGACGACGACGTGTGCGGGGCCGAGTGCACCATCTTGGCGCCGGCGTCCTGGTGCTGTCCCTCGCCCGCGAACGCCACCGACAGGGTCTCGCCGCGGGCGTGCTCGCCCAGCATGTAGACGGCCGGGTACTTCATGGTGACCTTGGAGCCGATGTTGCCGTCGACCCACTCCATGGTGGCGCCGGCCTCACAGGTGGCCCGCTTGGTCACCAGGTTGTAGACGTTGTTGGACCAGTTCTGGATCGTCGTGTAGCGGCAGCGTGCGCCCTTCTTCACGATGATCTCGACGACCGCGGAGTGCAGCGAGTCCGACGAGTAGATCGGAGCGGTGCAGCCCTCGACGTAGTGCACGTAGGCGTCCTCGTCGACGATGATCAGCGTCCGCTCGAACTGCCCCATGTTCTCGGTGTTGATCCGGAAGTAGGCCTGCAGCGGGATGTCGACGTGCACGCCCTTCGGGACGTAGATGAACGACCCGCCCGACCACACCGCCGTGTTGAGCGCGGCGAACTTGTTGTCGCCGACCGGGATCACGGTGCCGAAGTACTCCTGGAAGATCTCCGGGTGCTCGCGCAGCGCGGTATCGGTGTCGAGGAACAGCACACCCTGTGCCTCCAGATCCTCGCGGATCTGGTGGTAGACGACTTCCGACTCGTACTGCGCAGCAACGCCCGCGACCAGGCGCTGCTTCTCCGCCTCCGGGATGCCCAGCTTGTCGTAGGTGTTCTTGATGTCCTCGGGCAGCTCCTCCCACGAGGTCGCCTGCTTCTCCGTGGAGCGCACGAAGTACTTGATGTTGTCGAAGTCGATGTCGCCGACCTCGCCACCCCAGGTCGGGAGCGGCTTGCGGTCGAAGAGCTTGAGGCCCTTCAGTCGCAGGTCGAGCATCCACTGCGGCTCATCCTTCTTGCCGGAGATGCCGCGGACGACGGCCTCGGAGAGACCGCGCTGGGCGGTTGCGCCGGCGACGTCGGGGTCGGACCAGCCGTACTCGTAGCGGCCGAGGCCTTCGAGCTCGGGGTGCGCGGTGGTCGTCATGACAGACGGGTCCTCTCTGTTGCCGGGTCGTGCGACAGGGCTCGTGCGGCGTCCGGGTCGGGCACGTGTGTCGTGCACACCCCGTCACCGTGAGCAATCGTGGCGAGGCGCTGGACGTGCCGTCCGAGCAACCGGGCGAACACCTCGGTCTCCGCCTCGCAGAGCTGGGGGAACTCGGTGGCGACGTGGGCCACCGGGCAGTGGTGCTGGCAGAGCTGGTGTCCGGTCACGCCCCGCCGGGCCGAGGCGGCGTAGCCGTCCTGGGTGAGCGCCTCGGCGAGCGCGTCGGGTGCGGCCTCCTGACCGCCCCGGCCGACGGCCTCCTCGACGACCTTGGTGTAGCGCTCCTCGAGGTCGGCCACCCGCCGCCGGGCGAAGGCCTCGACGGCGTCGTCGCCGCCCTGCTCGGCCAGGAACCGCAACGCGCTCACCGCGAGGTCGTCGTAGGCCTGGTAGAACACGTCCCGCCCGGCATCGGTCAGGGCGAACACCTTGGCGGGGCGACCACGGCCGCGGTGGCCGTAGACCCGCTGCTCGCGCGCCTCCAGCAGGCCCTCCTCGAGCAGGTGGTCGAGGTGCCGGCGGACGGCTGCGGGCGTCAGGTCGAGACGCGTCGCGAGGTCGGCGGCAGTCGACGGCCCGTGCTGCAGGATGGACTGCGCCACGCGCTCGCGCGTCGGCCCGGGCTGCCCGTGCAGCCAGGTCGGCGCGTCGTCCACGGCCGCCGTCCGGGCGTCCGTTGCTTCCGCGTTTTTCACAACACCTATGTTGTCTTATTACGCAAGGCCCGTTCAACGAAGGGTGACCTAACCCGCAGCGGACGGCACGGGGCCGGTGCAGCAGGTGGGGCGGGCCGCACCCGGCGCGGTCGTGACCTGCGTCGCGTCCTTAGACTCGTCGCGTGCCCGACCCCGCCCTCGCTATCAGCGATCTCGTCATGCGATATGGCGACACGGTCGCGGTCGACGGGCTCAGCCTGAGCGTGCCTCGCGGTGTCATCGCCGCCGTTCTCGGCCCGAACGGCGCCGGGAAGACCACCACGCTGGAGACCTGCGAGGGCTACCGCAGGCCGCAGGCCGGACGGGTGCGGGTGCTCGGGCTCGACCCGGTGGCCGACCGACGACGGCTGCTGCCTCGGATCGGCGTGATGCTCCAGGGCGGTGGCGCCTGGTCGGGGGTCCGCGCGGAGGAGATGCTGCGCCACGTCGCGGCGATGCACTCCCGACCGCTGGAGGTCGGGCTGTTGAGGGAGCGGTTGGGGCTGCACGGCTGCGGACGCACGCCGTACCGGCGCCTCTCGGGGGGCCAGCAGCAGCGTCTCGGGCTCGCCATGGCCCTGGTGGGTCGACCGGAGCTGCTCTTCGTCGACGAACCCACCGCCGGCCTCGACCCGCAGGCCCGCCGCACGGTCTGGGAGCTGCTCGAGGAGGTGCGGGCCGACGGTGTCACGACGGTGCTCACCACGCACTTCATGGACGAGGCGGAACGGCTCGCCGACGAGGTGTTCGTGGTCGACCACGGGCGCGTCGTGGCGGCCGGATCCCCCACGGCCCTGACCAGTGGAGGCCGGAGCACGGTGCTGGGCAGCCTCGTCTTCCGCGCGCGTCCCGGTCTCGACACGGCTTCGCTGCTCGCCACGCTGCCGGCCGGCTTCGAGGTGCACGAGCACCCGGCGGGCGAGTACGCCGTACACGGTCCGGTCGGGCCGCAGACCCTGGCGCAGGTGACCACCTGGTGCGCGCAGCACCACGTGCTGCCGGAGGGGCTGCAGATCGGCCGCCGCACGCTGGAGGACGTGTTCCTCGAGCTGACCGGCCGGGAGCTGCGATGAGCGGCACCTTCGCCCCCGCGCCCGGAGCGGCCCCCCTCGTCCGGCTCGTGCGCGACCACGCCTGGATGGAGACCCGGCTGCTGCTGCGCAACGGCGAGCAGCTGGTGCTCGCCCTGGTGATCCCGCTCGTCGTCCTGGTCGCGGGGGTGCTCGCCGCGGAGCGCTTCGACCTGGTCAGCGGCACCCCGGTCGCCCGGCTCACGCCAGGGGTCGTCGCCCTCGCCGTGATGTCGACCGGGTTCACCTCACTCGCGATCGCCACCGGATTCGAGCGCCGCTACGGCGTGATCAAGTGGCTGGGCAGCTCGCCGCTCCCCCGCTCGGGGCTGCTGCTCGGCAAGGTCGGCGCGCTCCTCGTCGTCGAGGTCGGCCAGATCGCCGTGATCTCGCTGACGGCCGCCGGTCTCGGCTGGCGGCCCCGGATCGGCGTCACCGCCGTCGTGGGTGCGGCCGCGGCCGTGCTGCTCGGGACGCTGGCCTTCGCGGCACTGGGGCTGCTGCTGGCCGGAACACTGCGCGCCGAGGCCACCCTGGCCGCGGCCAACCTGATCTTCGTGCTGCTCGCGATCGGCGGCGGCGTGGTGGTGTCGCCGCGCGAGTACGGCGACCTCGGTGCCGTCCTGAGCCTGCTGCCCTCCGGCGCGTTGCACGAGGCGATGGCGTCCTCCCTGGACGGCGGCGGCGTCGCCTGGCCGGCACTTGCCGTACTCGTCGTGTGGGCGGCGATCGGCGGTGTGCTCACATCGAGGACGTTCCGATGGGAATGAGCCGCGCTGCGCTCGCCGAACGCTGGATCCGGCCGCTCGCGGTCGCCAGCCTGGTGAGCAACATCGCGATCGTGGTGACCGGCGGGGCCGTGCGCCTCACTGCGTCGGGACTCGGCTGCCCCACCTGGCCACGGTGCACCGAGGCATCGTTCGTGCCGCACGGGGAGCTCGGCTGGCACGGGGCGATCGAGTTCGGCAACCGGATGATGACGTTCGTGCTGGCAGCGATCGCGATCGCGACCTGGGCCGCGGCGATGAGCCTGCTCCCACGGCAGCCCTCGGTCCGTCGGCTGGCCACCGCTCTGGCCCTGGGCATACCCGGACAGGCCGTCATCGGTGGCATCACGGTGCTCACCGACCTGAACCCCTGGATCGTCGGGCTGCACCTCATGCTGTCCATGCTGATGATCTCGGCCGCGGTGCTGCTCCTGCACCGGCTGCGTCCCCCGTTGCCGAGCACGTCGGTGCGCGCCGCCCGCACGCTCGCGGCGGCGGTCTACGGGACCGCCTCCGGCGTGCTCTACCTAGGCACCGTGGTGACCGGGTCCGGACCGCACGCGGGCGACATCGACGCACCGCGCAACGGCCTCGACCCGCAGCTGTGGAGCCACGTCCACGCCGCCGGCGTCTACCTGCTCGTGGCCGCGACACTCGCGCTGTTGGCCCTCCTGCACGGCACCGGCGGCAGCGGACGAGCCCGCCGGGCCACCTGGACGCTGCTCGGTGTGGAGCTGGCGCAGGGCGCGATCGGGTTCACCCAGTACTACCTCGACCTGCCGGAGCTGCTCGTCGGCATCCACCTGCTCGGGGCGGCCCTGCTGGCGGCAACCGTCACCTGGGTGCTGCTCGCGCTGACCGGCACCTCGGCCCGGGACGCCGTACCCGAGTCCTCGCTCCGCGGCGTCAGCCGGTGATGCGGGACGGGGCGTCCACCGGCTGCACGGCCGCCGTCGACCGCGTCGCGGCGCAGCGCTTGATCGTCGCGTCGAGCAGTCGCTCCATGCGGGCCTCGGCGTCGGGGACGCACGCCGTGGCGATGCCCTGGACGGAGCACCGCACGATGGTGGCGGCCGCGTGCCGGCGGAAGCCGCGCCGGGAGACCCGGGAGTGGCGGGCGAACTTGCGTGCCCAGGTGTAGGCCAGCGGTACCTGCTCCAGCGCCGTTCGGCTGCTGTCGCGCAGGCTGCCCACGGGCCTGCCCTCGATCTCGGCCAGCACCCGTTCGCAGGAGAGCACACCGACTGCGAGCGCCTGTTGACGCTCGGCCGCCGCGATGGGCAGCGCGGCGACGGCCGCGCCCAGGGCGATCTCGGCGTCCCACGCGGGGTCGTCGCTGGTCAGGCCGATGACACTCGGAATCATCGGGACCAGGCGGGACCGCGCCTCGTCCGACGTGTGGTCGTTGACGAGCCGGGCCAGCTCGGCCAGCAGGGGGTGGGTGCAGGAGGGGTGGTCCGACCATCGCTCGCCGGCCAGGTAGGAGGCCATCTCCATGAAGCACGCGCCGCGCCGGGGATTGCGGTGCTTGCCCCTGGACAGGATCGGGACGATGTCGACGTGTTGCTCGTGGTTCCGCATGGCGATTCCCCACACAGCTGAGTAGATGTCCTTGTCCTCAGTGTGCGCCGAAGTGGGCGCGAGCACCACCCGTTAGAGGAAGGCGTCCACGGCGACGGAGACGAACAGCAGTGCGAGGTACAGGTTCGACCAGTGGAAGAGCCGCATCGGGCGCAGCGCGACGAGCTGCGACCCGGTGCGCGCACGGTGGTGGAGCAGGTGCGCCTCGGCGAGCAGGGCGATGCCGAGCAGGGCCGCGGCCAGGGGGTAGAAGGCACCGGTACCGGCCACCGGCCACAGCAGCAGGCTGGTCGCGACGGTGGCGTAGGAGTAGGCCACGATCTCAGTCGTCACGCGGCGCGGTGCTGCCACCACGGGCAGCATGGGCACGTCGGCGGCCGCATAGTCGTCCCGGTAGCGGAACGCCAGCGCCCAGGTGTGCGGCGGCGTCCAGAAGAACACGACAAGGAAGAGCACGACCGGGGTCCAGGCCAGGGACCCGGTGACGGCGGTCCAGCCGATCAGCGCCGGGAAGCAGCCGGCCGCGCCGCCCCAGACGACGTTGTGCGCCGTGCGCCGTTTGAGCAGCATCGTGTAGCCGACGACGTAGAACACGTTCGCGGCCAGCGCCAACGAGGCAGACAGCCAGTTGACGAGCAGGCCCAGCCACACCGTCGACAGCACGCCCAGGACCAGGCCGAAGATCAGCGCGGACCGGATGCCGACGGCGTGTCTGGGGAGGGGACGACGCCGGGTACGCCGCATCCGCTCGTCGATGTCGCGGTCGAGCACGCAGTTCAGGGCGTTCGCGGAACCGGCCGACATCGTTCCGCCCACCATGGTGGCGATAACGAGCCACAGATCGGGTACCCCCCGTTGGGCAAGGAACATGACGGGGACCGTCGTCACCAGCAGGAGCTCGATGATGCGGGGCTTGGTCAGCCCGACGTACGCGGCGACCACGTCTCGGGCACCGGGACGAGGAGACGCCGACCGGCCGCGCTCGAGGAGCGGCACCTGCGGGTCGACGGCCGTCACAAAGAACCTCGGTCTGGTCAGCAAGAAGAGCCGGTACGTGCATCTCGTCCGGCCCGGGTCGTGTTCGAGTCTAGTGCTGCGGAGCACCGACGGCCGAACCGGCCCGAGGGTGCCGCCGATAGGGTCGAGAACGGTAGCGTCGTGCCTGCCGACCACGCCTACGACAGAGGAGACCTCCCACCGTGAGCAACACCACATCCACTGCCAACACCCCGCTGGAGTGGACGGACCTCGATCGGCGCGCGGTCGACACGGTCAGGGTGCTGGCCATGGACGCGGTCGAGAAGTGCGGCAGCGGTCACCCGGGCACCGCGATGAGCCTGGCCCCGGCGGCGTACCTGCTGTACCAGCGGGTGATGCGGCACGATCCCGCGGACCCGACGTGGACGGGCCGGGACCGCTTCGTGCTGTCGGCCGGCCACTCCAGCCTCACCCTCTACATCCAGCTCTACCTCGCCGGGTACGGGCTCGAGCTGGAGGACCTGCAGGCTCTGCGCGCCTGGGGCAGCCTCACCCCGGGCCACCCCGAGCACGGACACACCGAGGGCGTGGAGACCACGACCGGACCGCTCGGCCAGGGTGTCGGCAACGCGGTCGGCATGGCGATGGCGGCACGCCGCGAGCGCGGCCTGCTCGACCCCGACACCCCGCAGGGTGAGAGCGTCTTCGACCACCAGATCTACTGCATCGCCAGCGACGGCGACATGCAGGAGGGCGTCGCCTCCGAGGCGTCCTCGCTCGCGGGCCACCAGCAGCTGGGCAACCTCACCCTGATCTACGACGACAACGAGATCTCGATCGAGGACGACACCGACGTCTCGTTCACCGAGGACGTCGTCAAGCGCTACGAGGCCTACGGCTGGCACGTGCAGGAGGTCGACTGGACCCACGGCGGAGAGCGCTACGAGGAGGACCTCCAGGCACTCTCGGACGCCCTCGCCGCGGCCCGGGCCGAGACCCGCAGGCCGAGCTTCATCCGGCTACGGACGATCATCGCCTGGCCGGCCCCGAACGCCCAGAACACCGGCGCCGCGCACGGTTCCGCCCTCGGTGCCGATGAGGTGGCCGCCACCAAGGAGCTCCTCGGGTTCGACCCGGACAAGAGCTTCCACGTGGATCCCGACGTACTCGAGCACACCCGGAAGGCGCGTGAGCGCGGGGCGCAGGCCCAGCAGGAGTGGCAGGACGCCTTCGACGTGTGGGCCAAGGAGGCGGGCGAGCGTGCCGACCTCTTCCACCGGCTGCGCGAGCGTCGGCTCCCGGAAGGCTGGTCCGACGCGCTGCCGAGCTTCGACGCGGACGAGAAGGGCGTGGCCACGCGCAAGGCAGGTGGCAAGGTGCTCAGCGCGATCGTGTCGCAGCTGCCGGAGCTGTGGGGTGGTTCGGCCGACCTGGCCGGCTCCAACAACACCACGCCCGACGGCGAGATGTCCTTCCTCCCGCCGCAGCACTCCACCGAGATGTTCAAGGGCGACTGGTACGGCCGGGTCCTGCACTTCGGCATCCGCGAGCACGGCATGGGGGCCATCCTCAACGGCATGGCGCTGCACGGGGGCACCCGACCCTATGGCGGGACGTTCCTGGTGTTCAGTGACTACATGCGCCCCGCGGTGCGGCTGGCCGCGCTGATGAAGCTGCCGGTCACCTACGTCTGGACGCACGACTCGATCGGCCTCGGCGAGGACGGACCCACCCACCAGCCGATCGAGCACCTTGCCGCGCTGCGCGCGATTCCCGGACTCGACGTGGTCCGCCCGGCCGATGCCAACGAGGTCACCGTCGCCTGGCGCACCGTGCTCGAGACCAACGACCGACCGGCGGGCATGGTGCTCACCCGGCAGAACGTCCCGACCTTCCCGCGCGGCACCGACGGGTACGCCGGGGCCGAGGGGGTCGCCAAGGGCGCCTACGTCCTGCTCGAGGCGCCGGACGGTGAGTCCGCGGGAGAGCCCGACGTGGTGCTGATCGGCACCGGCTCCGAGGTGCAGCTCGCGGTCCGGGCCCGAGAGACCCTCGCCGCGGAGGGCGTGCGGGCCCGCGTGGTCTCGATGCCGTGCAAGGAGTGGTTCGACTCCCAGGACGCCGCCTACCGCAACTCGGTGATCCCGCCCGGCGTCCGCGCCCGGGTCTCGGTCGAGGCGGCGGTCGCGCAGGGCTGGCGTGAGGTGGTCGGTGACGCCGGCCGCATCGTCAGCCTCGACCACTACGGCGCCTCCGCCGACTACGCCACGCTGTTCCGCGAGTTCGGGATCACCGCCGAGGCCGTCGTCGCAGCGGCCCGCGCCAGCCTGGCCGCTGCGGAGGCGATCGGTGGCAAGGGCAGCGCTGCGCACACCGGTGCCTCCGGTCCGATCGGGCCGGGCGACGACCCCGCCAACCCCGTCGAGTAAGGGAGACAACGATGAACGACCGCCTCAAGAAGCTGTCCGACGCAGGCGTGGCCGTCTGGCTCGACGACATCTCTCGCGACCGGCTGCGGTCCGGCCAGATCGCCAGGCTCCGCGACGAGATGCATCTCGTCGGCGTCACGTCGAACCCGACGATCTTCGCCAAGGCCGTGACGAGCGCCGAGGACTACGACGAGCAGGTGCGCGACCTGGCGGTCCGCGGCGTGACGGTCGAGGAAGCCGCCCGGATGATCACGACCTACGACGTGCGGTGGGCCTGCGACGTGCTCCGACCCGTCCATGACGCCACCGGCGGCCAGGACGGGCGGGTCTCCCTCGAGGTCGACCCGCGGCTGGCGCACGGCACCGAGCCCACCCAGGCGGAGGCCAAGGACCTGTGGTGGTTGGTGGACCGGCCGAACCTCCTGATCAAGATCCCGGCGACCAAGGCCGGCCTCCCCGCGATCACCGAGACCCTCGCCCAGGGCATCTGCGTCAACGTCACGCTGATCTTCGCCCTGGATCGCTACACCGAGGTGATGGAGGCCTACCTCGCCGGCCTGGAGAAGGCGCAGGCCAACGGCCACGACATCTCCAGGCTGCACTCCGTCGCGTCGTTCTTCGTCAGCCGCGTGGACACCGAGGTGGACAAGCGGCTGGACAAGATCGGTGGCGAGGCCGCGGCCTCGATGAAGGCCAAGGCAGCGGTCGCCAACGCCCGACTCGCCTACCAGCGGTTCGAGCAGACGTTCAGCGGCGCCCGCTGGGACGCGCTGGCAGCGGCCGGGGCGCACAAGCAGCGTCCACTGTGGGCGTCGACGTCGGTCAAGGACCCCGACCTGCGCGACACGATGTACGTCGAGGAGCTCATCGCGCCGGGGGTCGTCAACACGATGCCCGAGGGCACGCTCGAGGCGTTCGCCGACCACGGCCAGGTCGCCGGTGACACGGTGACGGGCAGGTACGACGACGCACAGGCCGTGTTCGACCGGCTCGCTGAGCTCGGCGTCGACTACGACGACGTCGTCAAGGTGCTCGAGGAGGAGGGCGTGGACAAGTTCGAGGCGTCATGGTCCGACTTCCTCGAGCACGTCTCGGGCGCGCTGGAGGCTGCGCGGAACGGCCACCGCTCGTGAGGGACCCGCTCGTCGTCTCCACCGATGCCCGTGCCCATGCCGACACCTTGGACCGGCTGGTCGAGGACAAGGTCGCCTCCCGCCTGTTCGCCAAGGACGCCACGCTGTGGGGCCCCGAGGCCGAGACCGAGGCCGCGGTCCGGCTGAACTGGGTCGAGCTGGCCGAGTCGTCCCGCCCGCTGCTCGCCGAGATCGACGCGCTGCGCGCCGAGCTGTGGGGCGAGGGCATCGACCGGGTCGTGCTCTGTGGCATGGGCGGGTCCTCGCTCGCCCCCGAGGTGATCAGCCGCACCTATGGCGTCGAGCTCGTGGTCCTCGACTCGACCAGTCCGTCGGTGATCACCCGGGCGCTCGCCGGTGACCTGCAGCGCACGGTCGTGGTCGTCTCGAGCAAGTCCGGCGGCACGGTGGAGACCGACAGCCAGCGACGCGCGTTCGTGCGGGCCTTCAGCGCCGCAGGCATCGACGCTGCGTCGCGCATCGTCGTGGTGACCGACCCCGGCTCGCCGTTCGAGCAGCTCGCCAAGGACGCCGGCTACCGCAAGGTCTTCCTCGCCGACCCCAACGTCGGGGGGCGCTACAGCGCCCTCACGGCCTTCGGGCTGGTACCGACGGGGTTGGCAGGCGTCGACGTCTCCGAGCTGCTCGACGAGGCCGACGAGGTCGCGGCGCAGCTGCGTGCGGACGAGACCGACAACCCGGCTCTGCTGCTCGGCTGCGCACTCGCCGACAACGCCGCGCGCGACAAGGTGGCCCTCGCCTCCGACGGCGCGCCGGTGATCGGCTTCCCCGACTGGGCGGAGCAGCTGATCGCCGAGAGCACCGGCAAGGACGGGCGTGGCGTGCTCCCGGTCGCGGTCGAGGGCCCCGACGCCCCGGAGATGCACAGCGAGGCCCCCGACCTCGTGCGGGGCCTGCTGGTCCAGTCCGCCGAGGACGTCGCCGCCGACAGCAGCGTGCCGACGGTGTTCACCTCCGGGCCGCTGGGGGCGCAGTTCCTGCTCTGGGAGCTGGCCACGGCCGTCGCCGGACGGCTGCTCGGCATCAACCCGTTCGACCAGCCCGACGTCGAGAGCGCCAAGCAGGCCGCCCGCGGCCTGCTCGACCACCAGCCCGAGCCCGAGCCGGCAGCTCTGACCGACGGCGTCGTCGAGGTGCGGGCGTCCGCGGGCCTGCTGGACGGGGTCGACGACATGTCCGGCGCGGTCGACGCCCTGCTGTCGCACCTCGCGGCCGACGGCTACCTCGCCGTGATGGCCTACCTCGACCCCGAGCGCGATGCCGACGTGCTGCGGGTGCGCACGGCACTCGCACAACGCACCGGACGGCCGGTCACCTTCGGCTGGGGGCCGCGGTTCCTGCACTCGACCGGCCAGTACCACAAGGGCGGGCCGGCCCAGGGCGTCTTCCTCCAGGTCACCTGCGACGAGGAGCCGGACGTCGAGATCCCGGAGCGCCCGTTCACGTTCGGCACGCTCATCGCGGCCCAGGCCATGGGCGATGCCGGTGTACTCGCCGACCGAGGGCGGCCGGTGCTTCGGCTCCACCTCACCGACCCCGAGGCCGGCGTACGCCAGCTCCTCGAGAGGCTTGCATGACGGCACGCAACCCGCTCCGCGATCCTCAGGACCGGCGGCTGCCCCGGATCGCAGGGCCTTGCGGCCTGGTGATCTTCGGGGTCACCGGTGACCTCTCGCGCAAGAAGCTGATGCCGGCGGTCTACGACCTGGCCAACCGCGGACTGCTGCCCCCCGGCTTCGCGCTGGTCGGCTTCGCACGCCGTGAGTGGGCCAGCCAGGACTTCACCCAGGTCGTGCACGATGCCGTCAAGCAGTACTCCCGGACGCCGTTCCGCGAGGAGGTCTGGGAGCAGCTGGCGGAGGGCTTCCGGTTCGTGCCCGGCGACTTCTCCGACGACGACGCCTTCGACACCCTGCGCCAGACGATCTCCGAGCTGGACAAGGAGCGAGGCACCAACGGCAACCACGCGTTCTACCTGTCGATCCCCCCGCGCTTCTTCTCCACCGTGGTGGGGCAGCTGAAGGAGCACGGGCTCGCCGATCAGCAGGACGCGTGGCGCCGGGTCGTCGTGGAGAAGCCGTTCGGCTCCGACCTCGGCACCGCACGCGAGCTGAACGCTGTGGTCTCCGAGGTCTTCCCGCCGGAGTCGGTGTTCCGCATCGACCACTACCTTGGCAAGGAGACGGTCCAGAACATCCTCGCGGTGCGCTTCGCCAACGCGATGTTCGAGCCGATCTGGAACAGCAACTACGTCGACCACGTGCAGATCACGATGGCCGAGGACATCGGCATCGGTGGCCGAGCCGGCTACTACGACGGCATCGGCGCCGCCCGCGACGTCATCCAGAACCACCTGTTGCAGCTGATGGCCCTGATCGCGATGGAGGAGCCGATCTCCTTCGACGCGCGGCACCTGCGGATCGAGAAGCAGAAGGTCCTCGAGGCGGTGCAGCTGCCGCGGCGGCTCGACCTCTACACCGCCCGCGGCCAGTACGACGAAGGCTGGGCCGGAGGCATCAAGGTTCCCGGCTACACCGCCGAGCCGGACATCCCGGCCGACTCCCGCACCGAGACCTACGCCGCGATCAGGCTCGAGATCGGCAACGCGCGGTGGGCCAACGTGCCGTTCTACCTGCGCACGGGCAAACGGCTGGGCCGGCGGGTGACCGAGGTCGCCGTGGTGTTCAAGCGCGCGCCCCACCTGCCGTTCGGGGATTCCGCGATCGAGAGCCTCGGCGAGAACGCGCTGGTGATCCGGGTGCAACCCGACGAGGGCATCACGATGCGCTTCGGCTCCAAGGTCCCCGGGACGGCGATGGAGATCCGCGACGTCAGCATGGACTTCGCCTACGGCGGCTCCTTCGTGGAGTCGAGCCCGGAGGCCTACGAGCGCCTCCTGCTCGACGTGCTGCTCGGCGACCCGCCGCTGTTCCCGCAGCACGAGGAGGTCGAGCTGTCCTGGAAGATCCTCGACCCGATCATCGAGCACTGGACCAGGAAGGGAGCACCGCAGCGCTACCCGGCAGGCACCTGGGGACCGGAGGCGGCCGACGCCATGCTGGCCCGCGACGGGCGCGTCTGGCGTCGGCCCTGAGGAGGCGAGGAGAATGGCTACCGAGCTCACCGACACCAACGCGGCGGCGATCGCGGTCGAGCTGCTGCGGGCGCGCCGAAACGCCGGCAGCCCGGCCATGGGGATGGTCCTCACACTGATCGTCGACACCGACGAGGCCGGAGCCTCGGAGGCCCTGGACGCCGCGCGGGACGCCTCGACCGAGCATCCCGCCCGGATCATCGGGGTGATCCGTGGCCGCTCGACCGGCCGGTCCCAGGTCGACGCCGAGATCAGCATCGGCCGCCAGGCCGCGGGTGAGACCATCCTGCTGCGCCTGCGGGGCGAGGTCACCGAGCACGCCGAGTCCGTCGTACTCCCCCTGCTGCTGCCCGACTCCCCCGTGGTGATCTGGTGGCCGAGCCGGGCACCCGCGGACCCGGCGCGGGACCCGCTCGGCGCGCTCGCGCGCAGGCGCATCACCGACTGTGCGGCTGCGCCGCGCAACAAGCAGGCGGCGCTGTCGACGCAGTGCGCGACGTTCAGCGACGGCAACACCGACCTCGCCTGGACCCGCCTCACGGGGTGGCGGGCACTCCTTGCCGCGGCCTGGGAGGAGAGCCACACCAAGGTGATCGCGGCGGAGGTCACGGCCGAGCGGGTGTCGCCGAGCGCGGACCTGCTGCGTGGCTGGCTCAGCGACCGGCTCAAGGTGGACGTCACGCGCAGGACGTCCAGGGGACCGGGGATCACGTCGGTGCGTCTCATGACCCGCGACGACGAGATCTCCATCAACCGTCCCGACGGTCGCCTCGCCGTACTGTCCACGCCCGGTCAGCCCGACCGGCCCGTCGCTCTGAAGCGCCGCCAGGTGGCCGAGCTGCTGGCGGAGGAGCTGCGCCGGCTCGACAACGACAACGTCTACGAAGCGACCGTCAAGCGGCTGCGCAAGCTCGAGGAGGCAGGATGACGTCCCCGTCGGTGGTCGTGCACCACACCGACGAGCTGCTGGCCGCGGCCGCTGCCGCCCGCCTCGTCACCCGCCTCGTCGACATCCAGAGTGCGGGTCGCACGCCCTCCCTCGTGCTGACCGGCGGAACGATCGCCAACAAGATGTACGCCGCCCTGGCCGAGATGCCCGCGCTGCACGCGGTCGACTGGTCCCGCGTCCAGCTGTGGTGGGGCGACGAGCGGTTCGTGGCGCCAGGGGACTCCGACCGCAACGAGGTGCAGGCCCGCGCGACTCTGCTGGACCAGCTGCGGCTCGACCCGGCCCTGGTGCACCCCATGCCACCGGACGACGGAGTCTGGGCAGGCGACCCGGAACGGGCTGCGGCGGACTACGCCGGCCTGCTCGCGGCCGCGGCGCAGCCGGAGGACCACGGGCCGGTGCCGTCCTTCGACATCCTGCTGCTCGGTGTCGGTCCCGACGGGCACGTGGCGTCGTTGTTCCCCGAGCGGCCGGAGCTGTACGAGGAGCGGCCGACCGCGGCGGTCCGCCACTCCCCCAAGCCTCCGCCGACGCGGGTCACCATGACGATGCCGACACTGCGTCGCGCACGTGAGGTGTGGTTCGTGGTCTCCGGAGCCGACAAGGCCAAGCCGGTGCGGCTGGCCCTCGGCGGCGCGGGCATGATGCAGGTGCCTGCCGCCGGGGTGGTCGGCACGAGCCGCACGTTGTGGCTGCTCGACCACGACGCGGCGGCCGAGCTCCCGCAGTCGCTCGCGCGCCTCGCCTCCCCCTGAGAGCGAGCGTCAGAAGACGATCTCGCCGGACTGCCGCTTGGTGCGCAGCGTCTCGAGCGCCTCCTCGAGGATCTCGTCAGCCTCCTCGTCGGAGCGACGCTCCTTCACGTAGGCCAGATGGGTCTTGTACGGCTCGATCTTCGGCGGCGGAGGGGGGTTCTCCTGGTCGCGGTTGGCAGGAAGGCCGCAACGCGGGCAGTCCCAGGAGTCGGGGATCGCCGCGTCGACCGCGAAGGCCACCTGCGTCTCGTGCCGCTTGGCGCAGTAATAGAACACGCGCACGCGTGGTGCGGCGTCGCCGCGCTCGGCCTCACCCATCGGGCCCGCGCCGACACGACTGCCCCGGATGGCGTTACCACCTGCCACAGTTCACTCCTCGTCGTACGTCATGTCCCCCGCTGTCCCTACCTATTTCAACAGCAGACCGAGCGCGACGATGCTCAAAGCCCAGATGATGCCCGTGCCGATCGTGAGCCGGTCCAGGTTGCGCTCCGCGATCGAGGAGCCACCCAGACCGCTCGACATGCCGCCGCCGAACATGTCGGAGAGACCGCCACCGCGTCCTTTGTGCAGGAGGACGAGCAGCACCAGCATCAGGCTGGTCACGATGAGCAGGATCTGGAAGGCGAGAATCACAGTGCTAGAGCCTAACCCGTCGATGTGCTGATCAGATAACCGGCAGGTCGGCGAACCGGCAGATCGCGCCGAACTCGTCGGCCTGCAGGCTGGCCCCGCCCACGAGGGCGCCGTCGACGTCGGCCTTGTCCATGATGCCTCCGACGTTGGCCGACTTCACCGAGCCTCCATAGAGGATGCGCACGCTCGCCGCGGCCTCTGCCGAGGCCGTCTCCGCGAGTCGGGCGCGGATCGCCGCACAGACCTCCTGGGCGTCGTCGGGGGTGGCGACCTCACCGGTGCCGATCGCCCACACCGGCTCGTAGGCCACGACGAGGTCCGCAACCTGCTCCGGCGAGAAGCCGGCCAGCGAGCCGTCCACCTGAGCCAGCGTGTGCTCGACGTGGCGGCCTTCCTTGCGGATCTCCAGCCCCTCGCCCACGCACACGATCGGGGTGATCCCCGCGGCCACCGCCTTGTGCGCCTTGGCGTTGACCAGCGCGTCGTCCTCGGCGTGGTGCTGCCGACGCTCGGAGTGGCCGAGTACGACGTAGCTGCACCCCAGCTTGGCCAGCATGCCCACCGAGATGTCGCCGGTGTAGGGACCGTCGTCGTGCGGCGAGCAGTCCTGGGCGCCGTACCTGATCTGCAGCCGGTCGCCGTCGACCAGCGTCTGGACGGAGCGCAGGTCGGTGAACGGCGGGACCACCACGACCTCGGCCTTGGCGAAGTCGTGCTTCTTGTCCTCCAGCGTCCAGGCGAGCTTCTGGACCAGCACCACCGCTTCCTGGTG
>Ga0075331_1000079_pt1 | contig 18643 bp, 13 predicted proteins | sample MayberrySE_TuleA_FD_120090 | JGI IMG/M metagenome (GOLD analysis project Ga0075331, IMG submission 120090) | Natural and restored wetland microbial communities from the San Francisco Bay, California, USA, that impact long-term carbon... | ecosystem: Environmental > Terrestrial > Soil > Wetlands ... | reverse complement strand
CGGGGGCGGCGGCCATCACGAAACCGCCGAGTCCCATCGTCTCGGTGATCGTCGAGTCGCCGATGTCGGGGTTCGCGTCCCGTGGGCCGTAGCCGCCCAGGAACAGACCCTCCGGCGTCCGGGCAGGGCCGGTGAACCACGCGTCGTCGGTGCCCGACACCCGGATGCCGAAGTCGGTGCCGTTGCGCGCCATCGTCGTCACGACCGAGCTGCCGGCGATTCCTGCGGCAGCCTGGGTCTGCAGCTTGCCGGCCGGCATCACCAGGTTGAGGAAGAAGTGGTCGTTGCCCGAGACGAACCGCACGACCTCGGCGAGGTCCGAGCTGTCGGCACCGCTGTCGACGAGGTCCGGCAGCAGCTCGCGCAGGAGCATGAGGGTGCCGGCACGGTTGCGGTTGTGGCCCTCGTCCCCCATCTGCACCATCTGCGCCACGATGGCCTTGACGTCGATCCGTCCGCGGCGCCGTACCGCCGTCTGCAGCAACGGCCCGAGGACCTCGCCCATCCAGCGCAGCCGCTGCACGACCTCGTCGGAGTAGGCGCCGTAGCGCAGTACCTTGCCGAGCCCTTCGTTGAGGGAGCACCAGGCCGTGCCGTCATTCACCTCGTCACGCAGCTCGAACATCCACATCGAGGGGGAGACGACGCCCGCCATGGGCCCCACGGCCCGACGGTCGTGGCAGGGCTGGAGCATGATGCCGTGGCCGTCCGCGAGCCGCGCCTCGGCCTCGTGCGCGCTGCCGGCGAGCCCCTCGAGGAGCATGGCTCCGATGAGCGCGCCGCGCATCGGGCCGGAGGCGCGTTCCCAGGTCAGCGGCGGCCCCGCGTGCAGGAACTGACCAGGCTGCAGCCCGAGCGCCTCGGCCGCAGGCCGGACATCGACGAGCTCGGCGGTGGAGCGCAGCATCCGCTCGAGCGCCTCGGCGTTGGCCCGTGCCCGGCGGGAGTCGGCCATGACCCGCGTGAGCTGCTCGGCCGTCCCGGCGACGGGGGGCCGCCAGTCCACCGCGGTGGTCGGGACCGCCTGCGCCCGCAGAGCCTTGGTGAACAGGTCGACCCCCGCGGCGACGACCTGGGGTGGCTGGGCGAGCAGACCCTGCGGTGAGCCGATCACGGCATGCCTCCGACGAGCTCGACGGCCTTGCGGGCCGCGTGTGCGTTCGACAGGTGCACCGACGCCCCGGCGGCGCGCAGCGCCTCGGCCTGCACCACCAGCCCCTGCGGGTCGTCCTCGGTGCCGACCAGCGAGATCACGACGGCGACCTGGCGGCCGTCGGCGCCGGCCCGGGCGTGCGCGGCACGGATGGCCGGTGCGAGCTCCGCCGCCGGGTCCGGATGGGCGGCGTACCCGAGCACGACGTCGAGCAGCAGCACGCCGCACTGCGGGTCGGATGCCTCGGTGAGGATCCGCTCGGCCCGCAGGCTGTTGTCGATCATCGGGTGCGGACGACCCTGGGTGAGCCGGTCCTCGCCGAAGTCGATCATCAGGTGGCCCGGCGCGTGCAGGTCGTCGGGCAGCGCCCACTCGGGCCGAAGCGGCACGTTGGAGCGGACGGGACCGAGCCGGCCGCTCACCACCACCATCGCCTCGTCGCACAGCGTGCCGCCGGAGAAGAGCCCACGCACGGTCGGGTAGCTCCCGCGCCGCTCCTCGGGTGCCGGCCACCAGCGCGGCTCCTCCCATGCTGAGCCTGTCGCTGCGACCACGGCCTCGGCCGCCTCGGTGAGGTCGGGCTCTCCCTCGCCGAGCAGGGCGAAGACCACCTGCTTGTCCAACGCAGCGGCATGGTCGCGGACCTTCGCCGCGACGTCGGCGGCAGGGGGCTTGCTGACGACGACGATGACCTCCGTGGCGTCGTCGGCGGCGAGCAGGTCGAGCGCGGCGTGGGTCGACCGGCCCGCGACCTGCGTGGTCAGGTCGCGTCCTCCGACGCCCAGGCAGTGGCTCACACCGACACCGGCGGCGCCGAGGAGGCACATCAGCTGCTGCGCTCCGGTGCCGGACGCCGCGACCAGGCCGACGTCGCCCGGGCGGACGACGTTCGCGAAGCCGAGGCCGACACCACCCACCACGGCCGTCCCGCAGTCCGGTCCCATCACCAGCAGGCCCCGGGCGGCAGCCTCCTCCTTGAGCCTGATCTCCTCGGGCAGGGGGACGTTGTCGGAGAAGACCATCACGGACAGGCCCGCCTCCAACGCGTCCATCGCGTCCGCGAAGGCGTAGCTGCCGGGTGTGGAGACGAGAGCCAGGGTGGCGTCGGCGGACCGCGCCGCGGCCGCGACGGTGCGGGGCGCGGGCACCTCGCCGAAGCCGGTCGCGGCCGGGCGGGTGTGCGCGGTCAGCTCGGTGTCGAGCCGGCGGAGGGCGCCGGTCAGCGCATCCTCGTCCTTCGCCTCGACCGCGACGAGGAGGTCGGCCGGCCCCGCGTTCCCAGGCGGGTCGAACCCCATCCCGGCCGCGAGATCCAGGTTGAGGTCGGTGGCCATCGCGACCAGCGCCGCGGTGACGCCTGGCTCGGTGCCGACGGACCGGCTGACCTGCATCAGGGTGACCGAGTCGTGGTAAGCGCCGCTGCGCAGCTGCACGTGTCGGGTCACGGTTCCCCGCTCCTCACCGACCCGGCGCCCACGACCTCCAGACCGGCGTACACGCCGTGCAGGAGGGCGGCGCCGGAGCTGTGTCCCACCGCCAGGAGGCGGTGTCGTGCGGCGGAGACGTCCGAGTCCGCTCGCTCCAGCGCAGCAAGGAGACCGGCGACCTCCGGGATGCAGTGACCGCGCGTCGCGTGGTCGAGCAGCGCCGCCGAGATCGCTGTCGTGCGCTCGTGCGGCCGGCAGCCGGCCACGACGCCTGCCAGGTTGTCGGCGACGGCATGGCGAGCCGCGCGCAGCGTCACGACGGCACCCGCGAGCACGTCGTCGCCGCTCGGGGTGAGCCCGGGGCCGCGGCCGAGCAGCGCCCGCACTGCCGGGCCGAGCGGAGGCCCGCCGGTCCCCAGGGCGTCGGTCAGCCGCCGCGTCCGTTCGTCCAGGCCGTCGGTGAGCGCGGGCGGATCGAGGCTGCCGCGGCGCGCCGCGGCCAGGACCGGGTGGGCGAGGACGGGCTCCGGCGTCGGCCACCACCGCCGGACGACCACCGTCGAGGCCGGCAGCCGTACGCGGCCGGAGCCGACGTCTACCCGCTGGCCCGGGGCGGCCGCCGGCAGCCCGGGCCCGAGAAGCAGTGCGCAGGGCAGCCGGACCGCGCGCGGACCGGCGAGACAGAGCAGCTCCGCCCCGGTCGCGGAGCCGGCGTCGGACGGTGGGTCGACGCTCACGAGCACCGCGTGCGGAGTCACCGCGAGCACCCGACCCGTGCGATCCGGCCCGCGCAACAGGTCCGCCACCGCGCTCGCGGCGGCCGCCGGGATCTCTGCGGGCCGGATCTCCCCGGCCCGCGCCACGCCGCATTCCACTGCCCGAACGTATCCCTGGCGCTAGCGTCGCCTGCATGGGAAATGTTGCCAACGATTCGGTGCGGACTTCGCCGGACTTGCCAGCGCGGGACCGTCGGTCCTGGGCCACGCGGGTCGTGCCCGGGCTCACGGTCCGCGCAGCGCTGGAGGTGCCTGCGCTCGCGGGGGCGCGGGTGCTGGCGGGTGCGAGCGGGCTGGACCGGGTGGTGCACGGCGCGAACATCATGGAGGTGCCGGACATCCTGCCGTGGGTCAAGCCGCACGAGCTGTTGCTCACGACCGGCTACCCGCTCCGCAACACGCCGAACGGGCTGCCGCAGCTCGTCGTCGACCTCCACGGCCGCGGGCTGTCGGCTCTCGGGGTGAAGCTGCACCGCTACCTCGACGAGCTGCCGCCGGCGATGCTGGCCGAGGCCGACCGGCTGGGGCTGCCGGTGCTGCTGTTGCCAGATGCGGTCGGCTTCGACGACATCCTCAACCAGGTACTGACGCAGGTCCTCGACCGCCAGGCCGAAGCCCTGAGGCGTACCTGGGCCGTCCACGACGCGTTGCTGTCGGTGGTGCTCGACGGCGGCGGGCTCGACGAGCTGACGGGGGAGATCTCGAGCGTCCTGGCGGCGGCGGTGCGCATCACGACTCCCGACGGCCAGGTGCTGGCACGCGCCGGCGCTCACGACGACGAACGGCCGGACCGGGAGGTGGCGGCGCCCATCGTGGCGGGCCGGGTCGACCACGGCAGGATCATCGCGAGCAGCGCCGACCGGGAGCTCGACGAGGACGACGTCAGCGTGCTCGAACGGGCGGCGACGGTGGCGGCTCTGGTGGTGACCAAGGAGCTCGCGGTGACGGCGGTGGAGGACAAGTACCGCAGCGACTTCCTGCGCGACGTGCTCGCGGGTCGCGCAGGTGACAGTGACCGCGTCGTGGGCCACTGCGCCTCCCTCGGGTGGGACGTCGACCGCCGCCTCGTCGTGGTGGTCGCCGAGCTCGACCCGGACGAGCCGGCGTCGATGTCCGCCGGCGTGGAGCAGCGGCCGGTCCAGGAGCGGCTCGCGCTCGGTTGGCGGTCGGTGGTGCAGCAGCGGGACCCCTCGGCCGCAGTGGTCGGGTTCAGTCAGGAGGTCGTCGTCCTGCTCGGCGTGGCCGACCCCGCCGAGGCCGACCGGACCGTGCGAGAGCTCGTGCGCCGGGTGGCCGGTGACGGCGCGGGGGGTCGACGGTCGTTCTCGACCGGCGTGAGCCGGGTCGTCGAGGACCCCGACGGGCTGCCGGAGGCGTACGAGCAGGCATTGCGGGCCGTGCACGTCGGCCGTCGGATGCACGGTCGCTCAGCCATCGCCCACTTCGACGGTCTCGGGACGTTCCGGCTGCTGAGCCTGATCCCCGACGCCGGGGAGCTGCGCGGATTCGCGCGCGAGACCTTGCGCGAGCTCGCGGACGAGACCCACCACGAGATGGCCGACCTTCGCCACACGCTGCAGGTCCTGCTCGACACCAACCTCAACGTCGCCGAGGCGGCACGCGAGCTGCACTTCCACTACAACACCCTGCGCTACCGCATCGGCAAGCTGGAGCGGCTGGTCGGCCCGTTCACGACCGACCCCCACCTGCGGCTCGACCTGGCGCTCGCGCTGAAGGTGATGCAGATGCGCGGGATCTTCGCGACCGGCAGGGAGTGACAGACATTGCCGACGCCGACTACCAGGGCTCGGCAGATCGTGCCCATGCCGCTGGTGTCCCGCAGTGCCAGAGTGACCGTTGGCGGATCCCGGGACAGCGGAGGAGAGCGACGTGGCACGAGGGTGGAAGGTCGTGTACGGCGGGAAGACCCCGCCGCCTGGTGAGGTCGTACGCCCCGACGAGCGCCTGTCCTGGGCACGAACGGCCGGGCTCGGTGCCCAGCACGTGGTCGCGATGTTCGGAGCGACGTTCGTCTTCCCGCTGATCATGGGGCTCAACCCCCAGCTGGCGGTGATGATGAGCGGCATCGCGACGATCTGCTTCCTGCTCATCGTGCAGGGCAAGGTCCCCAGCTACCTGGGCACCAGCGCCTCGTTCGTCGGCGGTGTCGTCGCCATCCGCAGCCAGCAGGGCGACTCCTCGGACGTGACCGGTGCGATCCTCGTCGCCGGCGCGGTCCTCGCGCTGGCCGGTGTGATGATCCACTTCCTCGGCTCCCGGGTGCTCCACAGGGTGCTGCCACCCGTGGTCACCGGCGCGGTCGTCATGCTGATCGGGTTCAACCTCGCACCGGTGGTCGCGGACGTCTACTGGCCGCAGGACCAGTGGGTCGCGCTGCTCGTGATGACCGCGGTCATCCTCATGGCGGTCGGCCTGCGGGGCTTCCTCGGCCGGATCGCGGTCTTCCTCGGCCTGATCTTCGGCTACGTCATCTCGTGGGTGTTCGACGTGGTCTTCGGGCAGATCACCTCGTTCGACCCCAACGCCGGCGAGGTCACCACCCACTTCCGGGTCAACTTCGAGAACCTGCGCACGGCCGACTGGTTCGGGTTCCCACCGCAGACGATGATCGGCCCCGACGGGGCCGAGGTCGCCGGCTGGCACCTGCCGACCTTCGACATCGTCTTCGTGCTGCTCGTCCTGCCGGCGGTGATCGCGCTGATCGCCGAGAACACCGGCCACGTGAAGGCGGTCGCGGAGATGACCGGCGACGATCTCGACCCGGTGATGGGGCGGGCCATCGCCGCGGACGGCGTCGGCACCATGCTGGCGACCTCGGTCGGCGGCTCGCCCACCACGACGTACGCCGAGAACATCGGGGTCATGGCCGCCACCCGGGTCTACTCCACGGCCGCGTACTACGTGGCCGCGCTGGTGGCGATCATCTTCGGGCTCTCGCCCAAGTTCGGCGCGCTGGTCGCTGCCGTACCCGGTGGCGTGCTCGGCGGGATCACCGTCGTGCTGTACGGCATGATCGGCCTGCTGGGCGCGAAGATCTGGGTGGAGAACAGAGTCGACTTCGCCAACCCGATCAACCTGGTGCCGGTCGCCGCCGGCATCATCATCGCGATCGGTGACACGTCCCTGCAGATCACCGAGGACTTCGTGCTGTCGGGCATCGCGCTCGGCACCATCGTCACCGTGGTCGCGTACCACCTGGCGCACGCCGCCGCTCCCGAGCACCTCAAGACCGAGGGTGCACTGGTCATCATCGGCCGGACCGGGTCCGAACGGGTTGCCGATTCAGAGCAGTGACGGGCGGTTCGCGAGAGAGGATGGGTGCGTGAAGCCACCGCCGTTCACCTACCACCGGGCGGGCGAGGTCGAGGAGGCCCTCGACCTGCTCGCGGAGGCAGGCGCTGACGGCAAGGTGCTCGCCGGTGGGCAGAGCCTCGTCCCGATGTTGAACATGCGGCTCACCGCCCCAGCGACCCTCGTCGACATCAACCCGCTGCGCGACCTCGCGCACGTGCGGGTCGAGAACGGTGGCGGGCCCGCGCGGGTGCGGGTCGGCGCCACCGCGCGGCACACCGATGTGGAGCGTGACGCCGCCGCGTTCGCGGTCCTGCCGCTGCTGCGGCAGGCGCTGGAGCATGTCGCCCATCCGACGATCCGCAACCGTGGGACCACGGTCGGGAGCCTCGTGCACGCGGACCCCGCGGGGGAGATGACCGCGGTGCTCGCCCTGCTGGACGGTTCGGTGGAGCTGCGCTCGACCGGCGGTACCCGGGTCGTCACCGCCTCGGACTTCTTCGTGGGGCCGCTGGAGTCGTGCGTGCGTCACGACGAGCTCGCGACGTCGGCCTTCTTCCCCGTGCCGGAGGGTCTGACCGGGTCGGCCTGGCTGGAGGTGGCGCGCCGCCACGGCGACTACGCCGTCTGCGGCGTCGGGACGCTGGTGACCCTCGACGACGACCTGCGGGTCTCGGCAGTGCGCGCCTCCTACGTCTCGGTGGGGGCGACTCCGGTGGTGCTCGACCTCGGCGACGCGGTCGTCGGGCGGTCCTTCGACGCGGCCGACTGGCCCGCGGCCGGTCGGCTCGCGGCGGGACGGCTGCAGCCGGAGGGGGACATCCATGCCACAGCCGCCTACCGGCAGCACCTGGCAGGGGTCCTGACCGCTCGCGCACTCGCCCGCGCAGCCGACGCAGCAGTCGAGAGGACGAAGCCGTGACCACGACCAGCGCGCGCGAGCCGCTGCACCAGGTGTCCCTGGTGGTCAACGGTGTCCCACGCGCAGCCGCCGTGCCCGCCCGGCGGCTGCTCTCGGACTTCCTGCGTCACGACCTCGGCCTGACCGGCACCCACGTGGGGTGCGAGCACGGAGTGTGCGGTGCTTGCACGGTGCTCGTCGACGGCCGACCGATGCGGTCGTGCCTGCAGTTCGCGGTCAGCGCGGTGGGCGCCGAGATCACCACCGTCGAGGGCTGTCGGGCCGCCGACGGCGGGCTCGGTCCTGTGCAGCAAGCGTTCCAGGACTGCCACGGCCTGCAGTGCGGCTTCTGCACGCCCGGCTTCGTGACCACGATCACCGCCTATCTCGAGGAGCAGGAGCAGCCGTCGGCGGAGCAGGCACGGGAGGCGATCGCGGGCAATCTGTGCCGCTGCACCGGCTACCAGAACATCGTGGCCGCCGTGCAGCGGGCCGCTGAGCTGCGCCGCCCGGCACGCCCCGACGCGGACGGGGCCGAACGGTGACGACCGCGACGCTCGGCGAGCGGATCCTCCGGCGGGAGGACCCGAGGCTGGTGGCCGGGGACGGGCGCTACCTCGACGACCTCGGGACCGAGGCGCTCGCGGCGGCCTTCGTGCGCAGCCCGCACGCGCACGCCAGGATCGTCGACGTCGACGTCGAGGACGCCCTCGACATCGAGGGGCTGGTCGCGATCTACACGCACGAGGACCTGCCGGAGCGCGTCGGCGAACGACTTCCGCTGCTGATCCCGCACCCGGCGCTCACCCAGGCCCGGACGCCGTACCCCCTGGCCAAGGACGAGGTCAACCACGTCGGGGAGGCCGTCGTCATGGTGGTGGCGACCGACCGCTATGTCGCCGAGGACGTCTGCGGCCGGATCCGTGTCGACTACGAGCCGCTGCCCGCGGTCGTCGGCATCGACCGCTCCCGGGCCGCCGAGCGCTGCGTGCACGACGACGTGCCCGACAACGTCGCGGCCCACATGGTCCAGGAGGTCGGCGACGCAGCCACCGCCATCGCTGGCGCGCCCTACTCGCTGGAGCTGGAGCTGGAGGTCGAGCGCAGCGCGTCGATGCCCATGGAGGGCAAAGGGGTCTACGCACGCTGGGACGACGACGACCGCAGTCTGCGCGTCTACAGCTCGACCCAGACCACGACCTCCGTGCGAGCCGCGCTGGCGGCCAAGCTCGGGCTGCCGCCGGACCGGGTCGAGGTCGTCGCACCCGACGTCGGCGGGGGCTTCGGGGTCAAGATCGTGCACCCCTGGCCGGAGGAGGTGCTGGTGCCGTGGGCCGCGATCACGCTGGGCCAGGAGGTCAAGTGGGCGGAGGACCGGCGCGAGCACTTCGTCTCCAGCGCACACGAGCGCGGCCAGCTGCACCGGGTCCGCGTCGGCTTCGACGACGACGGGCGTCTGCACGGTCTCGAGGTCACCTTCTGGCACGACAACGGCGCCTACACGCCGTACGGCATCATCGTCCCGATCATCACCTCCACCCAGCTGCTCGGTCCGTACAAGCCGGGCGCCTACCGGGTCGAGTTCAGCAGCCTCTACACCAACACGGTCATGGTCACCCCCTACCGCGGTGCCGGCCGTCCGCAGGGCTGCTTCGTGATGGAGCGGACCATGGACGCCATCGCCGGTCGGCTGGGCCTCGACCGGTGCACGGTGCGCGAGCGCAACTTCATCCAACCCGACGAGATGCCCTACGACCACGGGCTGCTGTTCCAGGACGGACGCCCGCTCGTCTACGACTCCGGTGACTATCCCGTGCTGCTGGAGAAGCTGCGCAAGCTGGTCGGGTGGGAGGAGTTCGAGACCTACCGTGAGCAGGCCCGGGCCCAGGGCCGGCGGGTGGGTCTCGGCATCGGCTGCTACGTCGAGGGCACGGGCGTGGGGCCTTACGAGGGCGCGTTCGTGAAGGTCGAGACCGACGGCACCGTCGTCGTGGCCACCGGGCTCACGACCCAGGGGCAGGGCCACCAGACCGTGCTGGCCCAGGTAGTGGCCGAGGAGCTCGGCGTACCGATCGATCGGGTCGTGGTGACGACCGGCGACACCCGGCGGTTCGGCTACGCCGTCGGCACCTTCGCCTCCCGCACCGCGGTGATGAGCGGCAACGCGGTGGCGCTCGCCGGCCGCAAGGTGCGGGAGAAGGCGCTGCGCATCGCCGGAGAGGCGCTGGAGGTGGATCCCGGCGACCTCGAGATCACCGACGGCGTGGTCCAGGTCAAGGGCACACCCGGTGCGACCATCGCCCTCTCGACCGTGGCGGTCCTGTCCAACCCGCTGCGGTACGCGTTCGACGAGGAGGCGCAGCGCGCCACCCAGTTCGCCACCCCGGCCGACCCCGAGCGTCCGCCGGTCGACGAGGGCGAGGAGCCTGGGCTGGAGGGCACCGCCTACTACTCCCCAACTCGCTCGACCTTCGCCAGCGGCATGCACGCCGCGATCGTCGAGACCGACCCCGAGACGGCCGAGATCTCGGTGCTGCGCTACTGCGTCGTGCACGACTGCGGAACGCTGGTCAACCCGATGATCGTCGAGGGGCAGATCCACGGCGGCGTCGCACAGGGCATCGGCGGTGCGCTCTACGAGCGGATGGTCTACGACGAGAACGGCCAGCTGCTCAACGCGTCGTACATGGACTTCCTGATGCCCTACGCCACGGAGGTCCCCACGATCGAGACCGACCACCTGGAGACGCCGTCCCCACTCAACCCGCTCGGCATCAAGGGCGCGGGCGAGGCCGGAGTGATACCGGGCGCGGCGGTGCTCGCCTCCGCGATCGAGGACGCCGAGGGGCTCCGCATCACCCGGATGCCGATCTCGCCGTCCGAGCTGTACCACCTGCGTGAGAACGAGAGGGCACGTCGATGAAGATCTCAGGGTCCGCCGACCTGCGCGCGCCGCGGGAGGCGGTGTGGCACGCGTTCACCGATCCGGCCGTGCTCGTGCGCACGATCCCGGGCTGTGAGCGGCTGGTCGAGATCGGCCCCGACGCCTACGAGATGACGCTCCTGACGGGTGTGGCCGCGATCAAGGGCACCTTCGCCGGCGACGTCCGGGTGAGCAGGCACGAGCCCGACTCGCTGGTGATGACCGCGACCGGCGCCGGGGCGCCGGGGACGATCCAGGCCGACGTGACGATGACGCTGGTGGAGGCTCTCGGGGGCGGCACCAGGCTCGACTACGTCGCGGAGGCGGTCGTGGGCGGGACGCTCGGCGGCGTCGGCCAGCGGGTCCTGGGCGCCGCGGCGCGGAGGACCGCAGGCGAGTTCTTCGGCGCGATCGACGACCTCCTGACCGGAGCCGCGCCGGCGCTCGCCCCCGCCGCGCCCACGGCAGCCGCACCGGCCGCCCGGCCCGCGGTGACCTACGAGGCCCCGGCAGCGGCACGGCGGGCACTGCCCGGTGGCGAGTTCGGGCAGGGGCTGCTGGTGGGGGCCGCGATCGCCCTGGCCGGCGCGGCGGTGGGCGGCTGGGCCGCCGGACGGCGCCGGAGCTAGCGGCAGGGCACGAGGGCAGGAGACGAGATGCGCGCATTCACCGCAGCTGCGGTCCAGGTGCAGGCACGGCCGGAGCCGCTCAGCGCACACACGATCAAGCTCAACATCGAGCATGCCGCCGACCACGTCGAGCGCTGTGTCGCCGACACCGGCGCCGAGCTGGTGGTACTGCCGGAGTCGGTGACCACCGGGTTCACGCCCGGCTGTCCGCCGGAACAGCTGTGGGACCTCGTGAGCGAGATCCCGGGCGCGCTCAGCGAGCCGCTGCAGCAGCTGGCCCGCGAGCTCGGTATCCACCTGGTGTGGGGCAGCTACGAGCGGGGGCCCGAGCGCGGCGTCGTCTTCAACAGCGCCGCGCTCGCCGGGCCGGACGGTCAGGTGCTCGGCACCTACCGCAAGACCCATCCCTACTGCACCGAGCTGCGCAACCGCGGTGGCTGGGTCACCGCCGGCGACGAGGTGTGCGTGGTGGAGACCGAGCTCGGCCGCATCGGGATCATCATCTGCTTCGACGGTGACTACCCCGAGCTGTCGCGGATCACGGCGGTCCGGGGCGCCGAGGTGATCGTGCGCCCGTCGGCGCTGCTGCGCTCGGCCGACATCTGGGAGCTCACGAACCGTGCCCGGGCCTACGACAACCACGTGTACGTCGTGGGGGCGAACTGTGTCGGCACCGACCCCGCGGGCGTGCTGTACTTCGGCAACTCGATGATCGTCACACCGATCGCCGAGGTGGTCGCACGAGCGGCGAGCCACGAGTGCTGGGTGTCGGCGCGGCTCGACCCGGAGCGGGCGATGCGATCACTGACGCCCGGATCGAGCGTCGGTCAGGCCTTCGACCACCTCGCCGACCGCAACCTCGAGCTGGTCCGCCGCTACGCCGACGATCTCACCAGACCCGCGCGTACGTCGTTCCCGCACCCGGAGCCGTGACCGTGCCACCGACGATCCGGATCGGTATCGACACCGGAGGCACGTTCACCGACGTCGTCGCGGTCGACGAGCAGACCGGCGCCCTCGTCACGACCAAGACACCGTCGACGCCGTCGGATCCGGCGGAGGGGTTCATGACCGGCATCGAGAAGGTGCTCGCGCTGCTGGGGGTCGGTGGTGACGCCGTCTCCGCGGTGAGCCACGGCACGACCGTGGCCACCAACCGGCTGCTGGAGGGCAAGGTCGACAGCCTCGGTTTCGTCACCACCGAGGGCTACGAGCACATGCTGGAGATCGCCCGCCAGTCGGTGCCCGACGGGTACGGCAACAGCTACTTCTGGGTGAAGCCGCCGCGGATCGTCCCCGCCGACCGGGTGCGGACCGTCGGGGGCCGGCTGACGGTCGACGGCAGCGAGATCCGTCCGTTCGACCGCGAGAGCGCGGTGGCAGCGGCACGCTTCTTCCGGCAGCACGACATCAGCACGATCGGGGTGTGCTTCCTGCACTCCTACGCCAATCCGGAGCACGAGCTCCGGATGCGGGAGGTGCTGGCCGAGGAGCTGCCGGAGGCAACGGTCTCGATCTCGTCGGATGTGCTAAGGGAGTACCGCGAGTACGAGCGCAGCGTCACCACCCTCGTCGACGCCGCGGTCAAGCCGAGCATCCGGCGCTATGTCGAGAACATCAGTGCCCGGTTGGCGACGCTGTCTCGGGCCTCCGGGCCCCGTGCGTTGCCGTTCTACGTGATGAAGTCCAACGGTGGGGTGCTGTCGGCCGACGAGGTCGTGCACCAGCCGATCTCGACAGTGCTGTCCGGCCCCGCCGCCGGTGCGCTGGGTGCGGCGGTCGTCGCGAAGGCCGCGGGCTTCGCCGGCGTCCTGACGCTCGACGGCGGCGGCACCTCCACCGACGTGGCCGTGGTGCTCGACGGTCATCCGGCGCTCACGACCGAGGGTTCCGTGGGGGCCTATCCGAGCAAGATCCCGATGATCGACGTGGTGACGGTCGGCGCCGGTGGGGGGTCGATCGCGTGGGTCAGCCCGGAGGGCACTCTCAAGGTGGGCCCGCACTCGGCCGGGGCCGACCCCGGTCCGCTCTGCTACCGCCAGGGCGGCACCCAGCCCACCGTGACCGACGCGCACCTGGTGCTCGGCCGTATCCCGCCGCACCTGCTCGGGGGAGAGATACCGCTCGACGTCGACGCCGCGGCCGAGGGTCTCGCGGAGCTGGCCGGGCGGCTCGGCATGGACCCGCACCGCTGTGCGGCCGGCGTGCTGGAGGTGTCGGCGTGGAACCAGGCCAACGCCCTGCGCCGGATCACCGTGCAACGCGGGCTCGACGTGCGCGACTTCCGGCTGGTCACGTTCGGCGGCTCCGGTTCGCTGCTGGCCTGCCGCCTGGTCGACGTACTCGGGCTCGGGGGAGTGCTGGTGCCGCCCAACCCCGGCAACCTCTCCGCCTACGGCCTGCTGACCGTCGACGTGCGCAACGACTACGTGCGTACGGCGGTCGCCCGGCACCGGCTGCTCGACCTCGCCGAGGTGGAGAAGGTGTACGCCGACCTGCGCGCCGAGGCCGATGCCGCGCTGGCCCGGGAGGGTTTCGCGCCGGGGGAGCGGCGGTTCGTGCGCACGGCCGACCTGCGCTACTTCGGCCAGGCCTTCGAGGTGCGCGTGGACGTGCCGGAGGGCGCTGTCACCGCCGACCTCGCCGACGTGGTCGCAACCGCCTTCCACGACGAGCACCGCAAGCTCTACGGCTACGACTTCCGCGGCGATCCTCGCCAGGAGGTCGAGTGGGTCAACCTGCGGGTGAGCGGCGTCGGTCCGATCCGCAAGCCCGGCATGCGCGAGGTCGCGCAGGGGAGTGGTGCCGAGGCCGCCCGCACCGGGACCCGTCCGGTCCGCTTCGACGCCTGGGTGGAGACCCCCGTCTACGACCGTGACCGGCTGGGCGCCGGGGACACCCTCGAGGGCCCCGCGGTGCTCGAGGAGTTCGGCTCGACGGTCCCGGTGCACCCCGGCTTCGGGGCCGAGGTGGACCGGTTCGGGAACGTGCTCATCACGCGGCACCGCGGCCCGGGGGCTCGGTCGTGACCGGCGCGGGGGTGCCGCCGTACCGGCTCACCGACGGCGTCGAGGCCGACCCGGTCCTCGTCGAGATCGTCGCGGGCTACCTGGCGTCGGTCGAGAAGGAGGTGGAGACCGCCATCGGTCGTACCTCCCGGTCGCCGATGATCCGTGATGCGCACGACTACCGGGCAGGGATCCACGACCGGCACCTGCGCAAGCTGACCGGCCGGTCCTACTCCGCGCTGGTGCACCCGGTGGCTCGCGACTACCCGCCGGCGACGATGCGGCCCGGCGACATCTTCTTCCACAACGACGTCTACCTGTCCGAGGGCGGCATCGGTCACCTGCCCGACCTCTGCGTGACCGCTCCCGTCTTCCACGACACCGGAGACGGCCCGCAGGTCGTGGCGTTCGTCCAGGCTTTCGGTCACCACGACGACATCGGTGGTGCGGTGCCGGGCTCCATGCCGAGCAATGCCACCAGCGTGTTCGAGGAAGGGCTGATGGTGCCGCCGATCCGGCTGTGGGATGCCGGCGTGCGCAACGAGGCGGCGCTGAAGATCATGACCCGCAACTCTCGGATGCCCGAGTCGCTCGCCGCCGACCTGGACGCCGAGTGCTCGGCCTGCCTGATGGGCGCCCGGCGGATGGGAGAGCTCTTCGAGCGCTACGGCAAGGACACCGTCGAGGCCTGCTTCGACGCCATCCTCGACCGGACCACCGACACCTTCCGGCGCGAGGTGCTGGCCAAGATCCCTGCCGGCAGCTACACGTGGGAGGACTACGCCGAGCACGACGGCGTCGACCCCCCGCAGCTGCACCGGCAGCGGATCACGCTCACCAAGACCGACGGCGACGGTGGCCGGCTGGTCATCGACTTCACCGGCACCGGTCCGCAGGCCAAGGGGCCGATCAACCACTGCGGCGACTACGCCGACGGCGCGTTCCTGAAGAAGTGGCTGGCACCGGTCCTGCGCAACCTGGCCGACACACCCGAGCGGATGGCCGAGCTCGACGTCAACGAGGGCGTGGCGCCGCTGATCGAGATGCGGTTCCCGCCGAAGGGGACCCTGGTGACGCCGATCTTCCCGGCGCCGACCAATGCCCGGACGTTCGTGATCCTGCGCATGCTCGGCGTACTCGCGGGCGCGGTCGCCAAGGCGGTTGACGGCAACATGCCGGCCGACCAGGAGACGATCCGCTACACCGGCGTCTACGGCAACGATCTCGACGGCAAGCCCTACCTGATGCGGGAGGTGCTCGGTGGCGGATCGGGGGGCCGGTACTACGCCGACGGCGAGGACACCATCCACGTGGTGCCGGACTCGCGCAACCTGCCCACGGAGTTCAGCGAGGCGCGGTTCCCGTTCGTGGTCGAGCGGCTCGGGCTCGCGGTGGACTCCGGTGGAGCCGGACGGTTCCGCGGCGGGCTCGGCTACGAGAAGCACATCCGGATGCTGGTGGACGCGTCGTTCATGTCGATCGCAGATCGCTCGATCCTCTCCTGCTGGGGGGTCCGCGGCGGCCGGGCGGGGCGGCCGTTCGAGGTGACGATCGATCCGGGTGGGCCGAACGAGCGGGCCGTCGACGCGCTCGCGGACGCGGCGCCGGTGGCCGCCGGAGAGACGATCCGGATCCGCACCACCGGCGGCGGAGGGTGGGGCGATCCGCTGGAACGGCCGTTGGAGGACGTGCTGCGGGACGTGCGCTGGCACAAAATCTCGTTCGGGGGTGCCCGCGACGACTACGGCGTGGTGGTCACCGGCGAGGCCGACGATCCGGTGCTGGACACGGCGGCCAGCGAGGCGTTGCGGGCGCAGCTGCGGCGGCAACGCAGCGCGCGGCAGCCGTTCTTCGACCGTGGGCCGGGCTACGCACGGCTGGCGGCGGGTGCCGCCACGGCGGAGGTCGACTGGCTCGACCGGGCGGCCGAGCCGGGACAGGGGGAGGGCTGATGAGGGTCATCGTGGCGCTGGGCGGCAACGCCATGACCTCACCGGACGGGCGCGCCCGGCCCGAGGACCAGATCGCCGCCGCGACCGCGGCGATGGAGCCGGTCGCCGACCTGGTGGCGGACGGGGTCGAGGTCGTGCTGACGCACGGCAACGGGCCACAGGTCGGCAACCTTCTGGTCAAGAACGAGCTCGCTGCGGCGGTGGTACCGCCGGTTCCGCTCGACTGGTGCGTGGCACAGACCCAGGGCACGATCGGGCTGGTCCTGGTCGACGCGCTGGAGCACGCGCTGGAGCAGCGTGGTGTCTCCCGGCGCGTGGCCGCTCTCGTCACCCGGGCGCGGGTGGCGGCCGACGACCCCGGCCTGCTCAGACCGACCAAGCCGATCGGCCGCTACCTGCCGCGTGACGAGGCGCAGGTGCTGGTCGAGCACGGGCAGGTCTGGGAGGACCGCGGCTCGCGGGGCTGGCGGCGGGTGGTCGCGAGCCCCGAGCCCCTGGAGATCCTGGACGCCGCGACGGTGTCGGCGTTGGTCGACTCCGGCACGGTCGTCGTCGCCAACGGCGGCGGGGGCGTCCCGGTCGTGCGTGAGCCGGACGGGGTCGTGCGCGGCGTGGAAGCCGTGATCGACAAGGACCTCGGCGCCGCGGTGCTGGGTCGGGCGGTTGGAGCCGAGGTGCTCGTGATCGCGACCGATGTCGAGCACGCGGTCCTCGAGTACGACACGCCCCGGGCGCGCCCCCTGCGGCGGATCGACGTACCCGCGATGCGGCAGTACGCCGCCGAGGGACACTTCGCCGGCGGCAGCATGGGCCCGAAGGTCGAGGCGGCGTGCCGCTTCGTCGAGGCGGGCGGGGTGCGGGCCGTGATCACGTCCGTCGACCGGATCACCGGTGCCGTGGAGGGGACTGTGGGCACGGTCGTGGAGCCGCCGGATCAGCCAGGACACAGCCGTACCAGTGACGCCGACGAAAGAGGTGGGACACCCCATGCCCGAACCCATTGAAGTGCGCAAGGTCGCGATCCAGCACGTGAGCGACGCCTCCGGACTGTCCGAGCTGATCGACAACGGGGTGATCGAGGCGGACCGGGTCGTGGCCGTGATCGGCAAGACCGAGGGCAACGGCGGCGTCAACGACTACACGAGGATCATCGCGGACCGCGCCTTCCGTGAGGTGCTGGTCGAGAAGGGGTCCCGCACGCCCGACGAGGCGCGCCAGGTGCCCATCGTGTGGTCGGGCGGCACCGACGGCGTGATCAGCCCGCATGCGACCGTCTTCGCCACGGTGCCGGCCGAGCAGGCGGTGCAGACCGACGAGCCGCGGCTGAGCGTGGGCTTCGCGATGAGCGACGCCATCCTGCCCGAGGAGATCGGCCGACGAGGGATGATCGAGAAGGTTGCGTCGGCGGTGCGCGTGGCGATGGAACGTGCCGGCATCACCGATGCGTCCGACGTGCACTACGTGCAGACCAAGACCCCGCTGCTCACCATCCACACCATCCGTGATGCGAAGTCACGCGGCAAGGAGGTCTGGACCGAGCACACCCACGAGTCGATGGACCTGTCGAACGGATGTACCGGCCTCGGCGTCGCGGTCGCACTGGGGGAGATCGAGATGCCCGACGACCGCGACGTGATGCACAACCGCGACCTGTACTCCGCGGTCGCCTCGTGCTCGTCCGGTGTGGAGCTCGACCAGGCGCAGGTGGTGGTCGTCGGCAACGCCCGCGGCGTCGGTGGCCGCTACCGGATCGGCCACTCGGTGATGAAGGACGCGCTGGATGCCGACGGCATCTGGGACGCGATCCGCGATGCCGGTCTGAAGCTGCCCGACCGGCCGCACCCGGATGACCTCGAAGGTCGCCTGGTCAACGTGTTCCTCAAGTGTGAGGCGAGCCAGGACGGCACGGTGCGCGGCCGGCGGAACGCCATGCTCGATGACTCCGACGTGCACTGGCACCGCCAGATCAAGGCCTGCGTCGGCGGTGTGACCGCGGCGGTGACCGGCGACCCGGCCGTCTTCGTGTCGGTATCGGCAGCCCACCAGGGACCCGAGGGTGGGGGACCGGTGGCCGCGATCGTCGACCTGGGGTAGGCGAGCGCGGGGCGGACGTCGCTGCCGCCGCCAGCGTCTGGACCGAGCCCTGACTCGGTGGCCTCGCGCTCAGGCGGCGTGGGGGTCGGTGTATGCGAGGTTGTCTCGGGCGGGGTAGGCCTCGAGGGTGATGTCGGGGGTGTCGGGGTGGGCCGGGTCGGTGGTGCCGAGGCGGCGGGTGCCGGTGTGGGAGACGAGGTAGGTGGCGCCGGAGGGGTCGCGCCACAGGCTGATGCCGGGGAAGGGTTGTTTGACCTGCCAGGCGCCGAAGGTCTTGATGCGGTGGTGCCAGCGGGTTAGTGGGGCGAGGTTGCCCAGGTCGGTCTGCCCGGGCGGCGGGCCGCCGGGTGGTCCGGTACCGGAGGGTCGTTCGGTGTCGGGTGGTCCGGTGTCGTGGGGTGGGTCGGCGCTGTCCGGGTGTTGGTAGGGGCGGGTGTGGTCGAGCTGGGTGGTGGGGCGGTGTCGGGT
>Ga0075331_1000078_pt1 | contig 18771 bp, 12 predicted proteins | sample MayberrySE_TuleA_FD_120090 | JGI IMG/M metagenome (GOLD analysis project Ga0075331, IMG submission 120090) | Natural and restored wetland microbial communities from the San Francisco Bay, California, USA, that impact long-term carbon... | ecosystem: Environmental > Terrestrial > Soil > Wetlands ... | reverse complement strand
TGCCGTGTGGTCGGTGGTCGCGACCAGGGCCGAGAGCGGCGGCTGGCTGGAGGTGCCGGCCATCGAGGCGGTGGCCGCGTCGACGGCGTCCACCCCGGCGTCGATCGCGGCGAGGAGGGTCGCGAGCTGTCCGCCGGGGGTGTCGTGGGTGTGCAGGTGGACGGGGAGGTCGAAACGTTCCCGCAGCGCCCGTACCAGCGTCCGCGCGGCCGGAGCCCGCAGCAGGCCGGCCATGTCCTTGATCGCGAGCACGTGCGCGCCCGCCTCGACGATCCGCTCGGCGAGCCCGAGGTAGTAGTCGAGGGTGTAGAGCTTCTCGTCGGGGTCGGAGAGGTCGCCGGTGTAGCACAGCGCGACCTCGGCGACCGTGGTCCCGGTGGCGCGGACGGCCTCGATGGCCGGGCGCATCTGCTCGACGTCGTTGAGCGCGTCGAAGATGCGGAACACGTCGATGCCGGTGTCGGCCGCCTCCTGCACGAACGCCGCGGTGACCTCGGTCGGGTACGGCGTGTAGCCGACGGTGTTGCGTCCGCGCAGCAGCATCTGCAGGCAGATGTTGGGCACGGACCGGCGCAGGGCCGCGAGCCGCTCCCAAGGGTCCTCGGCGAGGAAGCGCAGGGCGACGTCGTACGTCGCACCGCCCCACGCCTCCAGGCTCCACAGCTGCGGCGTCATGCGGGCGACGTGGCCCGCGACCGCGGTCAGGTCCCGGGTCCGCACCCGTGTCGCCAGCAGCGACTGGTGCGCGTCGCGGAACGTCGTGTCGGTCACCGCGACCGGCGTCTGCTCGCGCAGCGCCTGCGCGAACCCCTCGGGGCCGAGCCGGAGCAGCGCCTGACGGGTGCCGTCGGGCGCGGGCACGGCGAGGTCGAGCTCGGGCAGCTTGGTGACCGGGTCGACCGACACCGGGGCGGCGCCGTGCGGCTGGTTGACGGTCACGTCGGCGAGGTAGGTCAGCAGCTTGGTGCCCCGGTCGGCGCTCGAGCGGGCGGTGAGCAGGTGCGGGTGGGCCTCGATGAACGACGTGGTCACGCGCCCGGCCCGGAAGTCGGGGTCGTCGAGGACGGCCTGCAGGAACGGGATGTTCGTGGCAACCCCGCGGATCCGGAACTCCGCGACCGCCCGGCGTGCCCGGTCCACCGCGACGGAGAAGTCGCGCCCGCGGCAGGTGAGCTTCGCCAGCATCGAGTCGAAGTGGCCGGAGATCTCCGCGCCGGTGTAGGTGGTGCCGCCGTCGAGGCGGACGCCCGCGCCACCGGGGGAGCGGTAGGTGGTGATCTTCCCGGTGTCGGGACGGAACCCGTTGGCGGGGTCCTCGGTGGTGATCCGGCACTGCAGCGCCGCCCCACGCAGCGCCACGGTGTCCTGCGAGAGGCCGAGGTCGGCCAGCGTCTCCCCGGACGCAATGCGCATCTGCGCCTGGACGAGGTCGACGTCGGTGACCTCCTCGGTGACCGTGTGCTCCACCTGGATGCGCGGGTTCATCTCGATGAACACGTACGGTCGGGGGACTCCGCCCTCCGACTGCCCCCCGATGTTCCGGCCGGCCGGGTCGAGCAGGAACTCCACGGTGCCGGCGTTGCGGTAGCCGATCTCCCGGGCGAACCGCACCGCGTCGGCGCAGATCCGGTCCCGCAGTTCGGGGTCCAGGTTCGGCGCCGGGGCGATCTCCACGACCTTCTGGTGGCGTCGCTGCACCGAGCAGTCCCGCTCGAAGAGGTGGATCGTCCCGTCGGTCGCGCCTGTGCCGTCACTCAGGATCTGCACCTCGATGTGGCGCGGCTCCACCACGGCCTGCTCGATGAACACGGTCGGGTCCCCGAACGCGCCCTCGCCCTCGCGCATGCAGGTCTCGACGGCCTCGCGCAGGTCCTTCGGGTCGTCGACCCGGCGCATTCCGCGTCCGCCGCCGCCGGCGACCGCCTTCACGAACAGCGGGAACGGGAGCGCAGCCGCGGACTCGACCAGCGCGTCGACGTCGGTGGACGGCTCGACCGACGCCAGCGTGGGGACGCCGGCCGCCCTGGCCGCCGCGATGGCCCGGGCCTTGTTGCCGGTGAGGGTCAGCACCTCGGCGGTCGGGCCGATGAACGTGATGCCTGCGTTGGCGCAGGCCTCCGCCAGCCCGGGGTTCTCCGAGAGGAAGCCGTAGCCCGGGTAGATCGCGTCCGCCCCCGCGCGCCGGGCGGTCTCCACGATCAGGTCGGGGTCGAGGTAGGCCCGGACCGGGTGCCCGCGCTCGCCGATCTCGTACGCCTCGTCGGCCTTCAGCCGGTGCTCGGAGCCGCGGTCCTCGTGCGGGAAGACCGCGACGGTCTGCGCGCCGAGCTCGTACGCGGCCCGGAACGCGCGGATGGCGATCTCGCCCCGGTTGGCCACCAGCACCTTGGAGAACATGGGTCCGAGGCTATCGGCGTCGACCAGCAGCCCCCTCCCGTCGTCCGGACCCCGGTCAGGTCTCGGCCAGCTCCCGCCGCAGCTACCGCGCGGCGAACGCCTGCCACAGCCGGTCCGGGAGGGTGGACCGAGCTGGCCCTACAGGGGATTGGCCGTCAGCTCGACGCCGCGCTGGCTGGGCACCGTGGCGGCGGTGACGGAGCGGGCCGGCTCCGGGGCGTCGCCCTCCGGAGCCTCGACCTCCGCCGCGTCGAGCGCCGGGGTGTGCGACCACGCCACGGAGAGCGGTTCGGTGATCACCGCACTCGAGTGGCCGAGGTAACCGAGCCGGCTGAGTTCGTGACGGTTGCGGCGGACACCTTCGAGGACCAGGCCCGTGCCGAGCAGGCAGGCGGCGACCGCCAGGACGATGCCGGCCGATGCCAGCGACCGAAGGGTCTCGGAGCTGAGTGCCGCTTCCTCGAGGATGGCCACGGGCGCCATGAGCCAGGCTGCCGCGACGACGAGAAGGGCCGCGAGCGATCCGAAGAACGCCATCGGCCGCTCGTGCCGGGCGAGCCCCAGGATGACGCGCAGGATCCTCCACCCGTCGCGCAGCGTGTGCAGCTTGGACGCACTACCGACGGGGCGGTCGCGGAAGCCGACCCTCATCGAGCCGGACGGGATCCGGAGCGCGAGGGTGTGCACGGTCAGCTCGGTCTCGATCTCGAACCCCCGGGACAGCGCCGGGAAGCTCTTGACGAAACGGCGCGAGAACACGCGGTACCCGCTGAGCATGTCGCCCATCGTGTCGCCGAAGCTGGCGCACACGATGCGGTTGAGCACCCTGTTGCCGAACGCGTGAGCGGGTCGGTAGGCGCTTGCACCGTCGGCCACGCGGAGCTCGGTGCGCACGCCGAGCACGTGGTCGAGCTTGTCGCGGACGAGCTGCTCGACCAGGGCAGGAGCGGCTGCCGCGTCGTAGGTGTCGTCGCCGTCGACGAGCAGGTAGATGTCGGCGTCGATGTCGGCGAAGGCCCGCCGAACGACGTTGCCCTTCCCCTTCAAGGGCTCGTGGCACACGACGGCGCCGGCCGCGAGCGCACGCTCGACCGTCCTGTCCGTGCTCCCGTTGTCGTAGACGTACACCAAGGCGTCGGGAAGATGCTGCTGCAGGTCTCGCACCACCTTGGCGACGGCCGCCTCCTCGTTCAGGCACGGCACGATCGCGGCGATCCGGTACTTCTCGAAGACCATGAGTGCCCCTGGGGACGACGACAGAAGGTGCGCCCGATCGCACCGGGTGAAACGAGAGTTCATGGTTCCGGTTACGCGCCGGTTCACATGGTGAGACCGCTGCTCACGAAGCGGAGTCCGCCCCGGCCAGCACCTGTCGGTAGCGGGCCTCCAGGCCGTCGAGGTGGACGTCCCAGGAGAAGGAGTCGCAGACCCGTTCGCGGGCAGCGCCCAGGTCCTGCCGGATCCGTGGGAGGTCGTCCACCACTCGGACGAGCGCCTCCCGCAGCGCATCGCCCGACCTCATGTCCGCGAACACCACCCCCGGTCCTGCTGTCCACGGTGTGCGCAGCGCCGGGTCGTCGTTCGCGACCACGGGGACCCCGCTGCTCAAGGCCTCGAGGACCGTGAGCGGGCACTCGCCGACGGACGCCACGACGACGGCGTCCACGCACCGGTACACCGCCGGCATCTCCTCCGAGGGAAGGGCACCCAGGAACGACATCCGTTCGTCGCGCAGGCCGGGCGGCCGCTCCCCGCCGGCGAACACGAGGTGGTAGCGGTCCCCAGCGGCCCCGGTGACCACGAAGAACCCCTTCTTGGGGACGAACCGTCCGACGAACAGCATGAGCGGGGCGTCGAGGGGAAGTCCGAGGCGCCGGCGCAGCCGCTCGCGCTCGCCGGAGCTCGCCGGGCGGAACATGGCGGTGTCGACGCCGTTGCGGAGGACGTGGACGCGACTGCCCGGCGCGGGTGCCAGCGTGCCCGCGACGTGGTCGTCGATGGCCAGGACGGCAGCGGCGCCGTCGAGGACGAGTCGCCCCACCGTGCGCAGCACCAGTCGCTGCACGAGTCCGACCGCGGCGGACGAGTGGTGCACGAGACCGACGTGCCGGTGGACGACGTACGGGCGGCCGAGCAGGCGGCTGCACAGCGCGCCGACCCAGCTGGTCAGGTACAGCACGTCGTGGATGTGCACCAGGTCGGCACGCCGGACGGCGCGAAGCATCGCCGGGGCCAGGCCCGGCCCGAAGAGGGGGAACGGCACCCCGAAGCGGCGTTCCAGCACGTTCCACGCCCGGACGCGGGCGACGCGGACACCGGCTCGGGTCGAGGTCCCCGCGGTGCTCCCCGTCGCGCTCGTGAGCAGGGCCACCGTCCACCCCCGCCCGACCAACCCGGAGGTCTCCACGTCGACCACCTTCTCCAGGCCGCCGGCGTGCGGCAACGCGTGGTGGGCCACGTGGAGCACCCGCCGGCCAGGTCGCTGCGTGCCCACGGTGTCCTCCGTGCTCGTCGAGTCGGTCACGGACGGCGCCCGGCCGTAACCTCAGGGCCACCCGCTCGGTTATCCAAGCATCTCGGGTCCCTGCCCCTGCGACCCCGACGAGGAAGAGTGGACCGTCAGCACGTGGAGCCAGCGCGTCCGGGTGGCCCGCCGCCCGCCCGGTGGTACCAGCGGGTGGTGACGACGACGCTGCTCGGCCTGCTGGTGCTGTCGCTCGCCGGCCTGCTCGTGCCTGGCCTGCGCGACGAGCTCGCGCTCACCGTCACCCGCCGGACGGTTCCGCACGTCGAGCTCTACCTCAGCGGTCCCAGCGCCGAGGCCGCGCAGGACGGTTGCCGGCGGCGAGGCGGCACGGTCATGGTCGAGTTCACGGTGCGCAGCCATCTCGGGGAGGCGGAGGTGGTGCCGTTCCGCGTCGTCCTGAGACCCTCCGCCCGCACGGCCCGGGTGCGCACCGGGACGGTCGACCTCGCCGGAGCGCAGGACGCCGTGGTGCGAGAGCGGTTCCGGGTCGCGCCGGACGAGGCGTACGCGGTGCGCATCCTGCTCCCCGGTCGCGACGAACGGCTGCTGCTGCGCTGCGAGGCGGGACGCCCATGAGGGTCGCGATCGTCAGCCCCCGCTTCCCGCCCGACCTCGGGGGGCTGGAGGCGTACGTCGGTCGCCTGGCCGAGACGTTGAGGGACGAGCCGGGGTGCGCGGTCACCGTCATCACCACCGGCCGCTCCCGGAGAACCAGGTCGGAGACCCGGGCGGGGATCCCGGTGATCCGGCTGGGCACGTGGGCGACGCTCTCGAACACGCCGATCAACCCGCTGTGGCCGTGGCGCGTGCGCCGGCTGCTGCGGCAGCTCGCGCCGGACGTGGTGAACGCCCACGCCCCGGTGCCGGGGCTCGCCGACATCGCGGCCTGGGTCTCGCCGGCACCCGTCGTGCTCAGCTACCACGCCGGCTCGCTCGCCAAGGGACGCCGCGGCGTCGACCTGCTGCTGCGTGCGTACGAGCGGATCGTGCTGCCACGGGTGTTCGCACGGTGTCGACGGCTCGTGGCCGTCTCGCCGGTGGCGCTGACCTACGCGACCGGGCGGGCGGACCTGGTCCCGCCGGGCGTGGACTCCGAGCGGTTCCGTCCCCGGACGCCGGTGGAGCACAGACCGCGACGGCTGCTGTACGTCGGCAGGGTGGAGCGGAGCTCACGGTGGAAGGGCCTCGAGGTGCTGGTCGACTCGTTGGTGCAGCTGCGCGACCTCGTGCCCGGCGTCGGTCTCGACGTGGTCGGGGACGGCGACGACCTCACGTACCTCCAGGAGCGGGCCGCCCGCCTGGGGGTCGCCGACCTGGTCACCTGGCACGGCGCCGTCGACCACGACCACCTGCCGGCGCGGTACGACGGTGCGGCGGTGGTCGTGCTGCCGTCCCTCACCGAGTCGGAGTCCTTCGGGATGACGCTCGTGGAGGCGATGGCGGCCGGCTGCCCCGTCGTGGGCTCGGCGGTCGGGGGGATCCCGTTCGTGATCCGCGACGGCGTCGACGGCCTCCTGGTCCCCCCGGGAGATGCCGTCGCCCTGGCAGAGGCGGTGGCGGGCCTGCTGCTCGATCCCGACCGGCGCAAGGACCTCGGAAGGTCCGGCCGGGAGGCGGCGGAGTCTCGCTGGGACTGGCGTCACCAGGAGCGGCGGATGGTGGACGTGCTCAGGGAGGTCGCGGATGTTGCGTGAGACCAGCGGCGCCCGTAGCCGGACCGCGTCCTCGGTGGTGGAGACCGCGCGGCGCCGTACCCCCGAGGCGGTGCTGCCGTTCGTGGTGGGGGCGCGTTCGCGCCTGGCCTGGGCGGTGCCCGCCGTGCGTCGGGAGGCGCGGCAGCAGATGAGCTTCCTGCTGGGGAGCACCAGGCCGTCCGCGGAGGCCGACCGTGTCGCCCGCAGGTACGTGCGCGAGATGGCGCGTCGCTCCGAGGTGCGGTGGCACCCGCGCGTGGCCACAGCGGTTCGGGTCGAGGGGATCGAGCACGCACGCGCCGCACTCGAGTCTGGTCGTGGCGCGGTCCTCAGCTTCATGCACCACGGCCTGTACGACCGCGTCTTCACGACGCTCTCACGTCAGGGCCTGTCGCTGGCCATGGTGGTGCACCCCTACATGCTGCGCGACGACGCACCCGCGTGGATCCGCCAGCACGTGCGGGTCAACACGCTCGGCGGCGGCAGAGCGGTCAGCACCGAGGTCGGCGCTGCCGGGCTGGTCGCGCTCCTGGGGGAGGGCCACCTGCTGGCCATCGCCTCGGACGTCCCCGGCCGTACCCCGGTCAGGTTCGCCGACCGCGAGGTCCTCGGTTCCTTCGGAGCTGCGCGCCTGGCCACGGAGACGGGTGCCCCGGTCGTCGTGATGACCTCCGAGCGCGACGACCGGGGGGAGCACGTCCGGTTGCACCCTCCCCTTGCGCCCGCCGCCTTCGAGTCCGCCAACGCCCTGCTCGACCGGATCCTCGTCGCGCACGAGCGCGCCGTCCTGGACTGGCCCGAGGCGAGCGACCTGCCGTTGTCACGCTGGGGGACGTCGCAGCCTCAGGTGCGTGCGCAGTGAGCAGGCCTGATGCCGCGACCGTGCTGGTCATCGTCGCAGCAGCCATGGTGGGGCTCGACGTGGACCTGCCGGTGCTGCGGCCGGTGCTCGCCCTGGCGCTGCTGGTCGGCGTCCCGGTGTGGACGTTGTTCCAGGTCCTGACCCCGCTGGGCGACCGCGCGGCTGCCCGGCTGATGTACGCCACCGGGCTGACCGTGCTCGGACTCGTCCTGGGCGGGCTGGCGCTCAACGCCGCGCTGCCGGCCATCGGTGTGGACCGTCCGCTGCGGCCCGCCGTGGTCGCCGGGGGGGCGCTGCTCGCAGACCTGGCGCTGCTGCGGTGCCGCCGGGGCGTGGTCGAGGACGTGTCGGTCCGTCCCGCCCGGCTGCTGCGGCGTCTGCTGGCGGCCCGGTGGCGGCTCCCGTGGGCACTGGGCACGGCGGCCGTGCTGCTCGCGGTCGCCGGCGCCGTTCGTCTCAACAACGGAGCGGGGGGCGGCTTCTCCCTCGCCGCACTGGTCCTGGTCGTCGCCACCGTGCTCGTCCTGCTCGGCCGCAGGAGAACGTCCGTCGGCGACGATCTCGCCGGGCTCGGTCTCGCCGCGCTGGCGCTCCTCCTGGCCACCTCGTTGCGCGGCTGGACCATCACGGGTCACGACATCCAGTCGGAGTTCCTGGCCTTCCGGCTGACCGACGAGGCTCAGCGCTGGGACCCCGGCCACTGGGAGAACGCCTACAACGCCTGCCTGAGCATCACGATCCTGCCGTCGGTGCTCGCCCAGGCGACCGGTCTGAGCGGGCTCGTCGTCTTCAAGGTGCTCATGCAGGTCGGGTTCGCCCTCGTGCCACCGCTGACGTACCTGCTCGCCCGCCGCTTCCTCGACCGGCGAGCCGCCGTGGCCTCCGCGGTGGTGCTGATGGCCTTCCCGACGTTCTACACGGACATGCCCTACCTCGTTCGTCAGGAGGTCGCGTTCTTCTTCGTGGCCCTGATGCTGCTGGCCGGAACCGCACCGGACGCCCGTAGGCGGCCGGTCCTCGTCGGGGCGTTCGGCATCGGTGTGGTCGTCTCCCACTACTCGACCACCTACGTCCTGCTGATCAGCCTGCTCGCCGCCCTGGTCGCCGTGGCCGCGCTGCGTCGGTGGCGCCGTCGGTCGGGGACGAGCGAGGTCAGGCCGGCCCGGCTCGCGCTCGTGCATCCGGGCGTGATCGTCCTCCTGGCCGTCAGTAGCTGGGCCTGGGCAGGCCCGGTGACAGGCACCGGCGGTCACGCGATCGACGTCACCCGGGACGCGATCGCCGCGATCCTCGGCGACGGGGACGACGCGCCGGGGTCCTCCGACCGGCGGCACGGCCTGTGGTGGTCCGCTGGCCCCGAGCCCGACGAGCGGCTGGGCATGTTCGTCGACGAGACTCTCGAGCTCCGCCGGACGGTCGATCCCGAGGTGCTGCTGGTGCGCAGGCCAGGTCCGGCCGTCGTCGACCCCGAGGTGGTCGGGGTGAGCGAGGCCGGGACGACCGCGCTCGGCGCAGCGCTCGACGACGTGGGGGTCGACCCCGGGACCGTGAGCAACGCGTTCCGGGCAGCGTCGGCCGTCCTGATCCAGGTACTGATCCTGGTCGGAGGGGCGGTCGTGGTCGGAGCCTTCCTGCGTCGGCGGGCACGAGGGATCTCCGACGAGGTGGTCGCCGTCGTCGTGGGCACGTGCGCCGCGCTCGGCGTCGTCGTGATCGTGCCCTCCCTCTCCGTCGACTACGGGGTGCTCCGGGCCTTCCAGCAGGCCCTGCTGGTGCTCTCGCCTGTCGCGGTGGTCGGCGCCATGGCCCTCGCCCGCCGGCTCCCGGTGCCGGAGCGCACCGTCGTCACCCTCGTGCCGCTGCTCCTCCTGGCGACGCTGAGCGGCCTGGCCGCCGCGCCACTCGGCGGACACCAGCCCAGGCTCGCCCTCGCCAACGCCGGTCTCTACTACGAGCGCTACCACGCCGCCGACGCCGATGCGGACGCCGTCCGCTGGTTGACCGCGACCGCCGGTCGCTCGGACCAGCGCCCGCGGATCGTGGCCAACCGCAACCTCGGGGTCCGCATCCTGTCCACCGACCCGGACGCGAACGTCGACGACCGCCTCTTCCCCACGCTGCTGGCGCGGGGCGACCACGTCCTCGTCGACAGCCGCCTCGCGGCGACGGAGCGGTCGTCGGTGTTCTACACCGGCGACCTCATCACGTACCGGTACCCCCTGAGCGTCGTGGAGACGAGACTCGACCTGGTGTACTCGTCGAGCTCGACGAGGATCTACCGATGAGCGCCGCCGCCGTCCGGGAGCGGCTCAGGACGGTGCGTTCGGACCCGATCCTCGTCAACTCGGCCCTCATGTTCGTCACGACGCTGACGATGGCGGCCGGCGGGGCGGCGTTCTGGGTGCTGGCGGCGCGGCTCCACTCCCCGCACGTGGTGGGGCTCACCGGCACGCTGGTCTCCGCGACCGAGGCGCTGGCCCTCTTCGCCCAGCTCGGGCTGAACGTTGCCCTGATCCGCACCCTCCCCGGCAGCCGGCGGCCCGCGGGCGACGTGCTCACCGCGGTCGTCCTGGTGGCCGTCGCGGGCACGGTCCTCGGTCTGCTGTACGCGTTGCTGGCGCCGACGCTGACCCCCGAGCTGGCCGAGGTCATCGGGTCTCCCGCGGGTGCCGGGGTCCTCGTCGCCGCGGTTGCCGCGACGGGGGTCACCGCGCTCTCCGGCAGCGTCTTCCTCAGCCTCGGTCGGGTGGCGACCCACTTTCGCGTGAACGGCCTGCTGATGGTGACGGCCCGGCTGACGCTGCCCTTCCTGCTGCTCGGGGCGGGCGCTGTGGGGCTCTACGGGGCGGTGGCCGGCGCCGCCGTGCTGTGTGCCGCGGTGGCCGTGCTCACGATGCTCCGGCACCTTCCCGGACCGAGGTCACTGAACCCCTCCGCCGAGCTCCGGGACGCTCGCCGCTTCGCCGGTGCGGCGTACCTGACCTACGCCCTGCACGTGCTCCCGCAGATGGTGCTGCCGCTCCTGGTGATCGGCGCCCTCGGTGCCGCGGACGGCGGGCTGTTCTTCATCAGCTTCCAGATCGTCGCCCTCCAGAACGCCGTCCTCCTGGCCGTCGGGAGCTCCACGTACGCCGAGGCCGAGAAGGCGCCGACCGGCCGTCGCTCGGTCGTGCGGCGGGGTAGCCGGATGATGTTCGTCTACGCGCTGGCCGGCGTCCTCGCGGTGCTGCTGGTCGCTCCCTTGCTGCTGCGCGTGTTCGGCAGCGCGTACGCCGACCAGGCAGCCTCGACCCTGCGCGTGATGTCGCTGGGGACGCTGGCGACCGCCCTGAACTACTGGGGCGCCCTCCGGCTCCGGTTGTCGCGCCACCACACGTGGATGGTGGTGGTCCAGGCGGTGAGCACGGTCAGCATGCTGGTGCTGGCGTGGTTCGCCGCACCCCACGGCACGGTGTGGGTCGCCGCTGCGTGGGCCGTCGGCCACCTCGTGGGCGGGGTGCTGGGCGTCGTCGTCTCCATGACCCTGGCACCCGTCGCCGACGACGACCCGGGCCGGCCGCGCGACCCCGAACCGAGCAGCGCCAGCGGTCACACATGAGCGGGTCGGTGCGCAACGTGGTCCTCGCAGTGGCCGGGCTCGCGCTCAGGAGCGTGGTGGGGATGCTCGCACGGGCGGTGCCCCGCTCCCGGGCCGTGGTCGTCGCCGCCTTCCCCCAGACGGAGGGGAACGCCGTCGAGGTGGCCCGCGTCCTGCTCCGTCGCTATCCGGGCCGGGTCGTGTGGCTGCGTGAGGGAGGAACGCTTCCCGGCGAGGTGCGCGAGCTCTGCGGCGACGGGCTGACCGTGGTGAGCAAGACGAGCCTCCGGGGCGTCTGGTCCTACCTGCGGGCCGAGGTGGTCTTCTTCACCCACGGGCTCTACGGCAGCCCCCGGCCACCGCGGGACCGTCCGGTGGTGAACCTCTGGCACGGCGACGGGCCGAAGGACGTCCGCCCCGACGGAGGGACCAGCGGGCGGATCCGGTCCACCTACCTGGTGGGGAGCTCGGCACTGTTCAGTGCGTACCAGGCCGAGGCGCTCGAGGTGCCACCCGCGAACCTGCTCCTGACCGGGAACCCGCGAACCGATCAGCTCCGGCGCCCCGCCTCGGACCGGGCGCTGCGTGAGCTCGGCATCGGTGGCGAGTTCGTCCTGTGGATGCCGACCTTCCGGGTCCCCAGAGCCGTCGGCGCCGTCCGGACCGCAAGCGCCGTCAGGGACGACTCCGTGGACGCGATCGACCGCCTGGTCGGTGAGCTGCGGAGCCGCGGTGTCCAGCTGGTCGTCAAGCCGCACCCCATGGACGCCGACCGTCGACGGGTGCCCGGCGTGGTGACGGTCGGCCAGGGCGACTTGGAGAGGGCTGGGACCGGTCTGTACCCGCTGCTGGCGCGGTCCCGGGGACTGGTCACCGACTACTCGAGCGTGTGGGTCGACTACCTGATGCTGGACCGTCCGATCGCGTTCCTGGTTCCCGACCGGGAGTCCTACGACCGGACCCTGCTGCCACCGGACGTGCTCGAGTGGGTGCCGGGTGAGGTGGTCGGTGCTCAGCGGCCCTTCGAGGCCTTCCTGGCCGACCTGGACGCAGCCGGGAGCCTCGGGGCTCCGTTGCGGGAGGAGGCCGTGCGACGCATCGGGCTCACCCGGAGCGGGACGGCGGCCGAGGACCTGGTCTCGGCGCTGGTGGGTCGTGGCGTCCTGACGGCCGGAGCCTGCGTGAACACACCGGAGGCAGCGGGGGCGAGCGCGTGGCCTCGCGGTCGCAGGAACGGTGCCTCCAGGAGGCGGTAGCTGGCGAGGGTGAGGACCGCCGTGATGGCCACGACGACCGCGCCCAGCACCGGCTTGGGGACTCCGCTGACCTCCTCGAGCAGCAGCATCGGGACGAGGTGCCACAAGTAGAGGCTGTAGCTGTGCCGCCCGAGACCTGCCACCCATCTGTGGCTCAGGAGCCGGTGGACCGGTCCCGGTCCGGCACCGTACCCGGCCACGACCAGTGCGGCCGTCCCCCCGACGGCGAGAGGAACCCCGACGATCCGGTAGAGCTCGCTGCCGGCGGCCGGCGCCAGCAGCGTGTAGGCGCAGATGCCGGTGAGGGCCGTGACGCCCAGGCCGGTGCCGGTGCGGGAGGACAGTCGGGGCTGCCATCCCGACTGCATGGTCAGGGCGAGACCGGCTCCCAGGAGGAGCTCCGCGAACCGGGCGGACGGCCCGAAGTAGAACCAGGCCGTGTCCAGGGGCAGCGACACCAGGTACAGCAGGGTCGCGCAGCCGTACGTAACCACGGCAAGGCGCCTCGCGGAGCAGCGTCGGGTCCGGGCGACCAGGAGGACCAGGGGCCACAGCACGTAGAAGTACCACTCGATGGCCAGCGACCAGGTCTGACCGAACGGGTGCAGACCGGGCAGCCACAGGCGGTCACCGGTCGACGCGGCCCACAGTGCCGTGCCCTGCCCCAGCACCACCGACCCCCGGCGCAGCACCTCGAGCGGGCCGAGGGGCGCCCACGGCGTCACCGCGTGGAGCAGCACGGCGCCGGCGACCAGGCCCACGAGGGCCGGGTAGAGCCGGAGGGCGCGACGCCGCAGGAAGTGTCCCCAGGCACGGACGGGGGAGGCGTCCGCGCCGGTCCGCCAGAGCACCGTGGTGATGATGAAGCCGCTCAGGGCGAAGAAGACGTCGACCCCGATCGATCCCCCGCGGAAGACCGGGAGGTACCACGACAACCAGTGCAGGGCGAGCACGGCGGCGATCGCGACGGCACGCACGCCGTCGAGGTAGTCGAACCGACCCGACCGTCCGGTCACGTTCTCACCGCCCGCCCCGCTCGGACGTTCAACGACTCGGCGCGACGGGCGTTACGTGGGTCACATCGTCAGCGAACGGTGCGCCCGGTCGTGCTCGCGACCGCCTGCCGAAAGGCTGCCCAGGCGGGCTTCCTCGTGCCGTCGGCGCGGCGCAGGCCGAAGTGGGCCTCGCGTCCTGCGGCGGCGGGGTTGTCCTGGCTGGCGTACCAGAACAGGGCCCGCACGTCGGGGTGGGCCGAGGCCGCGGTCACGACGTCGGTCGCGAGGTGCGCCTGCCACGACTCGGTGACGTGGTCCGTCGTCGGCGTGAGGCTCTCCCACGTACCGTCCGCGGCGGTGCCCTCACCACCCGTCGGGGCGCCGTACTCCGTCGCCCAGATGCCGATCGAGGAACGTCCGTGCGCGTCGAGGATGCTGCGCAGCGACCAGCTCGTGCTCGACATCTTCTCCCAGGCCGTGTCGAACCAGGGTGCCGCGTAGCTGGCCGGGTAGGGGTAGGTGTAGGGGTGGTAGGCAACGCCGTCGATGCGGGCACAGGCGCCGGTCGCGCAGACCTGCTGCAGGAAGTCGCGGGGCTCGACGGAGCCTGGTGACCAGGACGGCTCGATCGCCGCCAGCCCGCCGAGGAGCACGGTCGCGGCCGAGTGCCGCTTCTTGATCGCCCGGACGGTGGCGTCGAGGAGCGCGGCGTAACGCTCGGCGTCGGGCTCGGGCCAGAAGATCGTGAGGTTGGGCTCGTTCCAGATCTCCCAGGTGGTGACGCCCTGGCCCGCATAGCGCGCGACCGCCTTGCGCGCGAAGGTGGCGAACTCCGCTGAGCTGCGCGGGGGGCAGCTGAACCGGGCGCAGCCGGCGTCGCGCGCCCAGGCCGGTGTGTAGGTGAGGATGGGCAGCACCTGCAGGCCCCGGGACCGGGCAGCCGTGACCACGCGGTCGAACGGCGCCCATCGGAAGCTCTCCGGCCCGGTTGGCTGCACGTCGGTCCAGGCGAGGTCCGCGCGGATCCACCGCACTCCGAGCGCCAGCGCGTCGTCGAGCGCGGCGGCCAGCTCGGGCTCAGACATCCCGACCAGCGTGTTGCCGAAGGCCATGCCGGTGCGGGTGGTCTCCGCGGCCGTGGTGGCGTTGCGCCGGTCCGGTTTGGCGGCCGACGGCTGGGTCATGAGGGTCAGTGCCAGCAGCGCCGCGAGCGCTGCGGTCATGCCTCGTACGATCGTGCGTCCCCGAGAGATTCTGTGCATAAAGTAAAGAGTCGCGGATTTCGCCGCCCAAAACCGCCGAACTGGTCGGAAATGGCCCGAACGGGGCATGGTGGATGGCCACAGCCGGCCACTCGGACGGCTGACCGACGGCCGGTGCGGTCGACCCCCGATCAGTCCTTGATCTCGCAGAGCACCGCACCGGACGACACGGTCGCGCCGACCTCGGCGTCGAGCCCGGTGACCGTGCCACCCTTGTGGGCCTTGAGCGGCTGCTCCATCTTCATCGCCTCGAGGACCACGATGACGTCGCCCTCGGCGACTTCCTGGCCCTCCTCGACGGCGACCTTGACGATCGTGCCCTGCATCGGGGAGGCCACGGCGTCACCGCTCGCGGCGGCCCCGGCCTTCTTGCCCTTGGCCCGCTTCGGCTTCTTGGCGCCGCCACCCACGGCGGGGCCGGCGGCCGCGGCGAACCCGGCGGGCAGCACCACGTCGAGCCGGCGGCCGCCGACCTCGACGGTGACCCGCTGCCGCTCACCGGCCTCCTCCTCGTCGGCGTCGGCGCCGCCGGAGTAGGGCGGGACCTGGTTGTCGAAGTCGGTCTCGATCCACGAGGTGTAGACCGCGAAGTCGCCGCCGGACCCGTCGGGCGTGCTGGTGGCCACGTACGCCGGGTCGCTGACGACGGCCTGGTGGAACGGGATGACCGTGGGCATCCCCTCGACCACGAACTCGTCGAGGGCGCGGCGCGAGCGCTGCAGCGCCTGGGCGCGGTCCCGGCCGGTGACGATCAGCTTGGCCACCAGTGAGTCGAACGCGCCGGGGACGGTCTCGCCCTGGTCGTAGCCGCCGTCGACGCGGACGCCCGGGCCGGACGGGGCGTGCCAGCGGGTCAGGGTGCCCGGTGCGGGCATGAAGTTCGATCCGGCGTCCTCGGCGTTGATCCGGAACTCGATCGAGTGGCCCTCGATCTTCGGGTCGTCGTAGCCGAGCTGCTCACCGGCGGCGATGCGGAACATCTCCCGGACCAGGTCGATGCCGGTGACCTCCTCCGAGACCGGGTGCTCGACCTGCAGCCGGGTGTTGACCTCGAGGAACGAGATGGTGCCGTCCTGCGCGACGAGGAACTCGCAGGTGCCGGCTCCGACGTAGCCGGCCTCCCTGAGGATCGCCTTCGACGACGCGTAGAGCGTCTCCAGCTGCTCCTCGGACAGGAACGGGGCCGGGGCCTCCTCGACGAGCTTCTGGTGGCGGCGCTGCAGCGAGCAGTCGCGGGTGGAGACGACCACGACGTTGCCGTGCTGGTCGGCCAGGCACTGGGTCTCCACGTGCCGCGGCCGGTCGAGGTACCGCTCGACGAAGCACTCGCCGCGGCCGAACGCGCCGACCGCCTCGCGCACGGCGGACTCGTACTGGTCGGCGACCTCCTCCTCCGTGCGGGCCACCTTGAGGCCGCGACCGCCGCCACCGAAGGCCGCCTTGATCGCGATCGGGAGGCCGTGCTCCTTGGCGAACGCGACGACCTCGTCGGCGTCCTCGACCGGGTCCTTGGTGCCCGGCGCCAGCGGTGCGCCGACCTTGGTCGCGATGTGACGGGCCTGCACCTTGTCGCCCAGCGAGTCGATCGCGGCCGGCGGAGGGCCGATCCACACCAGCCCCGCGTCGATCACCGCCTGCGCGAACGCCGAGTTCTCCGCGAGGAAGCCGTAGCCCGGGTGCACCGAGTCCGCACCGGACCGTTGGGCGACGTCGATGATCTTCTCGATCGAGAGGTAGGAGTCCGCCGGCGTCGACCCGTCCAGGCTGTACGCCTCGTCGGCGAGGCGGACGTGGAGCGCGTCCCGGTCCGGCTCGGCGTAGACCGCCACGCTGCCGATCCCGGCGTCCTTGCACGCCCGGATCACCCGGACGGCGATCTCACCGCGGTTCGCGATCAGGACCTTCTGCAGCGGCTTGACCTCAGGACTACCGGCCACGGGCGTTGTCTCCTCGTCTCGGCGGGCGTGCTCTCCGCCGGAGTCTAGGGGGTGGACGACGGGACGTACGCCGGCGTCCATGTGACACCGCGCACGAGCGCCACTAGCGTCGTCATCCGTGCGAGAGGCCCCCGTGCACTACGTGTCGCCGGACGAGGACAGCGCCCGCTGGGACGACTTCCGGTTCCGTGCGGGCGACATCGTCGTCAGCACGCGGTCCAAGAGCGGCACCACCTGGGCGCAGACGATCTGCGCGTTGCTGCTCCACGGTCCTCGCCTGCCCGCGCCGCTGTCCGCGCTGTCCCCGTGGCTCGACCACACCATCCGCCCGATCGACGAGGTGGTGGCCGACCTCGAGGGACAGGCGCACCGCAGGATCGTGAAGACCCACACGCCCCTGGACGGGGTCCCGGTCGACCCGCGGGCGACGTACCTCGTGATGGGCCGGCACCCCCTCGACCTGGCCGTCTCGTTGTACCACCAGAGCGACAACATCGACCGCGGTCGGCTCGCCGAGCTCACCGGGGTGCCCGCCCGCCCCCGCACGGAGCGCCCGTCCCTGCACGACTGGCTGGTCGCGTGGACCCGGGCCGACACGACCCCGCAGGAGCAGATGGACTCGCTGGTCGGGGTGCTGCACCACGTGTCCGACGCGTGGGAGCGCCAGCATCACCAGCACGTCGTCCTGGTCCACTACGCCGACCTGCTCGCCGACCTCGAGGGCGAGATGCGCCGGATCGCGGACCGGCTGGGGGCCCCGATCGCCGAGTCGACGTGGCCCGCCCTGGTCGAGGCCGCGACGTTCGAGAGCATGCGGTCCCGCTCCGACGACCTCGTTCCCGACGCGATGGGCGTGCTGAAGGACCGGTCGCGGTTCTTCCGCAGCGGCACCTCGGGGAACGGCCGTGCGGTGCTCTCCGCCGACGAGCTCCGCGAGTACGAGGCGCGCGTGACCGGGCTCGCTCCGGCAGAGGTGGTGGCCTGGCTGCACCGCTGACGCTAGCGCTGCAGGATCTCCACGGTCTGCCGCAGGCCCTCCTCGAGCGGGCGGGCGTGCCAGTCGAGCTCGCGCTCGGCCTTCGCGGGCGTGCCGTAGTACGTCGCCAGCCCGGCCCGCGCGGTCTCGGCGGCCAGGTCCGGCGGCACCGGCACGACCTTGCCGAGCACGCCCATGAGCGTGGCGGTCATCCGCACCATCCGGGTCGGCAGCACGATCGGCCCCTTGGTCCCGGCGATCCCGGCGACCCGCCGCAGGCCGTCCGCGAGGGTCCCGCGGGGCCCGGCCAACATGTACGACTCGCCCGACCGGCCCTTCTCCATCGCCAGCACGTGTCCCTCGGCGACGTCGTCGACGTGGGCCCAGCAGACCCCGCCGCCGGCTGGGGCGAGCGGCCGCTTCCCCCGGACCACCTGCTCGATGAGCGCGCCGGTCTGCGCGGTGTCGCCCGGCCCGTACACCAGGCCGGGCTGCACGATCACGACGTCGAGCCCCTGTGCCGCCAGGTCGAGGGCGATGTCGTGCGCCTCCGCCTTGCTGCGGTCGTAGTCCGAGAGGTGCCGGCCCGTGAAGCGGTAGGTCTCGTCCACCACCTGCTCCTCGGTGTCGGAGTTGACCGCGAGGCTGCTCGTGTAGACGGTCCGTCGTACGCCGTTGCGCCGGGCCGCCTCCAGGGCGTTGCGGGTCCCCGCGACGTTGACCGTGTCCGCGGGGGAGGGGTCGCGCTGCCCGAGCCGGTACCAGCCGGCCACGTGGAAGAGGCCGTCGGCGCCGTCGCAGAGCCGGTCGAGGGCCGCCGCGTCGGCGAGGTCGCCCTCGACGAACTCGCAGCCGATCCGCTCGAGGTGGTGGGCCTTGGTCCGGTCGCGGACGAGCGCGACCACGTCGTGCCCGTCGCGACGGAGCCGGGACGCAAGCGCGCCTCCGACGAACCCGGTTCCTCCGGTGAGTGCGTAGCGCATGGGTGGTATCCAACCACCCGGGTCAGGCACGCAGCCGGGACAGGTCCTCGTGACAGCGTCGCTCCACCTCGTCGAGCTCGGCGAGGGTGTCCTCGATGTCGCGGCGGCGCTGGTCCAGCTCGGCGCGCCGCACCTCGATCTGCTCCAGCAGGTAGCGCAGCTGACCGGCCTCGCCGGGCTGGTCGTCGTACATGTCGACGATCGTGCGGATCTCCGGCAGCGTGAAGCCGAGGCGCTTGCCGCGCAGGATCAGCTGCAGCCGGATCCGGTCCCGCTGGTGGAAGACCCGCGTGGTGCCGCGCCGC
>Ga0075331_1000077_pt1 | contig 18777 bp, 19 predicted proteins | sample MayberrySE_TuleA_FD_120090 | JGI IMG/M metagenome (GOLD analysis project Ga0075331, IMG submission 120090) | Natural and restored wetland microbial communities from the San Francisco Bay, California, USA, that impact long-term carbon... | ecosystem: Environmental > Terrestrial > Soil > Wetlands ... | reverse complement strand
TACACGAACATCGTCGGCAAGGACAACGACCTCGGCTACGGCATCATGCGGGTCGACGAGGACCAGCGCTGGCACCCGATGCACCTCGGCCAGCCGTTGTGGAACTTCGTCAACGCGTGCTTCTTCGAGTACGGCATCGCCGCCTATGACCTCGAGCTCGGCAAGAACCTCGCGGTCCCGAAGGAGAGGCGCAGCGAGACCTTCAAGAGGAACGCGAAGAACACCCTGCGCAAGATCCGCAGGCAGGCCACCAAGGACTACGTCGTCCATCCGACGATGGCACTGCCGACGGGGTCGTTCCTCCCGACGCTGGCTGCGAACTTCACCGCCAACCTGGTCCGCAACGTGTGGAGCCACTCGGTGATCATGTGCGGCCACTTCCCCGAGGGCGTGGAGACCTTCGAGCGGAAGTCGATCCCCGACAACGAGACCCGTGGCCAGTGGTACGTCCGACAGATGCTGGGCTCCGCCAACATCTCGGGCAGCAGCCTCATGCACCTCATGACCGGCAACCTCTCGCACCAGATCGAGCACCATCTCTTCCCGGACCTGCCCAGCAACCGGTACGCCGAGATCGCGCCGAGGGTGAAGGCGCTTTTCGAGAAGTACGCCCTCACCTACCACGAGGCATCGCTGCCGGCACAGGTCTACTCCGCCTGGCACAAGGTCGTGCGTCTGTCTCTGCCCAACGACTGGCTCGCCACCACCACCCCGAAGAACGCGCCCAAGCAGGTGGTGACGCTCTACAGGATGACCACCGGTGGCCCCAAGGTCCGCCGCGCCGCCCAGGCCCGCCTCCAGCAGCAGGCCCGCGAGGCCGTCTGACAGAACCGGGCCTCGGTCGGCACATCGATCGCAAGGGCTCGGCGCCCTCGCCTCATGCGGCGAGAGCGCCGAGAACCGAGTAGGTCGAGGTGCCGGCCATCGGCGCGTTCCACCGGATCGTTCGGGGCGGCAGACACGCACCTCCGATGCATGGCTGGTAGCTGAGCGTTCCCGAGACGTGCGCGGTGCCGGGCTGGACACGGCCCTGGATGATGAACGTGAGGCTGCCCTCGAGGACGGTCAGGGTGAGGTCTTTCCAGCCCAGTTCCTTGATGACCGGCGGCGGGTACTCGACCGTGACGTCTTGGAGCTCCTCGACCTGGAGCACGGTGGGGATCAGGTACGGCTCAGCCGGCTGGTTCGGCTCGACGTGGACGCCGCTGGGCAGGTCGACCGTGAGGGTTAGCTCGATCTCGTCGCCGACCGAGGTCGCGTTTGTCCGGACGACGAATGCGTCTCGCTCGCTCATCGACCGCCACCACCCATCAGGGCCTCGATCGAGGCCGCCACGCTGGTCGCGTGCACGTCGAAACGCTCCATGTTGAGGTACTCGGCGAACCGAATGACCCGGTCCTCGTCGAGCAGGAGGTGAGCGTTGATGATGGCCACCTCAGGGGGCAGTCCTTCCTTCGGTGGCGCGAACCGCTCCGACACCTCTCCGACCTCGTCGACCAGGAACGGTGAGCTCCAGCCGAATCGCTCGGGCAGTGTGCGAGCCAGCGCGGCCGGCTCCTTCACGTCGATCACTACGAGCTCGAGTCCGCGGTCGGCGAACTGTGCCACCAGCTCCGACTCGAGATACGGCGCCTCAGCCGTGCAGTACGGGCACCAGGTCGTGATGAAGTACAGGAGGGTCCAGGTGCCCGCCACCTCACTGAGGCGGACCGGGTTCCCCTCCACGTCGGGCAGCTCGAAGTCGTCGACGCGGTCGCCGACCTCGTATGTCCTGACTGCTGTGGTGGTCATCGGGTCATCCCTTCTCTGTCGACACATCCGTGTGCCGCGGTCTTGAGATGACCGTACGAATCGCAGGCGGGGGCGCTCATCGACTGCATGCGCCACTTCGAGACTGGGCCCTCTGGTCCGAATGGACCAGTCCTCAGCCGGCGAGGTCGTGCTCGAACGCGAAGGCCGTCGCGGCGGACCGGGAGGTCACGCCGATCTTGCGGAAGACGTTGCTGAGGTGTCGTCGGACGGTGTGCTCGCTGATCACCAGCGTCGAGGCGATCTCGCGGTTCGACAGCCCCCTGGCGACCAGCCGGAGCACCTCGACCTCCCGGTCGCTCAACGACTGAGGGTTCTGCGGTGTGCGCGTGGCGAGGGCTGAGGCGTGCTGGGCGTCGGGTCGAGCACCGAGCCTGGCGAAGGCAGCCGATGCCGCCTCGAACTCGAGCACGGCGGTCTCCTCGTCACCCACCTGGCGAGCGGCTCTGCCGAGGGCCGTCCGCACCTGGGCGGCCTCGTACGGGCACTCCAGCTGCTGGAAGATCGACGAGGCTTCGCGCAGGAGTGGGACGGCGCCGTCGACATCGTCCTTGGCCAGCAGCAGCGCACCGTGCGACGTCGCGAGCAGCCCCCACAACAGTCGACTCTGGCTGGCTCTGGCGAGCTCGGCGAGCTCAGTCACGGAGCAGCCCGCCGCGTCGATGTCGCCCAGCTCCAGCTCCGCTTGTACGCGCGCCGCCAGCAGCCGGGCCCGCGGCAGGGGGTGCTGTGAGCCACCCATGAGCGCCAGCCGCAGCTGGTTGGCAGCACCCTGCGCGTCGCCCTGCGCCAGGCGCAGGAGTGCCAGGCCCGGTTGCGGGTCGTGACCCAGCTCATGGGAGCGACGAAACGCCTCCTCGGCGAGGGAGTACTCGCCTCGCAGCCGTCTGATCTCCCCCGCGATGTACTGGCCCTCTGCGATCAGGTAGTCGCCGAAGGGAGCGAGGTCCTCGGCAGCACGAAGGGCTTCCTGCTCGGCCGACGCCCATTCCCCGCGCAGCGAGGCAACCTCACAGCGGTGAAGTCGGCACACTCCGGGATACCAGCTGTCCACACCATTCTGCTCGCACCAGCCCACCGCGGTCTCGGTCCACTCCCGGGCGCGGTGCACATCACCGAGCGCCTGACAGGTCTTGAGCAGGAAGCAGTAGATCCACCCCGTGACGAACGGTACGAGATCACCACTGACCGTCTCGATCATCGCTTCGTCGAGGGTGGCCACGCCGCCCGCGACATCACCGCCGGAGACCTGCATCCCTCCGAGCATGGCCAGGGCCCAGGCGGCGAGGTTGCGATCGCCCCGAGCCTGACCGAGCTCATGCGCCCACGCCGCCTGCTTGACGGCTTCGTCGCACTCTCCGCAGTAGCCCGCCCACATGGCCGCCGCTATCGCCACGTATCCGCGTTCGAGCGAGTCCGGTACCTCGCGGATGTGTCGCTGGGCGCGGGTCAGCCAGCCGCTCGCCGCTGCTGTCTCGTCGAGCTCGAAATGGTTGTGGAACAGCTGCCAGCAGGTCCGTGCGGCGCGGGCATGGTCGCCGGCGTCACGGTGAAGCCCGTAGGCAAGGCGACGCGCCGCGATCGCTTCACGAGGGCGCCCGAGCCAGAACGCTGCCTGGGCAAGCTGTTCGAGCTCGTCAGGGCCCAGCGTCGAAACATCGCCGGCCGTCAACTCCTGATAGAGCTGATGCCAGCGGCCGACCCCCTCGCCCGGCCCCGCAACAGGCGCGCCGCCGTCGATCATGGAATGTCCAATCCGCTCCATCGAGCGTAGCGCCGTAGGGTCTGCGGGCAAAGCAGGTGCGGTTCGCTCAGGCCTCCGCCCACCACCGAGGCAGGTCGGCGATCGAGTCGATCACCACGTCGGGCAACACGTCACCGGCGAGGTCGGACGGCGAGAACTTGCCGGTGCGCACGAGAACGCCCGTCAGGCCGGCTCGCTGCGCACCCTCCACATCGGTGCGGACGTCGTCGCCGACCATGACGACCTCATCGGGTGCGAGGTCGAGGCTTTCGACCGCGGTGCCGTAGAACGCCGGGTCCGGTTTGCCGAGGACCACGGCGGTACGGCCTGCGGCGTACTCGAGCGCCCGCACGAACGGTCCTGCATCCAGCCGAAGCCCGTCGCCGGCCCGCCAGTAGCGGGTCAGTCCGAGGGCGATCAGGGGCGGTCCTGCGTCGCTCATGAGCAGCCCGAACGCGCGGTTGAGTGTCGCGAAGTCCCACCCGTCGCCGAGGTCGCCGACGACCACCGCACCAGCCCCGTCGTCGGCGTCGGCCGGGACGGGGTCCAGCCCGGCGAACTCCGCCGCGGTGGCGTCGGGGACGAACAATGCCGGGCGCTCGATGCCGTGGTGCCGCAACCAGGCCACAGCCGCGACAGCCGGGGTGAGGACCTGGTCTGTCGTGGCGGGGATGCCCATGCCCGTCAGCTTGTCGACGATCGCCTGCCGCGGACGGGAGGTGGTGTTGGTCAGGTAGCGGAAGGGGACGCGCTCGCGCGAGAGCCAGTCGACCACCCCGGCAGAGCCGGGTACCGGCTCGTCCCCGACGTAGAGGACGCCGTCGAGATCCAGCAGGACTCCACGCACGTCTCCATCATGCTGGTCGAGAGTGCTTCGCTGTGCGCCGAAGCGTCTGTTCTCGGAGCGTTCTTCGGCTTCGCCCAGTCATGGTCACGGGTTCGGTCACGGCCTCGACAGGGATCCTGGGCATGATGGTCGCGTGAGGATCCAGCCGTTTGCCGATGTGCGGCCTCCCCTTGCGCGTATTGCCCTGATCCTCGTGGGCTACGTGGCCGTGCTCGGCCTCGTGTACGCCTTCTCGGTGCACACGATCACGGGTCGACAGCTCGCGGACGCCTCGCTGCGCGGGGCGATCTCCGCTCGGCCGCTGCTGAGCGGCACGGTCCAGACGGTCCTTGACGTGGTCTCTGTGGCCTCCTTACTGGGCGCTGTCGCGGTCGTAGCGGTCATCGCGCTGGTCCGCCTCGCCCGTCTGGAGGGGCTGGTCGCCATCGGGATCCTCGTCGGGTCCAACCTGTCCACGTGGCTGCTGAAGAACGTCCTGCTCAGCAGGCCCGATCTCGGTCTGCGCGAGATCGCTCCGGCGACCCTGAACAGCCTGCCCAGCGGGCACGCCACGGCTGTCTTCTCCTCGGTCGCGGCCCTCGTCTTCGTGACACCGCGCCGATGGCGTGACGCGACAGCCACCATCGGCGCCGGATACGCGGCTCTCACGGGACTGGCCACCATGCTCGCCGGCTGGCATCGCGCCGGTGACTCCGTCGCGGCTTTCCTGGTTGTCGGCGCCTGGGCAAGTGTTGCCGCGGCCGTGGTCCTCGTCCTCGGACCATCTCCGACCGACGGCAGCCTGCCCGCGGCAAGACCGCTCTCGGTCAGGTGGCTGTCCCGGTCGGCCGTGTTCTCACTGGTTCTGGGGATGGTGCTCGGTGTGGGCCTGGCCCTTGCTTCGCTCGCTCCGGGCAACCCCGTGGGGTCGGCCGCGGCGTTCCTCGCTGGCGGCCTCTTCGTCGTCGGCGCCGCCTCCGGGGTCACGGTCGGTGTTCTGGAGGTCCTCCACCTCGTGGAGACCCGGGACGGCACCGGCCCTGCCGACACTCAGCCCTGACGCAGGGGGCCTTTCGGAAGCTGTCCCGGCAAACGGACTCCGAGAGCACGCGACACGACGGCGGGTCGGCTGTGGCAGTCGGTCTTCGCGAAGATGCTCTTGAGATGGTCTTGGACGGTGTGATCGGACACGAACATCCGGGCGCCGATCTCACGCGTGTCCGCGCCCGTCACCAGGAGCGCCAGGACCTCCCGCTCGCGTGCCGTCATCCCGTGGGACCGGGCGAAGATCTCCGCCCGTTCGCTCGGCGAGGTCTCCTCGAGGGTGACCGCGATGTCCGAGGAGGCCGCGCCCGGCTGTCCGAACCGGGCCGCCCGGACCGTGACCCAACGGCCGCCACGCACGTGTACGCGGGCCAGCGGCGGGTGGTCGTCCACCCCCGCCTCGACGGCCAGCAGCTGAGCACTGACGTTGTAGGCGCTCGCCGGTACCGGGCTTTGACCTGGAGCCGGCGGGATCAGAGCGGTGAGGTACTCGCGGGTTTGTGGGGTCATCTCGAGCACGTCCAACATGGGCGAGAGCCGGAGCACTGCCGGTCCGGACAGGTTCATGGGTTCTGCGGGTCGTGTGAACGTGTTGGCCTGGCACCGACGCAATCCCGAGGTCACGGACTCGCAGACGGCGGACAGGAGGCCGACTTCAGCCTCGTCGAACCGCCCGGTTCTCTCGTTCCGCCAAAGGTCCAGCCATCCCCAGCAGCCGAACCGGTCGCGGAAGACCACTGTCGCGATGTCGCTGACGCCGTATCCGGACACGAAGCTGCACCAGTCGACGTCACGTTGCCCCCTCGGCGGCAGGTGGTCCGGCAGGTGAACAGAAGTTGCGCCGCGCACCGTTGTCCAGCGGTGGAAGCGGCTGGCGTACCGGAGGCGGATCAGCGTGGGGAGCTCGGAGAAGCAGGGCACCTCGGCGTACGGCGCCGCTCCGACGGATGTCTCTGGATCGGTCAGCAGCCAGGTGTAGGCGTCGAACGGGCAGACCGCCCGGACGAGGTCGAGCACAGCGACCCGCAAGCTGCTTGCGTCCTCGGCATCCCGGCACACAGCCTCGATCCGCTCTGCCGCCCGACGCTGGGCCACATCGGTAGCCATGGCCTGAGGCTACGCCGAGCCTGCATCGCGGACCCCATGCTCCTGGGATGGATGAACCGGCCTCGCGCTGACTAGCGTCGAGACCATCCCAGTCCCAGCCGAAGGAGAGCTCATGCCCACCTTGCACATCGAGCACGCCATCTCGGACTTCCAGGTATGGCAGGAGGCGTTCGAGCGTTTTGACAGTGCCCGGCAGCGAGCCGGCGTCCGGAGCCACCAGGTCCGTCGGCCGGTCGACGACGCGCAATACGTCGTCATCGACCTCGACTTCGACACCGTGGATCAGGCCGAGCGCTTCCGGAGCTTCCTGCACGAGAACGTCTGGTCATCGTCCGCCAACTCACCGGCGCTGGTCGGGCCTCCGGAGACGAAGATTCTCCGGCTGGCGCTGAGCAGCTGACCGGGCCGAGTCCGCACCGCGGGCCACTCGTCGTCGGCGCCCGCCGCCGGGGTTGTCGGGACGGGCGCAACCGGCTCGACGCCGAGCGGTGGCGAGAGGCAGAGTGGACCTTCCACGGGATCGGCCGGGGCGCGGCACTTGACTGGGAGGTCCTGATGTGACCAGTAAGTTCACCGACCTTGCGATCGACTGTGCCGATCCCGACGCTCTCGCGCGGTTCTGGTGCTCGGTCCTTGACTACGAGGTGCAAGTCGAAGACGGGGGAACTGTCACGATCGGCCCCCCTACGGCGCCTGGAGGCAAGAACCACCTTGGCCCGGTGCCACCGACGTTGACATTCGCGCAAGTGCCCGAGGGCAAGACCGTCAAGAACAGGCTCCACCTCGACGTCAACCCAGCCGACAGGGAGCAGGACGAAGAGGTCCGTCGCCTGCTCGACCTAGGTGCTCGACACGCCGACGTCGGCCAAGGCGATGAGAGCTGGGTCGTACTTGCCGACCCGGAGGGGAACGAGTTCTGCGTCCTTGCGGAGCGCCGCCCCTGATCGGAGGCCGCACACCGCGCCGGACCTGTCTCCGGTTCGCCGGATCCCCGCGCATGATGGCTGACGCGGCGGGGCACGGCGCTGACATGACCCTCGACGTTCTGCTTGTGACGGTCGGTGCGCTCGGCGTACTGGTGGCTGCACTCTCGGCGCGCATCAGACGCCTGCCCGTATCCGAGCCGCTACTCGCGCTGCTGGTCGGCGTGGTTGTCGGGCCCGAGGTCCTCGGTGCTCTACCCCTCCCCCCGATCACCACCGAGCACGCGACCGTCCACGACGCCACCCGGATACTCCTGGTGATCTCGGTTACCGGCGTGGCGCTGCGCTACCCGTTCGATTCGGTTCGCGCGCAGCTGCGACCGGTCTCGATCCTGCTGTTGGTGGCCATGCCGGCCATGGCCTTGATCTCCACGGGTCTGACGGTCGCGATTCTCGGGGTCACGTTGAGCGCGGCGCTGCTTCTCGGGACGGCCGTCTGCCCTACCGACCCCGTGCTCGCATCCAGCGTCGTCACCGGCAAGCCCGCGGAGGAAGACCTACCGGCGCGTGACCGGCAGATCCTCTCCCTGGAGTCCGGCGCCAACGACGGTCTGGCCCTCCCGTTCGTGCTTGCCGCGGTCGCGTTCGCCGGACCGATGACGGCCGGGCGAGCCGCCGGCGACATGCTCTGGCAGGTGCTGGGCGCGGTCGCCCTCGGTCTCCTCGCCGGCTGGCTCGGCGGTCGCGCACTCCGGGCAGGAGAGAAGCACGGGGCGACAGCTCACGGCCCGATGCTGCTCTTCACGGTTCTGCTCGCCCTGCTGGTGCTTGGCCTTTCCGGCGTACTTCATCTCGACGGTGTGCTCGCCGCGTTCGTCGCCGGGCTCGCCTTCAACCTGACCAGCACCGGCGGAGAGCGTACGGCGGAGGTCGAGATCGACGAGGCGATCAACCGGTTCGCCGTCCTGCCGATGTTCGTCCTGCTGGGAGCCACCATCCCCTGGAGCGTCTGGCGCGAGCTCGGATGGGCAGCCATCGCTCTCGCCCTCGCCGTGCTTCTGCTTCGTCGGCTCCCCGTCCTGCTGCTGCTCAAACGACCGCTCCACCTGGGTTGGCCGGATGCTCTCTACCTGGGCTGGTTCGGACCTGTCGGTGTCTCCGCAGTGTTCTACCTGACCCTGGAGGCAAAGGAGCTCGACCTACCCGAGACGGTGATGGGTGCCGGGATCATGGTCGTTGCCGCGAGCACCGTGGCGCATGGAGTGACCTCCTCGGCCGGCCGGCTGCTCTATCGGCGCCTGACGACCGGGAGCACGACGGCGCAGCCGGTGCTGCGCGGTTGACCCCGGGCCACCTGGGTAAGCGACGCGTATGTGGTTCTCGACGTGGTCCGACCTCACCCGAATCCTGCTCGTGGGCGCTGCCGCCTACGTGACCCTCGTTGTCATCTTGAGGACCTCCGGGAAGCGGACACTTGCCAAGCTCAACGCCTTCGACCTGGTCGTCACGGTCGCGCTCGGCTCCACGCTTGCCACGATCTTCCTCGACAAGAACGTCACCTGGGCCCAGGGAGCGGTCGCCCTCGGCACTCTGGCCCTCCTCCAGTTCCTCGTTGCCGCCGTCACCACGAGGTTCGGCGGTCGCACCGCGGTCACGGCCAGTCCGACACTCCTGGTGCAGCAAGGACAGGTACTCGAGTCGGCCCTCCACACCCAGAGGGTGACAGAGGCAGAAGTGTGGCAGGCGGTGCGGTCTTCCGGGATCGGGGACATCGGGATGGTCGCAGCCGCAGTACTCGAGACGGACGGCACCATCAGCGTCATCACCGAGCAGCGCGCCGGCGATCGATCGGCATTGCGTGACGTGCCCGAGGCATCCACGACGTAGACGCCACCGCCACGACGCTGGGGACCGGCTCCGCCGCACGACCTCAGATCCGGGCAGCACTAAGAACCGCCCACAGCGGACCTGCTGCGACGCCGGCAGCAAGGCTCAGTGTCGCGGCGACGAGCGCGGTTCGCGCGGACCACGTCTCGGGGACAAAGGTGCCACGCCCTGAGCGGTCGGCGTCTTCACCGGGACGGTAGGCCGGCACGATCCAGCGCAGGTAGTAGAAGAGGCTGATCAGGGTGTTGACGAACACGACCACCGCCAGCCAGCCGTACCCGCCGTCCCAGGCGGCAGTGGCGGTGGTCAGCTTGCCGACGAACACTGCGGTCGGTGGGGTGCCGACGAGCCCGAGCAGTGCGACGACGAGCGAGCCGGCCAGCCATGGTCGTGCACCGGCGAGCCCGCGGTACGACGACAGGTCCCGCCGCTCCGGGAGGGCGGTCGTCACGGCGAACGCCGCGATGTTCGTGACGGTGTAGCCGCTGAGGTAGAACAGCAGCGAAGGAAGCGCGAGCTCACTCCGGCCGGCGACGACGACGGGAACCAGGAGGAACCCCACCTGGCTCACCGTGGACCACCCGAGCAGGCGACGAGGGTCCGTCTGCCAGTACGCCGCCAGGTTGCCCAGCGTCATGCCCGCCACCGCGAACACCGAGATCAGCAGGGGCCACGCCACCGTGTCGGGCAGGGCGCCGACGAGCCGGTAGACCGCGACCACGGCTCCGATCTTCGGCACTGTGGTCAAGAAGGTCGCCACCGTCCCGCTCGCCGCCTCCGCCGCGTCCGGCACCCAGAAGTGGGCCGGTACTCCCCCGGCCTTGAACATCAGGCCGGCGACGACACCGACCACCCCCGCCGCCACGGCTGCAGCGGGTGCCGTTGCGAGGCGTTCCGTCAGGTCGACGTACAGGGTGCTCCCTGAGACGCCGTACAGGATGGTCACGCCGAGCAGCAGAGAGATGCCGAACAGGGCACCCATCAGGTAGGTCTTCATGGCCGCCTCCGCGCCCTTCGGGGTGCGGAGGAGCCCGATCAGCCCGTAGAGCGGGATGCTCGCGAGCAGGAACCCGACGGCGAGCACGAGCAGGTCGTCGGCGCCGGCCAGAACCAGCGTGCCGGTCGTCGAGAACAGCAGGAGCGCGTAGGTCTCGCTCTCACGAGGTGTCCCGGCCAGCTCGTCGCCGGCCAGGCCGAGCACGAGGAGCGTCGCGAACGAGGCGAGGATCCTGACGATGCCGGTGGAGGTGTCCACGACATAGGTCCCCTCGAACGCCGACTGCCCGTCACCGGCCAGAGCGAGGCCGGAGGCGATGATGCAGCCGAGCAGCGCCAGGGCGGCGACGACCCGGGTGACCCACTGTCGTCCCCGGGCGAGAAACGACCCCGCCAGCAGCGCGACGAGGCCGCCGGTGAAGATCAGCATCTCCGGCAGCAGCAGGAGCGGCCGCATCGCCATCTCGGAGCCCACCGGCTACCGCCCGACGAGGTCGACGACCACACCGGCGGCCGGCTCGATCACGTCCAGCAACGGACGTGGGAGGACGCCGATGACCAGGGAGAGCACCAGCAGCGGTCCGACGGACCACACCTCGGAGGCGCGCAGGTCGGCGAAGCCCACCGAGCGGCCCCGCGTCTCGCCGGTGAAGATCCGCTGCAGCGCCCGCAGGAACAGCGCCGCCGTGACGAGGATGCCGAGCAGCGCGATCGCCGTGACCGGGGCCGCAGCCACGCTGCCGGTGAAGATCTGGAACTCAGCGATGAAGCCGGAGAAGGCCGGCAGGCCGAGCGACGCGAACGCACCGACCGCGAACAGCGTGGCGAACTTCGGTGCGGGCGCGGCGAGCCCGCCGTAGGCGTCCATGTCGTACGTCGACGCGCGGTTCTCGAGCACACCGGCGAGGAGGAACAGTGCACCGGTGATGAGGCCGTGGCTGACCATCTGGGTCACGGCACCGGTGACCGCGACGGCACGTGCCTGGGTCGTGTCCTCGGCGACCAGGCCTGCGACACCGACGGCGAGCGCGATGTAGCCCATGTGGTTCACCGATGTGTAGGCGACCATCCGCTTGAAGTTGGTCTGGGCCAGTGCGACCAGGGCGCCGTAGAGGACCGAGACGACACCGACCACGATGACCACCCAGGCCCAGGACTGCCATGCCTGCGGGAGCATCGGCATCGCGATCCGCACGAACCCGTAGGTGCCCATCTTCAGCAGCACCCCGGCCAGCACGGCCGAGCCGACCGCCGGTGCGTCCGTGTGTGCGGGCGGCAGCCACGTGTGGAAGGGGACGGTGGGCGTCTTCACGGCCAGGCCGACCAGGATCGCGGCGAGGACGAGGCCACCCGCCAGGGGGCTCTGCGCCAGGGGCGCGGCCTCGGCGAGGTCGACCATGTCGAACGTGTGCGGGTCTGCCGCGAGGTACAGCCCGATGAAGCCGACGAGGAGCGCAAGGGACCCGAGGAAGGTGTAGAGGAAGAACTTCATCGCCGAGCGGCCGGAGTCGCCGTGGCCCCAGCCGGCGATGACGAAGTACATCGCCACGATCGAGAGGTCGAAGAAGACGAAGAACAGGATCAGGTCGGCGGACACGAACAGGCCGAGGCTCACGCTCTGCAGGAAGAGGAAGAGCGCCGCCTGGATCCGTGGCCGGTCGCGCTCGTGCAGGCCATAGACGGCACAAGCCAGGAAGATCACCGCGGTCATCGCGACCAACGGGAGTGACAGACCGTCGACACCGACGTGGTAGCTGCTGTTCACCCCGGGGATCCACGCGGCCCGCTCCTCGAACGCGAGGCCGAGTGAGCCTGGACTCTCGTACCGGAGCCACAACGCGACCACGAGCGCGAGGTCGACTGCCGTGACGGCGACCCACAGCCACCGCGCCACCACGTCGCCGATCCGTGGCAGCGCGACGAGCACCGCAGCCGCGGCCAGGGGAAGGAACACGATCAGACTGAGCACTGTCACCTCACGAGCACGAGAAGGACGACGCCCGTCGCGAGCACCACGACGGCTTGCAGGTAGTACTGGTACAACTGGCCGGACTGTGGTCTTCGGGCGACCTCGCCGAGCCGTCGCATCCCTGTGGCGACCCACTCCACCGCACCGTCCAGGGAGCTGTCGTCGGCCCGTGCGGCACGCTCCGCAGCTCGGAGCGAGGTCGTCGACGTGGCCTCCACACCCCGGTCCAGGACGCGGTCGTCGAAGCGCGCGGAGCCACGCGCGGCTGCGAGGACGCCCGTGGCCATCCCGGTCACCGCGCGGTCGAGGACGCCGTCGTCGAACCTCGCCAGCGCGTGCGCAACGGCGAGCGTGGGACGTACGACGACCGCCCGCGCGGCCGTCTCGAGGCCCAGCCACCGCAGGCCCCACCGTGGCTCGGGGACTCCCCACCGCGCGACGGCCACGACCACCGCGACCGCGAGGACGGCCGACGCCACGAGCTCGGGCACGGCCACGTGCGGCCTGCCCTCCCCGACCGCCCGAGCCACCAGAGCGTCGGCCGGCGGAAGGGCGAGGCCGCCGAGTACGACTGCTCCGAACGCCAGCACCACGAGGGGCGCCTGCTCGAGCACTCCCACATGACGCGTGCCGGTGAGCTCCTCGTCGTGTTGCGACTCCGCGGCCTCGCCGTGGGCCGGGGACAGGCGCCACACGACGACGAGGACCTTCCCGGCGTAGGCAGCTGACAACGCCGAAGCCGCCACGCCTGCGGAGTAGAGCCACGGCGACTGCTTCAGCGCCTCGGCGAGGACGGCGTCCTTGGTGGCCCACAGCGACAGCGGGGCGACACCGGCCAGGGCCACCGCGCCGAGGCTCGCCGTCCACCCGACCAGGCGCCAGCGCCGGGCCACACCGGACAGACCGCTGAGCTGCTTGGTGCCCAGGGCGGTGAGCCACGCCCCGGCGGCCAGGAAGAGCAGGGCCTTGGTGGACGCGTGCGCCACGAGGTGCGCCGCGCCGCCCGCGACCGTGCCGACGCCCGCGGCCATCACGACGAAGGCCAGCTGGGCGGCGGTTGAGGCTGCCAGAAGCTGCTTGAGGTCGCGTTGCGTGACGGCCACTGCTCCCATGACGAGCGCCGTAGCCGCGCCGAGCCACGCCGCCGTCGGACCGGCCCACCCGGTCGCGGCAAGCAGGGACTCCGTCCGAAGCAGGAGGTAGCCGCCCATGGCGACCATCGCGGCGGAGTGCAGCAGCGCGCTCACGGGGCTCGGGCCCTCCATCGCGCGCGACAGCCAGAACGAGAACGGCAGCTGTGCCGCCTTGCCCAGCGCCGCGACCAGCACCCCCGCGGCCACCACGTCACGCCACCCCGCTGACCCCTCTGGCAGGTCGGCAAGGGCGAGTCCCGCTCCACCCGCGAGTGCAGCGGCCGCTGCGACGTACAGCCCCAGGTCCGCCGTGCGGGTGGTCACGAACGCCGTGAGGCCGGACGAGACGCGGTGGTCCTCACGCCACCAGAACCCGATGAGCGCGTACGACGTCGCCCCCATCAGCTCCCAGGCGAACAGCAGCGTCGGCAGGGTCGTCGCAGTCACCGTCAGCACCGCCGACGACGCGAACAGCAGCATCAGGCCGTGGAACCGCGCCCGTCCCTCACGGATCTCCCCCGCGGCGAACAGCAGCACAAGCATCGTGACCACCGCGACCGTCGGCGTCACCAAGGCGGCAAGGCCGTCGACCCCGAGAGCGAAGTCCGCCCCGGCCATGAAGGGCACCGCGACCGCGGGCCGCTCCAGGGCAACGACCACCGACAACGCCGCGGTCACCGACGCCGTGCCGAGCGACACCGGCGCGGCAACCGGGCCGGCGCGCCTCGACACTGCGAGCACGCCGCCGACGGCCGCTGGCAGGAGCACCAGCAGCCAGAGCGCGATATCGCCGTTGGGACCGCTCATCCGGACAGGTCCGTCGCCATGTCGGTCATGTCGGCCTCACGCTCGCGATGCAGCAGCGTCGCCACCGCGAAGCCCATGGCCATCTCCACGGTCATCGCCGCGATGATGACCAGGAGGAGCACCTGCCCGGTCGGCTCGGGCGCGAGGAACCACCAGAAGCCCGCCGCCGCGAGAATCACGGCGTTGATCATGAGCTCGAGGCCCATCATCACCATGACAACGACCTGCTGGGAGATGGCGCCGTAGAGGCCGACGCAGAAGATCGCGGCAGCGACCAGAAGCACGGTTTCGAGGCTCACCGTCCGACACCCCCCGGCTGCGGGTCGTCCGCGGGCCGGCGCCGCAGGTCGTCGCCCATGCGGTCGTACCTCGTCCGGTGCGCGGCCAGCACCACGCCGGCCACGATGGTGGCGACCATCACGGGGCTCACCACCGCCATCGCGAGCATCTTCGGCCCCATCAGCTCCTCGCCGAGCGCCATGGTCACGTCACCCGCCGGCGCACCGCGGCGCGAGGGCCAGTCGACGAGGAGGATCCCAGATGCGAGCAACGCGAAGACTCCACCGGCCGCGGCCATGGCCATCCGCTTGCCGTGGACCATGCTCATCGGCATGAGGGCCGGGTTCATCCCCATGAACATGACCATGTAGACGGCCATCACAGCCATCTCCATCACCATCATCAGGATCGTCACGACGCCGACGTAGTTCTGCTGCAGCAGCAGCGCGACGAGGCCGACGGCGATGAACGACAGAGCCAGGGCGTACGTCGCACGCGCCATCGAGTCGACGTAGAACACCGCGGCACCCCCCAGGACGGCCAGCACGGACAGCACCCAGAACGCGACGTCGACCACCACGGCTCAGCCCCTCCAGACCACGACGACTGCGACGACCAGGTCCTGCAGGAGGACGGCGGGCAGCAACACCATCCACCCGAGCTCCATGAACACGTCGGGGCGGACGGCAGGCAGCTTCCGACGCAGCCACACGAACACGCCTAGCAGCGACGCGGTCTTGAGAACGACCCAGACCTCCGACGGCAGCAGCGGACCGGAGCCACCCCCGAGGAACATGGGTACGGCGAACGCCGCTCCCGCCGCGAGCAAGGCGTACCGGCCTCCGTCGAACAAGAGCCGGTCGACCCCGGACAGCTCGGCTCGAACTCCCCCGGCGATGTCCCCGCCGAGCGCCGGCGAGAACGGCCCCCACACCGAGAAGGCCACGACGCCGAGGCAGTAGACCGCGAACGCGACCGGCATCCAGGCGACGAACCACACCCGGTTCTGCGCGGCCGCCACGTCGCCGACGTTCAGGCTCGACGCGGCGACCGCCGGTGCGACGAGCGCGAACATGAGCGGCAGCTCGTAGCCGAGACCGTGCGCGAGGAACCGGTAGCCCCCGACGAGGGAGTTCGCCGAGTTGGCGCCCCATCCGGTGAGCCAGACGAGGGCCCAGACGATGACGTCCATGGCGTTGAACCACATCACCCCGACATCGAGGTCGAGGAGCGTCCACTCTCCCAGCGGCACGACGGTCACCATCATCAGCGCGACGACCACGAGGCCCGCCCCACCGACGCGCCACAGCAGGCGGTCCGCGGCCACGGTGGTGCGGCGACGCTGGCGGAGGAGTCGCGTCGCCTCCGCGAGCGGCCGGCGCAGCCCCGTAGAGCCGGCAGCCCCCGTGGCACGGGCACCGAGCAGGCCGTCGAGGACGGCGGCGAGGACGACGAGCAGGCCGAGGGCCGTCGCCCCGGCGAGTGCCCACACCGGGGAGATGGCGGTGACCGTCGAGTCAGGCATGGGCCGGCTCCTGGCTCGTGCCGAGCGGCTCCAGGTCGAGGCTCGCCACGACAAGGCGCGCTGTGGCGAGGTCCAGGCCGGTCACAAGGTGCGGCAGGACGCCCGGCGTCACGCCTTCGCGGCGTGCGGCTGAGGTGTCGACCGACCCGTGAAGTGCACCGCGAGCACGGTCCAGGATCGCCAGCAGTCGGTCCCGGGGGTCCCCGAGGAGATGGCTGGGCAGACCGTGTGCCTCGAGGTCCGCCTCGGAAAGTGGGCGCACACGGCGCAGCGACCAGCGGAGCAGCCGAGACCGAGCCACCCTGCGGCTCAGCTCCGCCACCGAGGCGGCAGCCACACCTGCGTCGGCGCCGTCGACGAGCCGGTCGCGGAGGCTGCGTGCCCGCGTGGCTGCCTCCTCCCATCCTGCGAGCGCCAGCAGGTTCGCTGCGTTGTCACACCGACGGGCCGCAAAGATCGCCGCACTGTCGTGGTCGTCGTTGCCTATGGGTCCTGCCGCGTGGCCATGGTGAGGGGCGTGGGGGTCCGCGTCCACGACGTGCGCCTCGGCCTCGACGATGACGTCGCCCTGGAGGGAGCAACGAAGCACGAGACCAGCCGGCCAGTACGGCAGCACGGGCCCGAGGCGGAGATGCAGCACGTCCATCTCCAGACCGTCGCGGTCCTGGCCGCCTCCGGCGAGGGGGATGCCACCCGGCGCCATGTCCATGTCGCCGTGGTCCATGTCGCCGTGGTCCATGTCGCCGTGGTCCATGTCGCCGTCACCGTCGCCGCCGTGGTCCATGTCAGGCGTGGTGGGCCGGCTCCGGCTGTCGTCCCGCTGAGCGGATTCATCGAGCAGGTCGCGCTCCGCCTGCTCCAGCGCCGTGGCGGCTGTGTCCGGGCCGTCGACCCGTACACGTGAGCGGGGACCGGGTAGCTGGTCCCAGACGAGGTCGAGCGCGCCGGCGAGCTCCGTGCCGGGGACACCGCACACCGCCAACACGTCTGCGTCTGCCGGGGAGGAGGCAAGTCTCCATCCCCGTGCGAGAACATGCCTCTCCACGGTCACGCGCGTGTGCCAGTTGGCGCCCGGGGCCTCCGCGACGAGCACGTGGGCACTGCGTACGGCGTACCTCGCCAGCGATTCCCTCAGACCCATCGGAGCGCTCCTTCGCGCCAGGCCCACGCGACGGCGACGAAGAGCGCAGCGAGAAACAAGAACATCTCGACGACGGCCTTCGCACCGAGCTCCGCGACGACCACCGCCCACGGGTACATGAACAGCATCTCGACGTCGAAGGCCAAGAACAGAAGCGTGGCGAGGTACCACCGCACGTGGTATCTCGACAGTGCGTGCTCCTCCGGCTGCCAGCCGGACTGGAACGGCAGCGACACTAGGGGGTCAGCCGCCACCGCGGTGAAGCGGCCGAGCACGTAGATCGCGGCGACAAGGACCGTCGCCACGATCGCCATGCCTGCGGCACCCCAGAACATCGCGCTCCTCCGACCCGATTGTTTGCTGCAGCGCACATACCCGGTAGGGCCCCGGATAATCTCGGCTACTGGGAAGCGTGGCGCCGGACGGCATCAAGGGCCGCCGCGAACTCGACGACACCCTCTGCGACGACAGCCCGCTTCTCAGGGTCGATGTGGGCCATCGCATGCTCGACACGGTCGCGTCGGTAGCTCATCGCAGACTCGAACAGATCCGCGCCCTCCGCGGTCAGCGTAAGCCTGACGTGACGCCGGTCGACGGCGTCCTTCTGGCGGGAGAGGAAGCCGGCGCTGACCAACCTGTCGCAGATCCGGGTCGCGTTCGACGGGTGCACCCCGAGGTCGTCCGCGACAGCGGAGACGTTGCACGACCCCTCGGAGGCGAGCACGAGGACGCGCCACTGGGACACCGTGACCGGAGGCTCGACGCTCGCGAGCGACTCCGCGATGAGGGCCCCCACGACGCGGGTGGCGTCGACGACGGCATCGGTCTGCCCGGCGGGTACGACCTCGTCCTGGGGTGGATCCACGACTTCTCGGTTCACGCCTCGCAGTGTCCCCAGCTAGTCCCCGAACCATGCCACGAGCTCGGTAATGATTGCGTTTGCGCAACTAGACTCCCGGGTACCCGCCCACCATGGCCACCATTGACCGGATCGCAGCACCGTGGGGAACGCGTACGCCGTACGGGCCGGGTGAGCACTGGCCGACCCGGGTCGACACGCACCTGACCGAGGGAGTGAGCGAGACCGACGTGGACCGGTGGGTCCAGTCGGCGACGATCCTGCACTCCAACGGCGACGGCCTCGACATCGCGGTGAAGGACGGCCGCATCGTAGGGGTCCGCGGGCGGGCGGTGGACCGGGTCAACCACGGCCGCCTGGGGCCGAAGGACCTGTTCGGCTGGCAGGCGAACAACTCCCCCGACCGGCTCACCAAGCCGCTGATCCGCCGCGACGGTCGGCTGGTGGAGACCGACTGGGACACCGCGATGGACGCCGTCGCCGGTCGCACCAAGGAGCTGCTGGACGAACGGGGACCGAGCTCGATCGGTTTCTACACCACCGGGCAGCTTTTCCTGGAGGAGTACTACACCCTCGCGCTGATCGGGCACGGGGGCATCGGCACCAACCACATGGACGGCAACACACGGTTGTGTACGGCGACCGCGGCAGCCGCGCTGAAGGAGTCCTTCGCCTGCGACGGCCAACCCGGCTCCTACACAGACATCGACCACGCCGACGTCATCGCG
>Ga0075331_1000076_pt1 | contig 18895 bp, 11 predicted proteins | sample MayberrySE_TuleA_FD_120090 | JGI IMG/M metagenome (GOLD analysis project Ga0075331, IMG submission 120090) | Natural and restored wetland microbial communities from the San Francisco Bay, California, USA, that impact long-term carbon... | ecosystem: Environmental > Terrestrial > Soil > Wetlands ... | reverse complement strand
CCGGATCACCATGTCCTTGATCCGGCCGACGATGTTGCAGTAGCCGTCCTCGCGCATGACCGCCAGGTCGCCGGTGTGCATCCACCCGTCGGCGTCGATCGCCTCGGCGGTCTTCTCGGGCTCGTGCCAGTAGCCCAGCATCACCGAGTAGCCGCGGGTGCAGAGCTCCCCGGGCTCGCCCCGCGGCACGGTCTCGCCGGTGACGGGGTCGACGACCTTGATCTCGACGTGCGGGTGGACCCGGCCGATGGTGGCGGTCCTCCGGTCGAGGTCGTCGTCGGGACGCGTCTGGCAGCTCACCGGGGACGTCTCGGTCATCCCGTAGGCGATGGACACCTCGGCCATGTTCATGTCGTCGATGCAGCGCTTCATCACCTCGACCGGGCAGATCGAGCCGGCCATGACCCCCGTGCGGAGGTGGGACAGGTCGAACGAGGCGAAGCCGGGATGGTTCTGCATCGCGATGAACATCGTGGGGACGCCGTACAGCCCCGTGCACCGCTCGTCCTGCACCGTCTCGAGCGTCACCCCGGGGTCGAAGCCCGGGGCAGGGATCACCATGGTCGCGCCGTGCGTCGTGCACCCGAGGTTGCCCATGACCATCCCGAAGCAGTGGTAGAAGGGCACGGGGATGCAGAGCCGGTCGTCGGGGGTGAAGTCGATCAGCTCGGTGGTGAAGAACCCGTTGTTGAGGATGTTGCGGTGCGAGAGCGTCGCGCCCTTGGGGAAGCCCGTCGTGCCCGACGTGTACTGGATGTTGATCGGGTCGTGGTTCGACAGCGTGGCCATCCGCTCGGCGACGGCGGCGGTCGGCAGGCGCTCCCCCTGGGCCACGAGGTCCGGCCAGTCGCTGGTTCCGAGGAAGACGACGCGCTCCAGCGCCAGGTCGCCCGAGCTCGCGCCCGCGGTGACCACCTCGTCGACCATCGACCGGTAGTCGCTGGACTTGAAATCGGTGGCCGACACCAGCAGCCGCAGGCCCGACTGCTGGAGGGCGTAGGCGAGCTCGTGCGTGCGGTAGGCCGGGTTGACGTTCACCAGGATCGCCCCGACCTTCGCCGTCGCGAGCTGCACGATCGTCCACTCCGCGCAGTTCGGCGACCAGATGCCGACCCGGTCGCCCTTGGCGATGCCGGCGGCGATCAGGCCGCGGGCCAGGGCGTCGACGTCCCGGTCGAGCTCGGCGTACGTCCACCGGCGCCCCGTCGCCACCTCGACGAGGGCCTCGCGGTCGGCGTGCTCCCGGGCGATCCGGGTGAAGTTCTCGCCGATCGTCTCCTCGATCAGCGGTGGGGTGGTCTCACCGGCGGCGTAGGACGGGGTGGTCTGCATGCTCGGCACCCTAAGCGTCTCGGCCGGACCCACGACAGTCCCCTGCGCGGGCCCCTGCGGGCCGAGGCGGCCCGGGCCCTCGTCGGCGGGCCCAAGGCCAGGCCGAGTCGCACCTGGTACAGATGTCGTAGGCGCCCTACGTCATCTGCATGAGGTCGGGTCGACCGGGGGCTGGTAGACGTGCCCGAGGCACACGCCGCACCCCGACCTGCCGTCGCACACACCGAGGATCGGACGACCCCTTGCTGAAGACCGCCGCCGCGCTCGCTGTCCCGCTCGTCCTGACCCTGGGCTGCGGCACGAACGGGCCGGTCGGCTCACCGAGCCCGGACCCGGAGGAGAGTCCTGCGCTGAGCGCGGCCGCGTCCCCGACCGCCGACTCCGGGGACCCCGCACCTGCCGGCTCCGACACAGCTGGCTCGACCCCGCCCGACACCCCCGAGTCCGAGGAGCCCGGCCCGGACGCCGGCGAGGCCGCGGACAGCGGGCCTGCTCCGCGCATCGCCGGCGTCCAGGTCACCCGACGCCGGGCGTTCCCCGGGGCGCAGGGCTACGGCACCCGGACGCCGGGCGGCCGGGGCGGTCGCGTCATCGAGGTCACGAACCTGAAGAACGCCGGCCCCGGCAGCTTCCGCGCCGCCGCCACCGCCTCCGGCCGGCGGATCATCGTGTTCCGGGTCTCGGGCACGATCACACTCCAGCGCGAGATCGACATCACCAACCCCTACGTCACGATCGCGGGACAGACCGCGCCGGGCGGTGGGATCACGCTGCGGGCGGACCCGTGCAACGACGGCGGCGTGCTCGGCGTGCACACCCACGACGTGGTGATCCGGTACGTCCGGCTCCGGCCCGGGCCGCACCCGTGCGCCGGCACCGGTGAGTCCTCCGACGGGATCGTCATCTACAAGAAGGGCGCCCACCACGTCGTGGTCGACCACAGCTCCATCTCCTGGGCCGTCGACGAGAACGTGTCGCTCTACGACCTGGCGCACCACGTCACCCTGTCGTGGAACATCATCTCGGAAGGGCTGTCCGACTCCACGCACGAGGAGGGCGAGCACTCGAAGGGCGCGCACCTCAGCGGTGAGGGCACCTATGCCATCTCCTTCCACCACAACCTGCTCGCCCACAACAACGACCGCAACCCGCAGCCGACCAACCCGGGGAAGGCCGACATCCGCAACAACGTCGTCTACAACTACGGCAAGAACGCAGCGCTCACGTCCAACAGCCATGGCCGGCCGCGCTTCAACTTCATCGGCAACCACTACATCCCGGGTCGCGACACCGACCGGTCGGAGCACGAGCTGGACGTCTACGGCCCCACGGACGTCGGCTGGGCGTTCTTCGTGCGCGGCAACCTCGGCCCGCACCGGACCAGCAACGACCTGCCGCAGGCCAGGACCGTGTCGCCCGAGGGACGCAGCTCCATGGTGGGCCGGCCGTTCGCGACCGCACCGGTCACGACGACCAGCGCCCGGAAGGCGACCCGCCAGGTGCTCGCGCGGGCCGGGGCCACGGCCCCCCACCGGGACGCCGTCGACCGCCGCGTCGTTCGGGACGTCCGCGAGCGCACCGGACGGATCATCGACAGCCCTGCCGAGGTCGGCGGCTGGCCGGCCCTGCCCGCCACGAGCGCCCCCCGCGACAGCGACCACGACGGCATGCCCGACGCCTGGGAACGCCGGCGAGGACTCCGGCCGAACCACGACGACTCCGCCGGCGACAAGGACGGGGACGGCTGGACCAACGTCGAGGAGTACCTCAACAGCCTGGTCCGCTGACCGGGTGCCGCCGACCGTACAGGGAGCTGTAGCTCACGCCCGTCACCGGCGCGAACCGGGCGTACCCCCGATGACGTAGAGGCGCGTAGCGCCGTTGTCGGATTGCGCCCGCTCCCCACGCGCCTAGATTCCGAACGTGCCCCAAGAAGGGTGCGTTCCGAACGGCGGCGAGGGGTGGACGTGATGGTCGAGGGGGTTCCGTTCTCGCGGCCCGTGATGGCCCCCGAAGCCACGACCGGAGTGGCGCGGGTGCTGCGCTCCGGGTGGGTGACCACCGGTCCGGAGTGCGCGGCGTTCGAGGACGAGCTCGCAGCCTGGCTGGGTGTCCGCAACGCCGTCACGGTCTCGTCGTGCACGGCCGCGATCGAGCTGTCACTGCGTGGCCTGCACCTCGACGCGGGTTCCCGGGTGCTGGTGCCGGCCATCACGTTCTGCGGTGCGGTGGAGGCCGTGGCGCACGCCGGCCTGGTCCCGGTCGTCGCCGATGTCGAGCCGGACACGGGTCAGGTCTCGGCGCGCACCTGTGCCGCGGCGGCCCACGAGGCCGGGGGTGTGCACGCGATGCTCGCCCTGCACTACGCCGGCGAACCCGCCCCTGTGCCCGAGCTCGCGGACGCGGCTGGAGTGGACCTCGACCACGTGGTCGAGGATGCCGCCCACGCCCTCGGCACGCGCACCGCGGGCGGGTTCGTCGGACGCACGTCGCGTGCGACCTGCTTCAGCTTCTACGCCACGAAGAACCTGCCCATCGGCGAGGGCGGGCTGGTGACCACCGAGGACGACGACTTCGCTGCATGGCTGCGCACCGCGCGGCTGCACGGCATGACGAGTGACGCCTGGCGCCGCTACCTGCCGGGCGGCAGCTGGCGGTACTCCGTGCTGGAGGCAGGGCTGAAGGCGAACCTCTCGGACGTGCACGCCGCGGTCGGCCGCGCCCAGCTGCGGCACCTCGACGGGTGGCAGGCACGGCGCAGGCAGATCGCCGGCCGGTACCAGGCGGCGCTCCAGGACGTGCCCGGGCTGGGGCTGCCCCAGGAGCCGGCCGAGGGCAGCCACGCGTGGCACCTGTACGTCGTCCGCGTCCGCCCCGACTACGGCCTGCACCGCGACGACCTCTCCCGGCTCCTCGCCGAGCGGCAGATCGGCACGTCGGTCCACTTCATCCCGCTGCACCACCTGCCGCGCTACCGCACCGTCGCGTGGCTGCCGTCCTCGGGCCTTCCCGGAGCGGACGCGGTCTTCGAGGAGATCCTCTCGCTCCCCCTGCACCAGGGCCTCACCGACGCCGAGGTCGACACCGTCGTCGAGGCCCTCGTGACCGCCCGGCCCCGAGCCCGCTACCTGGAGGTCTGAGAAGTGACACTCGTCAACCACAACACCGAGCGGCTGCTCGCCGCGTCGCCCCCGATGCTGATGCGCGCACTCGTCGTGGGTGCCGGTGAAGCAGGTCGGGCGCTGATCCGGGACCTGACCAACATCCCCGAGTTCGGGCTCTTCCCGGTCGGCTTCCTCGACGACGACCCGACCAAGGACGTCCTCACCGACCTACCGGTCCTCGGTCCGCTCGACCGGGTCACCGAGATCGCCCGGCGGGAGGCCGTCGACGTCGTGGTGCTGGCCATCCCGGGCCTCGACACCACCGTGTTCCGCAAGGTCGTGGAGGGGGCGTCGGCAGCCGGCGCGAGCGTTCGCTACCTGCCGTCGTTCGTGGCCGCCCTGGAGCGGACCGTGGTGGGCAGCGACATGCGCTGGCTGGACGTCGGGCAGCTGATCGGTCGCAACGAGGTGCACGTGGTGAGCCCCGCCGCGGCCCAGACCATCGAGGGCAAGTGCGTGCTGGTCACGGGCGCAGGAGGCTCCATCGGGTCCGAGCTGTGCCGCCAGGTCTTCGGCTTCCAGCCCCGGCGGCTGGTCATGCTCGACCACGACGAGTCCAACCTGCACCGTCTCCAGCTCGAGCTGTGGGGGCAGGGCCTGCTCGACGACGACGACTGCGTGGTGGCCGACATCCGCGACCGGGACCGCATCGACCAGGTCTTCGCCGACGTGCGGCCGGACATCGTGTTCCACGCCGCCGCGCACAAGCACCTGCCGCTGCTCGAGCGGCACCCGTGCGAGGCGGTGAAGTCCAACGTGGCCGGCACCGAGAACGTGCTCTGGGCGGCGCTCAAGCACGAGGCCGAGCGCTTCATCCTGATCTCGACGGACAAGGCCGCGGACCCCACGTCGGTGCTGGGCGCCACCAAGAGGCTGGCCGAGCTGCTCGTCCAGTGCGAGGCGAACGGCCGCACCAAGCTCGCGTCCGTCCGGTTCGGCAACGTCCTCGGCAGCCGCGGCTCGCTGCTCAGCGTGCTGATGGAGCAGATGAACCGCGGACTGCCGATGACGGTCACCCATCCCGACATGACGCGGTTCTTCATGACCATCGAGGAGGCCGCGGGACTCGTCGTCGAGGCGGCGCGGCTGGCCAACGGAGGCGACACCTTCGTGCTCGACATGGGCGAGCCGGTCCGGATCGTCGACGTCGTCCACTCGTTCGCGCGGCTGATGAACCGGGGCCAGGTCGAGATCCGCTTCACCGGCATGCGGGACGGCGAGAAGCTCAACGAGACGCTGTTCAGCGAGAACGAGAACCCCACCCCGACGGAGCACCCGCGGATCTACCGCACCGACGCCTCGCAGCCGTCCGCCGGCTTCTACCACAAGCTGCACACGCTGTACCACGCCGCGGACGTCAACGACCAGACCACGGTCCGCATGGCCCTGCGTGCCCTGCTCCCGGAGTACCGACCCGAGACGCCGAAGGTGCCGGCCCAGCCGGCGCTCTACCCGGACGACTTCTGAGCACCGGCAAGGAGCCATCATGAGAGCGATCGTCACCGGAGCCGCCGGCTTCATCGGTTCCCACCTGTGCGGCCACCTGCTCGACCGCGGTGACCAGGTGGTGGGCATCGACTGCCTGACCGACTACTACGAGCCGTTGCGCAAGAAGGCGAACCTCGCGACCCTGCAGAGCCGGCCCGGGTTCACCTTCCACCGCCGGGACCTGCTCGACGCCCCGCTCACCGAGCTGTTCAAGCAGGCGAACGTGGTCTTCCACCTGGCGGGACAGCCCGGGGTGCGCGGCTCCTGGGGCGAGGACTTCGGCCCCTACCTGAGCCGCAACATCGCCGCGACGCAGCGGGTCCTCGAGGCCGCCCGCGCCGTCGCGCTGTGGAAGGTCGTCTACGCGTCCAGCTCGTCGGTGTACGGCGACAGCGAGACCTACCCGACCACGGAGGACCTGGCGCCCCACCCGTTGTCGCCCTACGGCGTCACCAAGCTCGCCGCGGAGCACCTGTGCGAGCTCTACCGGACCACGTCCGGGGTGCCCACGGTCTCGCTGCGGCTGTTCACCGTCTACGGTCCGCGCCAGCGCCCCGACATGGCGTTCAGCAAGCTGTTCCGTGCGGCACTCACCGGCGAGAAGTTCATGCTCTACGGCGACGGCCGGCAGAGCCGCGACTTCACCTACGTCGAGGACGTCGTCTCCGCGATGGTCCAGGCCGCCCTGTCCCCCTGGACCGGTGTCGCCAACATCGGCGGCGGCTCCGAGACCACGATGTACGAGGTGATCGACAAGGTCCAGAAGCTCGCCGGCCCCGTGGACGTCGTGAGGCTGCCGACCCAGCGCGGCGACGTCCGGCACACCTCGGCCGACACCGCGCGGGCCCGCGACGGCTTCGGCTACCAGCCGCAGGTCACCCTCGACGAGGGGCTCGGACGGATGGCCGAGGCCGCGCGAGCCCGGTACGGCGCGGTCACGACGCTGGACGCGTCCCGGTGACCGCGACGATCTGGCCGGCGGTCCCGCGCTGGATCGTGCCGCGGTCGCGACTCCCCGAGCAGCCGGAGCTGCCGAGAACCAAGGTGCTCCACGTCATCACCAGGTTCATCGGCGGCTCCGGCGGCAACACCCTGCTCTCGGCGACCGGGATGGACGCCGACCGCTACGAGACCTGGGTCGCCTCCATGCCCGGCGGTCCGCTGTGGGAGCAGGCCGAGGCCGCAGGCGTCCGGACCGTGCGGCTGCGGCACATGCGCGAGCGGATCTCGCCCGGCCAGGACCTCCTGGCGTGCCTGGAGCTGGTCCGGCTGCTCCGGCGCGAGCGCTTCACGGTCGTGCACACGCACTGCTCCAAGGCAGGTCTGATCGCGCGGGTCGCCGCGACGATGGCCGGGACCCCGGTGGTGGTCCACACCTTCCACATCTTCGCCGCGCACGAGGGGCTGAGCCGTCCGCGGCGGCTCGCCTACCTGCTCATGGACCGGGCGGTACGCCGGCTGGCGGACCGCTACGTGGCCGTGTCGCCACGGGTGGCCCAGCAGGCCGTGGAGCAGCGCCTCGCGCCGCCGGGTGGCATCGTGGTGGCGCCCTCCGCGATCGAGCTGGACGACGTACAGACCCGGGCCGACGCGTCGGTCCGGGACGAGCTCGGGGTCCCCCGGGACGCCCCGCTGGTGGGCACGGTCGGGCGCATCGTGGCGCAGAAGCGCCCGCTGGACTTCGTCCGGATGTGTGCGCTGGTGCAGGCCGTCCGACCCGAGACCCGCTTCGTCATGGTCGGGGACGCCACCCTGGAGTCGGCGGGGCTCGAGGAGCAGACCCGCGCCGAGGCGGACCGGCTCGGCGTCCCCGTGGTCTTCACCGGCTTCCGGCCGGACGCACCGCGCATCGCCGCAGCCTTCGACGTCTACGTGGTGCCGTCGCTCTACGAGGGGCTGGGCCGTGCGGTCACCGAGGCGATGGCCTCGGGACGTCCGGTCGTGGCGACCGCCGTCAACGGCGTGCCGGACCTGGTCACCCCCGGCGCCACCGGGCTGCTCGCGGAGCCCGCGGACCCCGAGTCGCTCGCCCGCTCGGTGCTGTGGCTCCTCGACCACCCGGACGACGCCGCCGCGATGGGCGCCTGCGGCCGGGAGCGCGTGCTGACGCACTTCGCGCCGTCGGTGATGTGCCAGGTCCTCGACGCGACGTACGGCGAGCTGCTCGGGCAGCCACCTGCCCTCCCCGTCCCGGGCTCGGTCGTCGGCGGGAGGGCGGAGGTACTGCGTTCGGCGTAGATCGTCTACGTCGGCGCGGGCGTGCCACGAACGTGGCTCGCACCGAGGATCACAGCAGATGAGTCGGAGACCTGGGGGCAGGGATGCAGACGGAAGGCGGGGCGGCCGTGCGGGTACGGCCTGCCGAGGCGGGACGCAGCCTCACGAGCCGTGCATCGCTGAACGGCGTCGCCTCCGGCCTGGACTACGGCGCCCGCGCCGTCGTCGAGCTGCTCGTGAGCCCTCTCGTGGTCAGTGGCCTCGGAGCCGCGGCCTACGGCGCCTGGCGCGTCCTGTGGCAGTGGTCGAGCTACGTCTGGGGCGCCAGCGGAAGGTCCGCCCAGGCACTCCAGTTCGCGATCGCGCACAAGCAGTGGACCGCCGAGGACCCGGAGAAGCGGCAGCTGGTCGGCGCCGCCGTGATGGTGTGGCTGCTGTTCCTGCCGCTGATGCTGGCGGCGGGAGCGGCCGGCGTCTGGCTGGCGCCGATCCTGCTCGACGTCCCCCCCGACCAGGTCACTCCGCTCCGGGTGGCCGCAGCGATCCTCGCCGTGGACGCGATGGCGATGACGCTGGTGACCCTGCCCCGCTCGTCGCTGGTCGGCGAGAACCTCGGGTACACCCGGATGGGTGTCTCGGCCGTGCTCGTCGCCGTCGGAGGCGGCCTGCTGGCGCTCTCCGTCCAGCTGGACCTCGGGCTGCCGGGGCTGGCGGGCGCCACCCTCGTCACCACGGTCCTCACCGGGGTCGTGTTCGCGGTGATCACCCGGCGCCGGCTCAGCTGGTTCGGCATGGCCCGGCCGACGCGGGCCATGGCACGGTGGTTCCTCGGGCTGTCCATGTGGTTCCTGGGCTGGAAGCTCGTCCTGGAGCTGATGATCGCCAGCGACGTGCTGGTGCTCGCCGCCTTCGCCCCGTTGACCGTGGTGGCAGCGTTCGCGCTGTCGAAGTGGGTGGCCGACTCGATGGCGCAGGTGCTGTCGATCCTCGTGCAGGCCACCATCCCCGGGATCGGGGCCTACCTCGGCTCGGGTGCGCTGGACGTCGCGGCCCGGCTGCGGGGCGAGGTCATGTCGCTGGTGTGGGTCGTCGGCACCGGGATCGGCACCACCGTGCTGGTCTGGAACGGCACCTTCGTCGGCCTCTGGGTCGGCGAGGCCCTCTACGCGGGCCGACTCACGACGTTGCTGGTGGTGGTGCTCGCGTTCCAGCTCGCCCTCATCCGCACGGACACGTTCATCATCGACGTGGCCCTGCGACCACGCGTGAAGGTGCTCGCCGGTGCGGTCGCCGCCGTGCTGTCGATCGGACTCGCAGCGGTGGCGGTCGGACCCCTCGACGGCGGCGTGGCCGGCCTCTGCCTCGGCCTCGTGATCGGGCGCGCGGCGCTCGGCGTGACCGCCCCCGTCGCGGTCGGTCGGGTCCTCGGCGTGCCGCTGCGCCGTCAGGTCGGCCGGGTGCTGCGGCCCGCGGTCGTGACCTCCGCCCTGTTCGCGACCGGCTACTGGCTGGCCGGGGAGAACCCGGTCTCGTCCTGGTTCCTCCTGGTCGCGGGAGTGGCGGGGACCGTCGTCGTCGCGTCCGGCGTCGCGCTCGTCCTGGGGCTGTCGCCCATGCAGCGTGCGCGTCTGGTCCGGCGTGCGCGGATCCTGGTACGCCGCGGTGGGGCAGGCACCCGATGACCGCTCCGCTCCTCACCACCCCGCACGAACGCACTGCTCCCACCGGCGGTCTCGGTCTGCTCCCGGACGTCGTGGTGGTCGGGAGCTGTCTGATCGCGCCGCTCAACCTGCTCATCGTCCGGAGCTTCACGCTCTACGACCTCGCCATCGGTGCGGCGTGGGTGCTGCTGGTCAAGCAGGGCCGGTTGGTCTGGCCGCACCGGGGCTACCTGCTCGCCGCCTACGTGTTCATGCTGTTCGCCGTGGTCAGCGCCTTCCGCTCGTTGGTCGCGGTGGAGGCCCTGACCCAGGTCCTCCAGTACGCGTTCGTCTTCTTCGTGCTGCTGCCGGCGGTCGTCACCGTGGTCGTGACCCGCCGTCGGGCCGTGACCTGCGTCGCCCTGCTGTGCCTGGGCTCGCTCGGTGCGATCGCGCACGCGTACCTGGTGCAGGCGGAGCAGGGCTCGGGCCGGATCCTGGTCTTCTACAGCGAGAACCCCAACCGGCTGGGATACCCCGCCGCCTACCTGCTCCCGCTGCTCGTCGCCCTGTGGGTGCTCAGCCGACGGCTGGACCGGCTGCAGAGGCTGGGCGCGGTTGCTGCCGTCGCACTCGGGGGCTACCTCAGCGTGTGGGCGCTCTCGGCCTCCGGTTCCCGAAGCAGCCTCGTGGGGACCGGTGTCGCCGTCTTCGTGCTGGTCGTGCTCCGTCCTGGCATCGGCGTGCGTCGCGCCCTCGCGCGGCTGGTGCTGCTGTCCGTCGTCGTGCTCGGGGCCGGCAGTGCCCTGCTCGCCACCGGTCAGCTGCCGTCCACGCTCGAGGAACGGATCACCCGGTCCTTCGACAGCACCGACACCGACGCGCAGAGCCACCTCGTCGCCGACCGGGAGCACCTCATGGACGCGGGCATGGCGGCGTTCATGGAGTCCCCGCTGCTGGGCACCGGACTCGACAACTTCCGCTACGTCACGCCGCGGTACGACATCGAGGCCTCCCAGCAGCTGCCCCACAACCTGTGGCTGCAGCTGCTCGTCCAGGTCGGGGCGATCGGGACGCTCGCGATGGCCGCGCTGCTCGCCGTCTGGGTGGCCGACGTCCTCGGCGCCATGCGCCGCGTCCACCCGCTCGACGCCGAGGTCCTGTGGGCTCTCGCGGCCGCGCTGGCGGGCATCCTCACGATCTTCCTGTTCGCCCCCGAGATGCTCGACCGCCACTACTGGCTCGTCGTCGCGCTCGGCATCGCCATCGTCCGCGGCACGCAGCCCGCCGGCGCCTCGAAAGGGAAACTCTCATGACCGACCCCGCCTCAGGCCTCTCCGTCCTGCACGTCATCGTCAAGGCGGGGCCGACGAACTGCCAGTACAACGAGCACGTCCTTCCGGTCGTCGGCTGGCGGCACGTCACGGTCTGCTCCCTGTTCCCCGCCGAGGTGACTCCCCCCCGGGGGCTGACGCTCCATGAGGGCGACGGAACGGTCAGGGGAGGAGCCCGGGCCCTGCGCCGGGCACTGACGAGCGACACCTACGACGTCGTGCACGTGCACGCGCCGGCCAGCGCGATGCTGACACTGGCGGTGTACCGCAGGCTGCGCCGGTCGCGCGAGGACCTGGTGTTCACGATCCACAACTCGTGGCGCAACTTCCGCTTCCGCAACCGGCTGTTCCTGCGCGTGGTCCTCGCCGTGTTCCCGCTGGTCGTGGTGTGCGGCCAGGCCGCGTTCGACTCGCTGCCGCGACGGCTCGCCCGCCGCGCGGCCGACCGGCTCGCCGTGGTGCCCAACGGCGTCGACGTGGACCGCGTGCAGCGCGTGCTCGCCGCACGCCCGACACCGCCACCCCGCCGCAACCGTCACCTCACGGTCGTCTCCCTGAACCGGCTCATTCCACTGAAGGACCCCGGCACGCTGCTCCGGGCGTTCGCCCGGGTGCGCCAGCCGGGCGACCGCCTGGTCCTCATCGGGGACGGGACGCTGCGCGGCCGCGTCGAGGCCGAGATCCGCGCCCGCGGGCTGGCCGACTGCGTGACACTCACCGGGATCATCCCCCGCGACGAGGTGTACCTCCGGCTCGCCGAGGCCGATGTCTTCGTCTCGACGTCCGGCGGGGAAGGGCTCCCGGTGGCCCTGCTCGAGGCGATGGCGTGCGAGCTGCCGGTGGTCGTGTCGGACATCCCCCCTCACCGCGAGGTCTCCCGAGCAGCCGGCGGGCTTCCCCTGGTGGAGACCCGCGACGACGCCGGCTTCGCCCGGGCGATCGAGCGCGTACGCGCGCTGGACTCCTTGGACCGGCACGCCGTCGGCCGGCATCTCGGCGAGGTCGTCGGGGAGCACTACAGCGTGCACGCCATGAACACGGCGTACGGCGCGCTGTACCGACAGCTCGTCGACCGTCGCGAGATCGGACCGGTCGACCCGGGGACGCGCCGCACCCGCACCGGGGCGGACGCGCCGCTCGGCGACAAGCTCAAGCAGCACGCCTTCCTGCTGACCTTGCTCACCGTCCTGGGCGGGGTCGCCGGCTTCGGCATCGCCTTCGTGCAGGCACCGGTCTACAAGGGGGAGACCTCGGTGCGGGTCGGCTCGGTGACGGTGGACGAGGACGCGCTGAAGGCGAGTGCGGCGCTCGCCTCGGTCTACGCCGACCTCGCCCGGCGAGAGCCGGTCCTGGGGCCGCTGGCGGAGGCGGGCTACGCCGAGGACTGGAAGCAGGTCCAGGCCGACGTCTACTCCCGGGTCGGCGACAAGAACCCGCAGCTGGTGGAGATCAGCGTCTACGCGAACGACCGCGACCTGGCCGGGGAGATGGCCGACGCGGTGGCGACGTCGCTGGAGGCGTTCGTGGGGAGGGCCCTGCGCTCCTCGGACGGCGCGTTCCTCGAGGCTCAGCTGCAGTCACTGCGGGCAGACGTCGAGGTCACCACCCGTCAGCTCGCCGACGCCCGCGCGGAGGCGAGGTCCGCCTCGGGGGCGAGCGCGGCGGCCGCGCGGGCGCGCGTCGACGAGCTCTCGGCGACGTTGACCGAGCAGCGCTCCGGCTATGCCGACCTGAGGACGCTCGACGCGGCGGCGGCCGGGACGCTGACCCGGGTCGACGAGGCCTGGACGGTGCGCTCCCCGCTCCGACCGACGCCGGTCGTCCTCGCGGTGGCCGGAGCGGCGGCCATGCTCATCGTCGCGGTCGGCTGGATCCACGTGTTCGGCCGGGCCCGGGTGGCCCTGCCCGCCGAGGTCGACCCGGCGACGCCACAGCCGCACGGTCCCACCGCCCTGCGGGATCTCCGCGCCCACCGCACCGAAGCACGCGCACGGGTGAGCCCGTGGGCGGGACCTGAACCGCTCCGGCAGCAGCCGGAGCCGCGAACGAGAGCGAGCGAACGATGACCACCCAGGAGATCGCACCGGAGACCCGCCCGGCCCGACCCGTCGGACCGGCCACGCAGGCGGCGCTCTGGCTGGTGCGGGAGCTGTGCGCCCAGCTGCGCGAGGAGGGGGTGCGCTACTGCCACTGGAAGAGCAACGACATGCTGGCCCGCTCGGCCAGCGGCGAGAACGACCTCGACCTGCTCGTCCACCGGTACGACGCCCAGCGGTTCGCCGAGGTGATGGCCCGGCTCGGCTTCAGGCGCGCCCTCGCCCCCGGCGGGCGGGAGCACCCCGGGGTGAGCCATCACTACGCGCTGGACACCGCCTCCGGGCGCTTCGTCCACATCCACGCGCACGTGCTCCTGGTCCTCGGTGACGACACGACCAAGAACTTCCGGCTGCCGATCGAGGAGCCCTACCTGGCATCGTGCGACGACCGCGACCTGTTCCCCGTCCCTGCACCGGAGATCGAGCTGGCCGTGTTCGTTCTCCGGATGATGCTCAAGCACGGGACGTGGGACGCGGTCGCGGTCGGCAAGGGCGCGATCGGCGCCAACGAGCGGCGCGAGCTGGACTGGCTGCTGGAGCGGGCCGACCCCCGCACCCTCGAGGCCGTCGTGACCGAGCACCTTCCTTCGGTCGGCACCGCGCTCTGGTCGGACTGCCTGCGCGCGGTGCAGGACGGGAGCACGTTGCGCCGGCTCGTGCTGGGCCGTCGTGTGCTGCGCGCGCTGCGCGCCCACGCGCGTCGCGCCTGGTGGCACGACCTGACGCTGCGGGTGCTGCGCCGGGGGACGTGGGGCTCGCGGCGCTACTTGCTGCGCAGGCCGACCCGCAAGCGGCTCGACCGGGCGGGCGCCACCATCGCCGTCGTCGGGGGTGACGGTTCGGGCAAGTCCACCGCGGTCGAGGGCACGTCCGCGTGGCTCGGCGGCCCGCTCGCGGTGCGGCGGAGCCACCTCGGCAAGCCGCCGCCCTCGTTGCTCACCCTGGCGGTGAAGGGACCGATGTACCTGGCCCGTCGCGCCGGCCTGCTGCCCTCCGCCTACGCCTCGATCGACCCGCGCACCGCGCGGCCGGAGGACTTCCCCGGCAACGCCTGGGCGCTGTGGCACCTGTTCACGGCGCGCGACCGGCTCCGGGAGTACCGACGGGCCCGCCGGTTCGCCGACAACGGTGGCGTCGTGGTGTCCGACCGCTGGCCGCTGAGGCAGATCAGCCTCATGGACGGCCCGCGCACCACCTGGGTCCTCCGTACACCCGAGAGGTTCTCGCGCACGACCCTGCGCCTGGCACGGGCTGAGGCCCGCATCTACGGCCAGATCGCACCCCCCGACGTGCTCTTCGTGCTGCGCATCGACCCCGAGGTCGCGGTCGCACGGCGCTCCGACGAGGAGTCCGGCTACGTGCGGGCGCGCAACGCCGAGGTCCGCGGTGTCGACTGGGCCGGGAGCTCGGCGACCGTGGTGGACGCGACCTCGCCGCCGGAGGTCGTCCTGGACGTGATCCGGCGAGCGGTCTGGGAGCGGTTGTGAACCCCCGGGGCGGGCTCGTGGTCGAGCTGCTGGGGCCGCCCGGCGCGGGCAAGTCCGGCCTGGCACGGGCCCTGGGGGAGATTGTCGGCGTCACCGTGGTCAAGGACCACAACCGTCATGACGTCGCGGCTGCTGCCCGCTCGGTCCCGCACGCCCTGCCGGTGGCGCTGTCGCACCCACCCGACGGCGTGGACCGGGTCCGCTGGGCGGCGTGGGCAGGCAGGCTGGCCGCGGCTCCGCGCGTGGCTCGGCACCGGCTGGCCGACGGCGCCGGGACGGTGGTGTTCGACCAGGGCGCCGCCTACACCCTCGTCCGCATGCTCGACGTCCGCCGGCATCCCGCCGGGAACGCCTGGTGGTGGCGCCGCAGCATCGAGACCGCAGCGATGCTCGACCTGCTGGTGATCCTCGACGCCGACACCGAGACCCTGCTGCGCCGTGTCCGGTCCCGCGACAAGGTGCACCACGTGGACGCCCAGCCAGTCGACGTCGTCCGCGGCTACCTCGCGCGCGAGCGCACCGCCTGCCACCTGGTGGCGGACGTCCTGGCCCGGGAGGGCACCAACGCCCGCCGGGTCATCACCACGGAGGTCTCGGTCGCCGAGCAGGCCGAGATCGTCATGACCCTCCTGCACCGCCGTGCCCCGCACCGGGTCTGACACCGGACCGGTGCCGACCGCGACGCCGCGGCGCACCGTCGTCGAGCTGTGCGGACTCCCCGGTGCCGGCAAGAGCACCCTGGCCCGGGCCCTCGTGGACGTGCTCGCCACGGCGGGCGTCGAGGTCGCCGTGCTCGACACCCCCATCTCGGCGAGCGTCGCCCCACGCGTGCGTGCCGCGCGACGGCTCGGTCTCGCCTCGGCCGCCGCCGCTCGATGGCCGGTGCACAGCGCCCGGTCGGCGGCCTGGTTCGCCTCCGGTCGGCAGTCCCCGGCCGATGCGGCGTCGGCCTGGGTGCAGTGGCTGGCGGTGCAGACGATCGTGCACCGGAGCGGGGGGGCGACGCTCAACCTGCTCGAGGAGGGTGCGGTCCAGACGATGTGGACCGCACTGCTGCGGGCCCCGAGCCCGCCCCCCGCCGGCTCCGCATGGGCGTCGTTGCCACGATCCGTTCTCAGCGACGCGGTGCTGCTCGTCGACGTACCGGTGGAGACCGCGTCCGCACGCCTCGCCCGGCGCCGTTCCCAGCACAGCCGCACCCAGCTGCTCGCCCCCGATGCACGACGGGCAGAGCTGAGGATGGGCCGGGACCTGCTCGAGGACCTGGTTGCCGGCTGTCCCGTCCCGGTCATCCGCGTGGTCGGCGACGACGACCGGACGAAGGAGCAGGCCGCCCTCAGCGTGGCCGGCCGGCTGTTGGACCTGGTCGCGACCAGGGACGCCGGCTCGCGCTGACCCTGGACGCACAGCTGCGCCAACCAGGGAACGCCGATGGTTGCCTGTGCGAGGGTCCCGCGATCGAGGTCCTTGGAGATCCCCGAGGAGCAGGCCGATGGCCCGACCTGGCGGGCCGGGCCATCGAGTCCCTACGGTGCTAGTACCGGTACCGGTACGCCACCCTGCTGACGTCGTCCCTCAGCACGGCCTTCCCGCGCTTGCCCCACATCGGCTTGCCGCCGAGGAACATGTCGTTGCCGTCATCGCGGCCGGCCCCGCTGTGCACCCGGACCGCCCGCCCGGGCCGGACGGTCATCGGCTCGAGCGTCACGACCTTGCCGTTCCGCGCGTTGCGGAGCTTCCAGCCCGCGAGGTCGAGCACCACGGCACCGGTGTTCTTGACCTTCACCCACTCCCCCTTGGGGGCGACCCGGACCACGGCGGCCTTGTAGAAGAGCACCTTCATCGCCCGTGTGGCCGTCGTCGGCATCCCGTCGTAGGCCGGCACGCGGACCCGGTAGCGGACTGCTCTGCTCCGCTTGGAGGTGGTGGTGAACGAGTACGACGCCATCGCTCCGGCGGAGGTCACCTGCTGAGTCTTCAGGTTGACCCAGGCGCCGGACTTCCTCCGTTGCAGCTGGACGAGCTGACCCTCACCCGCGGGGCTCACCGTGCCGCTGATGCGGACCACCCGACCGGCCATGACGGTGCTGTCGCTCATGCTCGCCGTGACCTCCTGGGTCTCTGCCGGGGGATCGGTCGGCTCTGCCGGCGGCTCGGTCGGCTCCGTCGGAGGTGGGGTGCCACCGCCGCCGCCTCCTCCGCCACCGCCGCCACCGCCGCCACCGGTGCCGCCGCCGCTGGTCGGCGCCGGGTTCACCGTCACGGTTACGTCCGCGAAGCCGCTCAGCTCGCCGTCGTTCGCGGTGAGGCGCAGCACGTAGCTTCCGGCTGCGGAGAAGGTCGCCGTTGTGTCCACGGCGGCCGGGTTTACGAACGTCACCGCGCCCGGCCCGGAGAACTTCGACCAGGTCGTCGTCACCGCCGGCGGGGTAGGCAGGTTGTCGTCAACCACGTTCCCGTCGAGGTTGGCCGCGGCCGGCATCGTCACTGTCGGGTTCGTCGTGGCAGTGACGACCGGAGCCTTGTTCGGCACCGCGGTCTTGAACTCCAGCAGCAGCACCGGGGGCGTCAGGCCGTCCTTGGCCTCCGCGGTGCGGCGACCCGTGCCCTGGATGATGAACGCGGCCGCGTTGCCCTTCTGCCAGGTTGCACGGTCGACGATCTCCTGCAGGATCGCGGCGAGGTTCGGCGTGCGCTGGTCAAGGCCGTTCAGTCCGCCCCCAGTGGTGGCTGGGTCCGGCCAGTCAGGAGGCGACCACCCAACCGTGGCAGCGGTCCTCGGCCGTGCAGAGATGTTGCTGTTGCGGCCCTGAGTGAAGGTCAGCGCACTGTCCGCCGCCTCGCCGCTGATGGTGAGGTTGGCGTCACCGGAACCTTCCTCGTCGACCTTGAACTGGATCTGGGCATTGAGGATCTCCGCGCCCTTGGGGATGGGGAGCCCGGCGAAGCGGAAGCCTGTCTGGACGGGGGTGTACGTTGCGGTGCCGGGTGTGTAGTTGTTGCCCAGCTCGTTGTCGGCGCTGTTCGTCTCGACATAGTCCACGTCAGCTCCCGCACGGTACTCCTGTGCGTCGTCGTTGCCGTTCGCGATCGGAATCGACACGTTGCGCGCCTCGCCAGGGGCGAACACATCGACCGTGGCGCTGTCGGTGCCGACGCCTCCCTTGCCGTCCCGGACGGTGAGGGTGAAGACGTAGGGGCCAACTGCCGAGAAGCTGCTCGCGGTGGTGCTGGCAGCGTTCGGGGTCGCCATCGTCACGGTCCCCGGACCGGTGACTGTCCACTGGTAGCTGAGGGTGTCGCCGAGGTCGCTGTCGACGCCTGCGCCGTTGAGGCTCACGGTCTCCCCGATGTCGATGATCTGGTCGACGCCGGCGTTGGCCGTCGGGGGACGGTTCCCGATGGCGGGCATGGTCACCCGCACCTCGTGGATGACACCGTCGTTGAACGCCTCGCAGTCGGGCGATGAACCGGCCGGGCAGTCCGCCCCTCGCTCGCCGTTGGGATCGAGGCCGCGGTCAGCGATGTAGAACGTCCGGGCGGCGCCGGTCGACGCCGGGTCCAGCGTGATGCCCCCGGGGCTCTGCATGTCGATGCCGGAGAGGTCGATCCGGTTGAGCTCGGCGCCGTTGTGGGCGAGCTCGAAGACCATCTCCGACTCTCCGTCCAGGACGTAGACGGTGTCCCGCTCGCGGTCCCAGGCCATGCCTTCGGGGCTCGGTGGCTCGACCGGGTCGACCTGCGGGATCGGGAAGTTCGCCACGACGTTGTCGTCCGTGGTGTTGAACTTGTTGTCGAGACCCGGACCGACGCGGCTGATGATCGTGGACAGGCCGCCGGCGATCCACAGCTCGTTGCGGACCGGGTCGAAGGCGACGTCCTCCGGGTCGGTGTTGCCGAAGGCTGAGGTCTTGAACGACGTGCGTGCCCCGTCGGTGAGATAGCCGAACTGGCCATCGGCCCCCGCGCCCGCGATCTCGAAGACCTCCTTGCGGTCGTCGTCGGTGACGAACAGGTGTCCGTCCCTCAGGTTCCCCGGCGCGTGGACGTACGCGACTCCGGTGGGCTCGTTGGACCACCCGATCGTGCTGCCGCCCCCGGTCCGGTTGCCGCTCAGATCCGACATGAACAGGTTGT
>Ga0075331_1000074_pt1 | contig 19132 bp, 20 predicted proteins | sample MayberrySE_TuleA_FD_120090 | JGI IMG/M metagenome (GOLD analysis project Ga0075331, IMG submission 120090) | Natural and restored wetland microbial communities from the San Francisco Bay, California, USA, that impact long-term carbon... | ecosystem: Environmental > Terrestrial > Soil > Wetlands ... | reverse complement strand
GAGTCGCTCGTCGCCCTGCCGCTGATGCTCCGGGCCCGAGCCGCAACCCTCCTCATGTTGAGAACCAGCCACGACAACGGCGTCGGGCACGACCCCGGAAGGGGGAGCACACGATGACCGCACCTGCCCTGGTGGCTCTCGCGCACGGCAGCCGTGACCCGCGCTCCGCGGCGACGATCAAGGCGCTCGTCGACGAGGTACGCACGTTGCGTCCCGACCTGCGCATCGAGCCGGCGTTCCTGGACCTGTCCAAGCCGTCCTTCGACACCGTCGTGGACCGGCTCGTCAAGGCGGGCTACGACGAGATCGTGGTGGTGCCCCTGCTGCTCACCGAGGCCTTCCACGCCAAGGTCGATGTCCCCGAGGCCATCGCGAGCGCCATGGCCCGTCACGACGGCCTGAAGGTCCGTGGCACCTCTGTCCTCGGTCTCGAGCCGCTGCTGCTCGACGTCCTCGACCGGCGACTGCGCGCAGCCCTCAAGGACGCCCGGGTGCGCGAGCTCGATGCGCTGGTGCTCGCCGCGGCGGGGTCGTCCGACGCCCTGGCCAACCAGGCCGTCGCCCGGCTCGCCCGGCTGTGGGGTGCGAAGCACCGGCTGCCCACGGTGGCGGCCTACGCGTCCGCCGCTCCCCCGGCGACCGGCGAGGCAGTGCGGCAGTTCCGGGCGGAGGGCCGCCGCCACATCGCGGTCGGCTCGCTGTTCCTGGCACCGGGTCGGCTGCCCGACCGCGGCGCCGAGCTCGCGCTCGAGGCGGGGGCGGTGGCGGTGTCCGCGCCACTGGGCGCCGACCCGGAGATCGCCCGGACGGTCCTGGCCCGCTACGCCGTCGGCGCGGTGGAGCTCGTCCCGGTCTGACCCGAACTCGGTGGTCGCGCCGAGCCGGCTGCGGCACAGTGAGTCACGTGGCGGTCATCAGGCCCTCCCGCACCGTGGTGCTCGTCGAGGGTGAGAGCGACCGGGTCGCGGTCACCACGCTGGCCCGGCTGCAGGGTCGCGACCTCGCAGCCGAGGGCGTCGAGGTGGTCGCCATGGGTGGCGCGACGAACGTGCACCGGTTTCTCGGGCGCTACTCCGTTCCCGGGGCCGGCGTCCGGGTGGCGGGCCTGTGCGACCTCGGGGAGCGCCGGTTCTTTGCCCGCGCGGTCCGGCGGCAAGCCTTCACGTTCTTCGTCTGCGAGCGCGACCTGGAGGACGAGCTGATCCGGTGCCTCGGCGCGGACCGGGTGATCGAGGTGGTCGCGGACCAGGGCGAGGCCGGAGCCTTGGCCACGTTCCGGCAGCAGCCCGCCCAGCGAACCCGTCCGCCGGAGGCGCAGCTGCACCGCTTCCTCGGCACGCACAGCGGCCGCAAGGCGCAGTACGCCCGGGCGCTCGTGGAGGCGCTGCCGGCCGGGGTGTCCCCGGCGCCGCTGGCCGGGCTGCTCGCCCACGTGTGACCGGTCTCGACGGGCTCGACCACCCGGCGGGCGCGGCTCGACCACCGGCGGGCCGCCGCGTGTCACCCCATAAGGTGACCCCATGAGCCAACACTTCGACGTCGTCGTCCTCGGTGCCGGCCCTGGTGGGTACGTCGCCGCCATCCGCGCCGCCCAGCTCGGCAAGTCGGTTGCCGTGGTGGAGCTGAAGTACTGGGGCGGCGTCTGCCTCAACGTGGGGTGCATCCCGTCGAAGGCGCTGCTGCGCAACGCGGAGCTCTCGCACATCCTGACCCACGAGAAGGACAAGTTCGGGATCACCGGCGACGCCTCGATGGAGTTCGCCCCGACGCACAAGCGCAGCCGCGAGGTGTCGGACAGCATCGTCAAGGGCGTCCACTTCCTCATGAAGAAGAACAAGATCACCGAGATCCACGGCTGGGGCACCTTCAAGGACGCGAAGACGATCGAGGTGAAGGACGCCGACGGGAACACCTCGGAGGTCACCGGCGACAACGTCATCATCGCGACCGGGGCCACCACGCGGCTCGTCCCCGGCACGGAGCTGTCCGAGCGCGTCGTGACCTACGAGGAGCAGATCCTCACCGACCAGCTCCCCGGCTCGATCGTGATCGCCGGCTCCGGCGCGATCGGTGTGGAGTTCGCGTACGTGATGAAGAACTTCGGCGTCGACGTCACGATCGTCGAGTTCCTCGACCGGATGGTGCCGACCGAGGACGCCGAGGTCTCCAAGGAGCTCCTCAAGCACTACAAGAAGCTCGGCGTCAACGTCATGCTCTCCACGAAGGTCGAGAGCATCGACGACAGCGGCGACAAGGTGAAGGTCACCGTCTCCAAGGACGGCAACAGCGAGGTCATCGAGACCGACAAGGTGCTTCAGGCGATCGGGTTCGCGCCCCGGCTCGACGGCTACGGCCTGGAGAACACCGGCGTGAAGACCACCGACCGCGGCGCCATCGCGATCGACGAGCGCGGCCGCACGAACGTCGACGGCGTCTTCGCGATCGGCGACGTCACCGGCAGGCTCATGCTGGCCCACACCGCCGAGGCCATGGGCATCGTCGCCGCCGAGACCATCGCGGACGCGGAGACGATGGAGGTCGACTTCGACATGATCCCGCGGGCGACGTACTGCCAGCCGCAGATCGCCTCCTTCGGGTACAGCGAGGAGCAGGCCAAGGAGAAGGGCTACGACGTGAAGGTCGCCAAGTTCCCGTTCTCCGCGAACGGCAAGGCCAAGGGCCTGGGCGACACCACCGGTTTCGTCAAGATCGTCGCCGACGCCAAGTACAACGAGATCGTCGGCGCACACCTGATCGGGCCCGACGTCACCGAGCTGCTGCCCGCGCTGACCCTGGCGCAGCGCTGGGACCTGACCGCCGACGAGGTGGCACGCAACGTGTTCGCGCACCCGACGCTGTCCGAGTCCGTCAAGGAGGCCGTCGAGGGCATCGCCGGGCACATGATCCACCTGTGACCGGCCCCGCGGGTCAGACGGTCCGCGAACCCCGGGCGCGGCGCAGCTCGACCACGCGTCGCGTCCTGGAGCGCTGCCGGTCGAGGTAGACCGTCGCGGCGATCGAGACGGCACCGCCGAGCATCAGGATCACGCCCAGCGCGGTGTCCTCGACCTGCGGCACGTCGACCTCCAGGCCCCACACGAACACCATGCCCAGCGCCAGCAGGACGAGGCCCGCGGCACCGTCGTCCGAGCCGTCCGACCGGGCAGCCGCGAGCAGGGCACCGGCCACCACCAGGGTCAGCCCGAGCGCCAGCAGCACCGAGGACAAGGTGGCGTCGTCGACGTACGGGACATCGACGTCGACCGCCCACGTGAGCACGGCCGCCACCGCCAGCAGGAGAAGTCCGGCTCCAGCCATTCGTCGCCCCTTCCGAGACCAGGTTCACGAACGGCCTTCGACCTTACCGAAACGCCGGCCGCGGGGCCGATCGTGTCAACAGTCGGTCTGCTCCGGCGGCCGGCTCACCCGTGGGGGGTGAGGTTCTCGGGGCCGAGCCTGCCTAGCGTCAGTTCCAACAGATCTCGTCGGGACGTCCGTCGGGGAGCCAAGGAGGCCGACATGACCGCGTTCACGGTGTGGAAGTTCGACGATGCCGACGGCGCAGAGCACGCCCTGCGGATGCTCAAGGGCGCGGAGGACGACCACCTGATCGAGGTGATCGACCACGCAGTGATCACCTGGCCCACGGGTTCGGAGCAGCCCCACCTCAGGCACGGCCACGACGAGACCAAGCGCTCCAGTGGCAAGGGTGCCTTCTGGGGGCTGCTGGCGGGTGCACTGTTCACCGTGCCCGTCGCCGGAGCCGCAGCCGGCGCCGCCATCGGCGCGGCCAGCAAGCACGCGGAACGACTCGGCATCTCCCAGGAGCAGCTGGAACGGATGCGCGGGGAGATCACCGAGGGGACCTCGGCGCTGTTCGCGGTCACGGAGGCGGGCGACCTGGATCGCGTGGGCGAGCGCTTCCGTGGCGTGCACATGAGGCTCGTGCAGACCAACCTGACCGACGCGGAGCGGGCGACCCTGCTCGAGACCTTCGGCAGCTGACGTCGCAGGTCCTGGGACCGCGTCGCCTCCGCCCGCCTCACCTGCCGGTCTCGATGGCCTCGCCGGTCCGGTCCGGCGCCCGCACGACGAACCGGCGGCCACCGGACTTCTTGGCTGCGTACATCGCCGCGTCAGCGTCCCGCAGCACGTCGCGGACGGCGGCGCACGACGTCCCGAGGCGGACCGCGCCCACGCTCGGAGGCGTCTCCACCACGGACCCGTCGAGGACCACCGGTTCCGCGAGGACCTCGCACTCGCGCTGGGCCACCTCGGCCAGCTCCTGGTCGCTGCCGACCGCGCGGAGCAGGACGGTGAACTCGTCCCCGCCCAGCCGGGCCACCAGGTCGTCGGTGCGCACGAGTCCCGTCAGCCGGCGCGCCACCGTGACGAGCAGCTGGTCGCCGGCGACGTGGCCGAGCGTGTCGTTGACCTCCTTGAACCGGTCCAGGTCCACGAAGACCACCGCGGCGCTGGCCGGCTCCTGCACCAGCGGGTCGTCGCCGGCGAGCACCTGCTGGAGCGCGTCGGTGAAGGCCCGGCGGTTCGCCAGCCCCGTCAGCGGGTCCACGGTCGCCTGGTGGTGCACCTGCTCGGCGAGCTCGGCCCGGTCGAAGGCCGTCACCGCCTGGTCGGCGAGACCGGACAGCCGCGACGTCAAGGTGTCGGTGGCCGCCGGTGGGTCCGTGGCCCAGGCAGCGATGACGATGCCCCACAGCCGGCGGCCCGACCACAGCGGCACGACGACCATCTGCTCGGTCTCGAACGCCTCGAGCACCTGCGCGATGAACGGGTCCCCCGTCGAGCGGTCGTACACGCGCGGCTCGTCGGGATGCTCGGTGAGCTCGACCATCTCCGGGGTGTCCTGGGGCCGGACGCTCACCGCGGCCACCTTGGCCTGGAACCGGTCCGGCCAACCCGCCTGACCGGCGCTCCGCAGCGTCCCGTCGGCGGGGTCGGCGATCAGCACGGTCGCGGAGTCGGCCGCCGCGACCGCGAGGGCGGCGCGGGCGGTGGCCTCGGCGACCTCGGTGACACCGTGCGTGCGGAGCAGGTCGCGGGCGAAGCCGAGCAGCACCTCGGAGAACCGTCCCCGGTCCCGCACGGCGTCGAGCGCCGTCACCGCGTCGAGCGCCGTCGCGGCCAGGGCGGCATAGGACCGGAGCAGGTCCTGCTCGTGCTCGTAGAACGCACCCGGCCCGAACGCGGCCAGCCGCCCGTAGTCGCGGCCGGCGGACCGGACCGGCGCGACGATGACGTGCCCCTCGGTGCTGGGGACCTCGCCGGCGAGCAGCTGCGCCGCGACCGCCTCGGCGTCGGAGACCCCGAAGCCGTCGGCGTGCACGCGTGGCTCACCCTCGTCGACCCGCGCGACGAGCAGGAAACGCTGCGCGCCCACGGTCGAGCGGGCGCGCACCGTGACGGCGGTGAGCACCTCCTCGACACTGCGGTCGGTGACGAGCTCGGCCACCGTCTCCTGCAGGTCGCGGAGCCGCTGGAGCACGACCTCGGGGGAGGTGCCCCGGCCGGCGTCCCGGTTCCGCCGACGCAGGCGTCCGCCCCGCCGCTGCCAGCTCATCGCGTAGAGACAGGCGTCGGCACCGCGGACCTGGCAGACGTCGTGACGCAGCGTCGCCGGCGGCTGTCCGAACAGGACCGGCACCTGCGAGAGCAGTCCCAGCGTGTAGCCGCAGTCGTGCGCGTTCGGTTCGTACCCGTCCCGGACGCGGTAGCGCACCACGGCCGAGTCCGGATCGACCGCCAGCGCCGACATCTCGGCCGCCGTGGAGAACTTCCCGTTCGCACGGGAGACGCCGCGTACCACCTGGGCGGGCGACCCGACCAGGCCGATCAGGAGCTTGAGGGAGCTGCCCACGCTGGAGGACAGCGCGCCCTCGCCGATCCTGCGGCCCACGTCGGGCTGACCGGTGACCAGCGCGGCCGCCTCGAACAGGCGGACCTTGGCGTCGTACGACGACCACACGCCCTCGTCCTCGAGGACCGCGAGCGGCCGCGCCTCCCCCGCCTCCGCGAGCAGGCGGCGGACATCCTCCTCGCCGCCGACCTGGCGCACGTGGTCGATGATCAGGCGCACGGTGGTTCCCGCGGTCTCCCGCGCCTGCTCGAGCTCCACCTTCCAACCCCGTTCGATCCGGTGTGACGTCCGGCGGACGGCGGCCCGAGCCACCCGTCAGCAGTCCCGACCTTAAGCCCCGGCACCCGCCGCCCAGCCACTATCCGGACATATCGGGGCGTGTCACCGCACGAGACGGTCGAGGAGATGGTCCGGCTCGCGCCCGGGATCCGCGGTGGTGCCGCCATGCACCGGACCGGGCTGGACGACGGTCGACCGGGGTGCCTTCACGAAGCCGAAGCGGGTGCCCATGGGTGCCCGGCCGGCGCCGCCCGCAGACGCGTCACCACGACAGACCGCCGCCACCGCGTCCAGCGCCGAACGGACCGCGGCGAGGTCGAGGCCGGGCCAGAGCGAGGACAGCCGACCCTCGTCGACGTGGCACCGCGCCTCGAGCAGCTGCGCCTCCTGGCAGTAGACCACCACGCCGACGTTGACGAACTCCTCCCGGTCCACGCGGGGGACGCACCGCAGCACGCCGTACTGGCAGGGCACGCGGTGCCTCGTGCCGGTGCTCATGCCGCCCCCGCCACCGGGAGCCACGCCCGGCCGCCGGACACCCGGGCGAGCAGGAAGTCGACGTACGCACCCCGCAGCGCGGCCGGGTTCTCCGCCCCTGGGGCCGGCTCCAACCACCCGTCCGGGACCAGGCCGAGCACCTCCTCGAGCAGCGCACGGGTCACCCGCGGCGCGAGCTCGGCGTCGGCCTCGGGGACGCCGCCCGCCCAGGCCGCGAGCACGTGGTCCGAGGCGTCGTAGGGCTGGGCCGCGAACCGCTCGGGCGAGCCCACCCCGCCGGCCCACCCGTGATGGAACCACAGGCACGCGCCGTGGTCGATCGCCCACAGGTCGCCGTGCCACACGAGCAGGTTCGGGTTGCGCCAGGACCGGTCGACGTTGGCGCACAGCGCGTCGAGCCAGAGCACCCGGGCCGCCACCTCGGGTGCGGGCGTGCACGCCGAGTCGAAACCGAACGAGCCCGGCAGGAAGTCGACGCCGAGGTTGGCGCCGATGCTGGCGGTCAGCAGGTCCTGGACCTCCTCGTCGGCCTCGTAGCGGCCGATGGCCTCCTCGAGCTCGACGACCACGAGCTCGGGCACGGCGATCCCCAGGCGTCGCGCGAGCTCTCCCACGACGACCTCGGCAACCAGCACCTTGGGGCCCTGGCCGGCGCCGTGGAACTTGCAGACGTAGGTCCCGAGGTCGTCCGCCTCGACGATGCCGGGGAGGGAACCGCCCTCGCGCAGCGGGGCGACGTACCGCGTCGCGGTCACCCGCCGGAGCAGGTCCTCGTCCTCGTGGCGTCGGCTCACAGCTCCAGCTCCAGGAGCCGGCGACGCTGCTCCGCCACGTCGAAGTCGGCGGTCGGCCAGGACAGGTCCATGCCTTGCAGCGCCTCGTGGAGCAGCGTGCCGACCGCCCAGTTGCGGTACCACTTGCGGTCGGCGGGCACGAGGTGCCATGGCGCGGCGTCGGTGTTGCAGCGCTCGAGCGCGATCTCGTACGCCTCCTGGTAGACCGGCCACAGGGCGCGCTCGTCCACGTCCCCGGGGTTGAACTTCCAGTGCTTCTCGGGCTTGTCGAGCCGCTCGAGCAGCCGCTCCTGCTGCTTCTCGTGCGAGATGTGCAGCATGCACTTGACGACGATCGTTCCCTCGTCGACCAGCCGTTGCTCGAACGCGTTGATGGCGTCGTACCGACTCTCGAGCCGGTCGGCGTCGACCAGGCTCCGCACCCGGGCGATGATGACGTCCTCGTAGTGGGAGCGGTCGAAGACCCCGATCAACCCGGCCGGCGGGAGCTCCTTGCTGATCCGCCAGAGGAAGTCGTGGCGCAGCTCCTCGTCGGTCGGCGCCTTGAACGCCTTGATCCGCAAGCCCTGCGGGTCCACGAGACCCGCGGCCTTCCGCAGGACGCCCCCCTTGCCCGAGGTGTCCATCCCCTGCAGCACGAGCAGCACCCCGCGCCGACCGCCGCTGAGTCCCTCGGCGAACAGCCGCTCCTGCAGGTCCGCCAGCGGGTCCTCGAGGTGGGAGAGCGCCTTCTTCCCGTCGGACTTCGACCCGTCGAAGCCGGGGGTGGCCCGTGCGTCGTACGACGCCAGGTCCACCGGTCCCGGCGGGACGCGGAGCAGCTCGGTCAGGGCGGTCGCGGTCATGCCGCAGTATTACCCAGCCGGACGTACGTCGCCCGCGTCAGTCGGCCTCGGCGAGCCCCGCCCCCTCACGGGCGAGCGCATCGAGGCGGGAGATCGCCCGGTAGTACTTCTTGCGGTAGCCGCCCTCGAGCAGCGGCGGGGCGAAGACCTCGTCCATCGACACGCCGCTGGCCAGCACCGGGATGTCCCGGTCGTAGAGCCGGTCCGCCAGCACCACGAGCCGCAGCCCGACGGCCTGGTCGTCGACGGTGCGGACGTCCTCCAGGCATACCAGCGAGACGCCGTCGAGGAGAGCGCCGTACTTCGACGGGTGGACCTCCGCCAGGTGGCGGGTCAGGTCCACGAAGTGGTCGAAGCTGGCGCCGTCCGCCTGCGCGCGCTGCTTCACCTCGTCGAGGGGCGGCGCCGGCGGCGCCTCGGGCAGGCCGCGGTGCCGGTAGTCCTCGCCGTCGATGCGGACGGAGGTGAAGGCGTCGGACAGGCCCTGGATCTCGCGCATGAAGTCGGCGGTGGCGAAGCGTCCCTCCCCCAGCTTCCCCGGCAGCGTGTTCGAGGTGGCGGCCATCCTGACGCCGGCCTCGCGCAGCCGCGTGAGCAGGGTCGAGACGAGCACGGTGTCCCCGGGGTCGTCGAGCTCGAACTCGTCCACGCACACGAGCCGGTGGCGCTTGAGCTCCGCGACGGCGTCATGGAAGCCGAGCGCCCCGACCAGGTGGGTCAGCTCGACGAAGGTTGCGAACAGCTTCGGCGACGGGGCGCTGTGCCACAGCGACGCGAGCAGGTGGGTCTTGCCGACGCCGTACCCGCCGTCGAGGTAGACCCCGCCGGGTCCGTCCTGCGGGGCCGAGCGGCGGAACAGTCCCTTCCTGCGCGGTTCGTCCAAGGACCCGGCGAAGTCGCGCAGCGTCTCGACAGCCTCGGCCTGGGACGGCTGGCCGGGGTCGGGACGGTAGGAGTCGAACGACACGTCGGAGAACCGGGGCGGGGGCACCAGCTCGGCGAGCAGCCGGTCCCTGGGCACGGACGGGTTGCGTTCGGTGAGCGCGATCGGCACCCGTGCATCGTAGGCAGGGCCACCTATGCTGCGAGGGTGCGCCTGCCCGTGATGCCGCCCGTCCAGCCGATGCTCGCCAAGTCCGTGAAGGGGATCCCCGACCCGGCCAGGCACGGCGGACTGGTGTTCGAGCCCAAGTGGGACGGCTTCCGGTGCATCGTCTTCCGCGACGGCGACGAGGTCGAGCTCGCCAGCCGCAACACCAAGCCGCTGACCCGCTACTTCCCCGAGGTCGTCGAAGCGGTCCGCGCGAACCTCCCGGAGCGCTGCGTCGTGGACGGGGAGCTGTTCGTGGCCCTGCAGCGCGACGGCGTCGACCGCCTGGAGTTCGAGCGGCTGCAGGAGCGCATCCACCCCGCCGACTCGCGGGTGCGGATGCTCTCCGAGGCGACGCCCGCGTCGTTCGTCGCCTTCGACCTGCTCGCGTTCGGTGACGAGGACCTGACGAAGGAGCCGTTCGAGGTGCGCCGCGCCCGGCTCGAGCGCGAGCTGGCGGACGTCGCGGCCCCCATCCACGTCACCCGGACCACCACCGACACCGCCGTCGCCGAGGAGTGGTTCCACAGCTTCGAGGGCGCCGGGCTCGACGGTGTGGTGGCCAAGCCCCTCGGGGCGCCGTACCAGCCCAACACCCGCACGATGCTCAAGATCAAGCACGAGCGCACCGCCGACGTCGTGGTCGCCGGCTACCGGCTGCACAAGACCTCCACGCCCGACAGGCCGCTGCTCGGCTCGCTGCTGCTCGGGCTGTACGACGACCAGGGCCGCCTGCAGCACGTGGGCGTGTCCGCCTCGTTCACCGCCAAGCGGCGCGCCGAGCTCGTCGAGGAGCTCGCGCCGCTCGTGGTGGCGGACCTGTCGGAGCACCCCTGGGGCGCGTGGAGCGACTGGGCGATCGCCAACCCTGACAGAGTGCCGGGCACCCAGAGCCGGTGGAGCCAGGGCAAGGACCTGTCGTTCGTGCCGCTGCGCCCCGAGCGCGTCCTCGAGGTGGGCTACGACCACATGGAAGGCAGCCGGTTCCGGCACACCGCCCAGTTCAAGCGCTGGCGGCCCGACCGCGACCCTGAGTCCTGCGGCTACGAGCAGCTCGACGAGCCGGTGTCCTACGACCTGGGTGTTGTCCTCGGTGCCAAGCACTAGGCTCGGTACATGAGCGAGCCGACGACCTACGACGTGGTGCTGCTGGTCGAGCAGCCACTGTCCCGCCAGGACGCCGAGCAGGTGCGGGGCCTGCACCTCGACGTCGACGACCCCGTCCGCTACCACGTGCTGCTGCCCGTCGAGGACGCCGCGGCCCGGGTCGAGTCCGCGATGGGGTCGATCGCCGCGAGCGAGGTGCTGGCCAGCCCCGCGCTGATGATGGACAGCGAGAACATCGAGGCCGTGCAGCGCGAGCTCCTCGAGCAGGCACGCGCCGACCTCTCGGTCTGCTGCGACCGCATCACGAACGCCGGCGGCGACGTCGTGGGCGAGATCGTCAGCGCGGACCCGATCGAGGCGCTGGCCCACAAGGTCGACCAGGTCAAGGCCGCCGAGGCGATCATCCTCACCCGGCCGCACGTGGTCGCCGAGTTCTTCCATCTCGACTGGACCTCGCGGGCCCGCCGCAAGCTCGGTGTCCCGGTGCTGCACCTGCTCGAGCACGAGACGTTCGACGAGCAGGCCGGCGGTGGCGAGGGCGTCAGCGGCCTGTGAGCTGCCCGTGCGGCAGCGGGTCGCCGTACCGCTCCTGCTGCGAGCCCCTCCTCGACGGCGCCCCGGCCGCCACCTGCGAGCAGCTGATGCGCTCGCGCTACACCGCACACGTCCGCTGCCACGAGAACCACCTGTTCCGGACCTGGCACCCCGCGACCCGTCCGGCCGACGTGCGACCGGACCCGGGCCTGACCTGGCTCGGTCTCGAGGTCGTCCGGACCGAGTCCGGTGGTCCCGAGGACGACCGCGGCGTCGTCGAGTTCGTGGCGCGCTACCGGTCCGCGGGCGGGGACCACGTCCTGCGCGAGACGAGCCGGTTCGAGCGACGCGGCGGTCGGTGGGTCTACCGCGACGGCGACGTCAACGGCTAGTGGCTCCCGGGCGGCATCCTCAGCTGGAACCACACCTGCTTGCCGCCCCGCGGTGACGGGTCGACCCCCCACTCGGCGGCGAGCCGCTCCACCAGCATCAGTCCCCGGCCGCGCGGCGCCAGGGTGTCGACGTGCTGGGCGGTGGGCCGGCCGGCGAGGTCGTCGTGCACCTCGACGCGGAAGCGATCCTTGCGCTGGTCCACGACGAGATGGATGGCGTCACTCCTCGCGTGCTCCACCGCGTTGCCGACCAGCTCGCTGGCGAGCAGCACCGCGACGTCGTGGAACTCGCGCCCGAGGTGCGAGCAGGCGCCGGCGACGTGCCGGCGTGCAACTCCGGCCGAGCCGGGAGCGCAGGGCAGGTTCCAGTCCAGCCGTCCCTGCCTGACGTCCATGTAGACCCCCGTCGTGTGTACGCCCGACCGGCCCGAGCACCGGCGCGACGCTGTCCCTGCCTACCCATCGACACCAGAGGCCGAAACGTCAACCAGCCCACCGGAGGAAGATGGCCGTCAGGACTCCCAGTTGGCCGGGTTCTTGCGGCTCGGCTGCACCCGCGGCGGCTCGCCCGGCATCTTCGGGTAGTCGGGCGGATACGGCATCTCCCCCTGCCCGCGGGCGGCCTGCTCCTCCCACAGCGCCAGCAGGGGCTCGAGCGTGCAAGGGTTCTCGTCCAGGGAGGCGTACGGGTCGCCAAGCTCGGCCAGCCGCGCGGGCACGGTGCGGAGGTTGAGGTCGCGCGGCCTCACCGAGGGCAGCTCGTCCCACGTCAGCGGCGTGGACACCGGGGCCCCCACGACCGGTCGCAGGCTGTAGGCGCCGGCGATCGTGCGGTCCCGGGCGTTCTGGTTGAAGTCCACGAAGATCCGCTCGCCGCGCTCCTCCTTCCACCACGCCGTGGTGACGAGGTCGCTGCGGCGCTCGAGCTCGCGGCCGAAGGCGATCGCGGCGTGCCGGACGTCGACGAAGTCCCAGCGGGGCTCGAGGCGGACGTAGATGTGCACGCCCCGGTTGCCGCTGGTCTTCGGCATGCCGTGCAGCCCGAGCTCGTCGAGCAGGTCCCGGGCCACCAGCGCGACGCGGGCGGCGTCGGCGAAGTCCGTGCCGGGCTGGGGGTCGAGGTCGATCCGCAGCTCGTCGGGGTGGTCGACGTCGGTACGGCGGCAGGGCCAGGGGTGGAAGGTCACCGCGCCCATCTGCGCGGCCCACGCCACCACGGCGACCTCGGTGGGGCACATCTCCTCGGCGGTGCGCCCGGAGGGGAAGGTCACCTCGACGGCCTCGACGTAGGAGGGCGCCCCGCGCATCATCCGCTTCTGGTAGAACGCGTCGGCGTCGCGGTCCTGGGTGCGGGTGGCCAGCCGCATCCCCTCCCGGACGCCCTTGGGCCAGCGCTCGAGGGCGGTCGGCCGGTCCCTCAGCGCTCGCATGATGCCGTCGGCCACCGCGACGTAGTACTCCACCACCTCGAGCTTGGTGACCGCCGGCCCGTGCGCGGACTCCTCGTAGATCACCCGGTCCGGGTTCGAGACGCGGACCGCTCGCCCTCCGGCGTCGACCTCGGTGGCGGGACTCGGCATGGTGACGACCCTAATGGAGGGCCACCACCGGTTACGTAGGCTCGAGGCATGAACTACCCGGTCAGCAGGAGCGACGCCGAGTGGCGTGAGTCGCTCACCCCCGAGGAGTACCACGTGCTGCGCAAGGCCGGCACCGAGCGCCCCTTCACCGGCGAGTACACCGACGCCAAGACGGTCGGGGTGTACCGCTGCCGGGCGTGCAGCGCCGAGCTGTTCCGGTCCGAGACGAAGTTCGACTCGCACTGCGGGTGGCCATCCTTCTACGCCCCGCTCGCCGAGGACCGCGTGGAGTACATCGAGGACACCTCGATGGGCATGAAGCGGGTCGAGGTCCGCTGCGCCACGTGCGGCTCGCACCTCGGGCACGTCTTCGAGGGCGAGGGCTACGGGACGCCCACCGACCAGCGCTACTGCATCAACTCGGTCAGCCTCACCCTCGAGCCCGAGCCCGAGGCCGAGGCCTGACCGGGCGGCGAGCGCCGGGGTGACATGATCGGCCGGTGACTGCCGCCGACCATGACACAGGGGACCTCCGCGAGCTCGCCCAGGCCTACCGGGTCGCCACCGACTTCTGGGACTGGCAGGGCCGGCACGTCGAGGTCTCCGCCGGGACCGTCCGGGCCGTCCTCACCGCGATGGGCGTGGACGTGTCCGATCCCGCGGCTGCGCTGGCCCGGCGCCAGGAGGAGCCCTGGCGCCGGATGCTTCCCGCCTGCGTGGTGGCCACCACCGGGCACAGCCGGACGTTCTGGGTGCACGTCGACCACGGCGCCCCGGTGTCCGTGGGGGTCGACCTCGAGGACGGCGGCCGTCGCGACGACCTGCGCCAGGTCGAGCACTGGGCCGGCCCGCACCGGGTCGACGACCGCCTGGTCGGCGAGGCTCTGTTCGAGCTCCCCACCGACCTGCCCACCGGCTACCACACGCTGACCGCGACCTCCGGGGGGACGACCGCCACCGCGACGCTGATCGTGACCCCGGACTGGCTCGGCCTCCCCCGCACGATCGCCGAGCGGCACAGCTGGGGGCTCGCCACGCAGCTCTACAGCGTCCGGTCCCGCGCCTCGTGGGGCGTGGGCGACCTCGCGGACCTCACCGACCTGGCGGTCTGGTCGGCCGCGGAGCACGGCGCCGACTACGTGCTCGTGAACCCGCTGCACGCCGCGGAGCCGGTCCCGCCGATGGAGCCGTCGCCGTACCTCCCGACCTCGCGCCGCTTCTTCAACCCGCTCTACCTGCGGGTGGAGCGCATCCCCGAGTACGTCGACCTCGGGGCCCCGGCCCGGCGGCGGGTGGCGTCGCTGGCCAAGAAGGTCCACGCCGCGCTGGACGCCGCCGACGTCATCGACCGCAACACGGCCTGGGCGGCGAAGCGGGCCGCGCTCCGACTGGTCCACGAGGTGCCGCGCAGCGCCGGGCGCGAGCTCGACTTCCGGGCGTTCGTGCGCCGCGAGGGCGAGGCGTTGCGGGACTTCGCGCGCTGGGCCGTGATCGCCGCCGAGCACGGCCTGGAGTACCAGCACTGGCCGGCCGGGCTCCAGGACGTCGACTCCCCCGCCGTCGAGGCGTTCGCCTCCGCGCGGGCCGCCGACGTCGACTTCGAGATGTGGCTGCAGTGGGTGCTCGACGAGCAGCTCGCCGCGGCGCAGGCGAAGGCCGTCGCGGCCGGGATGGCGCTCGGGACGATGCACGACCTCGCGGTCGGCGTGCATCCCGGCGGCGCGGACGCGTGGCGGATGAGGTCGACGTACGCCACCGGCACCAACGTCGGCGCTCCCCCGGACCCGTTCAACCAGCGCGGCCAGGACTGGTCGCAGCCGCCCTGGCGCCCCAACCGGCTCGAGGAGGTGGGCTACGCCCCGCTGCGCGACCTGGTGCGGGCGATCCTGCGGCACGCCGGCGGCGTCCGCGTGGACCACATCATCGGGCTCTTCCGGCTGTGGTGGATCCCCGAGGGGATGACCCCGGACCAGGGCACCTACGTCTACTACGACCACGAGGCCACGATCGGCGTGCTCGCCCTCGAGGCGCAGCGTGCCGGTGCCGTCGTCGTCGGCGAGGACCTGGGCGTCGTCGAGCCGTGGGTGCGCGACTACCTCAGTGCGCGCGGCATCCTCGGGACCTCGATCCTGTGGTTCGAGATGGAGGGCGAGGGCCGTCCGCGGCCGGGGTCGCAGTGGCGCGAGCTGTGCATGGCGTCGGTGACCACCCACGACCTGCCGCCGACCGCCGGCTACCTCGCCGGCACGCACGTACAGCTGCGGGACCGGCTCGGGCTGCTGAGCCGGCCACTGGAGGAGGAGCTGGTCGCCGACGCCGCCGAGCGTGAGGCGTGGCTCGCGGAGGTGCGCGCACACGGCCTGCTGCCTGACGGCGCCGACGACGAGGAGACCGTGCGGGCCCTGCACTCCTACCTGACGCTGAGCCCGGCCCGGCTGCGCTGCGTGGCGCTCACGGACGCGGTCGGAGACCGGCGCACCCAGAACCAGCCGGGCACGCACAACGAGTACCCGAACTGGCGGGTGCCGTTGGCCGGACCGGACGAGAAGCCGCTGTGGCTGGAGGACGTCCTCGCCTCGGACCGGGTGGCCGAGCTGGTACGCACGGTCCGCGGCTGACCTCACCCGGAGCCGGGCGCGTCAGCGGGCGACGTCGCCCCGGGGGCCGGCCGCCTCGTCGACCGCGACTCCCAGCCCTCCGAGAAGGTGTCCGGGTCGCTGCCGACCAGCACCGCCCGGTCGGCGCGGGTCGACCCGCACCACCCCGACCTGGTCAGGGAAGGTCGGTGACGAGCTCGGTCGGGGTGCGGCGCCGCCCGGTGTAGAACGGCACCTCCTCGCGCACGTGCCGACGCGCGTCGGAGGCGCGCAGGTGCCGCATGAGGTCGACGATGCGGTGCAGCTCGTCGGCCTCGAACGCGAGCAGCCACTCGTAGTCGCCGAGCGCGAAGGACGCGACGGTGTTGGCCCGGACGTCGGGGTAGCCGCGCGCCATCTGGCCGTGCTCGGCGAGCATCCGGCGGCGCTCGGCGTCCTCGAGGAGGTACCACTCGTAGGAGCGCACGAACGGGTAGACGCAGACGTACTGCCGCGGCTCCTCGTCGGCGAGGAAGGCCGGGATGTGGCTCTTGTTGAACTCCGCCGGGCGGTGCAGTGCCATCTGGGACCACACCGGCTCCAGCCGCGACCCGAACGCGGTGCGCCGGAACCGGTGGTAGGCGTCCTGCAGCGCGTCGGCCGTCTCGGCGTGCCACCACACCATCAGCTCCGCGTCCGCGCGCAGCCCGCTGACGTCGTACAGGCCCCGGACCGTCACGTCCTCGGCGGCGAGGGCCTCGAAGAGCTTCTCCACCTCGTTGGCCTCGGCGGCCCGGTCGCCGTCCCCGAGGACGTCGCGCAGGTGGAACACCGACCACATCGTGTAGCGGATGACCTCGTTGAGGTCACGCGCCTTCGGCTTCACAGGGGCATCGCTCATGGCTCAATCCTCTCAACGGCGGGCAAGGACTCCACGACCTGGGTGGCGGCCGCCTCGGCGCCGGCGATGCAGGCCGGGATGCCGAGGCCGTCGTACGCCGCCCCGCACACGGCGAGCCCCGGCGCCTTGGCGACGGCACCCCGCACGAGGCGGACCCGGTCGAGGTGGCCACGGCGTACTGCGGCAGCCCGCCGCCCCACCGCTGCACGTGGCTGTCGACGGGCCGCACCGACAGGCCCACGGCGTCGGCGAGGTCGTGCAGCGCGAGGTCGACCAGCTCGGCGTCCTCCACCTGGAGCACGCTCTCCTCGCGGTGCCGGCCGATCGAGGCGCGCATCAGCAGCAGGTCCTCCCCGCCGGGTGCGGCGCCCCGGCCGGCCTCGCGCACCCAGTCCCACTTCTGGAAGGAGTACGTCGCGGCCTTGACCCGTCGCCCGTCGACCGGGGGCACGAGGAAGCCCGACCCCTCGACGGCGGGCAGGTCCCGGGCCCGGAACGCGAGCGTCACCACCGCCATCGACGCGTACTCGATGCGCGCGAGCTCCAGGGCCGCGTCGGGCACCACGTCGGACAGCAGCCGGCTGGTGGGGCGGGCGGGCGTGGCGAGGACGACGGCGTCGGCGTGCAGCACCTCCGGGTCGTGCGCGGATCCCACGACGAGGTTCCAGCCACCGTCGGCGGCCCGGGCCAGGTCGCGGACGGTCGCGCCGGTACGCACGGTCGCTCCACTCGCGGTGGCGACCGCCTGCGGCAGCGTCCCCATGCCGCCGGCGAGCCCCGCGAACACCGGGACGCTGGAGCTCGTCGCGGTCGCCTCGGCCGTGGTGGCGGCGGCCGCGCGCATCATCGACTTGTCCTTGTCGAGCAGCGCCACCACCTGCGGCACGGCGGCGCGCGCGGAGATCTCCCGGGCGTGCCCGGCGTAGACCCCGCCGAGCAGCGGCTCGACCAGCCGGTCCACGACCTCGCGCCCGAATCGCTCCTCCACGAGCCAGCCCACGCTGACGTCCCGGTCGTCGAGCCGGGTCGCCGGCAGCACCGTGTCGCGCTTGGCGCGGGCGACCCCGGCCTTGGAGACCACGCCGCTCTCGGCCAGCGCCCTGGTGTCGAGCGGGACGCCCATCAGCGTCCTCGGCATCGGGACCACGCGCCCTCGGCTCCACAGGTTGGCGGCGGTGGTCGCGGGGTGCACCAGCCGGTGGGCCAGGCCGGACTCCCGGGCGAGGGAGACGCCCTCGGGCCGCCGGTTCAGCATCGCCTCGGCGCCCACGTCGACGGTCACGCCGCCCACCTCGGCGAGCATCAGCTTGCCGCCGACCTGCGGTGCCGCCTCCAGCACCGTCACCTCGACGTCGGGACGCGACCGCCGTACCGCCGCCGCTGCCGCCAGACCCGCGATGCCGCCGCCGACGACCGCGACGTGCGGCGCGGATCGCTCGCGGGTGCGACCGGTGCGGAGACTCACGGGTACAAGGTTCCCACCCGGCCCGCGGTCGGCGGGAACCGCACAGGCATGCGGTGCGTCACACCGCCATGACCGAGATCCTGAACAGCTCCTGGCGGCGCCGCCTCGCGGCCCTGACCGTCCTCGCGACCGTGGGGCTCGCGGCGGCCTGCAGCAGTGGCGGTGGCTCCGAGTCGATGGATGCCGAGCCCGCCGACGCGGCGTATGGCGGCGCGGTGGAGTCCGGCGGCCGTGGCGCGATGGGCGCGCCCGACGAGGCGGCGGCCGACGCCGGCCGGAACACCGGCGTGAACCGGACCGTCTTCGAGGTACGCGCGGTCATCCGCACCGGCGAGGTGGTCCTCACCAGCCCCGACCTCGACCTCGCGCGGGAGGAGGTCGACGCCCTGCTCGCCGACCTCGACGGCGTGGTCGAGAACGAGCAGACCACCCACGACGACGAGGGCGGCATCAAGCGCTCCCGGCTGGTGCTGCGGGTGCCGGTGAGCCGCTTCACCGACGCGATGGACGCCCTGGAGGCGATCGGGACCACGCAGCACTCCGACACCAAGTCCGACGACGTGACCACCGAGGTCATCGACGTCGACGAGCGGGTCGAGACGCTGCAGAACAGCCTGGACCGGCTGCAGTCCTACCAGGCGGAGGCCAAGGACATCGAGGACCTGCTCCGGTTCGAGCAGCAGATCACCCAGCGGGAGGCCGAGCTGCAGTCGCTCGAGGCGCAGCAGTCCTACCTCGCCGACCAGACGTCGATGTCGACGATCACGCTGACCATGTCGACGCCTCGCGAGATCGTCGGCCCGCCGGACGCGCTGGACGAGGCCGGGTTCCTGGCCGGACTGCGCAGCGGCTGGAACGCGCTGCAGGGTGCGGTGATCGTGCTGCTGACCGTGGTGGGTGCGGTGCTCCCGTTCGCCGTCGTGCTGGCGCTGGTCGGCGTGCCGCTGTGGCTGCTGGTCCGGCGGACGGTCCGGCAGCGCGGCGCCACCCCGCCGGCGCCTCCGGAGCCCACGGCCTGACGCCGACCCGGCGCGGCGGTCCCGCAAGGAACGCCCGGATCGGCGCCAAGGTCCCCCACAGCCCGTCCAGTCGGCGCCGCGGTCCCCCGCAACACCGCCGAGTCGGCGTGAAGGTCCCCGTGCGGAGGGACCTCCGCGCCGGGTCGGCAACCCGCCGAGGGACCTCCGCGCCGG
>Ga0075331_1000073_pt1 | contig 19178 bp, 19 predicted proteins | sample MayberrySE_TuleA_FD_120090 | JGI IMG/M metagenome (GOLD analysis project Ga0075331, IMG submission 120090) | Natural and restored wetland microbial communities from the San Francisco Bay, California, USA, that impact long-term carbon... | ecosystem: Environmental > Terrestrial > Soil > Wetlands ... | reverse complement strand
ACCCCGAGACCACCACAGAACCTCCCCAAAACCACCGAAGTGGTATTACTCCCAGCCGGGGACACTACCCCCCGTCCGAGCCGCTCGAAACCCGACGCGGCGTGGGAGGGTCGACGGGATCGGCTCCTGGTCGGACGTGGGCGGATCCAAGGCGCGACACCCGTCGCCTGCCCGCGATCACCGGCTGCCTGTGCCGATCGACAGAGCGGCACCGCTGCCCACACGAGGACTCGTCAGCGGGCTGTGGTGGCCCACGTGCCGATGCTCACGACCAGGTGCGGATCCAGCCAGACCGCGCGCACGGTGGCCACCTCGATCCGGCCGGGCAGGCTGGTCATCCCGTTGGCCCGCAGCCAGGCCGCGATCGGGACACCGGCGAGCTTCGCCGCACACTCGGCCCGGGTCCAGCGCTCCCAGAAGTCGTCGTCCCCGTACTTGCGTGAGAGCTGTGCGGGCGGCTTCTGGTTGGCGAGCTCCGCGTCGATGACGATGTGGGTGTCCTGCGCCCGTCCCTGCCACGCCACGCACCGGCCGTCCCCGAGGTGTGAACGGGTCACGGCGTCCACCAGCTCCTCGGGCGACCCGATCCTGAGATGCCGACGGATGGTGTCCTCAGATGGAACCGGCACCGTCGATCACGATCGCCTGGCCGTTGATGTTCGTGTGCTCGAGGAGCAGCTGCCGCACGACCGGGACGACGTCCTCGGGCGTGGTGAGTCGCCCGGAGGGAGTCCGACGGAGGATCTGGTCGAGCTGGGTCTGGCCGAGCACGGCGGACATCTCCGACGCGAAGAAGCCAGGCGCCACGGCGTTGGCCATGACACGACCGGAGAACTCGCGGGCGATCGAACGCGTGGCCGCATCCATCCCGCCCTTCGTCGCGGAGTAGGCGACGAGTCCGGGATAGCCCCGCTGGCCGCAGATGGAGGTGACGTTCACCAGCCGGCCCCTCCGGCCCTTTGCCAGCAACCTCCGCAGCACCAGCCGGGTGAGCACCAGGGGTGCGGTGAGGTTCGTGTCGATGATCTGAGCGATGCGTTCGGGTGACGTGTGCACGTGGAGCGAGTCCTGCCCGATGGCAGCGTTGTTGACGAGTCCGTCGACGACGCCGAGAGTCGACTCGACCTCCTTCACGAACGACTGGCCGGCCTTCGTGTCGGTGATGTCGACCGAGCCGAAGTGCGTGGCGCCCGGGTGCTTGTCGGCGAGCGCCTCCAGCTCGGGTGTGACCGTCCTGGCGAAGGCGGCGACCTTCACCCCCCGGGACAGCAGGTCCTCCACGATCGCAAGCCCCAGACCCCGGGACGCCCCGGAGACGAGGACGACCGTCGAGGGGGGAACCCGGTCGTCGGCGGGATGGGGGTTCTCGGTGACTTCAGACATCGCTCTTCAGCGTCTCCTTCGCGGGGATGGCATCGAGAAAACGGATCCGGCGCGGCACGCCGTAGTCGGGAAGTCGCTCCTGGCACCACGCGGTCAGCGCCTCGGTGAGGCCGGCTTCACCCTGGTCCGCCCCGCCGGCGGGCACGACATCTGCCACCACGACACGCCCCACCAGGGGGGCCTTGCGTCCGCTCACCCTCGCCCACGCCACGGAAGGGTGCGCCTGAAGCACGCCACGGACCATTCCTGCCGACACCTTTGCGCCACCGACGTTGATCTCGTCCCGGTCCAGGCGGCCGGTGATCTGGACCCGTCCGTCCGCGACCACGACCCGGTCGCCGGTGTGAACAGCGCCCTCCAGCCCTGCCCCGTGATGGGGTGACACGATCACGAGCTCGTCGTCGACCACCGAGATCCTGGGTCGACCCTCCCGGTCCTGATCGAGCCACTCGACGGGGAAGCCCGCCATCCCGTCGTGCACGACGATCGACGCGCCGACCTCCGACGAGGCGTAGATCCAGGAGATCCGTGCGTCCGGGAACCGCTCTCGGAGCTGGTCGAGCACCGCCTGGTCGACCGGCTCGCCCCCCAGGCTGATCTGCTCGAGCGGCACTCTGGCCAGCTCGGCGCCACTGCGCATGACTGTCTGACGCCAGAAGGTGGGGGTCCCCGACGCAGCAGTGACCCCGTGCTCCAGAGCGACCGCCGTCCAGGTCTCGAGGTCGGCCGGGTCGACGACGACGAGGTCCTGGCCCGGCTGCGCGAGGCTCAGCGTGACCACCTGCCACCACGCGTAGGTGCCAGGTGAGTACGGGCAGAGCCAGCGTCGAGGGGCCTGGGTGCCGGCGACCGTCGTGAGCGTCTCGAGCGTGTGCCCGATCCGCTTGGGACGACCGGTCGAGCCGGAGGTCAGCAGCCAGAGTCGGCCCGGCTCTGCCTCACGCCGGGCCGCTGCCGGGGGCTGCTCCGGCCGCTCCGACCCGACCATGCTGAAGCCCGCCTCGAGCAGCTCGGTCCGGAGCGCCGGCTCCATGCGGGACCGGGCGACCACCAGGAGCTCTCCACCGCTCCGGGCGTGCTCCCACACGAATGGGAGCGCTGCGTAGCTGTCGTCGACCACCGCCGCGGCGGGCGGTGCGTACGGGGCCGCTGGGAGCTCCTCCCAGGTACAGCTGCGGCCGGTGCGGCCGTCGACCAGTGTGCTGCCCGCACCTGGAAAGTCTGCTCGGCTCAGGCGGCTCCTGGTCACTGAGCCTGGATCTCCTCGATCAGGTCGAGTACGTCGGCGACGGTGTCGATCTGCCGCAGCCCGGCGGCCTCGAAGTTGAGCTCCTCGTCGATCTCGTCCTCGACGCGGAGGGCCAGCTCGGAGAAGTCCAGCGAACGAAAGCCGATCTGACGAAGGTTCGCCCCTTCGTCGTCGGGCAGCGTCTTGCCCTGCGCGGCCAGAACCTGCTCCATCAGGCCGCGCAGCTGGTCACGGGACAGTGCGGTCATGGGAGGGAGACTACCGTTGGGCCCGGTGGGCCCGACCGTTGGATCCCGACCAGCGGGCGTGCGAGGCTCCCGGACCCCGACAGAGATGGAGGTTGCCGTGCTTCGTGCCGCACGAGAAGAGGACGTGGAGCGGATGCTCGCCTGGCGCAACCAGCCGGCGAACCGCGAGGTGAGCAACAACCAGCACGTGATCCCGCTGCAGGAGCATCTCGAGTGGTGGAGCCGGGTGCGGGAGGACCCCACGCGGCGCGTCCTCGTCTTCGAGGTCGACGACAGACCGTGGGGAGTCGTGAACTTCTTCGACCTCTCGCTCGACAGCAGCCCGCGGACCGGTTCCTGGGGGTTCTTCCTGGACCACGAGACCGCCGCCGGCGAAGGCATCGCGATGCTCCTGTGGACGCGGGTGATGAGCGAGGCCATCGAGTACGCGTTCGACGAGCTCGAGCTCGACCAGCTCGATGCCGAGGTGCTGCAGCACAACGAGCCGGTGCGGATGATGAACCGGCGCTACCGCTTCAAGGAAGGGACTCCTGAGGAGCGGGAGGTCGACGGACGTACCATCGCGGTCATCCCCATCTCGCTTCGCCGCGAGGATCGCCGTACGCCGCGAAGGAGCAACAGCAAGTGATCGACGCCGACACCCTGCACTTCGGATCAGTTGCCGTGGGGTCCGCCCACGAGCCCTTCGTGATCGCCGAGATGTCGGGCAACCACAACGGTGACCTCGAACGAGCCCTCGACATCGTCCGGGCGGCCGGCGAGGCGGGAGCCCACGCGGTCAAGATCCAGACCTACACAGCGGACACCATCACGCTCGACGTCGACTCGCCGCTGTTCCGGCTCAGCCCCGACCACGCGCTCTGGCCGAACCGGCGCCTCTACGACCTCTACGAGGAGGCACACACCCCCTGGGACTGGCACGAGCCGATCTTCTCGCTCGCACGCGAGCTCGGCATGGTGCCGTTCAGTGCGCCCTTCGACCCCACCGCGGTGGACTTCCTCGTCGACCTCGAGGTGCCGGTCCTGAAGTCCGCTTCGAGCGAGATCACCGACCTACCGCTGATCCGGAAGATCGCCGAGGCGGGCAGGCCGATGATCATCTCCACCGGAACGGCGACGCTCGGCGAGATCGACGCGGCGGTCCGGGCCGCGAAGGAGACCGGCAACGAACAGATCGTCGTGCTTGCCTGCACTGCCTCCTACCCCGCGCCGCCCGAGTCCTCGAACCTCCGCGCCATCCCGGTCCTTCGCGACGGTCTCGGGCTGCAGATCGGCCTGTCGGACCACACGCTCGGCATCGGCGCGTCGGTGGCAGCGGTCGCCATGGGAGCGACCGTGATCGAGAAGCACTTCACCCTCGACCGGAACGACGGCGGAGTGGACTCGGCGTTCTCACTCGACCCGGCGGAGTTCCGCCTCCTGGTGTCGGAGACCCGGACCGCCTGGCAGGCGATGGGCGAGCCGGTGGTCGGTCCGAAGAAGATCGAGGCCGAAGGGCTGCGGTTCCGGCGCTCGCTGTTCGTCTCCCGGGACGTGAAGGCGGGAGAGAAGGTCTCGCCGGACAACGTCCGCTCGGTGCGCCCAGCCGACGGCCTGCCTCCCGAGACCTACAGCCAGATCGAGGGACGCGAGTTCCGGGGCGACGTCGCCAAGGGGACTCCTATGTCGTGGGACCTTCTCTGACCTCGACCGCCCAGTCCACAGGCCGTGGAACCTTCTTGTCGCGAAGCACGCGCGCCCGCACGAACGCGCTGCGCGTCCCCGGCGGAAGCGTGAAGGCGTAGTCTCCGGCACCCGACGACTGGACGACCGTGGACACCAGGGACTGTCCGTCGACCGAGACCGCTTCGACCTGGACCGGCCTTCCCTCGAGCCCACGTGCGCGAGATCGGCGTGCCCAGTCGGCTACGGCATGCAACGGAGCCTTGACCTTCTCCCGCCGCCCTCGAGGCTTGGGCCGCGGGACGTTCAGCCGCGGTATGAGCGTCACCGCGACGGCTCCCTGCGCATCGCCGGCGTTGACCACGAAGAACCCCGGCCGCGTAGGTGAGAACTCCCGCTTTCGCCGCCGCGGACGTCCGGAGGACGCCCAGGGGGCCACCGGATCCGAAGGCACGGGCGCAACCTTGACGTTCGCCACGCACATGCCGACCAGCCCGTCCTCGAGCAGACCGGCCCGTGCCCATTCAGGGGCCCCGGCAGGCTCCTCGAAGCTGAACATGAGCAGGCCCGAGTCACCTACCTCCGAGGCGGGAAGGTCGAAGTGGACCTGTTGCCGCACACCCGGCTTCCCGTCCCCACCCCGCAGCGCGAGCAGCGTCACGGCCCGCGGACGGCCCTGCGCACTGACCTCCACCAGCCGGTGCTGATGGAACTCGGAGGTGAGGATTGGCTCTTCGTCACGCTTCGTGTGGACCTTGTTCCACATGTGGGTCGAGGTCTCGTCGACCAGAAGAGTCACCGACACCCTGAGGTCCTGTCCGGTCTCGGCGACCTTGACCCCGAGAAGCCCGACCGGCTTCACCAACCGCGCCAGGCGGTGCGGAGCCCGGCTTGCGCCGTCGAGCATCCAGAGGGCGGAGGTCTGCCCCTTCTTCGCAGCACCCGGCACGGGCAGGGGCTCGATCGGCTGGTCGAAGTCGGTGCCGAGTCGCAGCGTGTTCAGTCTGAAGTTCACAGTTCACCTACCGGTGCCAGGGCGTCGAGCAGACCGTCGCGGTCCAGCTCCCAGTCGACTCGGGTGAGGAACGGGTCCCGCCGAGTCCACAGCCTTCGTACGCCGACGAACGCGGGGTCCGCGTCGGACTCCACCTGCAGCATGTTGACCGAGAGCAGGTCGAACAAGGCGTCCCCTTCGCCCACCTGCCACTGCTGCACGAGCCCTGAGGGGAGGTCGGTCCCGGAGCGGTAGAACCAGGCCCACAGACGGGCCCGCTCCACCTGCTCCGGAGTGATGAGCTCCTTGCCGGCCGTCAAGCCGTCCAGGTGGGCAGCCAGCAGGTCGAAGTACTCCTCCGGCGTCTCCGCCACGGTCGTGAAACCGCACTTGCTCCACTCGGACCACCCGGACTGCAGTGCGGGGATGCCCAGGGCGGGGAACTCGTTGCTGACGCTGCCTCTCACGGTGAGAACCAGGTCGGTGAGACTCGTCAGGAAGTTCTTGCTGAGATCCATGCTGGGCATGAACGCCATGTGGGCTGCGTCGGCGTACCGTTCTGCGACGCCGGCGAAGAACCCGGAGCTGTCATACATGGGCTGGTGCGGATGGTCGAGGAAGAGCCAGTTGACCTCGTCCCGATCCTTGGCGAACTCGGCTGTTCGCTCGAACCACTCACCCAGGTCGGAGAACGCTTCCAGGTTGGTGCCGAGTGCGTCGGAGACCGCGTGGTTGAAGACGCTGACTACCGGCTTCGCCGGGTCCAGGCCGGTTCGGCGAGCGGCATACGTCCGCACGTGTTCGCGATCACCGTCGCCGCGCAGGTCGACGCTCGAGTAGCTGCGGCCGGCACGCCACCACGACGGCCTTCCAAGGGTGGCCTTGGCGCGCCACATGGTGAGCTCTGCGCTCCGCTTGAGCAGGTCTCGGTTCGCCCAGATGTACCGCTCGAAGAACTCACCGGTCTGCACGGTGAGACCAGCACGGACCGGCGCACCCTCGATCTGCTTCTCAGGGAAGAGGGCGTACGCCTTGAGCCCACCCGTGGACTGGGGGAAGAGGACGGGAACGTCGTTGCGCAGTGCCGCCTCGACAGCCAGACCGAAGTTGTTGTAGTCCACGTGGCTGGAGACGAGCGCGACCACGTCGAGCTGGGTCAGGAGCGTCTCGTACACCTTGGCGAACTCGCGGCTGCGCGCCTCGACCTGTGACTTCTTGGCGGCGTGGTCAGGCGAGCCGTCCAGGCGGGCGACGCGAGCCATGCGGCAGCTGGTGGCATAGACGATCTGGTCGAACACGCTCGCCGGGATCTTCGACTCGGCCAGTGAACCGCCGAGCTGCACCCCTGCTACCGAGACGTCGACGGCCCTTCCGGCTACCCGGTCGTCGACGAGCTTGTGCACGTCGAAGACGTCCGAGGCGCCATAGGCGACAGCCATCTGGCTGATCTCCTCGAGGTTGAAATAGGTCCATACGACCTGGTTCCAGTCCTCGTCCGCACCACTGAAGACCACGAGCTTGGCGCCGACCAGCCGTCGCAGTGCGTTGGCGACCGTCAGGTTGCGAAGAGTGACGCGCAGGTCCTGGCTCATCGCCTCGACAAGGATTACCTTCTCACCCGCCGGCAGGGTGCCGTGCTTCCAGAACGTGGTGGCCACGTCACAGAACGGCTGGAAGTTAGTGAGTTCTCGCACCCGCTGTTTATATCAAGTGGGCCATGAGAGACCGAGGTGCCGGGAAGTGGCGTCCACGACCCGACGTCGCCCCTGCCCGTCCACCAGTCGTCGTCCGAGCGCGCGCAGTCGACTCCGGAGAGCGCCGTCCTCGAGCAGCGCCGTGAGCGCCTCGACGGTGGCCTCGGGTCGCTTCCGCACCTCTTGCAGGGTGCCCAGCCCGACGGCGGCTCCTGTCGCCACCATGCGTTCGTAGCCAAGGAGCTGGTTCTCCGCCACGCACACGAGACCGGTCGCCGAACCAAGGCACAGGAGCTCCCACGTGGAGGTCCCCGCTGCACTCAGGACCAGATCCGCGCCGGTGACGTGCTCGACCAGGCGCGCGGTCGGTGGGATGACCTGGAGTCTCTGGCCGTCCCGGAGGGCAGTCTCGGAGATCGCCGCACCTAGCTGGTCGTTGCCTGCCACCACGGTCGCCGAGAACGGCAGCCCGGTCGCGACCAGCGACCTCGAGATGTCTGGTCCGGCTCCGAAGGCGTCGGTCCCACCGAAGAAGGCGAACACCCGCACCGGGCCGGTGTCGGGCGGAGGACCCGGACGACGGCCCCGGGCGTCGAGGATCTCGTTGCGCATGAGTGCGTACTCGAGGCCTGCGAGGCGAATGGCACCGGGCGGGAGCCGTGGATCGGACTTCTCGGCGTCGAGATTCTGATCGAGGTAGACGTCGGCCTCGCGGCCGTCGATCTCGCCGTCCACGACCGCAAGGAGAGGAGTGCCCTCCTTCCGGAGCGCGGAGTACACCTCCGACCGAAGGAGGTAGGAGTCGACCACCATGAGCCGTGCCCCGTGTTCGCGGGCGAGCTCCACGTGTTCCTCGGCGGAGCTCACCGCGGGGACCCAGTCGATCCCCCGCCGCGTGAGCTGCTCGGCCGCCCACGGCACCGACCCGACGTCGGCGCAGAACGTCACCTGCGCTCCTCGAGCGAGGAACTCCTCGCCAAGAGCCAGCGAACGCATGAGGTGACCGACTCCGAGCGTGGCACCCACATCACACCTGACCAGCACGCACGCCCGTTCGGACGTCACCACCTTCATGCACCCGCTTCCTGTTCGCAGCTTCAGGGTATTGTCGCGGTGCGACTCAACCACGGGGCCGTGAGCCTCGTACGCCACAGAAGGGTTTCACCTTGTCCATACTCAACGGCGCCAGCATCCTGATCACCGGGGGAACTGGCTCGTTCGGCAAGGCGTTCATCGACTACGCGTTGAAGCACCTGGATCCGCAACGCCTCGTCGTCTTCTCCCGCGACGAGCTGAAACAGTACGAGGTCCGGCAGCTGTTCAACAACGACCCGCGGTTGCGCTGGTTCATCGGCGACGTGCGGGACGAGCGCCGCCTGCTCCGGGCGATGCACAACGTCGACTACGTGGTCCACGCGGCCGCCCTCAAGCAGGTCGACACGGCCGAGTACAACCCGTTCGAGTTCGTCCAGACAAACGTCATGGGCTCACAGAACGTCATCGAGGCCTGCATCGACACCGGGGTCAAGAGGGTCGTGGCGCTCTCGACCGACAAGGCCTCCAGCCCGATCAACCTCTACGGCGCGACGAAGCTGACGGCGGACAAGCTGTTCATCACCGGCAACCACTACGCCGCGGCTTACGAGACCCGGTTCTCGGTCGTCCGCTACGGCAATGTGATGGGCAGCCGGGGCTCGGTCATCCCCTTCTTTCGTCGCCTCGCCGAGGCCGGCGAGTCACTGCCGATCACCGACCTGCGCTGCACCCGGTTCTTCATCACCCTCCCCGAGGCCGTCAAGTTCGTCGTGGACTCCTTCGACGTCATGCACGGCGGGGAGCTGTTCGTGCCGAAGATCCCCTCGATGAAGATCACCGACCTGGCGCAGGCGATCGCCCCCGGTGCGGCCATGCACGACATCGGCCTGCGCCCCGGCGAGAAGCTGCACGAGGAGATGGTCTCGCCCGAGGAGGGACGCCGGGCGTTGCGTCACGGCGACCGGTACATCCTCCAGCCCGACCTCGCGACCTGGGGCTACACGCCTCCGGAGGACTCCGTAGCGGTCCAGGACGGGTTCTTCTACCGCTCCGACAGCAACGACGAGTGGTACACGCGCGAGGACATCACGCGCATCCTCAAAGAGGGCATCTGACTGTGCTGCCCTACGGCCGCCAGTCCATCTCCGAGGAGGACATCGAGGCTGTCGTCGCGGTACTCCGAGGGGACTGGCTCACCACCGGCCCCACCGTGACCGCGTTCGAGGACGAGATCTCGCGTGTTTGCGGTGGCCACACCGCCGTGACCTGTACGTCGGGGACCGCCGCGCTCCACACCGCCTACGCAGCGCTCGGGATAGGCCCGGGTGACGAGGTCGTCACCACCCCCATGACCTTCGTAGCGACTGCCAGCAGCGCTTCGACCTTGGGCGCGACAGTCGTCTTCGCGGACGTCGACGAGGAGACGGCTCTCCTCGACCCGTCCGCCGTGGAAGCAGCGGTCACCGCCCGGACCCGGGTCGTGGCGGGTGTGGACTACGCGGGCCACCCGTGCGACTACGACCGCCTGCAGCCGATCGCCGACCGCGTCGGCGCAAGCACGCTGGCGGACGCCGCGCACTCGATCGGGGGGACGTACAAGGGCAGGCCCGTGGGGGACCTGGCCGACGTCACCACCTTGTCCTTCTTCCCCACGAAGAACCTCACGACCGCCGAAGGCGGCGCCGTGGTGGCGAAGGACCCGGCGACCGGGCTCCGGGCCCGCGAGTTCCACAACATCGGGCTCGTCCGCGATCCCGCCCGTTTCTGCATCCAGGACGAGGGTCCGTGGCACCAGGAGGTGCACGAGCTCGGCCTCAACTACCGTCTCACCGACCTCGCGAGCGCACTCGGCCTCAGCCAGCTGACGCGCCTGGAGGCGTTCAAGGCCCGCAGGGCCGAGATCACGGCGCGGTACAACGCCGGTCTCGCCGATGTCGACGGCGTCCGCCTACCGGTGCAGGCCGAGGACGTCGACCCGATGTGGCACCTTTACCCGCTGCGAGTGCTCGACGGCCGACGCCTCGAGGTCTTCACCAAGATGCGCGAGAGCGGTGTCGGCGTGCAGGTGAACTACATCCCGGTGTACTGGCACCCCGTGTACGCCGACCTCGGGTACAAGCGGGGAATGTGCCCCAACGCCGAGGCCTTCTACGCCGAGGAGCTGTCTCTTCCGCTCTTCCCCGACATGACCGACGAGGACGTCGACCGCGTGATCGACACCCTTGTGGCGATCGTGGGATAGCACCGTCATGAGCAGAGCCTTGGTGGTGATCCAGAGTCGGCTGAGCTCCTCGCGTCTACCGGGTAAGGCGATGCTCAGCATTGCCGGACAGCCGATGGTGGTACTCGCCGCTCGAAGGGCTGCCAACGAGGGTGCGGCCGTGGTCATCGCCACCAGCGAGCAAGCCGAGGACGACGTCATCGCCTCGGCGGCACACCGAGCGGGCATCGACGTCGTGCGCGGACCGCTGGACGATCCTCTGGCTCGGTTCGCCATCGCGTGTCGCGACCTCGACGACGGCGACGTCGTGGTCCGGCTCACCGCCGACAACGTGCTGCCCGACGGCAACCTCGTCTCCGCCCTGATCGGTGCGGTCGGGTCCGGACCGCACCGGTACGTGCGGGTCGGCGGTGACGACCTGTCGGTGCCCTACGGGATCGCGGGCGAGGCGTTCACGGCCGGCGCCCTGCGTGAGGCCGACAATGCGCCGGATGCCGATCGCGAGCACGTGACCCCGTGGATCCGGGAGCGCCACGGCGATGCCGTGCTCGATCTCAGCGACGTGTCCTCACAGTGGCGGGGACTGCGCTGCACGGTCGACACGTTCGACGACTACGTCCGGCTGGCACGGCTGTTCTCCACCGCGTCCGACCCCTTGACTGCCACCTGGCGCGACCTCTGCGACGCGCTTCTGAAGCAGGAAGGACCAGCGGCGACCCCGTGGCCGGCGACATCGGAGAACGCGCTCGGGCAGTCGCCCGTGGTCCTCGGCACCGTCCAGCTGGGGTTGTCGTACGGAGTCGCCAACCGCCAAGGGATCCCGTCACCCGAGGACGCGCAGGAGATCCTGCGCGCCGCGGCGAGGTCGGGGATCACTCACGTCGACAGCGCGCGTGCCTACGGTCTGAGCGAGGAGCGCATCGGTCAGGCGCTGTCCAGGGGCCTCTCGGAGTCGGTCGGCGTGGTCACGAAGGTCCTTCCACTCGACGACCTTCCGGCGGACGCCGACCCGGCGTGGTGCCGAAGTGCCGTCCAGGCCTCTGTCGCCACCAGCCTCCAGAAGCTGGGAACCGACCGCGTCGACGCCCTGCTGATGCACCGCGCAGGAGACTGGGCAAAGGGCTCCGGGGCGGTTCGCCAGACCCTGGTGGGCCTCCGTGAGGCCGGTGTCTGTCGTGTCGTGGGCGTGAGCGTGAGCAGCGCCGCGGAGCTGAGGGACGTGCTGGCCGACCCCGAGTGCGGCTACGTCCAGCTACCCTTCAACCTCCTCGACTGGCGCTGGACGGGTGGCGAGGTCGAGGACGCCCTGGCTCGGAGGCCCGATGTCGTGGTCACCTGCCGCAGTGTCTATCTCCAGGGCCTGCTGCTCGGTGACAAGAATCTGCCCTGGCCCGCCAACTCGGGGGTCGACCCGTCCGACGTCCGGACTCTGCTGCGCAGCCTGGTCGATGAGCTGGGACGGACCTCGACCGCCGATCTGTGTCTGGCGTACGTGCTGGGGCACCCCTGGGTGTCATCGGTGGTCCTCGGAGCCGAGAGCGCGGAGCAGGTCACGGAGTCGGTGGCGGTCGCGCGGCGCCCTCCCCTCGACAGCGACGAGATCAAGCACGTGCAGAGTCGGCTGCCGCGGGTAGCCGAGGAGCTCCTGGACCCGAGCAGGTGGACATGGTGAGCAGTACCCGGGACCTCTTCGACCTGACCGGGACAGTGGCCGTGGTCTCCGGCGGGTCGGGCTGGTTGGGACCCTGGATCGTCGAGGCACTGAGCGGCGCAGGAGCCCATGTGGTGGTCGTCGCACGTGATGCGGAACGCCTCGCCGAGCGGTTGCGGCCACTCACGGAGCGCGGAGACTCCGTCAGCATCCGCGCCTGCGACATCACGACCTCGGAGTGGCCCGCCCTCGTCCGGGAGGTCGCCCGCGAACGAGGCCGGCTCGACGTACTCGTCAACAACGCCCACGTGGGACGCGGCGGCTCTCTCGGGACGTCGTCCAGCGACTCGTACGCCGAAGCCATGAACCTGTCGGTCGTCGGTACCGCGGATGCCATCAACGCCGGACGCGACGGTTTCGCCGCGAGCCTGGCCGGCGGTGGCAGCCCCTCCGTGATCAACGTCTCCTCGATGTACTCCCTCGTCGCACCGGACCCGTCGATGTACGACGCCGAGGACCGCAGGAACCCGCCCTTCTACGGCGCCGCCAAGGCGGCCATGAACCAGCTGAGCCGATACGCAGCGGCAGAGCTCGGGCCTCTCGGCGTCCGGGTCAACACCATCGTCCTGGGTCCGTTTCCCGCGGAGGCGGCTCAACGTGACGAGGAGTTCACCGACCGGCTGGCGACACGGACGATGCTGCACAGGTTCGGCCGTCCGCAGGAGATCATGACCTCGTTCCTCTATCTGGCGTCGCCGGCGTCGTCCTTCGTCACCGGGTCCACCGTCGTGGTGGACGGAGGCTGGACCGCCTGGTAGCCGGCAGCGGCTTCCTGCGACCGCTCCTCGGTCAACCGGGCAAGCTGCTCCTCGACCTCTCGAAGTCTCTCCTCGAACCGGGTCGCCGCGGTCAGCCGGGCCCTGATGCGTCGGTGCTCACGACGGATCTCCTCGACCAGCGAGAGCGCTTCGTCGTACTCACCCGGTCTGACCTCCGGACGGCGCCCCTGCTCACCCAGGTCCTCGACCCGTGCCTCCAAGGCGGCGACCTGAGGAGCGACGCGAGCCATGTCCCGCTCGAGCGCACCGATGCGCCCGCCCTGACGGTTGAGACGCCTGGTGGTCCCATCGGTCAGTAGGCGGGACCGGAGCCTGTGCGCGAAGCCGCGCACGCGTGAACCGCCTGGTCTCTCGGTTGACGTCACGAAGGTCTCCTTGTCGATCGATGGAGTGGTCGGTGGATCACCGGCGGCGGATCTCAACGCAGGAAGCGCGCCTGACCCGACTCGACCCAGGAACGCATCAGCTCCGACTCGTTGGCGATGCGGTGCTCCGGTCCGACGCGGCAGGAGTCACCCCACTGGTGCTGCCACTCCGTCTGGTTCGGGTCATCCATGAAGGAGAATCCCGTGAGGACGATGTCTGCCTCCGGGAAGAGCGTGACGGCTAGATAGGCAGCAGTCATCCCGGTGGTCGGGGCCAACCGCTCCTCACGCCAGCGAAGGCCGAGCAGCTCGTTCAACGGACGGGCGACGGACTTGTTCGGAACCGCGACGAAGCCCAGGTCTTCCGGCCAGGACGGCGGCCACATCTCCACGGTGCCGTGCATCCGCATCGGCTCGACCATGAGGTAGAGGCGTTCGCGGTACCTGTCGAACAGGAACTCGGTTGCTCGCGTGATGCGGTTCCACACCACCACGTCGACACGACGCCCCTGACACCGCGGCTCACCCGGCCGGTCCATCACGAAGCTGTTCACCCGCAGGACGAGATCTGCGCCGTCGATCTCCTCTGCCCGCCGATCGTCGGGGGCCAGCGGGGCGTTCCCCACGACTGCGATCTTGTCGACCGACTCAGAGCGCGCGTACGCGGACATGAGCTCCTTCAGAGTGGCGAGCTCCGGGTCCACAGAGGTCGAGGCTTTCGTCGGCACGATGAGCACAATATCCCCCGGACACCCGTCCACAGACGGGCGTACCCCGCCGTGAACCCGGAGCGTTTCAGGACGACGGCAAGCGCCGGCGTACCGTCTGCGCCAGCTTGTACACCCGGCTGGCTCGCATCGCGTCGAGCTGGGACTCCAGCGCGGCGACCCTCTTCTGGAGTCTGGCCACCCTTCGGCCTTGACGCACCCTCACCTGCTCGCGCGCCTCGACCACGTCCTTCTCGATGTGCAGCAGCACCCTGACCCATACGTCGAGCGATGTCTCGAGCAGGTCCGAGTCGCTCAAGTCCAGGGGATTCGCGTCGCCGGGGAAGTCGGTGGCGAGCAGCTCGTCGGAATCCCCCACGACGTCGACGCCCAAGGATCTCAGCTCTGAAGCGATCTGTTCGGAGCGCTCCCGGATCCAGCCGTGGTGCTCTTCGGGGATGTTCAGCTTCGGCCCGCCGGCACTCAGCAGTCCAGGGCGGAGCAGGTGGTCGCGCACGACGGCGGTGTACGGCTGGCGCAGGGGGAGCTCGTCTCCGAGGCGCTCGTTTATGCGTCTCAGCAGCTCGGTCTCGGCTGGGCCGAGCGACTCGTTCTGCGGCCGTGAAGGGGCGTCCACGTTGCCGGGGTCCACGCCGATGACCGAGGCGAACCGGTCCCAGAGCAGCTCGGCGGCGCTGCCTGCACGAGGGACTGTGATGATGTGGATGTTCTCGGGTGGGAGGGCTGCGGACCACCGTTCGGCGACCCGAGAAGGATCCTGGACCTGCCAGAACGGCCTCTCGCGGTCGTCTCGAAGGCCGGCCAGCCACGACGGGTAGTCCATCGCTGACCGTCCGCGAACCGCCTGCTGCCACTCGGCCGGGATCTGCCGTGCGAGATCGCGGACGCCGCATATCACGTGCACCTCGGCAGGCGCGAGGCTCTCCACAGCCGTCCGGATCGTGTCCGCCGGACTCGCACAGAGCAGCTCCTCGCTCACGAGCGCGCGCCCTGGGCGCGAGCCGATCTCTTTCGTGAGCTCCTCCCACGTGGCAGCCCCCCGCGGGTTGGACCAGATGCCGCCCCGGAGGTCGCCTACAGCGTCGAACTGGGCCTTCCGGCTGCCGGCGGGAAGGAACACCCCCCGTTCCTCGAGCACCTGTGCGTTCTTCCAGAGCAGCAGCTGGAGATAGCTGGTGCCCGTCTTCGGGGCTCCCACATGCAGGTAGGCGATGTCAGCCAATTGTTCGCTTCCGTGTCCGGTGACCATCCGGTGATGGAGAGGGCGAGCATACTCGCGCCCAGCCCGTGTCACCGGCCAAGAGCGTACGCGGCCTCACCTCGGGCCTCTCGAGCGACGGAGGAGCCGTCCGGCTCGACGCAGGACCCTCGAGGGCAGCGAGCGCGGGGCCGGGGAGCCACCGGGACCGTGGGGGCCGGCTCCGTCACGTCCACGGAGCCGGCGCACGGTCTCGCGAAGGCGCGCGCGCTCCTCGAGCTCGACGTCTCGCAGCTCGAGGACCGTGGCAAGCGCGGCCACTGCTGCGTCCATGACCTCTTGCTCGCTGATCTCCTCGGCGCGAGCGCCGAAGGCAGAGTCGCGCGGCCGCAGCTCGTCCAGATCACCGACTATGTCGAAACCGCCCTCGGACAGAGCCTTGATCCACTCCTCCGACAGGGACTCACACCACGGGCGCAGCCTGGTGGGCATGATCGGCCGCCGCCCCGCCTGGGGCCGAAGCACTCTGTTGGCGAGGTACTCCTTGCCCAGGCGTCCGTAACCGGCTCTCGGGTGGGGGAACCGGTCACCCAAGGCGAGGTTGACCCGTCGCAGAAGCTCCGCCTGGGCGTAGCCCAGGGAGATGTTGCTGCTGGGGACCTCTGTTGTCAGCTCGGACGCATCGATCTGAAGCACCCCGCAGACGCGCTCCAGCAGCAGGTCCGTAGACGATCCCGACGGTGGGTTCGTGACCAGGTGGATCCGCTCGGCGGGTACGTGTGTGCCCCACCGCGCGAGGACGTCCATCAGGTCCTGGTTCACCCAGAAGTCCTCCGCGAGTGGCGCCCGGTCGACCACCGCGTCCAAGAACTCGGAGAACGTGTACGCGTGCCGAGCCTGGATCCGCTGCTGCCAGGCAGAAGGGACCTGCCGCCCGAGGTCGCGCGCCGTGACGAGGACGTGCACCTCGTAGCCGTCCAGGATGTCGAGCAGCACGGCGATCTGATCCGGCGTCGACGGGGCCAACGCCTCCTGGCTCATGAGCACTGTGCGAGCGGTCACACGGCGGGTGTCGTCGGCGAGCCGAGTCAACGCGTGGTGAGCCTCTTCGAGGTCGAAGTCGCGAAGGAGTCCCCGCAGTTGTAGAGCTGTCTGGAAGTGGTCTGCTCTCCTGGAGGGGAGCATCTCCACATCTTGAGCCTTCAGGGCGGACAGCGACCGCCAGAAGACCCCCTGGAGGTACGACGTCCCCGTCTTGGGAAGGCCGATGTGGATGTAGCAACGCGCCTGCGGGACGCTCATGCGCTAGAGCAGACCCTTGCCGGTGAGGTAGTCCTCGGCCACGTCGGAGGCGAGCTGCCGGTCGGCGTCGACCCTCGCGTTCAGCGTCATGAGGTCCTCGGTCGTGAGGACGTCCGACAGCTTGTTGAGGATCTCGAGGACCTCCGGGTTGGCGTCCAGGAACTCCGTGCTGACGACCGGCACCAGGTTCTCTGCGTTCTGCCAGTCCTTGTCGTCCTCCAGCACCACGAGCCCCAGCTGCTCGATCTGGCCGTCGCTGGTGCCGACCTGTCCGACCTGGACCTCACCGTCCGTGAGGGCGCTCTTGGTCTGCGGCGTGCCGAACCCCAAGGGCTCGAACTTGCCGATCTTCACGCCGTAGACGGACTCGAGGCCCTTCTGGCAGTCGGGTCGCTCCGGGCAGTCAGCGGCGGCCGCGAGCGCGATGGGCTCGCCGAGCTCGCCCAGGTCGCTCAACGCCGTGACTTCGTTCTCGTCGGAGAATGCCTGCGTGACGGCGAACGCGTTGGCGTCCTCGGCCTCGGCCGGCTCCAACGGCGTCATGTTCTTCTCGCTCGCGAGCCTCTCGAGCTCCGCCATGGTCTCGTCCACGTCGGGCGTCGCGACCGGCTTCGCGTCGGGCCCGTTGATGTCGCGGTTGAGGAACTCGGTCATCGAGGAGACGTACTCAGGCGCGACATGGACCTTGCCGCTCTCGAGCTCACCGGCGTAGATGGCGCGGTCCCCGACACCCTTCAAGGTGGGGTCGAAGCCCTCCTCCTCGAGAAGCGCGGCGTACATCTCGGCCATGATCGACATCTCGGTGTAGTCCTGGTAGGCGATCACGACCTCGCCGCTGCTGCCACCGTCGGCCGTGTCACCGGATCCGCCGTCGAGTGCGTCGGTGCCGCCGTTGCCACAAGCGGCGACGAGAAGCAGCGGCGCCGCGATCGCAGCGGCCGCTGCCCGGCGAAGTCGGGAGTTCTCGGTCAGAGGCACAAGACTCATCGGCGCTGCCCTTCTGTGTCCCGCGACTGGTCGCCGCGCGTGTCCGGTGGGCGCCGTCATGCACCCGTGAGAATCACTGTACCTACGCACGTGCGACTGAACCGGCCACCCCACCGGAACCAGGCCTGGTCGACCGGCCGAACGAGGAGCATCGCCGCATTTCCCCACCACCCGACAAGACCAGAGGGCCCCTCTGGCGACTCCGCCGCCTACGCCGACGACGGGGACGGCTTCGCGGCCGGAGAAGCCGCCCCGCCTGCGGAACGACCACCCGAGCTCCTCAGGGCACGACCGACGGGGTCGAGAGAACGCTGGAGCAACGCCATCCCGCCCTCGAGCACGAGGGCGATCACGGCGACGACCAGCGCGCCCGCCACGACCTCCGCGACGTCCTGGCGGATGAACCCCAGCGTGATGATCCGACCGAGTCCGGGACCCGCCACGAGGGCGGCGATGGTCGCCGTCGCCCAGACCTGCACCACCGCGAGGCGCACCCCCGTGACGATGAGCGGCATCGCGAGAGGCAGCTCGACCCGACGGAACAGCTGCGTGCCCTTCATGCCCATGCCGCTCGCCGCCTCGACGGTGTCGCGGTCGACCTCGCGCATGCCGACGTAGGCGTTGGTGACGACCGGCGGCAGCGCGAAGAGCACGAGCGAGACCAGCGTCGCGAGCCCCGCCCGGCCGTACGGCCCGAACTCGTCGGTGCCGATCGGTCCGATCGACAGCATCGTCAGTACGGCGAAGGTCGGGACCGCCCGACCGACGTTGGAGATGTTCACCGCGACCAGGCCGCCCCTGCCGACGTGCCCGAGCCAGATGCCGAGCGGCAGCCCGACGAGGACGGCAACGAGGGTGGCGGTACCGGTCAGCAACAGGTGCTCCACGAGCCGGTTGGTCAGGCCCTCCTCGCCTTGCCAGCTCGCGGGGTCCCGGAACCAGTCGACGACTCCGCGCAGGACCTCCAGCATCGCCTACACCGCCCCGGTCCGTGCCCAGGGTGTCATCAGCCTCTGGGTCACCACGATGATCAGGTCGAACGCGAATGCCAGCAGGACGCAGAGGACGCTCGCGGTCAGGACCTGCGGTTTGAACTGGGTGTTGACGGCTTCGAGCAGGAGGTTGCCGAGACCGCCGTAGCTGACGATGGAGCCGACGGTCGTCAGCGCGACGGTCGACACCGCCGCCACCCGCAGCCCGGCCATGACCGACGGGAGCGCGAGGGGCAGCTCGACGGTCCACAACAGCCGCCTGGTTCCGTAGCCCATCCCGTTCGCCGCCTCCACCACGTCGGCCGGGACCGCGTGGAGGCCCTCGACGATGTACCGGACGAGGATGGTGAGGGAGTAGAGCGCGAGCCCCGTGATGACCGTTCCGGCGCTCAGGCCGCTCACGGGCACGAGAAGGGCGAACAGGGCAAGGGACGGGATCGTGTAGATCGCGGTGGTGGTGCCCACCACCGGGCCCTCCAGCTTTGGGTACCGTCGAGCCAGCAGAGCGAGCGGGAGTGCGATGACCAGGCCGATGACGACGGAGACGACCGTGAGCCACACGTGCTGCACCAGTGCGTCGGTCAGCAGGTCGGAACGGCTGGTGAGGTACTCCGGACAGACCCACTCGTT